>WBZO01000955.1_pt1 | contig 51145 bp, 41 predicted proteins | sample 5204261 | NCBI WGS metagenome assembly WBZO01 (sample SAMN12412400, study PRJNA552823) | activated sludge metagenome | isolation source: activated sludge from anammox sidestream of wastewater treatment plant... | place: USA: North Carolina | collected 2017-09
CCGAATAGGTCGCCCCGGTCCGTCGATTCAAGGCATCATAGGCAAAGGTCGCGACCTGGCTCTTCCGATCCGTGAACTTCGACAGATTCCCGTTCGGGTCATATTGATAGGACTCCGTCCGATTCAGTGCATCGGTTCGGGTCTTTAGCCGGTCCATCTCCTCGTAGGTATAGGTGGTCGTTTGATTCTTCGCATCCGTGACGGTCAGCAGATTGCCATTGTTGTCATAGCTAAAGCTCGTCAGACCGCCAAGCGCATCCTGAATCTGCGTCACGCGGTTCAGATCGTCATAGCTAAACCGCGTCTGCATGCCGCGTGGGTCGGTGAGAAGGATGAGCCGGGACACGGCGTCGTAGCTGCGCGTCGTGACATTCGACAGCGCATCGGTCGTGCTGGTGAGGTTACCGACCGTGTCGTACGCAAAGCTCGTGGCGTGCGAGAGCGGGTCGGTGATGCTGGTCGGTTGCCCGGCAGTACTGTACTGGATCACCGTCTGCTTGTTGAGCGGATCGGTAATGGTCGTGGTGCGGGCGGTGTCGTTGTAGGCGAAGGTCGTGACGTTCGCCGGCGTCATCGCGTCAGTGATCGTGGCCAGCCGGTTATAGGTTGACTCGTAGGTGAACGTCGTCGTGTTGTTCTCGGGGTCCTTGATCGTCAAGACATTGCCGTTGCTGTCGTAGGTGAATTCGGTCCGGCGGGAGAGCGGATCGACGACGGCCGTGAGTGTGTTCGTGCCGGTTTCCCGTTCGTAATTCGTGATGTTCGATCCCGGCCGCTCGACCTGCGTCATGTATTGCGAGCCGTTCATCCGGTAGATCGTGACGTTCCCCCGCGGGTCCGTGACATTGGTCTGCGTGACGGTCGTCCCGGCCAGCGTATAGGCAAAGGTGTAGGTGCCGCCATCGGCCAGGATCTGTTTGGCCACGCGGCCGTTGGTATCGTATTCGTTGCGCAGATACGTGATGCCCCGCGCATCGGTGATCGACAGCATGCCCTCATTCCAATAGTAGGTCTGGGCATATTCGCCATAGCTGTAGGTCGTCCACCCGCGTGCGGGATCGGAGACCCGCGACAGCCGCCCATTGGAGCCGACATAGTAGACATAGCTCACCGTCCGTCCCATCGGATCGGTAATCGACGAGATGACGTCGAAGAGCGAAAAGCCGCGCTTGATTTGGGTATAGGTGAAGGTCAGCTTCCGCCCGGACGGCTCCCGGACCTCCGTCACCCGCTGTGAGACATCGCGAATGATCTGGATCTTGTTGTTGTAGCGATCCCGCTGCTCGACCAGCCAGCCGGAGGAATTAAAGGCGTAGATCAGGCCGTCTTTCCACCGGAGCTCGGCGGTCCCGTCGCCGAATTTCGTGATGGCCGCCCCTTTGAACAGGGGATAGGCGGTGTTGCGATACTTCCCGTCGGGTTCCTGGGAAAAGAGATACCGGCTGAAGTCCGGCATCTGGAGCCGCAACGCCGCCCCGACCACCGCCAACTGGATGTGATAGTTAAAGCTCCCACCCTCGCCGAAGGGCCCAATGCCGGCCGCCAAACTGCGATAGGTCCGCGTGATGTGCACGGGCAGCACACCCGGCAGGACCAGATCCGTCTTCTGCAGCGTGAAGGCCCCGGTCGTCACGTCCACCGGATCGGCCGCCGAACAGGCCTGCCCGTCCGAGGGGCAGAGCTTCGCAATGTCGACCTGTTCCGCAGTCCAATAGGCATAGCAAAACTGTGGTTGCCCCACACCAGGATCGGGAATAATCGTGCGGCCGTCGGGGCTGACGGTCCCATACCCCGCCAGTTTCCATTGATGCGAAGCGGGATCCGCCGAGGGCGACTTGTCGTAGTACCAGAACTGCATGCGGGTGCCGGGATCGGCGCCGGCTTCGTTGGGCGCGGTCATGGGAACCGGCTTGGTGGGCACGCCGCCGCCTTGCTTCTCGAAGCTGACCAAGTAGACGGTTCTGGGAGCGGCGTTCGCCGGAATCCGTGGGACTCGGTCCGGCGGAATGGGGGTGATGGCCACCTGGGTATTCGGGTGACCGTCGGTGCCTCGAATCACCGTCCCATCCGGAATACTCAACGTCAGCCCCGGCACATGACTGGGACGCACCTCTGATTTCGCGCCAGGCGAAATCGTGTACAGGGTGGGATGCGTCTGCACGACCCAGATGGGATCTGGGAGATCGATGGCGGTGTCCACGGAGACGTTCACGAGGACCGGGTCGGCATGCATCAGGCCGCCGGCGGCGCCGGTCTTGAGGGGCTTCCGGTGCGGGGTCAACGAGCCATGGTCGACGGTGATGAGCTGATAGCCGCTCGGAGGCTGGGGAAACACGAACCGGCCGGCGGCATCGGTCGTGGCGCGTTGCCCGGCGAGCGTGACCAAGACTCCGGCGAGCGGTGTGGCGTCCGCGGCAGATAGAATGCGTCCGCTGACCGGTCGGCCGGGGGCTCCAACCGGCTGTCCGGGCGTCGCCGTGACCGTCACGCTGCCCTGTGCGGGAGGAAAATCAGGTTGGCTGGAACGGAGCGAAGGAACGAGGCCACTGCTTGACGACGTTTGCGCCAGGAGCGCGAACGGGGTAGAGAAGACGACGCCGAATACCCATAACCCAATCGTGAGCCAACGTAAGCGACGTACGCGAAGGCAGCCTGCCAATGCGTTCACCATGACGCTCCTGGTTATGTCGTGCGGTGCAGACTCCTTTGCCTGTTGCTATCCATGGTCATCATCGAGGCGCTGCTTCGATGCCAAGCTCACAGATTATGATCATCGGGACCACGGTGAGTGTGACGGTCATCGATCGCTCGGCTCGACGCAAGGGGCCATCATAGTAACTACGTGCGTGGAATAGCCATGCAGGCGCACGTGTACCGGAACAGCGTATTCCACGCAAGATGGCCGTTCGGCCCTAGCCAGGAAGCTGTATCCCGCGCTCGTGTCCGGATGCCAGGGCTTCACGACGGCCGGCTCCATGCGCAGGAATCGCGCCAGCCTTAGCTGTCACTCACCCTGCGAACCATTCGCTGACTGTTGGTCGTGCTTTATGTTTCCTCCGTGAACTGTGCGCTGGCTCTCCGCTTCCTGTGTGAGAACCACCTTCATTTCAACAGAGGAGGAAACAAGATGGGTACCAACAACAAACCGGTGCACACGCTGCGATGCAGCACCATCAAGGCGACGATCTGGCGGAACCAGAGCGAGAACGGTCCGTTTTTCTCGACGACGTTCACCCGTCCATTCAGAGATCAATCGGGTGTCTGGAGAAATGGGACATCGTTCGGCTTGAACGATTTGGAAGCGCTGCTCACGGTCACCCAGCAAGCCAAGAAGTGGATCGCTGATCAGATACCACAATCGTAGCTCGCCAGGGGGAATCTCCTCATGGAAGAAGAGCTTCCCTCTCAAGCTACCCTGATATGGCCGTAGTAAGTGTGACAGCTAGGATTCAGTCGTCAGGTTTATGCCGCTGCCCTGCAGAAACAATCGCCACAGAACTTATGATTTGCGAAGTAGTCTAGTCTATCCACCTTTGAGGCGTGAACAAGGCCGGAGAAAACGATGTGGCGTCTTCTTCGGCTGCCAACAAACTTGATGCCATTACGGTGTCAGCCAGACAACACAACTCACCTCAATACAGCTTAGTACCACCGAGGAAATTTGGCGGAGAGAAGCGAGGCAACGCCCCTTTCAGAGCGGGTTCCCCGGATTAGCCACGTAATTTGTAGGAGGATTAGAACTGCTTGGGAAGCAAGGACTCTACCACTGAGCTACGCCCGCCCATCGCGAAGCGATGTTGAATCCTACGCTGGCCGGTTCAGCTAAGTCAAGGTAACCGCATCGGAATCAGGCCTTGTACTCTGCCATGGCGAATTTCCGACGGCCGACCCGCATCCGCAAGACTTTGCCCGGCGTGAGCGCGATGGTGCCGTTGACATCCGTCATCTTCTGCTCGTCGATCTCTACCCCGCCCTGGGCGATCAATCGTCGCGCTTCGCTCTTGCTCGGCACCAAGCCGGTTCGCGCAATCAGATCGACTATTCCGATGGCAGGCACTGCGGCATCCTTCACATCGGCGGATGTCAGTCGCACCTGCGCATCCGGCTGCTCCGGAAACTCCCGGGCTTGGAATTTCTGCTGAAACATCCCCCGAGCGTCTCGGCCGGCCTCTGCGCCGTGATAACGGGTCACGATCAGTTCGGCAAGGGATTGCTTGGCTTGCATGGGATGGCTCGCGCGGACAGCCTCAAGGTCCTCGGTGGTCAACAGTTCGTAATACCGATGCATGAGCGTATCACTGATCGACATGACCTTGCCGAACATGTCGTCCGCCCTGTCCTCGAGCGCGATGTAGTTCCCCAGGCTTTTGCTCATCTTACGGACCCCGTCGGTGCCCTCGAGCAGAGGCATCGTGATCACCACCTGAGCCTCCTGCCCATAATCCCGCTGCAGATCCCTCCCGACCAGTAGATTGAATTTCTGGTCGGTTCCACCTAACTCCACATCCGCCTTCAGCACCACCGAATCGTACCCCTGGATCAGCGGATACATGAACTCATGGATGCTGATGGGTCGTTGCTCGGTATAACGCTTGTGAAAGTCCTCCCGTTCCAGCATCCGGGCGACATTGTAGTGAGCGGTCAATTGAATCAGCCCTTCGGCCGACATTTGGCTCATCCAGCGGCTGTTGAACTCGACCTGCGTCTTCTTCGGGTCCAGGATTTTGAAAATCTGCCGCTCGTAGGTCTTGGCGTTCTCCAGCACCTTCTCCTTGGACAGCGCGGCGCGGGTTTCGGATCGTCCCGTCGGGTCACCGATCATTCCGGTGAAATCGCCGATGAGAAAGATCACCTGATGGCCGAGATCCTGAAAATGCTTCAGCTTGTGAATCAGCACCGTGTGCCCAAGATGCAGATCCGGAGCCGTGGGGTCGAAGCCGGCCTTGATGCGTAACGGGCGCTGTTCCTTGATGGAACGCGCGAGCTTCGTCTCCAGTTCGGTCGGTTGGATCACTTCTACGATCCCGCGGAGAATCAGATCGAGTTGTTGCGTGAGGGATGTCACAGTCGTCCTCAATGGCGAGAGGGTACTTTGGTATTCGTCACGAGCACGAAGGGCCTGAGGCGATCGAACTTCTTGCGCCCGATCCCTTTGACCTGCTGCAATTCTTCCACATTATGAAACGGTCCACGCGAGGCGCGATGGTCGACGACCCGCTGCGCGAGCTTCGGCCCGATTCCTGGCAAGCCCTCAAGGTCCGTGACGCTCGCCCGGTTCAAATCGACCCGTCGCGATTCCGCCTGTCGAACCGGAGCTTGGGTCTGCACCGGCTGGGGAGCCGGATTCATCTTGGCGGATGGCTCAGCCTCCTCCGCCGCCGGCGCCTGCTCTGTCTTCACCTCGGGGATCAAGGCGACCACCGGAGGGGGCACCGGAACCGGAGGCGACGTCGGGGCTGCCGGTGGAACCGCCGCGCGAACCGGAAGCGGAGCGGCCGGCCGTGTAGGCGGTTCCGCAACCTGTCTGATGGGGGTCATGATCCCGATCCAGATGAGCGCACCCAACGTCACTCCCAGCATGCTCAGCTTGATCAGGAGTGAGCGCAGCATTTTCTACGGGGCCTTTCGGGCCAGGTGTATCGCGCGGCCATGGACGTCTTCCATGGCTTCCATGAGTCCTTCCGCCAAAGTCGGGTGCGCATGGATCATATCGCCGACGGCCGTCGCAGTCACCCCAACCTGCATGGCCAAGGCCGCTTCGTGGATCAGGTCCGTCGCATGGGCCCCCAGGATATGCACCCCGAGAATTCGATCGGTCGCCGCATCGGCGATGACCTTGACCAACCCTTGGATGTCGCCGCTGGCCTGGGCCTTCCCCAACCCGCCGTAACGGAAGCGACCGATCTTCAGCGCCTTCTGGGCGTCCTGTCCGGCAGCGGCACAACGGTCCTGCGCCTGTTGCTCGGTCAACCCGACGCGTCCGATTTCAGGTAACGTAAAGATCCCTGCCGGGATGACATCATAATTGATGGTCTTCGCATGGCCGAGCAAGTTCTCGACTGCGACCTTCCCCTGAGCCGAGGCCACGTGGGCCAGCATGGCCTTCCCGACCACATCGCCGATGGCGTAGACGCCCGGCACGTTGGTCTCCATGCGATCGTTCACCAGAATTTGCCCCCGCGACCCGACTTGCACGCCGGCGGTCTCCAGGCCGATCCCCCGGGAGTTGAATCCCCGGCCGACCGAGACCAAGAGTTGTTCCGCATTGATCGACAGCCCATCCCGCAAATGGGCCGTCACGACCTCGGGCTGCTTGACCACTTCTTCCACCGTCACGCCGGTACGGACATCCACGCCCCGCTTCTTGAGTTCCCGCTCCATCATTTGGCTGATTTCTTCATCCTCAAGCGGCAAGATGCGGGGCATCAACTCGATGATCGTGACTTGCGTGCCCAGCCCGCTGTAAAGCGAGGCGAACTCACATCCCTCCACCCCTCCGCCGATGATGAGCAGGCTGGCTGGAATACGCGGGAGGTCAAGGGCCTGCTTGCTCGTGATGATCTGGGTGCCGTCGACGGGAAAGAGCGGCAAGTTGGGCCACGACGAGCCGGTGGCGATCACCAGGCCGTCAGCCGAGAGACGCGATTCCGTCCCATCCGCCTTTTTCACCAGCAACGTCCTGGCGTCCAGCAAGGCACCGATGCCCTCGACATGCTCGATCTTCCAAGTCTTGAAGAGGGTGCCGATCCCCTTGACGAGGGTACCGACTACTTTGTTCTTGCGGGCCACCATGACGGCGGGGTCGTACCGGATCGAGCCTTCGAGCGTGATCCCGAAATCCCGCGCCTTCTTGGCCTTGTCGCCCAGTTCCACAACCGACAATAGAGCCTTGCTTGGGATACAACCCCAATTGAGACAGACGCCACCCAACGCCTGATTTTCCACGACCGTCACGCGCGCGCCCAACTGTGCGGCGCGAATCGCCGCGACGTACCCCCCTGGGCCCGCTCCGAGGATAGCGATGTGCCTGGACATCAGCAGTCCCTCAACGGATCATGGGGAATTGCAATCATGGAGCCGCACGCATGCGGACGAGGTGAGCGACGATGCGATGGCCAGACGGTGGAATGCCTCAATGCTTTTGCTTCTTCAGGAAGTCTTCGTACTGCGCGGCAGTCATGAGACCGTCCACTTCCGCACTGTTCGAAAGGTCGATCACGGCCATCCAACCCTTGCCGTAGGGATCGGCATTGACGACTTCCGGATGATCCTTCAAGTCCGTGTTGATCTTGGCGATCGTTCCGCTCACCGGCGTATAGATCGTCGAGGTCGTTTTGGTGGACTCGACTTCACCGATCTGCTGGCCCGCGGTCACTTTGGCCCCAACCTTCGGCAGGTCGATGAACACGATGTCGCCCAAGGCGTCCTGCGCAAAGTGGCTGATGCCCACGGTGCCCTGCTGCCCCTGCACGCGAACCCACTCATGTTCCTCATGGTAACGGAGATCGGACGGTATCATGTCGCTCCTTTACAGGCCGCTCAGACGCCTTCCCGGCTGCGTCTTCAGCCGGCCATTCTCTTCAACGTACACATCACCCTACACGCTGGGAGACCGGCCGGCCTGATGCCTTGCCGCAAAGGCATAAGAGCGACCTGTCTTGCTAAGCCCCTATGACATCGAGAATGTCGCCGGATCGTAAAAGCTGAGACCGCTTTTGTCAAGGAATCGCTCCGCCGGCATCGGGCACGAACACGAGATGGCGGAGGTCCGGTGTCCGCACCGCGCTGGCGAAGTTCCCCAGCCCCATAAACATGCCGGACCGGTCGTCGCTGGGAGTGCGGACTAATACCCAGGCTTGCGGCGGACTCTGCGGGACCCCCTTCACCGGCTGCACCACCTCCTGACTCCAACCTTTGAACGATGTCGCCAATGCCCCAACCTCAGAACTCTCACGCGCCACGCCTCCGAGCAGGAGATCGAACCCTCGTCGTCGTGCCTCCGCTGCGTCCTCACCGAAATTCATCAGGGCCGACGTCGGATTCGAAAAGGCCTCAGGGTGAACTTCAAGAATCACTCGAAGACGCGGTGCGGCGGTCTGGATCTGCTTCTTAAATGTCGTCAGCACGTCGAGTTCCTTGCGCGCCTTCCATCCGACCCACCGCCAGAGGGTTTGCGTCGCGGCCGGCGCCCCTGCGTCTTGACGCTGCGAAATCTTTTCCCTGAGGGCCTGGGCCACATCCGACGAGGGCTGATGGAATTGGGTTTCGAATTGCCTCAGGACCCCGTCGCTGACCTCGTATGGGAAACTGTTTTCTCCCCTGGCGCGAAGCACCAGCCCATCGATGCCGGTGGCCGAGAGATCCACCAGCAGCTGATTGAGAAACGGCTGCAAGGGCGAGGACAACAGGTCCAGTTGGGTCCAGGGATGCACGGCCCGCCTCGTCGGGTCATAGAGCAAGACGTGCCACTCCCGGCGAGGGTTGTTCAACGGCGCATGAAAGAGATCCATCACGGCATAGACGGAGATGCCCAACTCATGCGCGGGCGGGACCAACTGGCTATACCAGTCTTGGAGCACCGGTGCTTGCTGCGTCGAAAAGAAGGCTCCTTCCAACGCATCTGGTGCGGCCGGCGCGCCGGCGCCGGTCTGAACGCGCAGCCTCGTGAAGGAAGCCTCCGGACTGGCATCCAAGAGAACGGCCGTAATCCCCTGAGCGGCCAACTGCCGCATCCACTGATCGATCTGAGACACCGCCGGCAGGCCGTTGAACGGCACATAGAGCGCCGTATGCCCCACGGCGCTTCCACGCAACGGCCCCGGAAACCGCTGAAGCTTTTCAATCCGGTCAAGCGCCCGTTCGGCGTAGAGGCCGAGTTTGTGTTTGGGGATACCTTCGGGACCGGCAACTGCGCGGTATTCCTTCAACGCCGCCGGAATGTCGCCCATCTGTTCATAGGCCTGTCCCAAATCCCATTGGACCTCAACGGTGCGTCGTGATTGGGGGTAAATCGAGAGGTACCGACTATAGAGTTGGATGGCTGAGGCGTACCGTCCGTCGGAAAACGCATTCGAAGCTTGATGCCAAAGCCTGGTCTCGGCTTCAACTGCGGGATCGTCGGATGGGCGTGGCACCGAGGCGCCCTCACGTGTCGTGCACCCACTGCCCAACAGGGCAAGAAATGCCACCAGGAGGCTCACGGAAGCAAATACCCTGGGCCATCTATGTTTTCCTCGGCCCCTGTGAATCGTATTGCTTATCACGGCTCTCTACCGGTCCGGTCCCGTTTGGAAGGCGAGGCTCCCCTTCTGCGCCGTTGGCGGAATCGAAACCCGATCAGACTTAATTGAAACGCGGTGGCATGGAAGACCGTCCGGATGTGAGCGGACTCTTCAAACCGCACCCGCAGCGGTGCGCGCTGATCGCAAAACCCACACTCAACGTCACTTACCACGCACGTTTTCACAACGAGCACATTTCAATATCGTAAAACCGCTGAAGCGAATGATACACACGAGGCAAAGTCATGTCGAGCACGTTCCGAACAGATATCATGTCAGCGGATTTCGAACACCCATCTCTCTCGTGTAAAGGCATTCTTTATCGAAATTTTCTTGCTAGCCGTCCTCGCATTGCCTCCGAATTGTCTGAAAAATCAAAATCTGCACTCCAACCGAGACAATCGGAACCCCGTTCTTAGACTGATCTGAAAACCCGACTCTTTCAGGCAAAGTTCATGGAATCGCGATCTGTTGAAACATTGGCCGTTGGAGCTACTGGCTCTCGAAAACTTCAGATCATGCTACCGCTCGAACCATTGGTATGTGGGTGTGAGCGGACAGGACTACACGAGCACCATTCACACCGGGCAGCATGATCGTGGAGGGTGTGGTGGCAGAGATCTGAGAACCCTCCTGAACCGCATATTGACTATTTTGACCACCCTTGGTGCCATTTACATACAATGGACTGGGGAAATTCCGGAGGGTTTACCAATCTGCCGGAAGTGCTACGATAAAAGAATTGCAAGGATGGCGCAGGTTTAGTATGTTGCTATACTATGAAACGCCCTGACCAGCCTGGCATTAATCTTGCTTTGAAATCGTTTGCCGCAAGCTTAGGGTTAGAAAACACCCGCCGCCTCTTCTGTACCTAGGCTGGTGGTCTTGATCTCTGAGCAGAGATGCTTCAACTTTGCTTTGATGGAGGAATACGCAACATGTGTACGACACGCTGCCCGCTAATGCCAGGCACCATCCGCGTTTTGCTCGCCAGCCTCGTCGTTCTGGTTTGGTGGATCGGGAACGTCGGGGCTGCGCGCGCGACCGACCCCAATTGGCCGCACGAACCAGCGAATGCGACGGTTCTCCTGGACTGGCCATTTGACCAAGTGGCGGGAAGTGGATTGTATGACCCATATAATGCGGGTCAACTCATTTCTGATTCGACCGCGCGCCGCTCTCCAGCAAACGTGCTCAGCCAAGTGCGCACTCCAGGGACTTCCGGAGGGGGCACTCAGCTAGACCTCACGATCAACAACTACCGGGATGTTTTTGTGGGATTCTGGTGGAAACCAAACCTTGACTTCGAAGGCAATTATAATAGTTCCAACAAACTGCTACTCCTGATTACCAACGAATCTCCTTCGGTACTCACCTGGTACGGTCCGCAAAATGGGACGAAAGTACTTGCGTACAACTTGCAGAATAGCGGAATTCTGAACAATTGCCATCTCGCTACAGCAGTCGGAGACTGCCCCGGAGGGGTCAACGTATTTGGAAACGTCAGTAACGGCGCCGTGTCTCTCGGTGCATGGCATCAAGTCGAATTACGGCTCAGGGCGAGCACCACGAGTTCGTCAAAGGATGGCATATTACAGTGGTGGCTAGATGGCCAGTTAGTAGGAGACTTTCAGAATATCAACCTTGGTCCCTCGCCATTCAATCGCTTCTCGCTCAACCATACGTGGGACTCCGTGAACCCGACTCAGACCAAGATTTGGGAACATCGATTTGACCATCTCCGCATCAGCGCTATCAATACTGGGATTGCTGATCTGCCGCCTGGCCCCCCCAATGCGCCCGCGATCAGAAACGTAACAGTCCCCTAAACGTCCGAGCGGGCTTGCCGATGTTGAAGGGCTTTGCTGACATCCCAAGACGAACTTTCGCGCCCAGCAGAGTTGGCAGCAGACAGTAATGCAGGGAATGTTTTGGTCCGAACCGCAATCCCCTTGGGGGGATCTCCGTTGAAGATCCCGAACCAAGAATCCAGCTATACTCTCAATGTTCGCGAATAATCACCAAATCCCAAGGACGCAATGTTACTGAATTGCCGCTCTCAATCTCTTGCTCCGTAAGAAGGTCGACCCCAGGGCGATAAGGATAGTCAAAGGACTGGGACGACTTGGAATAGTTCAAATAGTAATGAATGTTTTTGCCTTGCCGGTTGATCCCATGCTTCACACGGACTGCGGCCGGCAACTTCTGATCTGGCCCAATCAGCCTTGCCAACTGAATTACATCGGCCAAGAGTTTTTCCTCGAGCTTGTCCGATAGTACCGTCCCCACATAGGTCAGTGTTCCTGCACCGAAGCGGTTTCGCGTAATCGCGGGGTATTGCTCGAAAAACGGATGATCGTAGTACGCCAGTGCCTGTGCACCCTCGAGCAGCAACATCTCTGCCCACTCCGATACCTTGTTCTCCCCGTCAACATGAAATGGATCACCTTTCAAAGGGAGAGGCCGAAGCAGGTTGGAAAACTCCTGGTAGCGGAAGCCCGCGACTTGGCGCAGGGGACCGGGCAGCATTGTCCAACGGACAGTCGAATACTCGTCACAAAGACCGCTCTTGGGGCTCACAAGCAGGTGGCCGCCATTGCGAACATACTCGGCGAGTCTGTTCAAGACCGCATCACTGGCCACATAAAGAGGAGGCACCACAATGACGCGGTAGATCGCAAGATTCACGCTGTCGGGAAAGATAAAATCGACACCGACGTTGAGGCGATAGAGCGCCAAGTAGATTTGCCGCATGAGCGAGCGATAGTCTGCCCGGTCACTGAACGGCATCGCTTCGATCCCAAACGCCGAATCGTGGCTATACAGGATGGCGACCTTGTTATCGCGATGTAGATCGACGATTTGCGGACCAATGTGCCGCAATTCAGAAGCCGTTTTCTTGATCTCAGCGTAGGCGCGGTTCGGCTCCAGGTCGTGGGACAACACCCCTTTCACGTACGTCTCCAGTCCATAGTGAAGAGAATGCCAGTGCCAGTATGCGACCATATTGGCTCCTGTGGAGGTGTGGGTATAGACATCTAGGCGGAGTTGCCCATCGTATGGTGGCAGCTGATGCTTTGAATCGGCTCCAAGAGTCTGAGCGTTGGTTTCGGTCACGAGAAAGTTGGTCTGCTTCAGCGAGCGAGTATAGTCACCCGCCATACTCGATTCGGCGCCATCGAATCCATCCTGTGTATCATGGTAGGCATTCACGGCAACAACGTCTATGACGCGACTGATCTGTTCTTCGGGGATATAGGGCTTGGGCGGCCCCGACAGGTCATGCGTAATAAATTGATCGGGCCGCTTGTACTCATTCACGATCACACTTTGCCAACTGAGGAAGTCGCCGACCAGGAACCGCAGATAACGTTCCCACTCGAGCTTCCAGCCAGGATTGACAATGCCTTCACGACTGGGAACCTCGGTCCAGTCCCTCAAGTTCTGCCCCCAGTACTTGAGCCCCCATCGACGATTAAGCTCATCAATCGTCTTAAATCTTTCACGAAGGTAGTCAACGAATGCAGTTTGTGCACTGAAGTTGGCGACCGGATGGGAAAACGTCTCGTTATCGAGCTGAAATCCGATGACCGCCGGATGGTTCTTGTAGTGAGACAGGAGTTGCCTGATCACGCGCTCGCAATAGTAACGGTAGGTCGGATGAGATAAGTCCGTGTTCTGCCGGTGCCCGTAATACAGGTACCGCCCATCGAGCCCGGTGACAACAATTTCGGGATGTTTTTTGTAAAGCCAAGCAGGAATCGAGTAGGTAGGGGTCCCGATAATGACTTTGATCCCTGCGTTGTGCAACCGATCCACGACCCTGTCCATCCAGGTAAATTCGAAGGATCCGTCAGCCGGTTCAAAGAGTCCCCAACTCGATTCGCCCATCCGAACAACCGTAATGCCAGCCTGTTGCATCAACTGGACATCTTGTTCCAACCGCTCATACGGCATGTACTCCGGATAATAGGAGACACCGTAGAGGACAGTTTCCATGGCTTCGGGGCTGAAAGCAGAAGTCCTGTGGGGCATCAGGGTCAACACAAGTAGGAGACCGGCACCCACTAACAGACTCACCGCCCCCCGTCTCCGAACGTACCTCATAAGCCACTCCTGCCGAGGAGATCTTCAAGATGTCCGTTACAGAATGGTCGCATTCTTCCGGGCTCAGGCTCCTTGGATGGGGAAATTCCAGCGGTGGAACGCAAGGGTTTGATTAGATTCCACCTGGTTTTCGACAGAGCACTTGATATTGAGCACCTAGAGGTAAGCGTGAGACGAAACGTTCGCTTCCTCGAAGCCATGAAAGGATATTAGGAAAAACAAACAAGAAGTCTGTCCTGAGGATTTGAAAGCCTCGGCTGCTCAGCAAACGACGCCCTTCAAGAGCCGACAGAGGAATGGCATGCTCATCAAACCGACATTTCCTCATTATGTAGCGAGTGCCCGGATTCCATGGATTGTTCTCCCAGAAAGCCAGAACCCCCCCCTTCCTCAGCGATCGAAAGATATAGTCTATGGCAAAGAGGCGTTGTTCGACGGGAATATGGTGAAAAGTTCCATTCGTAAACACCAAATCGATCTGCTCGTCGGGATGAAACTCCTCTGATAGTACGAATCGTGCGCGATTAGAACCCTCCTGCCGCCTTGCCACATTCAGCGATTCCTCAGATACATCCACACCTACCAGCATCTGAACCTCAGGTATGCCAAGCAGATGCTTGGTAGCTGATCCCGTCCCGCATCCAAAATCCATCGCAGATCGCGGCACATGTCGAAGGGTTGCTAAGCATTGGGCAAGCCAGTCAATCCTACCCTTGGTGAAGTAATTTTTCTTTTCTCCTGATACCGACAGCGCCTCATCAAGAGATTCTTCGTAGGTTTTGGCGTGTATGTCGAATTCTGCCCCGTTGCTCATCGACGTCCCATCCCCAGCACACTCAGGAAGAAACTCGACAAGACCGTCTGAAAACCTAGTGTCAGACAGGTGGTTGCAGGTATCACAAGGCGTAGAGTCTCAGACGGGTTTAGTTGTCCGAATGCATGCTGCCCCCACGTGCTGAGCGCATATATAGATCCGGCAAGTCCGATCACAAGAAGTGTGGCTCCCGTCACCACTCCGACTTCCAACGTGACTACCTCAAAAACCTTGTCCAATCGAGGGTCCTCGGGAAGCAAACCTTCCTTTACCGCAAATATCTTTGTGAACACGGAGAATACAATTGACTGAAATCCGATGATGACCGCCAGACCAGCATAAAGCATGGTGTGAACATCAAATGTCACACCACCAATGCTTCTTGGTCCGCCAAACAGCCAGAACCCCAGGAACGTTCCCGTTGCCATGAGAATCACACCGGGATAGAAAAACAGCCAACGCGGGCTATACAGCAACAAGAAGCGCAAGTGTCTCCACCCGTCCCTCCAACTCCGGAGGTGAGGCGGCCGGCTTCGACCGTCGGGAGACAAGACGGTTGGTACCTCCGTGATACGCAGTTTCTTTAGCACCGCCTTCACGATCATTTCGCTGGCAAATTCCATTCCGGTGGTTCGCAAATCCATCTTTAGCACAGCCGCTTTGCTGAATCCGCGGAGCCCGCAATGGAAATCTGTGCATGGGGGGAACCAGAACAATAATCTTGCTATGCCCGTCAACACAGGATTTCCTAGAAATTTATGCAAGGGAGGCATGGCGCCGGGCTTGATTCCTCCCTTGAATCGGTTACCCATGACTAGGTCATACCCAGCCCTGAGCTTCTCGACAAAGGGATCCAAATTGACGAAATCATAACTGTCATCGGCATCGCCCATAATGATGTACCTACCACGCGCTGCACCAATCCCTCCGATCAGAGCATTGCCATACCCTTTGTTCGGAATCTGTACGACCCTTGCACCGAGATCCGTCGCAATCTGTTGCGAGCCGTCGGTACTACCATTATCGGCAATGAGCACTTCCCCCGAAACGTTGCTTCTCTGAAGATAGCCACTGGCTTTTTTGACACATGCCCCAATTGTTTCCGCTTCGTTTAGGCAAGGCATCAGAATGGTGAGTTCGACAAATCCGGGGTCTGCGCCAGGAGAAGTTCCATGATCGGCTAAGGTAGACGTGACAGGACGAGATTCAACCATTGGGCACCTCCAACCACAGGACCGCACCATCTATGACGCTGATCCACTGGCATGTTTGAGAGTTGGCACTCCCTGTTTCCATAGGCAGCCTCAGGTCCTCCATAAGTAATGTCTGCCAATAACCATTACCCCGTAGGAAGCCAGCCCAATCACGAATGGCATAATGGGTATCATATACCGAAAGAGCGGCACCGTAACCCAGTGAAGAGCAGCAAAATACAAGATGACCAACACGGGAATCCCAGCAAGGAGATGCCGACGCTTCAACGCCACGGCCGTCCCTACCAAAGCTAGCAAATAAAGCCCCACATTACTTCCTAGAATGAGGTTGTGATTTCTGCCTGTTTCAGTTGAATACCAAAGGCGACCGAATTTCCGCACCATGAACCCTGCGAACCCCACCGGATCACGCCAAAAGTGAGCCTGATGGTTAGCCAGGCCAGCCTGGGTGAAGTATTTGTCTATTTCTGAAGCCTTGGCCCCTTCCGGTGGAACATACTTCCTATAAATTTCTGGTTTCCCCGGGATTTCCAAAGAACTCTCCTCCGATCCCAGCAGTATCATGATACCTCCGGCGGTAGCCACCGGAATAACGTCCTTCAGAACGACATAATTTCTCACTGTCCAAGGAAGGATCGTTATGAGAAAGCAACACAAGAATGCGGCATAATTCGCAATCGTTCTCCCCCGACAACTGCCCACCAGTAGCAGAATGACGAGCACTAGCAGAGGCATGAACTGCGTGGTTCCCCGAGCCAGCGTCGCAAGGCCGAGCACACCTCCGGCAATAGCGTACCATAGCTTTCTTTCGTCCTTGAGTGCATGGATCAGCAAACCGACGAAGCTGCAGAGCAAGAATGTAAATAGTGTTTCAGACGCAATCGAAAGATCAAGATATGCCGAGAACGGGTAGACGCTTAAGAGGCCCGAAGCGAGTAGGGCCGATTGTCGGTCGAAGATCTCCCGCACAATCAGGTAGAGGACAAAGACAGTGGCAGCAGCCAGCCCAATTTGGGCGCCCCTAACAAAGACATCGTCATCGCCAAAGACCGCCTTCACGAATGCAATAAACATCGCGTACAGCGGTGGAGAATAGACAGGGAACGAGGGATCACTAAATCCTTGCCCCTTCAACAGCTTTTCAGCTCCACCCAGATAGGCGACCTCAGCGCTGCTGTCGTAAGGAGGTGCAGGAAGGGCTACGAGTCCGACGAGTCGGACCAATACGGCTAATGTAATGATTGCGACAAGCCCCCTCTTGTCCATACGCTGCAGCCTCTCTCTCAGAAATGTGGCATTCCCACCGGAAATCCCGTTGGTCAATAAAAAACGATCAAATCCCGGTTCGCCCGCCTGATGAGTCTCGAAACGTTCGTCCCCACCCTTTTCGCCCGAATCCGAGCATGCCCAGAATTTCAATCGCCAGTCGCCAAGGCAAGAACACGGCGATATAGGGAATGCCGGCGAGGGTTTTCCATGGGGATTCGGTGTAGCACGCGCCCAGCAGGAAATAGCCTACAAGCGAGGCGAGCACGGCCAAAGACCATGGCAAGAGAAACTCCCACCCCGCCGCTTGGCTGACCAGGAGGCTGCAGACCGCCGCCAGGACGGTCAGGGACGCCTGACTCGAATAGTTGGGGGCGGCCAGCGTGATGGCCCCATCCACCAAATCCGGCCTCCCCTCAGACAGCCCTCTGACGAGCAACCGTTTGGCGCCATGGGTCATGACGGCATAGCGACCCGTCGCCCATCGCAGCCGCTGACGGGAGGCCTGTTTGAGCCCTTTCGATTCACGCGCAAACACGCGAGCCCAGGGGTTGAAGTGAATCCGAACGTTGTTGAGCAGAAGGGACACAGAGAACTCCCAATCCTCCGCCACCGAAAAGGCAGACCACCCATGCGTATCCACGATCTCCCGACTCAAACACATTCCCGTCCCGCTCAGCATGGCGGGGCATCCCAACGCCTCCTTCCCGCCGTAAAAGAGGAAGTTCCGGAGCACGCTGGTGACGGCAATCACGCGTGTGAAGGGGGTTTCCCAGGGGTTCGAAAGATAGTTGTAACCCTGTTGCACGTGATGTCCCTTGGCCAGTGCATCGTCAAACGCTTCCAGAAGATGCGGGTCGGCCACGCAGTCGGCATCGACGATCACCAGAGCGTCGAACGCTTCCCCGGGCTTTCTCAGTTCCTGCATGGCCCAGGACATGGCGGCGCCCTTTCCCCCAGGCCCGTCAAACCGTTCCAGGCACAAGGCGCCTCCTGCTCGTGCGACCTTGGCGGTGGCATCGGCACACCGGTCGGCAATGACCACGACCCGGACCAGGGATGCCGGATATTGCAGGTCGGCAAGGCTCCGCAACGTCGCAGGCAACCCATCTTCTTCATTGTGTGCGGGGATGAGGATCAGAAATCTCGTGGACCGTGATGTGTCCCGTCTGATCGGAGGTCGCTGCGTCAGGATCGCCAGCACGGCATGTCCCCATTGATAGAGTGACACGCACGTGATCATACCGAGAAGGATGACACAGACGATGCCCAGCAGACTTACCATTGCTACACCTTACGAGTGGATTGACCCCGAGATCCCGCTCAGAACGTCATAGTACATCTTCACCGTTCGCTCGGCCATGAGGGCCGCGCTGAATTCCTGCTCCACGCGCGCGTGTCCAGCCTTGCCGAGCGTGGCCGCCTTGCCGGGATTCTCGAGTAACTCCTGAAGTGCGTTCCTCAGCGCGGCATCGTCGCCGGACTCGACGAGCAACCCATGCACGCCGTGCTCGATCACTTCGGGCACCCCGCCGACGCGAGTCGCAACGACTGCACGCTCCAACGCGAGCGCCTCCAACAAGGCCATCGGAATTCCCTCGTGCAGCGAAGGGAGCACGAACACGTCCATCGCGCTCATATAGTCGATCGCCCGTTCCTGATGCCCGGTGAAGATCACATGACCATCAAGTTGCAGGGAGCACGCGAGGTCGTACAATTCTTCCCTCATCGGCCCATCCCCGACCAACAAGACCTTGACCAGGCGCCCCGCCACACGCAGCTGCTGCGCCGCTCGCAGCAACCGGTCCTGGGCTTTCACCGGCGACAAGCGCCCGACCATCCCGAGCACGGCTTCACCGTGACCGATCCCATGACGCGCCCGCACCTCCCGTCGCTTCTCTTCATTAAAGCGAACCTGTTCGAGATCAACTCCATTGTGAATGCAGACCAGATCCTTGGACGAATGCCGCCGCCCCAAGGCATTCAACACACTTTCCGACACCGCCACGTATTTGCCCACCCGCCACGTGCTCAGCAGACGATCGAGGGTGACATAGACCAGCATGTTCAGACTTTTCAGACCACGAAAGGGCTCCGGGAGTCCATGTACCACCCGGATGACCTGTTCAACCCCGGAGCCCCATGAGGCCAGGGCACAGGCGATATTGTCCTTGTACTTGTGCGTCTGTACGATTCGCGGTCGACTCTCCCGAAACAATGTCCCCAGGCGCACCACCAATTCCAGAAACTCGATCTGGGATTCGGGAATGATGTTGACAACCACGCCCAGGCGCCTGAGTTCGTCAGCTAATCTCCCCTCGTTGAACAGAACGACGGAGACGGCAAGATCCGGGTACCGTATCAGGTAACGAGCGAGAGTTGCGAGCTGCACCTCCGCGCCGGCCCACAGATCCCCCATCGCCACGTGGCACACTCGAAGTGGTTCTCCGCTCATGAGGAGACCCCGGCCGAGACGGCGGCGTACAGGTCCTCATACCGGCGGGCCATTCGGTCAACACTGAACTCTCTCAGGGCCTTTTCACACCCCCGGCGGCCCATTGCCGTGGCCTTGCCTTCATCTGCGAGCAACTGTTCCAACGCCTGTCCCAGCGCAGACGGATTTCGCGGCTCGACCAGCAGACCGGTGGCCCCGTCTTCGACGAGTTCGGCATTTCCCCCAACTCTGGTGGTCACCACCGGCTTGCTCGACGTCATCGCCTCCAGAATCGCCATCGACAATCCTTCGGACAGGGACGGCAGCACAAAGATGTCAAAGATCGCTAAGAGTCGCGGAACATCCTCCCTCAACCCTAAAAACAGCACATGTTCCCCCAGACCGAGGACTTGCGCCCGTGCCTTAAGTTCAGCCTCCAGTTCGCCGCGACCAACCACTACCAGCCTTATATGGGGAAAGCGCTTCACGACAGAGGGGAGCGCATCTAGAAGGAACTGATGCCCCTTCACCGGATATAAACTGCCGACTACGCCAATCACCTGTGTGCCCGAGGGAATTCCGAGTTCGCGCCTGCACTGATCCGCTTCATTCGGCGCGACGGACGGAAGCGATCCGACGCCGTTGTGAATGACCGAAATCCTTCTTCGATCAATGCGGACCCGGTCGGCAAGAAATTCCTTGAGATCATGAGATACCGCCACCATGGTCGCCATTCGGCTCACTATCCGATAGGCAACTCGACGCCGCAGAGCCGTCCAGTAGTAGTGTTTCCCGTGCACCGTCGCAACGACCGGAGTCCCAGCTAACTTCCCGGCAAGAGTCCCATGGACGTTCGCATCGAACTCGTGCGCATGAATGACAGCCACGCGCTCGCGACGCACCAAGGCCACACATGCCTTGACCCACTCGGCATGCAAGAATCCGCCACTCGGCAACACGTGTGTGGGGATACCCTGTTGTTCGCATTGTTGCTTGAGCCAGCCTGCCCTGAACAACCCCACGATTGGCCGGAATCGGGTGGGATCGAGAGCTGCTGCAAGCGAGCAGATCATCCGCTCTGCCCCTCCAGGCCCACTGCTGCTTGAAAGAAACAGAACCGACGGCATGGCGCTGTCTCGAGCCATTCCATAGATAGAGTGCATAAGCGGATCAGCTCAAGCCAGACCTTTTTTGGGTCGAACCACCATTCGAAGCTGAGGCCTAGTAGACAATGGCTGCACTTTTGGCTCCAGATGAATCCCCACCTTCAACCTCTCGACGGCATTGCGCAGCGCCGTCACGAAACCCATTAGTATCCAGAAACTTGGGTAATACAGAGTCGAAATAAAGATGCTGCTCACCAGATACCCTACAATACCCCCCTCCATAGCTTGTGCGAGATACGTGATGGAGCGTGCATCCGCAGAAGAATTGACGGCGGACCCACTAGGAGCACGTGCTGCGAGGGCACGGCTGATCATTTCAACCGCTCTGGTGTTCTTGTAGCACCCCCACAACAAGCCGATGAACAAGCATGTTCCAATCAAGCCTAATTCGGGCAAGAGTGTAAAGTAGGCCGAATGGGCCTGCCGACCGCCCAACGACCTTCCCGACCAACTCGTTAGCCCCTCGTACTCCTTGAATGTCCAAGGATAGTTACCCTGACCAACGCCAATGACTGGATTTGCCAGAAACATATCCCACCCGATCCCCCAGGCGTAGAGACGTTGAGCGCCCGTTCCCTTGTGCAATTCCTCGTCACTGGTAGACGATCTCATTTCATCCCAATACTGTTCCGGCGCAAAAATGGCCATAAACAGCATCAGAACAAGAAGCACAAGAACCGCCTTCAATTTCTTCGATGACCGCAGCAGGACGTACCCTCCAACTGCGCACAGTCCGATGAAGCCTCCTCTTGAAAGCGTGGCCATTACGGATAAGACAAAGGTACACGCAAAGCATATGTACAGCCATCTGGGCAACTTTGTGGAAGGCGACATGGCCATGAAAATGGCGAACGGCAACACGATATTCATTTCCATCCCAAAGTCGTTTTCATCACCCATCCAGCCGCCGATCCCTCGACCTTTCTGCATGACGCCCACCACGGCCAATACCATATGGACTCCTAGCCATACGTTTGTGAGTAGTTTCACTCGATCAAGAGTATCGACGTGCGCGATGATGCCCAGAAAGAGCATGTAGTAGAACATCATGTCCTTCAAAATCATCAATGCCCAGAAGTTATTGATCGCAATGGGCACATGAACCACCATCAAACACAGCAGCGCAAACCAAATCCAGCTTTGCCGATTCATGACCCTACCCTTGGACGAAGTGAGCACGCTCAATCCGACCAGTAGATCAACGAGAGAAGGCAACGGGATAGCCTTTAGGAACGGCAGAACATCCTGAGGACGCCCAAATTCGAGCAGAAGCGCCGTTAGGACTAAGACAAAACCAAGATTTGTCTTCGTAGGAGCGGTACTCTCGTTTATCGTAACGTTTCTTGCCTGAATCATCGGCATCTACTCTCCCACTTCAACACCATGAGAGCATACTTAATTCAGTCAGAACTGGAAATAGATGAATGATGGAGCTTCAAAAGTAACGCCACAATACAACAGGACCAGTGCCGCATAGACCACCGCCTGAACTGGGGCCGGTTTGGCAACAAACCAGTTACTTGCCACCTGCCCCCACCGAATCGGCGAGACATGCAGCGCTACAGCCATCATCAGGACGGTATAGAACAGGGGACCGAGTTGCGTCCCGCCACTGAAACGCCCCAGCCCTTGCACGTAACTCATGAAATGCGGCATATCTTGTACGCGGAACAACAACCATCCGATCAGAATCAGATGGAAGCATTGAATCCGGCTGAAAATGACACGCCGGAGAGATTCGACGGCTACCACTCGTTCCCCGGCTCGCGCCAAGATGAGGAGTAGCCCATGATACGCGCCCCACGCCACGAAATGGAGCGCAGCCCCATGCCACAAACCTCCCAAGAGCATCGTTACCATCAGGTTTCGCTTCACGCGCCACGACACCCCACGGTTTCCTCCCAACGGAATGTACAAATAGTCTCTCAACCATGTGGAGAGCGATATGTGCCATCGCGTCCAAAATTCCCGAGCGTTTTGAGCCAGATACGGCCGGTTGAAATTGATCGGAAGGTCGAATCCGAGAATCTTGGCTAGTCCAATTGCAATGTCACTGTATCCTGAAAAATCGTTATAGATCTGAAATGCATAGCCGTAGAGGGCGAACAAAAGATCCCACGAAGAAAAGGCCGCCGGATTTGCGAACACTTTGTCCACTGCCAAGGTCGCCAGTAGATCGGCCAGCACAATTTTCTTGAACAGCCCTCTGAACACCAACAACAGCCCTCCTTGAATTCGATCGAGCGAAACATCTGGCAACCTGTGTAGTTGCGGAAGAAACTGACTTGCCCGAACAATCGGACCGGCCACGAGTTGGGGAAAGAAGGCCACGAATACGGCGAATCTCAGAAAATCACGCTCCAGAACCTTTTCTCCACGATACAGATCGATTGTATAACTCATAGTTTGAAACGTATAAAACGAAATGCCGACTGGGAGCAGTAGCTCATGCCGCAAAAACGAGACATCCCACCCGAATACCTTGACCACAGGGTCCGCCAAATCCACGAAGAAGTTGTAATACTTGAACAGCGCAAGTAAGCCAAGATTCGACGTGAGGCTGATGATAAGGATAGCTTTTCGCACGCGCGGTCGTTGCTCCTTCGCCATAATCCGGCCGACCGTGTAGTCCACGATCGTGGACACTGCGAGAAGACCTCCGTACTTCCAGTTCCAGCACATATAAAAAAAATAGCTTCCCCCCAGGAGCACAAGTTCGCGCCACCGTTCCCGCTGGAATACGGCTCCGTAGACCATAAGCAGGACGGGAAAGAAAAGGAAAAACTCTGGCGAGTTGAAAGCCACCAGGTCTCCTAGTGCTTGACTAAATCATGGGCCGGCCGCCTTGTCAGGGACTGCATAAGCCCCCGATACAAGACCTTGGCCATCATTTCATGCCCAACGGGCGTAAAATGTACATAGTCCCGAAAAAGGTCGTGCTGCCCTGCTAACGCAGCCTCAACATCGATCAGTAGAACCTGTTCCCTCTCAGCCACTCTGCGAATCACCTGGTTGAACCGCTCGATCGTATTCACCCAACCGGTCAAAGACAAATACGAGTTGTACTTGAACACCAACGTGGCCACACTGTCCGGCATGGACGACAAATTCTTCCGCAAGTGGCTCGAGGCGAAGGTACATAGGACCGGCGTCGCCCCGACCTGTTTCGCGGTGGCGATGAACTCCATCAAAAGCCCCTCGAATTCAGCCTCTCCCTGTGCCCCAAGGGAATCAGCTAGGACGCGTTGCGTCACCAATCGACTGGTCACATTCCCTTTGATCTGCGCGTACAATGAGGTTCGTTCGAACAAACGCACAACTCCATTCACCTTGTTGACTGTCGTCGTATTCTCCCGGGCTTCATCCACACGCCGCAACCGGGGATCCGCTCCCGAAAGCAGCCTTTTGGAGAGGTTGTTGATCGTCGCCGACATTTGATACAGCAAGACTATGTTCGGCTGTAATGCGCCCCCTCTTGATTCCAGATCGCGGCGGTTATCGGGAATATCCAGACCGGCGCGGCTGGCATTGATGACCACCGCTTCATGACCTGATTCACGCAACAGGCGCTCAAGAACAGACGGGAACACTATCTCGCGTGCCAGATAGCTATCCTCGGCGTGAGATGAGGATGCGATCCAATAGCGAGTTTCGCCTTGCCGGGGCACTGGGAGGAACGCACTTTCGACTTGCGTGAGCGCAGCCTGCGCCCCCCCCACTTGCCGTCCAGTTGGGTCATCGTGTCGCTTGTGATCCCCGAATAGGATAGTGTCGTACCCGCGCACGGCTCCACGCACCTCGAGAGCAAATTCGGCCATAACGAGGTACAATCCAATCCACAGAAGAATTGCGAACGACCTGGGGTGCATACAACTATTCAACGAGTGCGGTTGCGACTACACTGACGCTCACGCCACTTTTCTCAACACCACAATCATGTTCGTCCTAAGGGACCGCATGGGTTCAGTCATCAACAACTTGATCCACAACAGTTCCAACGCCGCCAGCGGAGGCACCATCGCAAAGATTGCGTCCGTCGACAGGAGATCCAACTGCACGACCTCAAACCCGTGTTTCCGAGCAAGCTCGCGAACCTGTGCCTCGGTGTTTGCTTTGTAGTGGGTTTCGAAGACGTCATGTTCCTGCCGTCCCTCCAGCAGGTAAATCAACTTGCCCTTCAGAAACTCCGGGACAAACCGCGACAGCACCACACCATAGCCATAGGCATTCGGAGTATGAAAGAGAAACATTCCCTTGGGCCGCAAAATTCGATGGATTTCTTTGAACTGCTCTCCCGGGTTATCCAAGTGTTCGACCACCATATTCGCCGAAGCCAAGTCGAACGATTCACTTTTGAACGGAAGGCGCGTGATATCACCCCTCAATTTCTTGGTGATGTTAGGATGCGCCTTAAGGGACGGCAAATCGTAATCGATCCCGAACACAGCTTTGCAGGTCTTCACCAGTTGATGTTCCTCATTGGCACGCCAACTGGGAAGGATCGAATGCCCGCATCCGATTTCAACCCATGACACGGCGGGAGTCACATGACGCTTGAGCGTGTCCTCATAGTAATACTGGGAATATCGCAGCGTTGGAACAAGGATTCTCCGCATCGTCCAGTAGATATTGAACAACCTCGATCGTAGACTCATTTCACCTCCGCCCCTTGTTCAACATGCCCCGTTCGGTTTCACCACACGTGAGCCGACCGGTCCCTTCCTCGTTGGCATTCTGTGAAGGTTGGTTCGTTTCGATCCGCGCAACGAGTGTGTCGCAGGCTACCTTCACCATGGCCAGACATCGCTGGAAGTCTTCGACCGTACCGCTGTATGGATCCGCAACTTCTTCGACGGAGTGATCGTAAAATTGCCGCAAGAGAAACACCTTCCCTGCGGCGTTCGGGTAGAGTCGAACCAACCGTCGACGCTGCCGCCACTCCATGACTAAGATCAAGCTTGCACGCTCAACTTGGTCCTTATGGAGCGGGGTCGTCGCGTGCGAAGTCAAGGAAAGACCGTGCTGCGATCCGACAAGCTGTGCGAGAGGGTGTGCGGGCTTCCCCAAGGATGTTTCAAGCCCGGCTGATTCGACCTTCGCCGCAATCCCTCGAGTATCTAGGCGCTCTTTTAGATAGGCTTCGGCCAACGGGCTCCGGCAAATGTTTCCCTTACAGACCACAAGGATGTTCCCGACTTGTTTGGGGAATGACTGTCGCCCATAGAGGATTATGCGGCGGAGCAGACCCAGTCCGATTCCCATCCCCTGCCTTACTGACCTCGCCACCCGTCTTCCTGCACCAGGCCTATCGGTCGACAGTTTTTCCACTCCGGCCTCAGACATATCGTCCACCACTATCAGCGCAATTTTGCATAGCGAAGAACCTCATACACGCTCGGCCCAGGATCGTCCAACCGTTCGACCTCGCAAAACGTATTCTTGTCTATAAAGTTCAAAAAGGAAAGCACTGTCCGCCATTTCGATGGGATCCCAGGAGGCAACGGCAGCCCCTCGTTATCTTTGAAAAGGCGCATTAGCAGATGATCAAGATCTCCGAGTAACCAGCGGGAGCGGACACCGACGCGGTACCCGGCTGAAGGGACAGCTTCGGGCTTTCCCATGGCCAATTTCAAAAGCAGGAGCGGGAAATTAATTCCCGCATCGATGGCCAGTTGGAGCGATCCCCAGAATCGTCCGTTAATCTCCATCAAGTACGGCACTTTGGTCGCCACATCCTGCTTGAACTCGACCATAGCCACACCATGCCAACGAATATTCTCTAGCAACGTCAAGGCCGAATCCACCATCTGCTTGGACGGGAGAATACTTTCCCTCAGTACGCTCACGCCGCCCGAGGGCGGACGTTCTCGAAGTCGACGATGGCCGAACAGCCCCAACAGCTTGCCGTTGTCCGCAAGCAGGAACAACCCACAACCCTCACCCACAATTCTGCGTTGAATCAGGGACGGGCGCTTGAGGTACGCATAATCTCTGTAGATCCGGAGAAGCTCCTCGCGCGAACCTGCGTACCGCACACTTGTTTTCACCCACCGCCCCTGCTCAAAAACAAGCGAACAACCTGGCTTCACAACCACCGGGAAGGCTTGAATCTCGCCGATGACGCGCTCCACATCGCCGCCAGGAACAAACAGGGTATCTGGAACCGGAACCCCATGTTCCAGGGCAAATTGCATCAGTCGATATTTGTCGGACACAAACTCAAAGGCGTCTGCGGACGGAATCGGCACGCTTGTGCCGGCCTCGAATTGTGCCTTGACCGGCGAGATGATATGCATTGCGAGATCAGACATTGGGAACAGTGCATCGATCGCGCAGGTCCGTGCCGTATCGACAAGGCATTGTAGGTACCGATCAGGTTCGGTATACGGTGAGGGATAGATGAACTGCTTGACGCAGTATCGCGATGATCCCGCCAATGACCGTACAGATTCGGCACCGACGACGACTTCGACACCTGCGGCCCCCAGCGCTCGGGTAACCGCGAGGGTCGCCCGTTCGTTGCCGTCTGTGAGCAATACACGCATGGGTAGATCCTCGCTCTCGGCCCAGGTCATCTCAACCTTACCCCGCGTTGCCAAGAAGAATCCCTGCCGATGCAGGCATGGGTGTTCGCAATCACTGTACCCGTGATTACGCTGCAGCAGGTAGTGGTCCAAACATTCGGAAGGCAAACAAGGGAATTGTATAACTGATGTCGTTGTGAATTCCGACCCGTGGGATATTGAACCAGTTGCCCGGCCGGTCATACACGATCCCCGGTCCCACGCCCAAGGCCGCCTCATATCCAGATTCACGCGCCAATCGCTGAACTGCTTCGTTGCTATTCCCATTCGGGTAGCAGAATACAGGTACATAGGAAGCTCCGGATTCCTGCAAGACTCGACGAGACTCGGATAACTCCTGCGCAACCTGCTTTTTTGAAAGCGCGGTCATGATGCGATGTGAACATGAGTGTGAGCCGAAGGAAAGCCCGAATCTGGACATTTCTCGCACTTCGTCCCAATTGACGATCACCCGATGGGCCGGCAATGCAACATCCGCGATGCTTGCAAGGGCTTGAATCAATTCTTCAATCTTCTCAGATGGAATCGTCTTGCAGGATTCGATCAACTGGTCAGTAAAGGCAGAGTCCTTTATTGAACCGCTTGATGAATAGACAGGTTGCCAGACGGCATTCTCTGCCAGTACGGCGCGCATCTGTTTTTCCATATGGCCGGAGTCGTCCTTGCTTGCAACGGCATCGACCACATGTGAGAGTAAATCCGGCCAAAACCACCGTGAAGTTCCGACAAAATCGGTTGGCAGGAAAATTGTGGCGGGAAGTCCCAGTTCCTTCAGTACAGGATAGGCGTGGCGATAGTTATCCTCCCATCCATCGTCGAACGTCACCGCACAGTAGGTGGCATTGGCATCCACCTGTCCCCGTTGCCACAGACTAATGAGATCCCCCAACGGGACAACCGTACAATTCGAGCGGACAAATTCCATCTGCCGGCGAAACACCACATCTTGCACGTACATTCCCGCTTGTACAGACTGAGCGCGGAGATCATCCGACGACAGCACCCGGTGGTACATGAGGATGATGACTCTTCCGCGATGTCGCCAGCGATGCAATTGGGCTGCAAAGGAGACCCCTGCAACCCCTAATCGCATGGCGGCTTTCAATTTTTGAGCGAGGACGTTCAAGGGCAGTATGAGCTAAAACAGGGTATAAATAAACGGGGCGACGGCCGACCCCTGAGTCAATACGATGAGACTTCCAAGTAGAACCAGCATTACGATGATCGGCAGCAACCAAAACTTCTTACGCTCTTTCATGAACGCCCATAACTCTTGGATAAAGTCCCCCATCGCCGTCCTCCCTTATCCTAGAATTGCCGCGTCATGTGAGTCCGTGGGCGCGGTTCACGAACAACACGATAGGTCTGTGCATCTGGCGTCAATGCCCGCCGCATCGAGTCCCATCCGAATAGCCGCATGACCATCCCCATGGGCGTGATCAACCCAAAGTACAGAATTCCCAATATGATACGGGTATTCACCATACCGAGCAGATGGCCTACCTTCATCCAAACCTTGAAAATTGGGGCCAGGAATCCAGGGGCCATGAGCCCGAGTGAGGCAAGCAAGGCAGCTGGGACAACGGCCCAGAAACGAATCGCTTCACCGTAACGGATGACGGGCCACACCCCGATCACTCCAAATACTCCCCCAACCAGAAGACCAAATTTTCGCAACTCTTTGCTGTCCAAGGCGATGTCTGCGTCGGCTGTTCCCATCCTTACCATCAGGAGCCGGTCCTCCTGCCTCCGCTTACTGTTGATGACCCGTATACACGATTGATCGTATCCGCATGAATCTTCAGGGAGCGCCTACCGCCTCGAAGGATCCCATCGGAATATCCGTTCACCCTTGAGGAACCTTATCCAAGCATCGAGAATCGACACATTGACAAGTACAAAAAACGCCGGAAGCTTCAAGGCATGTCGCAAGGGAAATCTTTCTATTTGCACGTACGCAAGAGTACCCACGTAGAGAAGAACCTGACAGCTCCAGAGTAGGCGGTAACCACCAGAATCTATCGCCAGGACCCCGTTCGCCACGAAAGCGATGATCATGGCAAAGGGAACCAGCCATCGGCACAGCTTATGACTGAACAGCTGCCAAGCGAACAAACCGTGCTTGAACGGGTTTAACAATGGCAGACTTCTCATGAGCACGGCAATCCCTCTTAAGATCGTTCGTACTTTTCGCTGATACTCCCGCCTCTCATCTGAAATATTCTTGTAATATCCAATACTTGCGCTATCAGAGACGCCTCGAAGCCCACGTTTGACGGAGTTGAGCAGGGTATTGAAATCGCTCTGCAAGTCCTCAGCCCAGGGTGAACAGACCTCTCGCCTGGCCGCAAAGAATGAGCCGCTTAACCCCACCAATGAGTAGACACGACTTTCCAGGCTGCGGAGAGCCATTTCATAGCGGACATAGGCTCCCTCCCCGCTCATCTTCCCATCTGCATCTACAAACCGATCTACGCTGCTGACACAGCCGACGCTCGGATCGTGAAAAGATTTGACGATTGTTGCGATTCCGTCCGGTGATAGCCTCGTTGCCACATCGGAAAATACCAACACATCTCCGGATGTCTGTGCCACGGCCAGCTTCTGGGCAGCCTCTTTCCCTTTTCGTTCGGACGCTCTAATCAGTCGCACTCCCTGCCCGGCATAGGACAAAACGATTTCATCGGTCTTATCAGTCGAACAGTCGGAGGCAACAACGATTTCAAGCCGCTCCCGCGGATAGGCTTGCTGAAGTGAGTTGTCTATCTTCTCCCTGATTCTCGTTTCCTCGTTGAATGCCGTGATGATAAACGAGACACGCGGATACACGATACCGCTCAAGACTGGCCGATTTCTGACGAGCGACAGTGCCCATAGTGAAAGGAAATACCCGGCATAGGCATAGAGCACAAACACGACCGCTCCCCAGAAAATCCATTCCACCAGTGTCACCTGTCCGTCAAAGCGTTAGTCTCTGGGGAGCACTCGTCATTGGCGTTCATCGACCGGCGCCCGACATACCGGCCGTCGTGGCTCTACGGGACGTGACATCCGATCCGTCAACCGTGCCTCCGGAATGGGTCTCAATACCCTCGAACAAGCGACAGACTCGTGCGAGATCACTATCCGTCATCCACTGATGTGTCGGTACGGTTACAAGTCGGCGAGCCAATTCCCTCGCCTGCGGAATGTCACTACCCTCGACCCACTCGGACAATTCAGGCACATCGCCCAGGGACGTGGGGTATGACCCATTGACACCCAATCCCTGTTGTTTCGACAACTCGCAGATCGCAAGTTTTTCCTGCAGGCTTGGCAGCAACACCGGCACCCGGAGGGCTACACCACGCCTCCCCTGATCGATCGGCAGCAATGCTCCACCCGTCCGAGCAAGAGACTTCACATAGTAGTCACCGCGGGCGAGACGAGCCTCGGTAGCCAACTCAAGACGACGTCTCCATCCATGCAGGAGCCCACATCGAATAGGGTCCATGCGGAGCATCGGAAAATCCGTATAGAACTTGGTTTCCCCAAGGTGAAGGAACGGTAACCCGGCAGGCAGCCAGAACAATTCCGGACGCATAAACAGCTGCATCAGGGCCACCTCGACAAAATTCTTGAGCGCAGCGACGTTCGTCTCCACGGGCAACCGCTGATACTGGATCCCGATCGCTCTCCCAATACCCTCATCGTTGGTCAGGATCGCGCCCCCAGACCCGCACGTCACGTTCTTTCCCCGCCCGAAGCTCAAGAACGACACATCCCCCAATGTTCCAACCCGGGCACCGTTCACCGTTCCGCCAAACGCCTGGGCTGCATCTTCAACAACGAACGCTCCATGAGGTCGGCACAGTTCTCGCGCACGATTCACATCGGCGATGCAGCCATACAGATGCGTGGGCAGCACGCATAGCGTGTCGGAGTCAAGCAAGCGAGCCAGTTGGCTCCAATCAAAATCGAGCGTGGCCGGTTCCACGTCGCACAGCGTAACCGCGAGCCCAGCACGCCGAACGGCAGAAGGCACTGAGAAACAGGTATACCCAGGCAGCACGACCTTCCGTCGTCCCGCCATCTCCTGCAGCGCAAGGAGTATGATGGTGAGGGCAGCTTTTCCGGAAGAGACGAAAAAGACGTGCCGAACGCCGAAGAACGCGCGGAAATCCTCCTCGAGCCGACGAAGCGTCTCCTTCGGACGAATCATCCCGGCGAGCCCTCCAGCAAGATCTCCCCATCCCAGTGGGGCCGCAGAAGGAGACAGTGTGCGTTGGCATTTCATGGAAGATATTTCACGATATGTGGACCGAGTACATTCGCAACTGCAAGAGGCAACCGTTGCCATGCACGGATTGCTAAACTGAACTTGGGATTCTGCGGGTTCAACTGTGGAATAGCTTTCCCCTCGCGAACCCAGTAATACCAATACAATTGGTGCGGCTTCGCCCCCCACTGCTCTTTGAATCGATATGTCCCACTGTCCGGTGTAGATCTGCCGAAGTCGAAAACACTACAACCTCGTTGACACGCATATTCCAGCACCGACCCGTATAACAACATATTGGGCGACAACCGGTTGAATCGTCGGTCGGCAGCAGCCCACGGAATCTCAAGCGCGGATCGAAAGCCATAGAGAAACCCTGCAGCGACCGGTGTCTTTTCGTGATACACGACACACAGCCGAGAATCGTCGGGAAAGACCTCCAGAATCTTCTGAAACCAAGAGATGGGATACACCGGGGTTCCAAGGTCTCTCATACATCTCGAAAAGACTGAATAGAAATCCCCAACTCGGTCGAGCGCCCCGAACTCCACAGTCATCCCTTCCTTTTGAGCCCGCCGGACCTGACTTCTCAGTTTGGAGGGAAACGCCTTCCACAGTTCATCGAATGAGTTAGGTAGCGGAAGGCGCATCGAAACCTTGCGTTCGCTTTCCAGCCACGGAGTGGCGAGCCTCTCTTGCTTCCGCAACTCAACATGTGCCACGCCAGTGGCGATCGCATACTTCTCCAGATGTTCTTCCAACAGCCGATGAGCCTCCACAGAGTTGGCGACTATGCCGCCGTAATTCACAAATGGGAGCGATATTAGAAAGCGACCAAAAATTAGGCTCGACAGCAAGACTACCGGAGCAATTGCAACGGTCTTGCCACCCTCATCGGACACCATCAAATAAATCGAATCGTGTCCAAACACTTCACCGATAACGCTTCTCCAGCCAAGCAGGTGATATCCGGTTGAATCCGGACACTCCTGGACAAAGCGATCCCAACACAGGCTATCACTGACGGAACAGCATTCCGTCACGGTCAATGGCATCTATGCACCAATCAATGTCTAAGAGGGGACTTTTGATGAGGATATCTGAGCCGATGCGCTCTCCAACCCTATCGAGAACGACATCGGTGTACGGGGCGTTCCTCCTTCGCCCTTCAATTCAGCAGTTCTGCCTCCGAGGACATACCCCGATCCCTGCTGAACCGCTTGGCGAATGTGTGATCGGTCCTCAAGAGATAATTGTGAGGTCACACACGAAAATGTCGGACCAATTTGTACTTTGTTACGATGCTTGCTGAGGTATTCATCCAACGAGCAGAGGACCCTGGCAGGATTTCCTGCACATACCGAGTCTGGCGGCAATGACCGACTCACGACCGATCCCGCGCCAATGACCGTTCTTGGCCCAATCTCCACCCCAGGTAAAATGACTGTTCTTGCGCCGATGTGACAGGACTCATGAATCGTAACCCGTCCGATTCTCGCCGCGTCGAGAAATTCATCCATTTGCGCATCATGCGCAAGAATGAGACACTCTTCGCCAAACCCACAATGGTCGCCGATGGAAATCAGAAAGCAGTAATCCGGATCGATCCAGGTTGAACCAGGAAGCCATACGTCAGCACCTAGCCTCATGCCACGCTCCCTGAGCTTATGCCACCGACGCTCGAGGCGTTTTCGCTCGAATCGGGATTTCAAGCTGGAGAGAACGTCCAGCAACTGATCAATCACACTCACTGTTCCCCACGAAGTCGCTGTTTTACTCGCTCGACTCCGGATACGTACTGGACGATCCGGGGGATGGTTTCCGGAAAACCGAACCGCTTAATCTTGTATGAACCATCCTCCTCCTGTGAGAACACAATTTGGTCTGCGTATCCAGGTTCCCCTACAACCGCTCCCAGCAGCCCGGCTTCGCCAAGGACCTTCGTCTCTCGAGAGCCAAAATCTAGCCAGCCACCGTTTGGGTAGCAAAAGATCGGCACTGGAGAGCTCACCTGATCTCTCACCCGTCTCCACGAGGCCTCAATTTCTTTAACCGATTGGGAATCAGACGTCCGACTCAGTATCGGATGCGTGACGGTGTGAGGGCCGAATGTCATGCCATGCCGCTCACAACCTCTAACTTGTTCCCAGGACATAGGAGCATATTGCTCCGGGGGCAAGCCAGGAAGCGCCACGTCTGCCTCAGCAGCTAAGGCCGCAATTGCGAGGTGTTTGTCCGAATCCCCCACCAACTTGCATTGCGCGGTAAAATTGGTTTGCACGCCTTGTCGCTCTTGCAGCGATTCCCATCGATACTCGAGCCACCGATGGCCCAACCTGACACGGAGTGATCGTCGCTTGGTATGAGCCAAGATGAATTCAATCTTATCCCACCAAAACCACAGATGACCGTCCACAAACCCGGTCGCCAGGAACGTGGTCACGGGACAATCGAATTCCGCGAACACGGCGGAAGCGATTTCAGCCTGATCGACGTAGCCATCATCGATCGTAAAGGCGACCGCCCCTTGTAGGGGAGGCTCACCTTTCACGAGACGGTCAAATATCACAGTCAAAGGCACTAGTTCATAGTTATTCCGTCGGAGAAACTCCAAGCCCCGTCGGAGATCGGAGGGTTCAAACCCATCAATGTTTCGAGCCGAATGCCGGAACCGATGCAACATGAATACGGTTGCACAGTTCCGCAAAGTGATCCTGCGAATCGCATGGATTCCGGGAAACACCAATAAATTGTAATACAACCGCCTCAGCACATCCATCGTAACCAGCCAATCCTTGCTTTACCCACAATAACCCATGCCGCCAGTGTTCACCTGTGGAAAGCTAGGTACTGCCGCGTTTCATGCTGTCGTAAGCTCTGTCAAGCACACCCGCCAGTCGATCTGACAACTTGCAGTAATTGAACGCATCGCTTGACTCCTCTGCTGGCGAGGCAATTCGGCCTGGGTCACGAATAAGGTCTTTCAACAGTTGCTTGATGGCCTGCACATTGTTCGGACAGCAGATGCCAAGTTTGTGTCGCCGGACCAGATTGAAGGTAGCTCCTGAATCCCCAATAACCACCAGGGGACGGCGAGTGGCGATATACTCATAGATCTTCGCAGGAATTTGCAGGGGCGAGCCTGGCTGCATCGCTAACAGAGCATCGGCTTTGCTCATTTGGTTGAGACACTCTTGATGGCTTACAGGTGGTTCACGACGTAGTACTCCCTGTTTCTCCAGCTCCAACGCCATGCACTCACTCTGGGGATCCCTAATATCCCATCCACCGACAAACCGTACGATCAATTGCGGCTTCGACAACGCGCCTTGTTCGACAAGCTCAAGCAGAGCGCGCAGCAACTCCTTGGGCGTCCGCATCATATACATGGTGCCAAAATGACAGAGTTCAAGCCCACTGTCACTTATACCATCACCACCGACAGTAGCGGAGCGCCCCGAAAAGTCGTCAGCATGAAACCCATTGGGGAGGGCCACACACTTCGCCTGAATTGCGGGATACTGCTGAACTAAATGATCCTTTAGTTCTTCTGTATTTGCGATGACCGCTCCCGCTTCGTTACACACTTCCCGTTCAAGTGCCTGGGTCATCCGTACAAGGCGGGGTGATAGGTAATGGAAGCCCGCGTTCATGGCCCAAGGATCGCGGAAGTCGACAACGTATGGCACCTGAAAGCGACGCCCCAATTCCCGCCCGATCAACATACTTGTCCAAGGACTTCCTGTGGCAAAGATGACGTCCGGACGGTCCTCCTCTCCTAACCGACCCATCTCACGCAACACCGGCCGCATCCATGAACTCTGAGGGTCTGGAAATGAAAACAACCGATCTAGCATGAACCTTTTGACCACGCCGATCGTGCTAGGAGTCTTAGCGTTGGAGGACATGGCGTCTTGCACGCTGGATCCCCTCGATTGAACTCGGTCCCCGTGGGACCATCCGATGGCCCTGCGAACGCGCTCGCGCAGGTGGAGTAACTTTTCCAGCGGGCTGACATAGGGTACCACGTGCACTTTCACTGTGGCAGGAAGCTTGGCCGTCAGTTTGGCATCGACCGGGCCTTTCGGATAGACCGACTGAGGGTCGGTCGTAACCACCTGTGGCGCCCAACCATGCTGCGGAAGGTATCGGCAAAACCCCAAGGGACGCATTGCACCGGTTGCTCCAATAGGAGGAAAATAGTACGCAATCATGAGGACTTTCCTCATGCGAAGAGTCTCCAATGTATTCTCGATGGGACACACAAACATGTCATCTATGCCACCCACCCTAGGCGAATCTGCTCTCGAAGAACTTTCACGATACGTTCGGACGCGTGACCGTCCCACAACGGAGGTGGCGGTAATGGTCTGATCGGAGTATCGAGCGCGTTTGCAGCCTCTTCGAGAATTCGCTTCGGGGAGGAGCCAATGACCCGGTTGGTCCCATGAGTGACCGTGATCGGACGTTCAGTATTCTCACGCAAGGTTAGGCATGGAACGCCTAGCACTGTCGTTTCCTCCTGAATGCCGCCTGAATCGGTCAGAACCAATCGCGCATTCGCCACCAAAGACATGAAATCCAGATACCCAATTGGGTCCATACAATGCACACCATTGGCAGGAGTCGGGGGCGCCCCAAAGTAGAGCCCCGGCCCAAGATCTCCCATAGCTTCCAATGCCTTCTTCGTCCTCGGGTGGATTGGAAATATCACGGGCAACCGGCGAGCAACCTCCAGCAGGCTCTGCACAAGCCCTTTCAAAACGGTCACGTTATCTACATTGGAAGGTCGATGCAGCGTCGTCACGGCATAATGCCCACGTTGCAGGCCGAGCCTGCCCAACATGGTCGATGGCCCCCACAGACGACGTGACGCCTCTAGCGAATCGATCATGACATTCCCGACCTCAAAAATCTTACTCTTGGCCACCCCTTCCGCCATCAGGTTCCGTGTGCCGCTCTCCTCAGTGACAAAGAGGTAATCCGACACAGCGTCCGTGACGATCCGGTTGATTTCTTCCGGCATTGTCCGATCCCCACTTCGAAGGCCTGCCTCCACATGTGCAATGGGAATATGCAGCTTGACCGCCGTCAGCGCCGCCGCCATAGTCGAATTCACATCACCGACCACCAGCACCAGATCAGGCCGTTCCCGGACGAGGATCGGTTCCATCCGCTTCATGACTTCGGCGGTTTGAACGGCATGGGTACCAGAACCGACATCCAGCGAAACGTCGGGCAAAGGGATCTGAAGATCCTCGAAAAATTGGCCCGCCATCTTCACGTCGTAATGTTGGCCCGTATGGACCAGTAACGGAGTAATCCCCGGGTGCTTTCGCATTTCCCGGATCAACGGAGCAATCTTCATAAAGTTGGGTCGAGCACCGACAACGTTTAAGACTTTCATGCATTTATCCTCTGTGAATTACCGCCCTCGCTGGAGGCCGCAGGCCAGCAGAGTCTCGCCACGATGATGCAGCGGACCACATCATCGTCCATTACACCGCAGCAGGTTCCTGTCGCAGAAGGTTGGAGATAATTTCGAACTCTGCCACGTGAAACAACCGATTGGCGACATCCACGTCTCCTCGACGGTGACGCTCAAGATCCGCCAAGAGAACCTCGGTGTTATAAATCCCTCGCTCACGCACTGCCTTACTTCCAAGCAAATCGTGAAGAGGTTCGTACAAATCGTGCGCAAACCACTTTGTACTGCTTGTCGGGAACCCCATTTTGTCGACACGCATGCGAACGGACTCAGGGATTCGTCCGCGCATGCCTTCGCGCAGAACAAACTTGTTCCATGGGCCTCTGATTTTCCATTCGTCAGGAAGGCCAAACACGAACGCGACCAAGCGGTAATCCATAAAGGGAAGCCGAGCCTCGACGGAATGTGCCATCGAGTTGCGGTCTTCAATTCGGAGATACAGCGGCAATGGAGCAGATCGCACCGATTGCTTTAATGACTCAGAGAGCGTCCTCCCTCCGGACGCACTCGCTGTACCGCTCCACTGCAGGATCAGTTCTGGAGTAAACCAATTGTTCCGCTTCACTCCGGCTTCGCGCTTCGAGCTTGACCAGTCTCGGTAAGGCCCGACTTTCTGCAATTGCCACGCAGCAGCACGCTCCACGGCAGAGGCAAACATGCCGCCCCTTTGCCCTCCATGGGCAGCGGCATACGCTGAGACCGCACCCCACGCAGCCCCTATCCGCCCATGCGACAAGAGAGTCGCCCACGCATCCATGAAATAGCTGGAATATCCCCCGATCGTCTCATCTGCGCCTTGGCCGTTGAGGACAACCCGAATCCCCTGCGATGAGGCCAATCGCATGAGCTGGTACCCCACGATCGCCGTCATGGTATGGACTGGTTCATCCTGGAACCACAGCATGCGCTCGAGGTCCACCCACAAATCGGCTGGGCCGGTTTGGAGCTGCCGGAGCTGGGCACCGGTTTGCTTCAACGTATCCGCGATGTACTGGGACTCGTCGAAGTTCTTATCCATGTAACAAAATGCCAATAGGGACTCCTGAGAACCCGCACCTGAGTCGAGCCGATGACGTGCAGCCGCGCAAATGATGGAAGTAGAGTCCAATCCACCCGACAAGAACACGCCCACGGGCACATCGCTGCGCATGCGGATGCGCACGGAATCCTCAAAGAGATCGCCAAACTGTGCGGCTGGATCCGCACATGCAGCAGCAGGCAAACTGTCAAGCGACCAAAAGCTCCATTGATCCCAGACTCCCTCCAAATCGACCTCAAACCCACTGCCCGGGGGGATCTGCTGAATCCCCTCGTAGAAGGTCTCACAATGTGTGTCCAACTGCTGTTCCAGAAAAAACCGGGCGGCGACAGGCCAGTTGATCGCCGACCGGTAACAGCCGGAAGCGCGGATCGCCTTAATTTCCGAGGCAAAGAGAATGTTCTCCTTGCCACGATAATAAAACAACGGCTTGACTCCGAACCGATCACGAGATCCGAAGAGGCGTCGCTGACGCCGATCGTAAATTACGAACGCCCACATACCATTCAGCTTCGGAAGACACGCACGGCCCCACTGCTGGTATGCCGCCAATAGCACCTCGCTGTCGCCGCTGGAGCGGAAGCGATGTCCTAAACGTTGAAGCTCCTCACGCAACTCGATGAAATTAAAAATCTCCCCGTTGAATACGAGAATCAGCTGACCATCCTCGCTCACCATCGGTTGATGTCCGGCCTGCGAAAGATCAAGAATCGACAAGCGGCGAAACCCCATTCCAACCGATCCGTCGATGAAAATCCCTTGATCATCAGGGCCACGGTGGAGCATGCTCGAAGCCATCCGCTCGACGACGACCTGTGGAATGGGCCGCCCCCCCACACCTAGCGCAACGGCGATTCCGCACATCCTATGACTCCATGTCCGACGGATTCTCGATGTCCCATGCCCCTACTGCGATACAACCTGTCGAAAATACTCAGTGGTCTTCCGAATTCCATCCTCCAACTCGACCTTCGGCTCCCACCCCAGCAAAGCCTTCGCACGTGTAATATCAGGACGCCGCACTTTTGGATCATCTGCGGGAAGCGGACGCTCCTCAATGAGGCTCTTCGAGCCGGTCAACTTTAGGATAATCTGCGCGATCTCACGAACCGTCAGTTCTCGCGGATTTCCAATGTTCACAGGGTCGTGAATACTGTCCAGAGTGGCATCGGGCTTCTGGGTCAAGAACTTGGCCCGGTCCGTCCGCTCGGCGGGGGATTTATCAGACTTGGCCATTAATAGCGCCACGATACCACGAACCAAATCATCCACATAGCAAAAGCTTCTCGTCTGCGAACCATCCCCAAACACCGTCAACGGCTTGCCCTGCAGGGCCTGCACGATGAAGTTGGAAACAACACGACCGTCCTTCGGCCGCATCCTCGGACCATAGGTGTTGAAAATTCTAACGATCCGAGTATCAACTCCATGGTATCGGTGATAGGCCATCGTCATCGCCTCGGCGAATCGTTTGGCTTCATCGTACACACCACGGGCGCCAATCGGATTAACATTGCCCCAGTAGGTCTCTGGTTGTGGATTCAACAGAGGATCGCCATACACCTCGGACGTGCTTGCCAATAGGAAGCGAGATCCCTTTGCCTTCGCGAGCCCGAGTGCCTTATGAGTCCCGAGTGCCCCCACTTTCAATGTGGCAATCGGCATCTCCAAGTAGTCTTGCGGGCTTGCCGGGGAAGCAAAATGCATCACGGCATCCAGATGCCCGTCCACGTGCAGATAGTCGCAGACGTTATACTTCACAAAGCTGAATTTGGGGTTTCCGATGAGATGCGCGATATTCTCGGCACGGCCCGTGATCAGATTGTCTAGGGCAATGACCTCATGGCCCTGGCCGATCAACAGGTCCGACAAATGACTCCCGAGAAACCCGGCACCACCGGTAATAAGAATTCGCATTGACCTCATCCTCCTTAATCGGCTGACTACGTCCGCTAATCCAACTCGAACTCCTTCCTCCAATCCGAATCGCCATCGAGGGGAGCCTGTTCAGACTTTCGAAGCACACAATTTTCCAGAACCAGTACATCCATTTCCGTCCGCATGAAACAACGATAGGCGTCCTCTGGCGTCGAGACGATCGGCTCCCCCCGGACGTTGAATGAAGTATTCACGAGCACCGCACAGCCCGTTTTCGCTTCGAATGCCTTGAGCAACGCATAGTAGCGGGGATTCGTGTCCTTGTGAACCGTCTGCACGCGTGCAGAGTAGTCCAGATGGGTGACAGCCGGGATATCCGACCGAGGGACGTTCAGCAACTCAATCCCCCAGAGTCCCTTCTGTTTTGAATTCATCGACAGTCGCCGTTTCTCAACGACCGGGGCCACAATCAGCATATATGGGCTGTCATCGCTCAATTGAAAGTACTCGGAAACCCGCTCTCGAAGGACGGAGGGAGCAAAGGGGCGGAACGACTCACGATACTTAATCTTCAGGTTCATGACCGACTGCATTTGCTGATTTCTCGCGTCCCCGAGAATGCTTCGCCCTCCCAAGGCACGTGGACCGAATTCCATCCGGCCCTGCAACCATCCGACGACTTTTCCTGCCGCCAGTTCTTCCGCCACCTGATCAAACAATTCGGAATCGCTCAGACGAATATACGGAGCGTTCTTCGATGTGAGATAGGCCTCAATTTCATCATTCGTATGCGCCGGCCCAAGATACGACCCCTTGATCGCATCTTTCCCTGGAGTTACCCGGCGGGGCTGTTGCTCATACTGATACCAAGTCGTCAGGGCTGCACCAAGTGCGCCACCTGCGTCTCCGGCGGCCGGCTGGATCCAAATTCCCTTGAACGGGCCCTCTCGGAGAACTCGACCGTTTCCAACACAATTTAGGGCCACTCCTCCCGCCATACAGAGGTAATCCACTCCAGTTTCTCGATGCAGCGTCCGCGAGAGACGCAGCATGACCTCTTCCGTAACTTCCTGGACGGAGCGAGCAAGATCCATTTCTCTTTGAGTCAGCTGCGACTCCGGTCTTCTCGGTGGTCCACCGAAAACCTCATCGAATCGGTTCCCCGTCATCGTCAGCCCGGTGCAGTAGTTGAAATAATCCATATTGAGCCGGAAAGTGCCGTCCGGCTTCAAGTCAAGAAGATGCTCATAGATGGCCTTCACATACTTCGGCTCGCCGTAGGGAGCCAGTCCCATGACCTTATACTCGCCTGAATTGACCTTGAACCCCGTATAGTATGTGAAGGCCGAATAGAGCAGCCCTATCGAATGTGGAAACGGAATGTCCCACAGCGGGGTCAAAGTGTTCGCATCACCCAGCCAGGCAGACGTCGTCGCCCACTCGCCCACTCCATCCATGCACAGTACGGCGGCCTTCTCATACGGTGAAGGGAAAAACGCAGACGCGGCGTGCGATTCGTGATGTTCCGAAAACAATATCTCCGGCAACTGAGCCTTCGTCATGCCGGGAGCATGCGTAAGGAACTCCTTCTGCAAGAGACTTTTGAGCAACAGCTTTTCCTTGAGCCACACCGGCATCGCGGCGACGAACGACTGCATCCCGCGTGGCGCAAATGCCAAATAGGTCTCCAAAAGTCGCTCAAACTTAACCAGCGGCTTGTCGTAGAAAACCAGGTACTTGATATCATCCAACCGAATATTCCCCTCCCGCAGACAGTACTCGATGGCCTTGTGAGGGAACCCCGGGTCGTGCTTTTTCCGCGTGAAACGCTCCTCTTGCCCCGCCGCAATGATTTCACCGTCACGGACGAGACAAGCAGCACTATCATGGTAAAAAGCGGAGATACCAAGAATATTCATGCCATCGTCCTTTTCTTGGGATTGATAGACACCGGGAACTCATCCTAGCATCGTTGCAGACGCTTCACTTCCCCGTCTTTGGAGGGGCAAGCCGTTTCCCGAGGTTCTCGGAGTATCAGTCGCTGGATGCGGCTAACTCCTCAAATAACCCCACATAACGTTGGGCAATGATCTCCCAATTGTATTGCTTCAACGCCCACTCTTGTCCCTTCTCCGCAAGAGACCGCCGATAGGAGGAGTCGGTGACAAGAGAGACCATTGCCTTCGCCAGCGCATGAGCATCTTCGGAAGGTACTAACAGCCCAGTAGAACCGTGTTGCACCATATCGGGGATGCCATCAACTTCAGTCACGACGACCGGCGTACCACAGGCCATGGCTTCGGCCACCACCAACGGCATACCCTCAGCTCGAGAGGCGAGCACAAAGAAGGTGCTCGCCTTCATCAGTCGGAGCACGTCTTCCTGCGACTGGTTTCCGACAAACTGCACTTGGTCGGCAACACCCGACTCTTCCGCTTGTCGAATCAGGGCCTCTCTCTCCGGCCCTTCCCCGGCGACCACCAAGTGAACTCGCACACCTGCGTCCTTAGCAATTTTGAGAGCGGCAATGACGACGTCTATACCTTTTCTGTGAATCAGATGGCCCGCCGTCAAGGCGAACTCTCGTTGGCCCATTTTCTCCAGCGATGCAGGTTGTACTCGCTCAATCAGAGCGAGCGGAGCGCCATTCGGCATGACATGATGTCTCTTGGAGCGAAACCACGGGAATGTTTGCTGCACCTTGGTCAACAACGTTCTGGACACCCCAAGCACAACGTCAGCCTGTCGAAGCAGCAGTCCTACCAACGCTTGTTCATACCGATGCCATTCTCCCAAATCATGCGCATCGTTCCCGTTGTAGGTCACGATGAGACGCACGTCCATCAATCGATTGACAAGACCGAAGTAAAACATGTTCGGTAACGGGTATTGAATAATGATCGCGTCGGTTTTGATTTGTCTCAAGAACCGAACCAACTGCCAGACCGTAAAGGGGAACGCGAGCAACCACTTTGCAAACCCCATGACCGGAAATTCTCTTGAAACAGGTACCCTCAGATACATTCCATAAACAGGAATTGTTTGAACAGATTCCACCTGCCGAAGAAGGTTGTCATGGTCGGTCACGAAGATTGCGACTCTGTGCCCGAGCTTCTCAAATTCATTGGCAAGGCTCGTAACAACCGTACTGATCCCTCCTGTGGTCGAAGGTCGCCATGGTGTAACCAACAGGATATTCATTGAGAACTATGACGCCTCACTGTCCGGCATGCACGTCGGGCACTTCTGATCCATTAGGATGTCGTGGGCACAGAGTCTGAACTGGGCCGATGCAGGTAGGTTTTGAGAAAATCGAGGTACAGCCGCCATTCCCATGGGTGCTGGGACAAAAGGCTCCCCAATCGTTTTCGCGCCGACTCCGCCGCCCCTTGAGAACGTTCTAGATAAGCGAGCTGCCGCTGTGTCTCGAACAACTGATGTCGAACAAGATCGCCCAGTTCTTTTCCACACCGACTGTCGATGCCGCGCTCTACCAACAGTATCTCGCCGATCTGGGCGATGTCTTCCAACAGTCGCTTTGGGCTCCCCATAAGGCTGCCCTGCCGCCAGCGGTATCGCCCCAGCGGCTCCGGGATGTAACCGACTTCCCATCCGAGAAGGGCCACGCTGATCCAATGGAGGTAATCCTGTGCAATCGGCAGACGCTGGTCGAACTCTCCGGCAGCGTCAAACGCATTCCGACGCTCCATAACCGTGAGTGTTTGAATGTGTGAGCGTGCGAGAAGATCGCGTATGCAAGCTCCTTCTGGAACAGGACGTCCGGTCTCCTCGTTAAATCGTGCGTGTACAACTCTGTTCTGCTCGTCAATCACCGAGACCTCAGTATGGAGCAGTCCACAGCGCGGATGCGCATCCATATAGGCAACCTGAATTGCCAACTTCTCAGGCATCCACAGATCGTCGGCATCTAGATAAGCAATGAGCTCACCCCTCGCCTGAGACATGGCCAGGTTTCGCGCCGCGGAGGCTCCCTGATTCGCTTGCCGGATATAGTGAACAGCCTGCCCATAGCGAGCCAGTAGGGAAGGTGTTCCGTCCGTCGATCCGTCATCGACAACGATCACCTCATAGTCTGTGTACGTCTGGGCAAGAACCGACTCAACGGTTTGCTCAAGGTATCGTTCGCAGTTGAATGTCGGAATGACGACCGAGACTCGAGGCATGATCACGCTGCCATGCATAATTCGGCCGTTAAGCAACCTTGCCGATCGGCTTCTTGGACAAAAGCTCTAGGGTACGTGTCGTTGCTTTTTCCCAGGAAAACCATTCCTCGGCAAACCGGAGCGCCCCTGCCGCCAATCGATCACGAAGCCCAGGATCGTCCATAATGTTGAACAGATGATCGGCTACCGCATCGACATTTCGAGGCTCACAGGTAAGCACGTTCTCACCGTGTACGAAGACCGTATCCATCAATGGACCGCGCGTCACGATCGTCGGCACCCCATGCGCCACAATGGAGGCGAATGAACTGTTGTTGAGCTGTACGCCCTCTAAAAATGGGAGCACACACACGTCGGAAGCGTACAGGTATTGCGACGCTTCTTCTTCCTCAGATTTGAACGCACCCGTCCAAATCGTTTTCCCTTCGATGCCCAGCTCTTTGGCTAAAGACTGCATCTCCTCGAAATAGGACGCCCCTCCCGCCACATCCAAGCCCACCTTACCGCCAATGAAGAGAAGCCGTGTCTGCGGACGCTGCGATGCGACTTTGGCAACAGCCCGCAACAACGTATCGACTCCCTTGATCGGATAGAGGTATCCGAAGAAACTCACCACAAAATGCTCAGGGGCTAATCCCAGTTTGGCACGTCCCTTTCTTCTGGCGTCGTTGTTTACGTTCGAAGCGATACGCAGGTTTGGCGGGGGAGGAATCAGTACAGTCTTGCTACTGACGGCAGGCCACTCCTTCGCCATCATCGCTCGGTGGCGCTCACACAACGCCACCACGGCATCGCTGTCCCGAAGCAGGGTGCCGGAGCTGTAGGCTACGTCCTTACCGCCGGCCCACCTCACCATGAGCTTCCTAAACGCTCGCGATGCCAGCCCCGACTTCGACGGATCTGCCCCGACAAACGCACTTTCATATCGTGTTACAACCGGAACGTGAGGCCAGAGACGCTTGCAGAGGGTTGGGGTGAAGGTGACCATCGGATGATAGTTGTACATCAACCCGATATACATGATGAACACGGCATCGGGGGAGCAGGACTTCAGTTCTGCCCGCAGCCGTAGCAAATCGCCCCATCCCCAATCCGTCATAATGGGATGAACGTGAATGCCAGCGTCTCCTAACCCTACATTGCCCGAAGACGTCAGGACGTGGACCTCTATTCCCCGATGCGCCAGCTTTTCGCACAAGTGATAGGTATTGGTAGCCTCTCCCGCATGCATGGGCGGGTACGCTGCGGAAATAACCAGGATTTTCATCGTTTCCTATCCACCGTCATGAACACAAGCCATATGACCACCGCCTCACCACTCAGGCGGCTCCGGCAGTGCGCTTCATCCATGACTGATAAATCTCCTCAAAGATGGTCTTCAGGCTCTTAGAAATGCCCCAGGCCGGATAGTGGGATGTCATCTTCCTCAAATTACTGATGTAGCAGATATGGTCACCTTCTCGATTCTTGTCCACATACTCGTATTGCATCTTTTTGCCAGAAATTCCCTCAATCATCGAGAACGCCTCAAGGATCGAGCAGCTGTTTCCTCGACCACCGCCGAGGTTGTAGACCTCACCACAACGTGGATTTTCAATGAAGGCATGGATGAAACGCGCCACATCAAACGAGTGAATGTTGTCCCTAACCTGTTTCCCTTTGTATCCGTAGATATTGTACTTCTTGCCCTCAAGATTACACTTCACGAGATAGCTTAAGAACCCGTGCAATTCGACCCCGGAATGATTCGGACCTGTGAGGCATCCACCCCGCAGACAACAGGACTTCAACCCAAAGTATCGTCCGTATTCCTGCACCATCACATCGGCCGCAACCTTCGACGCACCAAAAAGGGAATGTTTCGACTGATCAATCCGCATCTGTTCCGTGATGCCATCGGAATCGGCAGGCGACGCATAGTCCCAACGAGTTGCCTGCTCAGTCAATGGCAACTCGTTGGGGGCATCTCCATACACCTTGTTCGTAGACATGTGCGCGAACACTGTGGTCGGAGTGTGGGTACGTGTGGCCTCAAGCAAATTCAGAGTCCCAACCGCGTTTGTGTCGAAGTCGTCGAATGGAATTTTGGCTGCCAGATCGTGAGACGGTTGCGCGGCTGTATGGACGATCACTTCGGGCTTTAGTTCAGCGATCAACGCCATTACGCCGGGCCGATTGCGGATGTCCAACTCGTGGTGGCGGAAGTTCTTCAGTTGGGCCGCCAGACGCTGTTGATTCCAACGGGTATCGCCGCTGGGGCCGAAGAACACCGCGCGATTGTTATTGTCGACACCATGAATGAACCACCCTTCCTCATGGAAGTAGGCACACACTTCCGAACCAATAAGCCCGGACGACCCCGTCACCAGCATTTTTCTCATATCGACTCACTCCTCCGCTTGTTGTGCCGTCCCGGCACGGTTCCAGGTTCAATATGAAGTGACGAGTCCCCCACGCGCCCGGACATGGTTCAGCAGGGCCTCCGCCACCAATGCATGCCCGCGCTCATTCCAGTGATTGTCAGACGCAAGCACATCCTCCCCTTTCGCATCCGCCAGTTGAACCACTTCCCCCACATCATCCCAATACTCAATGTCATGACGATGTGAGATCTCCGCAAATGCCTGACTGTACGGCTCGAAGTGCATACAGCTGAATGCCAAGATGGGGCGCTTCCCCATACGCTGCCTGACGAGTTCCATCAGTCGGTCGGTCGTCTCCACCGACCGGCGAAACCCGGGATGCGAAGCCCCAACCCTTTCAATCTCTGTCTCGACGGTGTCCTTGCTTGTGCGAGCCCGTAGGCGGTCTACACGACTGAGGATAAAGTAGGCCAAGCGACTGTTGCGATTGGCCCACTCTCGTATCTGAATGGCCGACTCCTTCGGCGACAGCATCTCAATTTTTCCATTCCGCCAATATGGACGGGTCCAACCATTGTTGTTAATCGTGCTGAGCCGCTCAAGCTCGTTGTCGTTGTTGATGAAATCATTCACGCAGTATTGCCACAACAGCGCATCCGGTTGCACGACGTCGAGGTACCGATCCAGCACAAGCCACTCCTGCAAGGTACCGTATCCGCCGGCTCCGTAAGCGAATACCTCTGCATCAAGACGATTCGCTAAAATGGCATGGTAGGTCCGATCATCAGAAACCGCGGTCGCCTGGGTGAATGAATCACCAATCACGAGAAGCTTTGGTTTCGAGGAAGCCGTATTTCCGAACCGGCGAAACCCGAACTGCTTTTGCGAGCGCCGCACGATATATGGATTACCCCGCTTGGTCATCTCCACCAGCTGTTCCTCATACGAATCCGTCGCCCTCCAGCCCCAAACGGGATCGAGGGTGATTGAGCCGATCCGGCCCCCGGCTGCGCTTTCAAAGAACGGAATGCCATCCCGGAGCAAATGAACGGTGCGCAATGCAGCCTCTCCGATAAGGAGCACGAGCAATGTCAGGACCACCGTTGCTCCCGCGGCTACCACGGTGAACAAAGCCCGCTTACCCACTGTCTCTCGCCTCTCCGATCTATTATTGGCTAGGGTACGGACCTTCGCAAGGACGCAGTGTTTTCCAACCGACCGGCCACTGTGTTGAGCGCCTGCATCGGCTCGGCGCCAATAGCCTGCCTTACAAGGGAAGCCACCAGTTCGTGACCGACTTCGTTGTAGTGGCCACGTTGCCGGAAGGGGAATAAACTCAAGGGATCCTCCATTGCCTCGAATGCAGGGTGTACGTCGATGACGGGCACACGCAAGTCATGCACAGCGGCAAGCACACGCTCGCGGTTCGGATTCAGATGAGGAGAGCCCGCGTATCGTTCCCACTGTGGAAGGTAGACAAAGTACAACTGCCCCCCCCACTGCTGAACCTTTCGTTGAGCCTCGCCGACAACTTTCCGAAAGAGCTCCATATCACCAGGAGAAGCAGGAGCAGAATTCTCCGCAAAATACCGTTGCTCCTCTGTCGTAATGCCATGCTTCTTCGCTTGCCTAAAGAGGGCCGCGATCTTTGCCGCCAAGTGATGCAACTTGAGGACTTGCTCCACTGTCACATGCGATTCCTGTTCGGTTCGCACCTTGGTCACGTAGGAAGCCAATAGATCGTCGATTTGAGACTGCTGAGTTCGCAATTGCTGTCGAAATCCCGGCTGGAGATAACTCATTAACAGCGGTGACCGGCGCTCCCGGCGCAAATCGCCCAGGTCATTGCCTTCAAAATAAAACCACAACACGATCTTTGGCTTTAATTCGGCCGCATACTCCTTGATAGAAGCCAACATCATCAAGGGTCCATTGTCATCCATCCCGAGATTCACTAGCGAGGACGAACCGGTTCGAATCCTCCCGACAAAGCTCTTGTCCGACGACACACAGGCGCCGTGCGTGAATGAATCCCCGACCGCGACAATCTCCACGCTCGGAAGGCTCCAGCTTCCCATCGGGTTATGGAACCCAGTCTCATCACTGTCATAAATCGTGTATTGGCCGTTCTCGTTGCAGAACACGGTGGTTACCCGCGAAATTCCCCCAAGCGGAAGCAGTTCTTTCCCCCGCAGCTTCAACTGGGACTCCTCTACGCCCTCGGCATTCGGCTTAAGGAGAATACTCGGGACCATCGCTGGATAGGCACGCACCCCATGTTGCCCCAAATTCTCGATAACTTCCAGACGAGTTCGTGTGTCAAACTGGATTCCCTGCTTCGATGCACGCCCCGCCGTTTCGGACACTTCTTCAGCAGAGAACACCGAAGCAAACCGTAGCCACATCGGACCTTGATCCGATGGAGCGGTGCGGGCGGATATCAACATCACCACTTCCGCAGCATACAATGACACACCGATGGCAAGAACGAAGAGCGACAGGTTGAGTTTCAGATCCTGGCGTCCCAACAATGAGACTAGAAGTAAGGATCCCATAACGACCAGCACGGCATAGTGAGGCGCCATGCCATGCCGTGCGGTGCAATACCCGCCCAGCGCGAGACAGAAGAGACCGGCACCGCCAAGGATTCCATTGGCTACCAATCGCATCGCCTTCGGCATGGTCGCTGGGTGTCTCATCGAGACTGACATTGTTTCACTCCCACGATGGAACGAAGGTACCATGCCAAAGCCTATCCCCCCGCAACCTACTCGACCATCACGGGAGGTCCACTAAATTGGATGCTCCCTTTCAACGAACCCGTTAGTCGGCCAAGCCGCCACAGAAGAAGCGTCTTTCCATCGGAGGAACTCAACAACTCGGGGAGTCGCCCCAGGAGCAGCCACCAAGCACGGAAGTACTTGCGCCAACGCCACAATTCCCACATGTTCACCGACGGGGCATACTTAGTGTAGAGATAGACCTCAAACTGAGCGTACTGCGACGCCTGGCGATAGACACTTTGCGGGTCCATTCGCAACCGATAGTGAATGACTGCATCGGGCACAAACTGCAGGGTCACCCCACGCTGCTGCACCTTCATGCAGTAATCGATATCCTCACAAATAGGCAGAGTTTCATCGAACCCTCCAGTTGCTTCGTGCAGGAAGCGCTTTATGCCGAGGGTGCCCGCTCCTGCATGAGGAAACGGCAGGAAGGAAAATCGCTGGAGCCCTCGAGCTTGCGTCGCTCCCCGGCCCGCTCGAACTGCCGGCGAATTCAGCGCGTCCGTATCGAGCCTGCAGGCGACAAAGTCATTCCTCAACAGGGCATCAGCCATGGCGGCCGCCCACCCCTCGGCGGGCACATCGTCAGCATCACAAAACAGAACAACCTCCCCGACTGCAGCCTTCACACCGCAATTACGGGCATAGGAAGGACCTCGCTTGTCTGAGGCATCGACCAGTTTGAGCCCCGCGATTCTTCCGGCATAGGTCTCGCACAACTGCCTTGTTGTGTCTGTGGAACCATTGTCGGCGACAACCACTTCCAACTCGCCTGGCCATGTCTGATTCTGCAGTGCGTCAAGCGTCTCTCCAAGCGTATCAGCCGAATTGTAGCAGGGCACGATGACGCTCAGTTTCATGGTTGCACACCACCCACACACTGTCCTGCGCTAAGTCGACGAGACACCCCCCTGAGCCTGCGGCGCAGGGGAATCCCGCACAACCTTCAAGTCACGGAACAAACGGAAAATACGCCAGGGCTTGATCCAAGACTGAGGATCGTGGAGTACCGCCCCAATCCCGACCAGCCAAGCACGCCGAGGCGAGCCCGTCCTCAAGTAAAATGCCGCATCCGCCAACATTGTCCCCAGGAACGCCTGTGGGTTAAAACGAGGGCCCACTGATCGTCCGGCTATCGCCCGCATGATCTGCCGCCAGAATACCTTCACCTCACTAATCGGTTCATCCGTTTTCCCTGCCAGCGTGGTCGTGATGCGCTTGATCCAAGTCCTCACCGCAGGTTCTTCCAGCAACCAGGGATCCCGCTCAATAGATGCCAGCAGGTAGTCTCGCGCTTGATCCAGACCGCCACCAATAAACCACCGTTGCCCCGCGATGCTGGCGCACACCGCAGCCCTGGCTTTCCGCCTGATCCGATCGGCATCTTCTGTTCTGGGCAACCTTGCCAGCGCCGCCTCGACAATCTGAGGCAACTGCACCTCATTCGTACCATCGGCGATCGTGCTATACCACAAACCCTTCTTTGAGAATCGTCCGCGTGCGACAGGCCCTCCGGATAAAAACTTCCATGGCGCAATTGCTGCAATCCGTAGCGCCATATCATAGTGCTCCATGCCCGCCTTCGACTCATCAAACAATCCAGCAATCTCGAACAACTCCCGACGAACTAGCCACGTCGGTGGATGCAGAAAATCATCAGTTCGTGTGATGAACTCCTCAAACACCTGCCCTGATGGACCGGCTTCAGGCCATAACAACAGGGGCACGTCTGATCCAGTGACGACACTCTGCCCATACACCACACCGATTTCCGGATGCGCCTCCAATATGGGGACCTGTACCATCAGCTTGTGAGTCAAGAACTCGTCGTCATCATCCAGCAACGCAACATACTTGCCCTTGGCACGCTTGATTCCCGCGTTCCGCGCCCCGGAGGCACCGCTGTTCTTCTCCATCCTCAGATACTGCACTTCTGGGAATGAGGCGACGACTTGCGGAGTCTCGTCAGGCGAACAGTCGTCGACGACGATGATCTCCATATCAAAGAGCTCACCGACCATCTCCTGGATCAACACAGATGCTATGGCCTTCTTGAGTAACGGAGCTCGTTTGTACGTGGGTATAACCACGCTGACAAGAGGCCGTCCTCCAACCTGAGCAGCACTGTTACTGCGTAACATGTCGCCTCCGCCCCTTGAGATGGCTCCGCTTCTTTGGACAGAATCTTTCAGTTCATAAGTGGTGCCGGGCGGTGTACGCCTACGCGGCCGTAGGCCGTGCAGGCACGCTCTCCCAGTACACGCGATCGGGCGTGCGTCCGTC
>WBZO01000956.1_pt1 | contig 51089 bp, 42 predicted proteins | sample 5204261 | NCBI WGS metagenome assembly WBZO01 (sample SAMN12412400, study PRJNA552823) | activated sludge metagenome | isolation source: activated sludge from anammox sidestream of wastewater treatment plant... | place: USA: North Carolina | collected 2017-09
GCTCACTATCTTGGGGACGAGTTGGTCACTCTGTGTTTTGTCGGAGTCTCCAGCCCGGCTGTCGCATTGCCTATCTGTAATATATCAGTGTTTTGCGACGCGAATGCCCATCGCGTCGCGCGGCGCGTCAAAAACGTTTGAGGGCTTGGCAAAGCTGCGACTTGCGTCCTACAAAATTGTATCGCCCGCGCCCATTCGCGCCGCAAGCAGAAATCAAAAATCTGAAATCAAAAATCAAAAATCCCGCAATCCCGCACGCCCCATTGCGTTCCCGCGTCGCCATCGGTATAATCATGTCCGGTAATCATTCCCCCACACAAGGAGCCGCTATGAATGACCGGCGCGAAATTTTTGGCTGGACGATGTACGATTGGGCAAACTCGGCGTTTTCGACCACCGTCGTCACGGTCTTTTTGGGTCCGTATTTGAGCAATATCGCGCAAGCTGCCGCCGACGCCAACGGCATGTTGTATTTATTTGGCATCCCCATCAAGTACGATTCGCTTTTCACGTACTGCGTTTCGGCTTCGATTTTGCTCCAAGTCGTTCTATTGCCGATTCTCGGCGCGATTGCGGATTATTCGCATCTTCGCAAGCGAATGTTAATGACGTTCAGCACGCTCGGCGCGGTCGCGACGATTCTGCTATTTTTCGTCGCGCCCGGTTTACATTGGGTCGGCGCGGCGCTTTTTATTCTCGCCAATGTCTCGTTCGGCGCCAGCATCGTGTTTTACAATGCGTACTTGCCCGATATTGCCAGCCCCGACCAACGCGACCAAGTATCGTCGCGCGGTTTCGCGCTGGGCTATGCGGGCGGCGGTTTGCTGCTCTTGCTCAACCTGCTTTTGTTTTCGTTCCGCGAACGCCTCGGCGTGGACAGCGCGCTGGCGGCGCGCCTCAGTCTCGCCAGCGCGGGGCTGTGGTGGCTCGGCTTTTCGCTCATCACATTCCGCACGCTGCGCCCGCGTCATGCCGCGCGCCAACTGCCCGGCGGCGAATCGTATTTGACCGTCGGCTTTAAACAACTGCGCAGCACGTTTCGCCAAATCAGCAAGTTTCCGCAAACCGTACGCTATCTCGTCGCGTTCCTGCTTTACAACGACGGCATCCAGACAGTCATTGTCGTCGCCGCCATTTTTGCGAGCATCGAATTGGGCATGGACGACCAACAATTGATTTTGGTCATTCTCATGATTCAAGCCGTCGCGTTTCTCGGCGCGTTTTTTCTTTTCCCGTTTCTCGCGCGCCGGTTGGGCGCCAAAGGCGCGATTGTGGCGAGTTTGATTGTCTGGTCGCTCGTCGTGATTTACGCGTTTGCCGCGCTCACCACGCAGCTGCAATTTTGGATTCTCGGCGCGGTCATTGCGCTCGTTCTCGGCGGCAGTCAAGCGCTCTCGCGTTCGCTGTTCGCGCAAATGATACCGCAGGGCCGCGAAGCCGAATTCTTTTCGTTTTATGAAGTGAGCGACCGCGCGACTTCGTTTCTGGGACCGCTGATTTTCGGTTTGGCGAATCAGCTCTTTGGCAGTCTGCGGTACGGCATTCTCTCGCTCATTATTTTATTTGTTCTCGGATTGGCGCTGCTCCTCACCGTCAACGTGCCGCGCGCCATTCGAGAAGCGGAAACCGCGAATCTCGAAGAAATTTCCGCGACGGCGTGACGCCAGACGCTCGGCGGCGCGTCCAACGCAGTTCCGCCACGTCCGCGTCGCAAACGTTTTGCGCCTACTCAAACGCATGACTCTTACCTGGCAATCCGTCCGCGCGCGTCCGCGCGCTGCCGCGCCGCTTTTGATGGCGCATCGCGGTTCATCCGACGAGCTCCCCGAAAATACGCTCGCGGCATTTGCGCGCGCGCGCGCGCAAGGCGCGCACGTTTTGGAAACGGACATTCGTTTCACGCGCGACGACGAAATTATTTTGATGCACGACCCGACGCTGGAACGCACGACGAACGGCGCGGGCGTCGTCGCAGCCATGCCGTTGACGGAAATCAAAAAGCTGCGCGCCGAGCGCTCGTTCGAATCAAAACAAAAATTGGGCGCGGAAGAAATTCCCACGCTCGCGGAATTTTTGGACGCGACGCGCGCGGACGGTCTGCCGTTGGCGTTGGAGCTCAAAGACGACCGCTTTATCAACGCGCGCGACGCGGAAAAATTGATTCGCGTGTTGCAGGCGCATGACGCGTGGACGCGCGTCGTTTTGCTCTCGTTCAGCGCCGCGCGCGTCAAGACGTGCCAGCGCGTCGCGCCGGAAATTCCTATCGGCATCATCACGCTGAAAAATCCTTTTCCATTGTACAATACCGAAATGATGGGGCCCTTTTATCCTTTGCTCTATCTCAATCCCTTTTATTTCGCGTGGGCGCGCCGACGCGGCAAAATTGCCTGCCCGCTCGACCCGGCGCCCGAACCGCGTTTGTCGTTTTACCGCCGCGTCGGCGCGCCCGTTTTGCTGACCAATCATCCGGCGACGACGGCGGACGCGTTAAAACGGCTGTACGGTTGAACCTTTGCGGCGCGGCGCGGCGTTGAATCGAATTCATCAGTTTGTAACTTGCATCCGTCTCAAAGCGTAGAACATGGCAGAATTAACTCGCATGGAACCTCAAATTATCGCCGCCGCGCAACGCGGCGACAAAGCCGCGTTCGCGCAAATCGTGGCAGAGTTCCAAACGCCGGTGTATAACCTCGCGTATCGCATGTTGGGCAATCGCAACGACGCCGAAGACGCCGCGCAAGAAACTTTTTTACGCGCGTACGCGCAGCTCAAAACGTATGACCCGGGACAAAGCTTTGGCACCTGGCTGCTCTCGGTGGCGGCGCATTACTGCATTGACCGTTTGCGCCGCCGCAAATTTCAATGGCTGTCCTTTGACGACCCGCGCTGGGATGAATCGGCGCCGGCGCTCATCTCGGATTTGCCTTCGCCCGAAGCCAGCGCCCTGACCAAAGAACGCGAGCAAGAAGTACAACAGGCGTTGCAAAAACTGGCGCCGCAATATCGCATGGCGCTAATTTTGAAATACTGGAACGATATGTCTTTGGAAGAAATCAGCGGCATCACCGGCGACAATGTCGGCGCCGTCAAAGTCAAACTATACCGCGCGCGTCAAATGCTCGGAAAACAATTACGCGCCGCCGCGCCGCAATCTCAATTGGAGCCAAGCCATGCCAGCTGAATCGTGGAACAACGAAACGGTCATTGAACTCTTTGCCAAAGCGTTGGACGAACCATTAACTGCCGACGAACAAGCCATCGTGACGCAAGCGATGCAGGAATCGCCCGCGCTGCGTCTCGTCGCGGACGGTCTGCTGGAATTTGATTCGCTGCTCAAACGCGTCGGCATGGCAATCCCGGACGAGGGCTTTCCCGCCCGCGTGCTTTTGCGAATCGAAGCGTACGAACGCGCGCGCACGCGGCGGCAATGGTATCTCACGCTCGGCATGATTTTTCTCGGACTGTTTGCCGCGCTGGTATGGTTCGCGCTGAATTGGAGCGCGCTCATTCAATTGGGTATCGGCATTGGCGCCGGTTTGTTGATTCTCGTTCCACTGGCTCTGTTGTTTGCCCTTGCGACCTTGAGAATCTTGGGCGAAACGCCGCTGCTTGTGTTTGCGCTCATTGCGTTGGCGTTGACGCTCGTCTGGGCGCGCGCCAGCGGCGGTTTCTATGCGAACGTTGAACATCACTAAGTTGGAGCATGAACATGTTACAGCAATCCCGCCTTGCAATTTTTGCATTTACTTTTCTCTCGCTGACCGCTTTGGTCTGGGCTAGCGCGCAACCCGCGCTGGCGGCGTCCCAACAATCCGGCGACAGCATCTGTACCGGCAATAATTTAACCGTTGTCTCGGGCCAGACTATCGGCAATCTCTTGGCTTTGGGATGTAACGTCGAGATTCAATCCGGCGCGACGGTGAACGGCAGCATCGCCGATTTCGGCGGCAACGTCCAAATCGCAGGCACGGTGAACGGCAGCATTGCCACTTTCGGCGGCAATGTCATATTGGCAGAAACGGCAATCGTTAATGGCCAAGTCGCGGCGATGGGCGGCCATTACATCAGCGCGCCCGGCGCCGTCGTGCGCGGCAATTCCAGCGGCGGCGGCGTTCCCTCGCCCATCGCGCCCGTCCAAATCAATCCCGCCGCGCGCATGTTTAATTTCGGTTTCGATCTTGTCGGCGGCATCGTGACCGCGCTCGCGTTCGCCGCGCTCGGCGCGCTCGTCGTCATTTTTGCGCCAAACGCCACGCGCTGCGTCAGCGACGCGGTACAAAATAAACCGCTCAACAGCGCCGGCATTGGCTGTTTGACGCTGATTGTCTTGCCGATTCTGGCAATCTTGCTCATCATCACCCTTATCGGAATTCCCATCGCCTTTTTGCTCGGACTTTTGGCGTGGGCGGCATGGATTTTTGGCGGCATTGCCATCGGCTTGCTCGCGGGCGAGAAAATTTTGAGCGCGTTCAAAATGACCAACGTTCTGCCCGTGTTAGCGGTAATGCTCGGCATCGTCCTCCTGATGCTCATCGGACAAATTCCAGTTCTCGGCTGGTTCGTTTCGTGCGTCGTCGGTTTGTTCGGTTTGGGCGCCGTCGTCATGACGCGCTTTGGCACGCGCGCGTATCCGCCCGCGCCAAGCATGGCATTAGTCCCCGTTGCGGCGGCGCCGACCGCGCCCGCCGTGCCCGGAACGTTTACGCCGACGGCGGTGGACCTTGCCGCGTGGGAAGCCAAAGCGCGCCAAGCGCAAGCAAACAACGCGGCGGTAACAAGCGATATTGCGCCTGCCGCGAGTGATTCGCCTGCGGCAAGCGATATTGCCCCGGCTGCCGGCGAACCCAAAACAGCTGCGTCAGACGCATCCGAACCGCCAACGAGCGACACACCGCATACAGAGCGGTAAAACAACTTTGTAGTTTGCCTCTGAATAAAATTCCAAATTCTTGCAGAATTCGGAATTTTGCATGTATCAAAACCTCGCAGTGATTTGAGACCTGCGAGGTTTTTGTTATACTTGTGGGGGAGTTTTTGTGCGCGAATTTTTTTCACAATGGAATTGGAGCCGCCTTTTCGGTCGCGTCGTCATCGCGTTGATGGTCGGCGCGTTGGCGTTCTACGCGGTCGAGCCGTGGCTGCCGCAAAATTCTCAAACGCGCCCGCGCACGCTGGTCGTGTACGGCTTTAGCATTCTCGGCGACGTGATGAATCAGGGCATCTTTCCCGCGTTTCAAAAGGAATGGTACGCGCGCACCGGCGAACGCGTGGAATTTATCGCGTCGTTTGCCGGGTCCGGCACGATTACCAATCAAATCATTCTCGGCGTCCCCGCGCAAGTGGGCATCCTGTCCACCGAACTCGACGCGCAGCGCTTGGTGGACGCGGGAGCGCTGCCCTCTGACACATGGCGCGCCTTGCCGCATCAAGGCACGCTCAATCTCACGCCCTTTATCATTTTGACGCGCCAAGGCAATCCCAAAAACGTTCGCGATTTTGCCGATTTGACGCGCCCCGGCATCGGCGTCGTACATGCCGACCCGCGCACGTCGGGCGGCGCGATGTGGGGCATTTTGGCGGAATACGGCAGCGCGCGGCAATTGGGTTTGAGCGACGCGGACGCGGCAAAGCAATTGGCGGGCATTTGGCGAAATGTGGTCGCGCAAGCGTCGTCCGCGCGCGGCGCGCGCACACAATTTGAAAACGGCTTTGGCGACGCGTTGGTGACGTACGAACAAGAAGCGTTGTACGATATCGCGCGCCATAAATTCGACGGCGAAATTATTTATCCGCGCAGCACCGTCGAGAGCGAACACACCGTTGTCGTCATTGATCGCAACGTTGCGCCGGACGAGCGCGCGGTCGTGGACGCGTTTGTAGAATTTTTGTGGAGCGAACCGGCGCAAAAAATTTTCGTCCAGTACGGTTTCCGCAGCGTGGACGACGCGCTAAACGGCGACGCGTTCACGCCCATTGAAAAACCGTTTCGCGTCCAAACTTTGGGCGGTTGGCAAAGCGCCAAACAAAATATCATTGACGCGCTTTGGAAAGAAAAAATTGTCTCCGCCGCGCCGTGATAATTTTGCAAGCGCAAGCGAAAGAATGAGGGATTGAGACATGACCGAAACGATCGCGCGCAAGCCCGCCCGCGTGCCGCGCGGACTCTTTCCCGTCGGCATTTTGCTGGCAGTGATGCTGCCGTTGATTCTCATGCCGCTCGCGTCCATTTATGTTTTTGCCGCGCGCAGCGGACTGGCAGGTTTCGTCAACGCGATTACGAGTCCCGAAGCGCAATTCGCGCTGCGCTTTTCGCTGCTCATTGCGTTTCTCACCGCCATCATCAACGGCGGATTGGGCACCTATACCGCGTACGTTTTATCCAAATACCGTTTTCCCGGACGCGACGCGCTGAACGTAATTGTCAATTTGCCCGTCGCCATTCCCACCGTCGTCGTCGGCACGTCGCTGCTGCTGTTGTGGGGCCCCATTGGGATTCTCGGACAATTTCTAACGCCGCTCGGCATTTCGCCCATGTTTGCGCCCGCCGGCGTTTTGCTCGCGCATCTGTTTGTCACATTCCCGTACATGCTCGGCGCGGTAAAACCGGTCTTGGATGAATTGGAAGTGACGTACGAAGAAGCGGCGTACACGATTGGCGCGAGTCAATTGGAAGCGTTTCGCTTTGTGATTTTGCCCGCGCTGCGCGGCGGATTATTTAGCGGCGCGCTCTTGACGTTCGCTCATTCGCTCGGCGAATTTGGCGCGACGGTTTTGGTTAGCGGCAATTTACCGTTTCGCACCCAGACCGCGCCGCTTTACATTTTCGCCCAATTTGAAGCGGGCAACATCGAAGCCGCCAACGCCGTCGCCGCCGTATTGGCGACGCTCTCGTTCATTCTATTTTTCGCGCTCATGCAATTCAACAAAAAAGCCGCGCGCGCCTAAACCGCATTGCCCATTGCCCATTGCGCATTTCTCATTGCGCATTGTGCATTTCTCATTGTGCATTGACCCGTGTCCATTCTTCTCACCGACCTGACCAAGCGTTATAACGAACAATTGGTCGTCAATCGCGTCTCGCTGGATATTCACGACGGCGAGTTATTCGTCTTGCTCGGCGGCAGCGGCAGCGGCAAAAGCACCGTCCTGCGCATGATTGCGGGTTTGACGACGCCCGACGCGGGCAAAATCGTACTGAATGGGCGCGACGTGACGTACCTGCCGCCGCAAGCGCGCGGGACCGGATTCGTCTTTCAGAACTATTCGATTTTTCGCCACATGACGGTTTTGGAGAATGTGGAATTTGGTTTGCGGATTCGCAAAACCAAAAGCAGCGAACGCCGCCGCCGCGCCGAAGAATTGCTCGATTTGGTTGGTTTGGCGGGTCTGGGCGTGCGCTATCCGAATCAATTGTCCGGCGGACAGCAGCAGCGCGTCGCGTTGGCGCGCGCGTTGGCGTACCAGCCCACCGTCCTTTTGCTCGACGAACCGTTCGGCGCGCTCGACGTAAAAATTCGCGCGCAGCTCCGCGTATCCCTCAAAGAGATTCAGCGCCAATTAAAAATCACGACGATTCTCGTCACGCACGACCAAGAAGAAGCGTTTGAATTGGCGGATCGTATCGGCGTGATGGATACGGGGCGCTTGATCGAAGTGGGCGCCGCCGAGACCTTGTACTATCAACCCGATACGGAATTTACCGCGACGTTTATCGGCGGCGGCAATGTATTGGTCGGACGCAAAGAAGGCAATTGGATTCGCTTGGGTTCCGCCGCGCTGCCTCTGCCGCCCCAAGCCGCGCACACCGACGACGGCGCGCCGGTTCGCGTACTTTTTCGGCCCGAGCGCACCATTTTGCAAAGCGAACCGTTCCAAGACCGCGCGATTCATGTTTTGGGCCAGGGCGAGGTGACGGAACAAATTTTTGCGGGCGCCGTGCAGCGCATTGTTTTGGAGATGGAAGGATTGCGCGGCGTGCGCGCGGTGGCGCCGCACGCGGTGTACGGGCAAAGCGTTACGCGCATCGAAGTCATTCAAACCGGCGCGCGCGCGGCGGAAAATATCTTTACGACCGGTCAAAAGGTGTGGGTGGCACTGCGCGATTTTCATGTCTTGGAGCCGGCGGGATTAAAAGTTTTGATTTGCATGAGTCAAGACGCGAGCGGCAATCTCGCCGCCGAAATGGGTTCGCTATTGGCGCACGCCACACATGGCCCGGCGACGCTGCTGCATGTGGTGGCGCGGCCCGAATTGGCGGCGCAAGCGCGCGAGTATTTGGAAACGTGGCGCCAAACGTACGCGGCGCGCGTGCCCGGCTTGGAGGTGCGCGTGCGCGTCGGCACCAGCGCGGCGCAGATTTTGCTCGAAGCGCAAGAAGGACACTATGAAGTCATTGCGCTCGGACTCTCGGCGAGCGGCGAAACGGGTTTTCGCGGTTTAGGCAGTACGGCGCGCCAAGTTTTGGAGCAAGCCGAAATTCCAGCGCTGCTCACGCAAACCAAGCGCGCCAGTTTGAAGCAAATTTTAATTTGCACGCGCGGCGGCGAACCGGGCAAAACCGACGTCACGTTTGGCGGGCGCGTCGCGCGCCGCGCCGACGCGTCCGCCACCGTGCTGTATGTGCAAACGGAACAGACTACGCCCGAAGAACAAAAACGCGCGGCGCGCCATCTGCTCCAAGCCGAAGCCGCGTTGACGCTGCAAGGCGTGCGCGGCAAAATAAAAATTTTGGACGGCGGCATCATCGAAAACATCGTCCGCCAAGCCGACGCCGACGACGCGGATTTGATTATCATTGGCGCGCAAGCGCCGCGCGGACGGCCGCGTTTGCGCTGGCAAAATTTCGCCACCCAACTCATCGGCAGCGCCGCGCGCCCGATTCTGGTCGTGCCAATGAACGAGTGAGAGAGGTTTGATTTTTGATTTCGGATTTCGGATTTCGGATTTCGGATTTCGGATTTCGGATTTCGGATTTCGGATTTTCGGATTTTCGATTTTCGATTTTCAATTTTCAATTTTTGATTTTTGATTTTTGATTTCCAACTTTCAACTTTTAACTTTTAACTTTGAACTTTTAGCTTTTAGCTTTTAACTTTCAACTTTCAACTTTCAACTTTCAGCCCAATTTCCTCATGTCCTCCACACCCATTCCCATCATCACGGCGCGCGGCACAGCGTACGAGGTCGGTTATCAAATCGGCGTCGCCGCGCGCGAGCCATTGCGCGCCATGCAGTTCGAAACGCGTCACGAGTACGGCGCGAAATGGCAGACCTTGTTGGCGCAAGCCATTCCGTTTCAAAACGCGACGCGCCAACATCTGCCGCGCGTGATGCAAGAAATGCGCGGCGTGGCGGACGGCGCGGACATTTCGTTCGACGATTTCTTTTTGCTGAGCGTCGAGGAATTGTTGTACGAAGAGCTGCAAGGTCAAGTCGCGCCATCCAAAAACAAAGGTTGCTCGGACCTTGCCGCCGCGCCGCCCGCGACGCGCGACGGACATGTGTGGCTGGCGCACAATAACGATTTGGGCGCGAGCGCGCGCGACCAATTGGTCGTCGCCAAATTGCGCGTCGCGGACGAGCCGGAAATTTTGGCGGTGACCGTCGGCGGGTGGTTCATCAGTATCGGCATGAACGACGCGGGACTGGCGCTGACGGGCAATCAATTGAACGCGAACGATTCGCGCGTGGGCGTTCCGCGTCTGCTGCTCGTGCGCGATATGTTGGCGCAAACTACTTTGGACGCGGCGCTGCAAACCGCGCTGCATCCCGAACGCGCGTCCAGTTACAACAATATCCTTTCGGCGCGCAGCGGAAAAATTGTGAACGTCGAAGGTTCCGCCACTGCGGCGGCGTTGACGTGGAGCGACGCAAGCGGCGGCGCGGTGGCGCACACCAATCATTATCTCGACGAGACGATGTGGCGCTTTGAAGCCGATTTGGCGTACCTCGCCATGTCCGAAACGCGCTGCACGCGCGCGTTCGATTATGCGCGCGTCTATCGCGGCGAAATTGATTTTGACATTTGCGCGCGTTTTGTGCGCGACCATGTTTTTGCGCCATGGAGCGTTTGTAAACACGCCGGGCAAAGCGTGACCGTGTTTAGCGCCATTCTCGATTTGACCGACGCAAAAATGTGGCTCGCCGGCGGCAATCCCTGTCAAAACGATTTCACTGTGCTTGACTTGTAAGCGCGCGCGGCAGCGCCGGACGCGCCGCGTTATTTTTGATTTGCTTTACCTATGCTAGAATCCTCAACACAAGGTTAACGTTTCATCATGATTCAACTTGCAGTCATTGGCGCGGGCTATTGGGGGCCAAATCTCGTTCGCAATTTCAATCAAATTCCCAACGCGCGCGTCGGTTATGTATGCGACCTCGACGCGGCAAAATTAGCGCCGCTCGCCGCGCAATATCCAAACCTCACCGTCGCCCGCGATTATCATCAGGCATTGAACGACCCGCAAATTGACGCGGTCGTCATCGCGACGCCCGTTTCCACGCACCGCGCGCTCGCGCTCGACGCGCTGCGCGCGGGCAAGCATGTCCTCGTCGAAAAACCGCTCGCCGCGACGGTCCAAGCCGCGCGCGAAATGGACGCGACCGCGCGCGAAAGGCAGCGCGTGTTGATGGTGGGACACACTTTTATCTACAATCCCGCCGTGACCAAAGTCAAAGAATATATCGAACGCGGCGCGCTCGGCGACATTTATTATATTGATTCGTCGCGCGTCAATCTCGGTTTGCACCAATTCGACATTAACGTCATTTGGGACCTCGCGCCGCACGATATCTCCATCATACTGTACTGGCTGGAGCGCCGCCCGCTGCGCGTGAGCGCGCGCGGCAATTCGTACACGCAAGACGGCATCGAAGACGTCGCCTTTATCACATTGGAATTTGCGGACAAAATCATGGCGCACATTCACGTCAGTTGGATGTCGCCGGCGAAATTGCGCCGCACGACGATTGTCGGCTCGCAGCAGATGGTGGTGTACGACGACCTCGAAGCCGCCGAAAAAGTGAAATTGTACGACATGGGCGTGGAACGTCTCGCCATGAACGCGGACACGCGCGCGGAATTGCAGCGCACGTACCGCGTCGGCGACGTCATTAGCCCGCGCCTCGATGTGGTCGAACCGCTGCGCGTGGAATGTCGGCATTTCATTGACTGCATCGTCGAAGGCAAAACGCCGCGCACGGACGGCGCCGCGGGCGTGGCGGTCGTCCAAGTTTTGGAAGCCGCGACGCGCTCGCTGCGCGAAGGCGGCAGAACCATCGAGATTGGAGTCTAAGTTGAAGATTTTGGTAACGGGCGGCGCGGGTTTCATCGGCTCGAATTTGGTGGACGCGCTGGCGGAAAAAAACGCGCACGACCTCATCGTCGCCGATGATTTTTCGAGCGGCGCGCGCGCGAATGTGGCGCAGCACGCGGCGAATCCGCGCGTGCGCGTGATAGAGCTCGACATTCGCGATAAAAACGCCGTGCGCGAAATTATGCGCGGCGTGGACGCGGTGTATCATCTCGCGGTGCAATGCGTGCGCGTTTCGATCCGCGACCCGTATCGGGTGCATGACGTGAACGCGACGGGAACGCTGCATTTGCTCACCGCCGCGCTCGACGAAAATGTAAAACGTTTTGTGTATTGCTCGTCGTCCGAAGTGTACGGCACTGCCACGCGCGTACCGATGGACGAAGAACATCCGCCTGTGCCGACGACGCCGTACGGCGCCAGCAAACTCGCCGGCGAAGTGTATGCGCGTTCGTTCTTTTTGACGTATGGCTTGCCCGTCACGGTCGTGCGCCCGTTCAATACGTACGGCCCGCGCGAACATTTTGAGGGGCCCTACGGCGAAGTGATTCCCAAATTCGTCGTGCGCGCGTTGAACGACGCGCCGCTCGTGATTTTTGGCGACGGTTCGCAGACGCGCGATTTTACCGAAGTGAGCGACACGGTGCGCGGTTTGATATTGGCGGGCGAATCTGACGCGCTGGTCGGCGATGTGGTGAACGTTGCGCGCGGTCAAGAGGTGAGCGTCCGCGCGCTCGCGCACATTGTGCTGGAAACCTTGCCCGAATCAAAAAGCGTCGTCGAATATCAAGCCCCGCGTCCGGGCGACGTAATGCGGCATTACGCCGACATTGCCAAAGCGCGGCGCGTGTTGGGCTTTGAACCGCGCATCGCCATCCGCGAAGGCGTCAAGCGCTACGTGGACTGGCTGCGCCGCAGCGAATTCGACCCGCGCGAAATGTTGAGCCAAGAAAAATTACGCAATTGGGAATAGTAATTCATTCACCATGATTCCGATTACCAAACCTTTTTTTGACGAACGCGAAGAACGCGCGGCGGCGGAGGCGATTCGCAGCGGCTGGGTGGTACAAGGTCCGCGCACGATGGAATTTGAAAAGATGGTGGCGGAACGCGTCGGCGCGCAATACGCGCTGGCAACGTCCAACTGCACTACCGCGCTGCATCTCGCGCTCATCGCGGCAGGCATCGGCGCGGGCGACGAGGTTCTCGTGCCGTCGTACAGTTTCATCGCCAGCGCCAACAGCGTTTTGCACGCGGGCGCGACGCCGGTGTTTGTGGACATTGACGCGCGCACGTACAACATGGACCCCGCGCTGCTCGAAGCGAAAATTACTCCGCGCGCCAAAGCCATCATGCCGGTACATCAAATCGGTTTGGCGGCGGATATTGACGCGATCCAAGAAATCGCGCGCAAACACAATCTCGTCGTCATCGAAGACGCGGCGACTATCATCGGCGGCACGTACAAAGATAAACCCATCGGCGCGCACAGTCGCGCGGTCTGTTTTTCCTTTCATCCGCGCAAAGCGATCACAACCGGCGAAGGCGGCATGGTCACGACGAACGACCCCGCCATGGCGCGCCAGATTGACATGCTGCGTTCGCACGGCGCGAACGTTTCCGATTACGCGCGGCACGGCGCGGACAAGGTCGTTATCGAAGCGTATCCGGTTCTCGGTTACAATTATCGCCTCACCGATATTCAGGGCGCGATTGGCGTCGAGCAGATGAAAAAGTTGGATTGGATTTTGGAACGGCGTTTGGAAATCGGCAGACGTTATAATAAAGCGTTCGCGGATTTGGATTTTATCGAAACGCCGTACGAACCGCCCTACGCCAAACACACCTATCAATCCTACTGTTTGCGCCTCGCGCACAATGCGCCCAAAACGCGCGACGAAATTATGGCGGAAATGCAAGCGGCGGGCATTGCGACGCGGCGCGGCGTGATGGCGGCGCATCTGGAACCGTTTTACGTAAATACATTCGGACGCGTTTCTTTGCCGGTGACGGAAGAAGCGACGCGCTCGACCATTCTCTTGCCGATTTACGCGCAGATGACGGCAGAGGAAGTGGATACGGTCATCAATACGCTGCGCCAAATCGTCCGCTAACGCCATCCATCGTTTTTCGATGCGGAACTTTTCGCTCTGCAATTCTGTCTACAAAGTATGACGAATAAAAAACTTTTAATCGCGGCGTTATGTTTGGTCGCGCTTTTCGGCTGCCAAGCGCCGCGCAATACGCCAACGACCAATCCGAATTCACAACCCGGCGCCGAACGCACGGTCATCGTGCGCCCGCAAGGAACCCCAACCTTGAGCGTTATAATCAAACAAGAGCCCGGAGTCACCGGAGCGGCGCCAACGAACACGCCCGCGCCGCCGCAAGAGGCAAACACGACGCCCGGCGCCGTCGGAGACAAAACAGCTCAAGCGCCATTGACGCCGCTGCCGACGGTCAACGTGGAACGCCCGTTGCTGCCAACGTCCGTGCCAACCGGAGTAAGCGTCGCGTCCAATACGCCCAATGCGCCCAAAACAGGCAGCGTCGGCGCGCCGCTCGCTTTAGATGGCGCAACCCTTACGGTAACCGGCACAAGTCGCAGCGGACCGAATCAGGGCGATTTGCCGCGTCCGGGCAGCGAGTTCTTGATTGTCGCTCTTACCCTGCAAAATACAAGCGACCGCGTGTTGACCTTTGACGCGTCGCAATTCACCCTGCGCGCGCAAGACGGCGCTCTAATTTATTACGACGACGTAACTTTTCAAGACGATGTGTTGCGTACAGTTAACCTGTCGCCCAATGAAACGCGCAACGCTTCGGTCGTGTTTCAAATTCCCAAAGGCGCGACCGGTTATACGCTCGTGTTGGGCGATCCGGCGAACGGCGGCTTGGCAGCCATTCCATTGAATTAATGTTTGCACTGCGGACGCATTTGGCGCAGGCGGCGACGGCGCGCCGCATTGTTTGGTTTTTGCTCGCCGCCGCTCTCGCCATACAAATCGGTTACGCGCTGAACAATCAGGCGCCGCCGATTTGGGATGAAACGGGACATACGCGCGCAACGCTTGGGCTGCTCAACGTTCATTCCTTTGCGGATGCAGGCGCGGCGCTGCGCGCGGCGCTGCGGTACGGTCTCATCTATCCTTTGTGGCTGGCGAGCATCTATGCGCCCGCGGGCGAAAATTTTTTTCTAGCGCGCTTGCTGCAAGGAATCGTCGCGGTTGGCGCGCTGGCGTTTTTGTATCTTGGCGCGCGCACGGCGTACGGAAAACGCGCAGGCATAGCGACGCTAACGCTCGGCGTATTGTACCTGCCGTTCGCCGCCACCGCCGCGCGTTTGCTTTCGGAAACGCTCGCGTTGTTTTGGCTCACGGGCGCGTTGTGGCTCGCCGTGCGCGGCGTGAAACGCGACGACGCGCGCGCGCTCTTGCTCGCGGGATTTGTCAGCGTCATGGTCGGCTTGACGCGCCCGACGCTGCAAATGTTGTTTGTGGCTTTGGCGGTCGGCGTTTTCGCCGCGCTGTGGCTCAATCAACAAAAGTTGCGCGGCGGCGCTTTTTTTGTCGCAGGCGTTTGCCTCGCCGTCATCCCCTTTTTATTGTTCACAGGTCTGACGCTCGGACGCGCGACCTTGAGCGGAAGCGTCAGCCCCTTTGAAGGAATTTTTGTCGGCAATTATATTCCCGACGGCGGCTATCCCACCGACACGCGCTCGTTCCTTCACGAATATCCCCAACCCGAATTCGCTTATGTGCGCGCCGCCCAACGCGCGCCCCAAAGCGCCGATTTCGCGCGCGTGACTTGGCAAGTTGCCGCGCGCGACCCGTTCGGTTTCAGCTTGCTCCAAGCGCGCAAGTTGTTTGACCAATGGCGCGCGCCGTTCAACGATTTCGAGATTGATTTCGGTATGCCCTATGCGTTTCAAGAAATCGTTCACGCGCTCGTAATTCTGTTGGGCGCGGTTGGCGCGCTGGCTTTTTGGAAAAAACAGCCCCTGACGCTGATTCCGGCGATGGGTTGGTTGTACCTCATCGCCGCCAACTTGATTGTGCCGGTGGAACGACGTTACGCCTTGCCGGGCATTCCGTTCGCGCTCATGCTCGCGGGCCCGGCGGTCGAAAATCTTGCTGCCGTCGCCGCGCGCCAAACGAAATTGACGTCAACGTTTGTTTGGGCGCTGGCGAGCGTCGGCGTCGGCGCGCTCATTTTGTTTGGCGCGTTTCAATTCAATCGTCCAGCCGCGCCGCAAGCCGCGCTAACCGAAAACCGGACGGTGGAAATTGCGCTGCGCGTCCCCGCCGCGCTCGACGAATTTACCCAAGCCGCGTTATACGTGGACGGAAAACAGCTGGAAGCAAACGCTCTGCGCGCGCGCCAAGACAACCGCGAGCTCGCTTTGCCAATCTGCCAGAATCGCGTGTTTGAAAACAGCGTATACGCGACGCTGCTGGAACGGCGCGGGCGCGCGGCGTCGGATATTGCCCAATGGTTTTGTTTTGACCTTGATCTCGGCGCGCTCGCGCCAAATTCCGAACTGCGCGTTTCGATTCGCGGGCCCGCCGTCTTGACCCAAGCGCCGTTCCAAAACGGGCTCAATAACCTGCCCGCGCTCGACACGTTCCAACCCAATAACAACACCTCGCTGTACAAATATCTCGCCGACGACGACTTTCGCATACCGCGCGTTTATGCGCTAGACGCGGCGGATAAAATCTCTGATTCGCCGTATCGCGTTCTGCTCGTTTTGACGCGCGCGGACGGAACGCAAAAAATTTTATGGTGAATAATTTATTGCGCGCCGAGCGCGCGTGGCTGGCGGTCGGGATTGGCTTGACCATCCTCTTGTTTTTCTGGCAAGCCGTCGTCGTACAGGGCGTTTTCTTTTTAGGCGACACTTCGCACGGCTATTTTCCGCGCTTGGTGTACACGGCGAACGCGCTGCGGGAGGGACGTATTCCGCTCTGGAATCCGCTTGTCTCGCTCGGCGGGCCGCATCTCGCCGACCCTGCCGCGCTCGCGTTGTATCCGCCCGCGTGGCTCTTGTTCCTCACGCTGCCGAATGTGGCGGCGTACAATTATCTGATACTTGGGCATCTCGCGCTCGCCGCGCTGTTTATGTATTTGTACATGCGGCGCATCGGCGTCGGCGCGTACGGGGCGCTTTTTGCCGCGCTGCTTTTTCCGTTCAGCGGCTGGATGCTCACGCACTATGAACACATTAACGTTTTCATCGGCGCGTTATATCTGCCCTTTATGTTTTGGGTGATCGAAGGCGCGTTTCAAGCGCGCACCTGGCGCTGGTTCGTAACAAGCGCGTTGGGCATCGGTTTGTACTTTTTGGGCGCGCACGCGCAGATGCCCTTGTTTGCAAGCGTGGGCTTGGCGGCATACGCGCTCGGACGCACGGTAATGGTTTGGCGCGCGGGCTGGCATTGGAAAAAAATTGTCTGGACTTGGGCGCAGCTCGGCGCGCTCGGTATCCTGGGCATCGGTCTCGCGGCGATTCAACTCGCGCCCACCGCGCAAGCGGTCGCGCTGTCGAATCGCAGCGACGGCGTCGGCGCCGATGTGGCGCTCGGTTATTCGCTGCCGCCAGAACAGCTTTTAACGTTCATCGTTCCGTATCTATTCGGCTCGCCAACCGGCGTGGCGTATTGGGGGCGCGGCGCCTTTCGCGAAATGACAATTTATATTGGACTCTTGCCTTTCGCCTTGGCGCTCGTGGGGATTTTTCAAGCGCGCCGTCACCAATACGCGCGCTTGCTCGTAATTGTGGCGGTCTGCGCGTGGCTTTTGGCGCTGGGACGTTATACGCCGCTGTATGGCGCGCTGGCAACCTTGCCCTTGTTCAACGCGGTGCGTTATCCGCCGCGCTTTTTGTTCCTCGCCGCGTTCGCGTTGATCGCGTTGGCGGGCATTGGTTTGGAATACGTACTGCGCGCGCAATTTCAAACCCGCAAAGCGTACATCGCTCTCGGCGTGGGCGCTTGTTTGATTGCGCTTTTGACGATTCTTAATTTGCTTTTCATACAACGCTCATTCCTGAACGGTATTTTGGAAACGCTTGTCCAGCTGTACGGCAAAACGCAACATCCCGCCGCGTTTTATCTGGAACGGTTGGAATTCGCCCTGCGCTGGAATAATCTGCCCGGACTCGCGCTTTTTGGTTTTCTAACGGCGTCTTGGATTTGGTTGGCGCTTTGGGTAGGGCGAAAAATTTCCGCGGCATGGTTCACGCTTGGGGTAATCGGCTTGAGCATCCTGGATTTGTGGACGTTCAATCTTGGGCTGCCCTATAACCGTCTAGCCGACCCGCGTCTTTATACTGTGCCGCCAGTCAATGCAACCATTTTGCAACAAGATACGTCTTATTATCGGATCTATTATTTTGACCATGACAATCGCGCCTCGGTACGCGAGATTCAAACCAAGTTACAGCAGGGCGATTACGCCAATTATATCGAGCGTTTGCGCGAAGGATTGCGCGGCTCGTTCAATACCCTTTTTAACGTTTCCAGCGTCACGGGCTATGCTACCGAACAGCAGCGGCATTATGACGTGATGCGCGCGCTCGGCGGCTTGCCCGCCTATGACCTCGTAGGCGAGGACAAATACGCGGACACGCTGAATCTCAAACTATTGAGTTTGCTGAACGGCAAATACGTCACGTCGCTGGAAGATTTGGCGGGCGACGGTTTGACGCTGGTTCGACGCGGCGCGCTGGTCAATTTGTATCGTAATGACGCGGTTTTGCCGCGCGTCTTTATTCCCAAACAGTACACGGTCATTGCCGAACCGGCGCGCGTTTTGCAAACGCTGACGGCGGCAGATTTTGAGCCGCGCCAAACGGCGATCTTGGAGCAAGCGCCCGCCTTTGGCTTGAACGAGGCGGCGCGCGGGCAGGCGGAGATTACACGCTATGCGCCAGAGCAAGTGGAGATTGCGGCGCAAATGGAAACGCCCGGCATTCTGGTTTTGAGCGACGCATATTACCCCGGTTGGCGCGTCCAAGTGGACGGCGCGCCGGCGGAACTATTGCGCGTGGACTATATATTGCGCGGCGTCGCGCTGCCGCCGGGCGCGCATCAGGTGCGCTTTTTATACACATCCGACAGTTTCTATTATGGCGCGGGCGTCACCATCGTCAGTTTCATCATTCTCTTGGGCATCGCGCTAGTCGGTTGGCGCCGCAAGAAAATCACGGCAAAGCGTGACGGCGCGAGCTTGAGCCGCCAAAGCTTTTGAGTTTCGGACGAATCGTAATTCGTTACGCACAGGGTTCGCGGCAACGAAATTCCAAGCGCTCGCCTATCTCACCCCCAGAGTGAATTGTACTCTGGCGTTGCCGCGTGTTTGGCTGAGAGCGTCAAAACCGTTATAATAGCGCTAGTACGTCAAGCGGGAAGCATTTAGAATTTCGGACATCCGTCCGCTAATCGCTTAGGAGTTTTTCATGTCGAAAGTGAATGTCAGATCTCTCGCGCCCTCTGCGCGCGCTTTGAAAACGCTGGGTGTCGCCGCGCTCGTTATTCTCGCGCTCGGCTTGCTCTCGTTCAATGCCGACAATGTCCTCGCCGCCAATTGGAGCCCCCCGAAAGAAATTCCCGGCACCAATCTTGCCGCCGATGATATTTCCACCGCCCTTGAATCCAGCGGCAAACAATGGACCATTTGGAAAGATTCGCCCGGACCCAATTACCAAATCTGGTATTCGAGCCGGAACGCCAACGCCAATTGGGCAAGCGCGCAAGTTCTCCAATCCGCAGACAACAACTATTTCCCGGGGTTGGCTGTCGCGGCGGATGACGCGAAACTGGCGGTGTGGCAGCGTCTGACCGGCGGAATCCATCGCATCGCGTACGTCCAATTCACAAACGCGCCCGGCGCCACCAGTCTGCTGTCCACCGAGGGCCCAGCGCAGTATCATCCTGCCGTCGCCATATCGTCCAACGGCAAACGGTTCATTGTCTTTTCACGCGGCGGCGCGCTCTATCTCGCAGAATCCAATAACGGCAAAAATTGGTCGTTCAGCCCGGTGAGCGGCGTAAACTCTAATGCGTACTATCCCGATATTGCGGTAGATGATTCAACCGGCTTGATTCATGTGGTCTGGTGGACGGATTCTAATAGCGCGGTCAATTACATCCAGCGCGATATCAATGGCGGAAATTGGAAAAATCAACAGGTTCTTGGCACGGGCAAAAACGCCAATGTCGCCGCCCGCGACGGCAAAGTCGTTGCCAGTTGGGGCGACCGAAACGCGAGTTATCGGCTCGCCGTGCGCCAGATGAAAAATGGAAATTGGGGCGGCATCGAACGACCGGCAACTTTTACCGGCAGTTTCCGCCCGCACGCGGTCATTGATTCGACGGGCAATCCACACATTATCTGGATGCAGAATATAGACGACGTCAATTACGACATTTATTATTCCGATTACGCCCAAAACAACTGGTCCGCCGCCAAACCGCTGCGTTCCTCCGTCGGCTTTAACGAAGGGAACGATTTGGCAATTGACAGCGGCGACGGTCTGCATGCGGTCTTTTTGGAAAATGCCAGTCACAAAACCGCGTTCAGCAGCGACCGCGCCGGCAATGCCGCGCCAACCGCGACGCCAACCGGGCCAACCGCACTACCAAGCGCGACGGCGTCGCCAACTTTGCCGGGCGCGAATACCACGCGCTATAACGATTCCTCCACGGCGATCAAATATGGGGGAACGTGGGTCTACGAATCCAACGACCCGAACGCGTTCCAGAATGATTATCATGCAAGCAATCAATCGGGCGCGCGCGCGCTGTTTAAATTTAATGGCGACGCCGTTAAAATTATCTACATGACCTCCAAGAATTACGGCAAGGCAAATATCATCATTGACGGCGTCAAAGTAGATACCATTGATATGTATTCCAGCGCGCTCACCTATCGCGTCGCTAGAACATACAGCGGTTTGGCGCCCGGCAAACACAAATTGAAAATCGTCAACGCCGGCGCCAAGAATCCGGCATCGTCAGGATACTATATTACGTTGGACGCGCTTGACGTGACCGTTTCGCCTACGACCGCGACGACAACGCCGACGGCGACCGCCACCGAGACGCCTACGGACACGACAACGCCAACGCCAACGGCGACCGCTACCGAGATGCCTACGGACACGGCAACGCCAACGGCGACCGCCACCAGCACCGAAGATCCGAATCTCTCGCCTACCGCGACAAGCACGCCGACCGAGACGCCGACCGAAACGGCAACCATTACAAGCACGCCGACCAGCATACCGACGGCTGTAACGCAGGTATCTTATGATGACCGCAGCACGCAAATCAATTATGCGGGCAGATGGCAAAAACAGAATGGCAGTCCCAGCTGTCTGTATCAAGACACCTTGCAATTCGCGGAATCGCGTCCCAAGAACAAAGCGACCTTGTCCTTTTTCGGCTCGCAAATCCAGTACCGCTATGTCGCCGGGCCCGATATGGGCAAAGTGAAAATCAAAATTGACGACGTCCAAGTGACAATCTTGGACCTGAAACGCGGCGCCCAAACCTGCAAGGTGTGGACATCGCCAATCCTGAGCGAGGGACAACACACGATCGAAATCAGTCCCAGAAAGAAACTTGGACGCATCAATATTGACGGATTCACCAGTCTTCCATAGACCTTTCTACGACTAGACCTCACAGGCGGCTCGGCTATCCGAGCCGCTTTGTCTGTACAATGCAGCTGCTTTACTTGATTGCGATGTATGGGCCCGAACATTTGGGCAATCTCATTCATCGCGAATTGGGCCACGAGTTTCAGCGTCGCGGGCATACGTTTCGCGTCTTGGCGTTTGCGAGCGCGCGCGAGCGAAAAAAGAAACCGGCGGATTCGCTGGAGGAAAATATCGCCGTCCATCGCGCATTGACGGCTGGAACGTTCCTTACCAATGCAGCGAATGGATTGACAAAACCGTTTCTGCATTACGAACGCTTTGGCGCGGGTTGGTGGGCGCTGCGCCATTATCTTGGCGCGCATCCCGAAATTGACCTCGTGTTGGCGGAAGGCGCGTATCCGTTCGGCGCGCTCGCCGCGCTCGCCTCTGCCAGACCCAAACTCGTCATCACTGCCGCGGGCGGCGATTTCATCAACAGCCGCGCCACCCAATACGGTTACGGCAGATTTCGCGTCGCGCGCGCGTTGATGCGCCACGCGTTTACCCGCGCCGCCGTCGTGCGCGTCACCACCCCGCTCGTACGCGAGCGCGTCCTCGCGCTGGGCGCGCCGCCCGAAAAAATCGCGCTCGTGCCGCGCAACATCGCCGCCTATTGTTTTCCGCCCGCAGACGTTCCGCTGGAATCTTGGCGCGCGGACGCGCGGACTGCGCTTGACGCCCAATACGAGCTCGCCGCCGCGCACATTCTGCTCGCGGTGGGACGTTTGCTGCCCATCAAAGGATTTGATACGCTCATTCGCGCGCTCGCAGAGATCAACGCGCGCGCGGGCGACACGCGGCTCTTGCTGGTTGGGCCCAATCGGATTGACCCGCAGCATGGCGATTACCAAACGTTTCTGGAAAAGTTGGCGCGAGAGTGCGGCGTGCGCGACAAGATAATTTTTACGGGCGCGCTGCCGCACCCACAAATGCGCGCGCTGTACGCCGCCGCCGATTTAATCGCCGTGCCGAGCGTTCTCGAAGGAATGAACAAAATCGCGGTCGAGGGCGCGGCGGTGGCGACGCCCGCGGTCGTCACGCGCACCGCCGGCATCGCCGCGTTGATGGAACCGGCAAAAGTGGGCGAAATCGTTGCGCCCGGCGACCGCGCCGCGCTCGCCGAACGCATCAGCGCGCTGTTGAATAATCCCGCGCGCCGCGCCGAGTTGGGCGCGCGCGGCGTCGAATGGGCGCGGCAATTTTCTTCGCGCGTCGTCGGCGCGCAATTGATCGAACTATGCGAACAAACGCTCGCTTGACGCGCCGCGCAAGCTCGCGCCGCTTGGTAATTCGTTCCACAGGTTCAAACCTGCCGACCGCGGCGCGGACTCGGGCTCAAAACAAGACGATTCTAACCTGTGGCTTTACCGCTCGACTTGCGACTTGGCTATACCAAGACCCTATTGACGCGTATCGCAATCTCGCGTTTAATAGATATAAATTGTCTTGAGGAGATCGAAATGCGACGTATTTTAATTCTACTTGGAACTTTGCTTCTCGCGTCCGCTGCCACGCTGCTTTTCACCTTTAGCGTGTCCGCTACCGCATGGGGCAATGCATTCAACGTCGCCAATTCGGCGGCAAAGGTTTCGGTCGCGCTTGATCCGAACGATGAAATGTATTTCGTTTGGGCAAACACGCAGCGCGGCGTTATCGAATATCGTCATTGCGCCGCCGCCGACGCTTGTGACGCGGTGGAAAGCTTGCCGCGCCGCAAAGGCACGGCGAACAGCCCCGCGCTCGCGCTCGATTCACAAAATCGTCCGGTCGTAGCGTGGGCGCAAGAACAAACGACAAAACGTACCATTTATTTTTCGCGGCGCGAGGCGGGCGGTTGGACGGCGCCCATCGCGCTTTCGAGCCATCCGCAAAGCATTCTGCCCGCGCTTGCCATCGGCACGGACGATAGACTCCAAGTTGCGTACGAAAGCGTTCAAAATAACACGCGCAAGATTTATTACGTGAGCGTGAACGGGCAGAACCCCATTTCGCCCATTCTGATTGATACAGAACCCGCGGACGCACAAACGGATACAGAACCGGATAGAATCGCCAATGGGCGCAATGTACGCATTGCGGTGGATGGCGCTAATCAAGCGCACGTCGTATGGAACACCTTGCAGTCGCCCTACAGCGTCAAGTACGCCTATCAACAAAACAACGTATTCAAACCGCCAAAAATTGTCGCCAACGACGCTCAAGACCAAACTCCCGATATTGCGATTGACCGCGAGACCAATCGCGTCGGCATCATTTGGGAAACGCGCAAGAATAATCACGCCGCGTTTATTCTTTTGGAAAACGGCGCGGAAGTGTACCGCAACCGCAATGTCGAAAGCGGCTCCAAGATCGTGCGTCAGCCCCGTCTCGCCGTAGACTGCGGCGGCAGGTTCCAAATCGCCTTTCAACGCCGCGAATCCGCCAACAGCGTTTGGGATATTTTTTATCGGCAGTTCGACCCGGAATCGTTCCTTTTTACCGGGGTGCAGCGTCTCACCCAATCGAACAAAAACGACGCGCGGCCCGCGCTCGCGGCGCAGCGTTTTGCGCTGATCGCGTATATCACAGGCAGCGACGGCAAATTGAATGCGCGGCGCGGCGACATCGAGGGCTTGTGTCATGGCAACACGCCGCCGCCTTCGCCCTGGGAACACATTCCAAACAGCAGTCGAAGCGTCAAGTACGCGGGCAATTGGAGACTCGTCAGCGACACGCAAGCGTCGGACAAGGATTTTGCGCGCTGCGGCACGGGCGCCGCTTGTAAAGCGGGTTCGAGCGCGAAAATGGATTTTGTCGGCGGCACGCGCCTCGAATGGGAAACCGCGTACGCCAATACCTTTGGCATAGTCAATGTCTATATTGACGGCTCTATTTTTGAGCGGGTGGATTTGTGCGCGCTCAATAAAAATTCGAGCAAACCCAAATTTGGCAAGCGCACGTATATCTTGAAAGGCAATGAAACGACGCCGCACAGCATCCAAATCAAAAGCGTCGGTAAATCCAGCTGTACGACGAGCAATAAAGCGTATTTCGTCATAGACGGCTTTAACGTTCTGCGTTAAACGCCGCGCCAGGACCTGACACAGCCCAACACAATTCCGGGACTTGCGCGGATGAACGCGGATTCTCCAAGCTGTGTCCAACAATATGATGTACTATCCAATATCCTTGCCAATCCCCAAAAACGCGCGGGAAAACGTAGGACAAATTTGTAATTTGTCGCGTTTTGGCGATGGTATTGACTATGCCAGGGCTCGATCCTGCGGCTTGATTAGGGAACGCTCGGTCTGGCGCGACAGTTATTTACAACGCCGATAACGTTAAAAGGTTGCGGAGCAAGCTCCGCAACCTTTTTTATTTGACCTGTATTTGGCTCGCGTTATAATCTCTTGACGCTGCCAATGAATCTATTGCTCCACACCAAAACTCAGGTCCCAAAAACCTTTGGAACGCTCATTGAACGTCCGCGTCTGTTGGCGCTGCTCGACCAATGCCTCCAAGTTCCCATCACCTTGTTGGCGGCGCCGGCGGGTTTCGGCAAGACCACCTTGCTATGTCAATGGGTGCGCGCCGCGCCGAACCGCGCGCACACACCCGTTTGCATCGCATGGCTTTCTCTTGACGAACGCGACAGTCATCTGGATACATTTCTCGCGTATTGTATCGCCGCCCTTCGCGCCGGTTATCCGCAAGCCTGTGATGAAACGCTCCGCTTGCTCGCCGGTTCGCAGATCCTGTCCGAAGAAGCGTTAGCGATTTCGTTCGTGAACGAAATCGCCGCGCTCGATCAAGAGCTGCAAGCGGGCCCGACACATTTGGTTTTGGTATTGGACGATTATCATACCATCGTGGGCGATGCAGTCAATCAACTCCTCGCGGCGCTGATGAAAAATCCGCCCGAACGCTTACACCTGATACTGGGCTGCCGCCACGACCCCGCGCTGCCGTTCACGCGTTGGCGCGCGCAAAATCAGACGTTCGAACTACGCAGCCACGCGCTGCGGTTGACCCACGCGGAAAGCGCCGCCTATCTGAAACGCGCCGTGCCGATTGAATGGAGCGACGCGCAGCTGGCAACGGTTGAAGACAAGACGGAGGGCTGGGCAGCCGGGCTGCAACTCTTTGCGCTTGCCGTGCGCGAACAAGCCGAAGCGCAGCGTCTCGTCGCCGCGCTGGAAGCGCCGCAGCGCGAGATCGCCAATTATTTGTTTCAAGAAGTATTGACGCGTCAACCGCAAGAACTGCAAACCAATCTACTGCAGCTCTCGATTCTGGATCGTTTCAACGCCGAATTGTGCGAGGCGGTGTGCGCGGATTTATCGGAAACGGGAACGGCGTTCTTGACGCGACTATTGCAAGCGAATTTGTTTGTGATCGGTTTGGACGACGAAGGACGCTGGTTTCGCTTTCATCAGCTCTTTCGACAACTGCTCCAATATCAGTTGAAACAATGCGCGAGCGGCGCGGAATGGGCGTCGGTTCACGCGCGCGCGTTGGATTGGTTCGCCGCGCACGGCGACGTTGAAACCGCGTTGACGCACGCGTTTGCGGCGGGCGCCGTCGAGCGCGCCGTCGAATTGGTGGCGCAGCATCGTCAACGCCTGATGAATCAAGAACAGTGGCAGCGCCTCGCCGATTGGTTATCACAATTTCCGAACGCGGTTTTGACGCGTCATCCCGATTTGCTCTTGGCGAAAGCGTGGTACATGCGCACCATCAATTTTGATTTGGCGGCGACGCGCGCGCTAACGGACCAAGCCGCCGCCGCGCTGGCGGAGCAAACGTTGCCGCCCCAACGCGCGGCAGAACTTGGCGCCGAAATTGACGCTTTGCGTTCGATGGAAGCGTATCGTATTCCCGACGCCGACCGCGTGATTGCGTTGGCAGGACACGCGATTCAGGTCCTGTCCAACGCGCACTATTTGATCAATCAATACGCGTACTTGCAATTGGCGGCGGCGTATCAACTCAAAGGCGAATTGGCGCGCGGCTTGAGTTTGATTCGTCAAGCGCAGACCCAAGAAATTCTTGACGGCTATGCCACCCATTCACGCGCGGCGGGCGGCGAAGCCATGATTCAATGGATGGCGGGCAATCTCACGCTCATGTACGAACTGGGCAAACGCATTTTGGAACGCGCCAAACCGAGCGGCTTGCACGATTCCATTACCTGGGGACGCTATTTCGTCGCGGCGGCGAGCTATATGCAAAATGACCTTGCCACGGCGGAATGGAATGCGGCGCACGCGTTGAACGACCCAAATCCCTCGGGCAGTTTTCGTCCGACCATAGACAGCGCGTTGATTTTGGCTTTGGTGTATCAAGCCAAAAAGATGCCGGAACGCGCGCGCGAGGTTCTGGACGAAGCGTACAGCTGGGCGTTGGAAAAAAACAGCGCGCCGCTTAAAGAAAGCGTGCAAGCGTTTCAAGCCGAGCTCGCGCTGCGACAAGGCAATCTCGCGCTGGCTTGGCGCTGGTACCTGACCGCGCGCGATTTGCCAATCGCGGGTTCGATGGCAAACTTTACGTCGCCGCTCCTGACAATTCCCAAAATTTTGCTCGCGCAAAATACCGCCGCGCGTCAGCGCCAAGCTCTCACGTTTTTATTAACGCTGGAAGCGCATTTGACCGCGCAACACAATGTGCGTTTTCTCATTGACGTCTTGGCGCTGCAAGCGCTGACGCAGGACGCGCGCGGCGACGCCAAAGCCGCGCGCGCGGCATTGGACCGCGCGTTGACGCTGGCAGAACCGGGCGGATTCCTGCGCGCGTTTATAGATTTGGGCGCGCCGATGGCAAAGCTGATACAGCAGCGCACGCACGCACGCCCCGCCAACGCTTATTTGCGAAAGATTTTACACGCGTTTCACGATAACGCTCCGGCACAGACGCGCCAGGACGAAAATACGCCGCCGGAAGAATTGACCGGACGCGAACAAGCGGTCTTGCGGCTTTTGGCGCAGCGTCTGAGCAACAAAGAAATCGCGCACGAGCTTCTGATTTCTCCGTTGACCGTCAAGGCGCACACAGATCATATTTATCAAAAGTTGGGCGTCAATTCACGCCAAGACGCCGCCCGGATCGCGCGCGAATTCGGTCTATTGAACGGTTCCGACTAACCCCACAAATCTCTGTTTTTCCCCGCGCCACAACTAAAATCCAAGGCAACGTTCGAGTACTCCAAAATGGGGGATGCGCTCTGCCGAAATTCTGTTATATTGCGAATATCAATTGACGGCGCGAATAACGACGCCGCTTCGCCGAGTTATTTGGATTTGCACGCAAGCCGAACGCTTGCCCTGCACACTCCCCAAAGGAGCTGACCGTGACCGGTTATATCTCGGAGCGGATGAGGATTACCGACGCGCACGCGATGTATTTGATACGCGTCTTGGGGGAGCTGGATTCGCAATGGCTTGCTTATTTTGGCGACATTTCGCTTGCCGTCAATACGCGCCGCGGCGAATCGAGCGTTACGACGCTTTGCGCCCATTCCGCCGACCAAGCGGCAGTTTTGGGGATTTTGAACAGCTTGTACCAATTCGGCTACCCCCTGCTCTCGTTCCAGCTTGTGCAAACGTTCTAATGCTTTTACCCACAAGTCACAGGGTTCAAGACCTGGGGAGTTTCTCGTCAAGCAGTACGTCGCCTAGAATCGGCGCGCACGCGTGAAAAAACACGATAACTTGAGATATAATGAGAATAAAGTACCATAACGTTTCTGCACTATAGAGTTTGGTTCTTTGAACAACGGCGAGGTCTGCGCGGTTCTGCCTCTGCCGCATGTTTGCGCCAAAACAAGAATCGCAGGTAAACACCAATTCAGAAAGGGCGCATGCGCGCAAGCGGCGCGACGCCGCTTGCGTGCAACGCGCAAAAAAAAATCATGGCAACGCTCAGCGTTCTCAAATTTGACACGCCCGAGGGCGCGCAAGGGATGCTCGATACGCTACAGTCTCTGCAAAAGCAAGAGCTGATTCAAGTTCAGGATGCCGCCATCGTCAGTTGGCCCGAAGGCGCGAAAAAACCAAAGACCAAACAACTTCAAAATCTGGCGGCAGCCGGCGCGCTCGGCGGCGCCTTTTGGGGTCTGTTGTTCGGTTTGCTTTTCTTTGTGCCCTTTTTGGGTCTCGCCATCGGCGCCGCGTTCGGCGCGCTCGGCGGTCATTTCGCCGATTACGGCATTGACGACAAATTTATCAATTCGGTCAAAGACAAAGTGACGCCCGGCACTTCTGCATTGTTTTTGCTCACCAGCGGCGCGGTGCAAGACAAACTCGTGGCGGCGGTCAAAGGCATCCGGTTTGAAATCATTCAAACGAACTTGACCCAAGAACAAGAGGATAAACTGCGCGCCGCGTTTGCCGAAGAGTAAAACGGCTTGCGCGTAACGGCAAGCTTACGCTTTCAATGCGCTGTAGGGCGCGCCCGGCGGCAAGGTCGGGCGCGCTTTCAATCAAATTGCGCGCAAGATACAAAGGAGTAATTTGCCATGTGCTGTTTGCTTACCGTATTCCTCTTTTTAGGGCCGCGCGCCGCTTTGGCTTTGTGGTGGTTGGTGGACATGGGACGGTTCAACCTCGTGTACAACACGTTCATCATGCCGTTTCTTGGATTTCTCTTTTTGCCGTTCACCACAATCATGTACACCCTGGTGTGGCAGCCCAACGGGATCGTAGGTTTTAACTGGGTCTGGATTGGTCTGGCGGTCGTACTCGATATCGCTTCGTACGGCGGCAGCGGGTATGGCAATCGAAATCGCATTCCTGGATACAACAAATAATTGGCGCTGTATCAGCGCTTTGCCAAGCGCGCGGAAAGCGGCAGTCTGCGCGCCGCAAATTTGAAATTTGCGGCGCCAGCCAAGAGCTTGGCTTGTGGAGAAAACGAATTATGCTCAAACATGGTCCTGTGGACGTAGTAATTCTCGCGTTCGGCGCGCCGCTCTTTGACGGCAAAATTCTGAACGAGCTGGAACAGCAAGTAAGCAAAGGCGTTATCCGCGTCCTTGACGCCATGTTACTGTTCAAAGACGCGGCGAGCAATCGCGCCAGCGTAGACCTCGAAGATTTACCGCCGAGTATGAAAACGGCGATGGGCTTTATCGAAACCGGCACACGCGGCTTGTTTGACGCGGCGGATGCCGAGGCGCTCTATGAGGGCATGGTCCCCGGCTCGGCGGTCCTCGCGCTGGCGATTGAACACGCCTGGGCGGTCAAATTGGTGAATGCGCTTGCCGATTCCGGCGTCGAAATGGCTGCCAACGTTCGCATCCCGGCGCCCATCGTGGACGAGGCGTACGCATCATTCGGTCAAGTTTAAGGAGAAAAAAATGCCAGGTTTATTACGAGGGATGGCGCGCACTGCCGCGGTCGTCGGCACGGCGCAAGCCACACGCAATGCAGTGAATCGCCATTCGGCGGAAAAAGACGCGCGCGCGTATACCGATGCGATGCAGGCGGCGCAAACTCCGCCCCCGCAGCAATATGCGCCGCCGCCACAGCAATATGCGCCGCCGCCACAAGAAGCCGCGCCGCCGCCCGCCGCGCCGCCCGCCGCCGCGCCCACAGGCGCCGACTTGAACAATCAGCTGATGCAATTGGCGCAACTGCACACCGCCGGAGTTTTGACCGACGAAGAATTCGCGCAAGCCAAAGCCAAACTCTTGAGCAGCTAGTACGCTTGCATAATTTACAAACTTCCGAAATTCCACAAATTTCGGAAGTTTGTAATTAGGGCAGGAGCCAACGCGATGGGTAAAAACAAAGAAGCGAAAAAACTAAAAAAACAGGAAAAAAAGGAGCGCAAGCTTCAAAGCAAAGCGGACCGGGCGCGGCAAGAACGCGCGGCGGAATTGGGCGAGCTCGCCGTCTCCGCCGAACCCAAGCCCAAAATGAAAGCCAAAGAGTTTGACCAAGAGATGGAAAAACTCCAAGTCGAACTCGTCAAATTGCAAGAATGGGTCAAGCACACGGGCGCAAAAATTTGCGTCATCTTTGAAGGGCGCGATGCCGCGGGCAAGGGCGGCATCATCAAGCGCATCACCGAACGCACCAGTCCGCGCGTCTTTCGCGTGGTCGCGCTGCCGTCGCCCACCGAACGCGAAAAATCGCAGATGTACATTCAGCGCTATCTGCCGCATTTGCCTGCCGCGGGCGAAGTCGTTTTGTTTGACCGCAGTTGGTACAACCGCGCGGGCGTCGAACGCGTTATGGGCTTTACGCCCATGGAACAGGTCGAAAAATTTTTGGCGCAGACGCCGTTGGTCGAACGCGCGATTTCGGATTCGGGCATCCTGCTCGTCAAGTACTGGCTCGAAGTGAGCATGGAGAATCAGACCAAGCGCTTTGAGGAACGCATCAACGATTATCGCAAAATCTGGAAATTGAGCCCGATGGATTTGGAAAGCCATCGGCGTTGGTACGATTATTCGCGCGCGCGCGATGCCATGTTCAAAGCCACCGATACGCCTGAAAATCCGTGGTACGTCGTGGACTCGAACGACCAGCGCCGCGGGCGTTTGAATTGCATTACGCATCTGCTCAGTCTGATTCCGTACTATGAGGTGCCGCACGAAAAAGTGGAACTGCCCGAACGCAATGGTCCCGACGGCTATGTGGAAACCACACATCCGTTCCGCTATGTGCCGCAAAAGTATTGATGACGTTTCTCGCATGAGGCGCGCCCGATGCAGAAAAAAATATTTCTCTCGCTGGCAGTGACTGCACTGACGCTCGGCGTCGTGACGGGTTTGGCGCGCGATGCGTTCGCCGCCACTGTGACCGCGCAGCTGACGGCGCCAGCCAATCATGCCACCGTTGCCGGAACCGTTGAACTGACAGGCGCCGCCGCCGGCCCAGATTTTCATTATTACAAAGTCGAGTTTGCATTTCCGGGCAGCGGCGCATGGGTTTTGGTCGGCAACACGATTCATTATGAACCCGTGACCAATGGCACGCTCGCCAAATTGGACACGACAAAAATTCCGGACGGCGATTACGCGCTGCGCCTCTTGGTCGCCGATACGAACGGACAGTACAACACGGATGAAATTGTCGTGACGGTGAACAATACCGCGTCCAAACGCACGGGTCAGGGCCCGGAACGCGGCTGTATGGCATGTCATGTCCAACGCGATGCGACGGGTTTTCCGACTTTGTATTGGGAAGCGCAGTACGCGACAGACAACCGACATCCGGCGTTGTCCAACGGCTATGCGTCAACATATTCCGATTGCATGAATTGTCACACGCCATCGGGCGCCGGCGACAAAGGGGTGGGCGCGCCGCTTTCGATGCGCGCGATTGTTCATCCCGCCCATTCATTCAGCAAAATTTTCACCAAAATCGAGTATGACGGCAATTGTTTTTCGTGCCACAACGTGACGGCGGAAGGCAAGTGGGACGTGCTTGTGGATGCGCTGTTGGTCAATGAAAAAGGCGTGCCGATTGCGCTCAAGGCAACGCCGACCGTCGTTCCGCCGCAAACGAACGCGGCGCCGACGCCCGACCCCGCCATTTACAATAAAGTCCCCAAGACGACTGTATTTGAACCGGGGCAATGCACTGCGGTTTTGACCGCGCCCGCGCCTGCGTACACATCCAATACGCTCGGCGGACAACCCAGCGGCGAAATTGCGCCGGGCAATTACGCAGTGGGCGTCGCGGCAAAATACAGCACGAGTTTGTGGTACGGCTTGAATGACGTCGGCGCGGCAAACTATATCAACAGCGCGAGCGTCGCTTCGACGCAAGGTAATTGTGAAATCACCGAGTAGGCAAGTCCGACGCAACCGACGCAATGCCGTCAATGAAATTCTGGTTTGAATCGAGGCGTCGCGTTCAACCCAGGCATCGTTGTCCGCCGCGACCGGCGATTTAATCTGAAACGTCAGCGCGATACAAAGGAGAGAGTGAAAATGAGAAATAATAACGCGGGCTGCTTGAATGCGTTTCTCGTGGCGTTTGCGCGCATCATCTTGCTGGTATTCTGGATTTCCAGACCCGTGCAGTGGGCGAGCGTCTTTGGGAATGCATGGCTTTTGCCGTGCCTCGGTTTTATCTTTTTGCCGTTCACCACATTGGTCTATGCGTGGTTGATGTTGGGCAATCCGGGCGGGCTGCAAGGGCTGGATTGGGTGTGGCTGGGACTCGCCGTCGTCGTTGACGTGGCAAGCACGGGCAGCGCGGCGTATTCCAATCGCAATCGCATACCGGCGGGAATGCCCGGCTCGACCAGCGCCTAGCGTCAGAAACGCCGGATGAAATCAAGACGCCGTGAATTCATCCGGCTCAATAATTAAATTCATCGAGGGTGCAGCAAGACCTTTGATGGAACGAGGAGGACATTATGGCAGCCAATGCGCCTGCCGTTGAGGAATCCCCCAAAAGAAAATTCACGTTCCCGACGGCATATACCATTCTCGCTTTACTCATCGTCGTTTTTGCGATTTTGACGTTTGTCATTCCCGCCGGGAAATACGACACGGACAAGAACGGCGCGCCGATTCCCGGCACGTATCACGCGGTCGCAAGCAATCCGCAAAATCTGCAAGCCATCTTTCTCGCGCCCATCAACGGGATGTACGGCATCGAGGACCGTCAGGGCTATGTGAATGTGTACAACACGGGCGCGTTGTACGGCGCGATTGACGTGGCGCTCTTTATCTTGATGATTGGCGGATTTCTCGGCATCACGATGAAGACCGGCGCGATTGACGCGGGCATCACCACGCTCGTCAAGCGCCTCGGCACGAACGGCAAGCTGCTCATTCCGATTATGATGATTGTGTTTGCCGCAGGCGGCACCTCGTACGGAATGGCAGAAGAGTCGCTCGCGTTTTATCCGCTCATCATTGCCGCGCTCATTGCGTTGGGGTACGACGCGATCACGGGCATTGCCGTCGTCATGCTCGGCGCGGGCATCGGCGTCATCGGCTCTACGATCAATCCCTTTGCCACCGGTATTGCGACAGGCATCGCGGGAATTCCGCTGACCGAAGGCATTCTGTATCGCATCCTGATTCTCGTCGGCGGGCTTGCCGTCGGCATTTGGTACGTCATGCGCTATGCTGCCAAAGTAAAAGCCGACCCGTCCAAATCATTGGTCGCCGACCGGAGACAAGCGAACGAAGAACACTTTTTGCGCGGCGGCGTGCAAGCGCAAGCGCCCGAATTCACCACCCAGCGCAAAGTGATTCTCGCGTTGTTTATTCTCGCGTTCATCATCATGATTATTGGCGTGATTCCGTGGAGCGATCTCGGCGTCAATCGCATTGCGACGCGCTATTGGTGGTTCGCGGAATTGTCCGCGCTCTTTTTAGTTTTTGGCATTATCATCGGTCTCGTCGCGCGGATGAAAGAAGCAGACTTGGTGAGCAACTTTATCGCGGGCGCGGCGGACATGGTGGGCGTGGCGCTCGTGGTCGCGTTGGCGCGCGGCATCACCGTCATCATGAACAACGGTTTGATTATTGACACCGTGTTGTATTGGTGCGAAAGTTTATTGGCGGGTCTCGGCGGCGTGGCGTTCATCAACGTCATCTTTTTGCTCTACCTGCCGCTCTCGTTTCTCGTCCCGTCGTCGTCCGGTTTAGCGACTTTGACGATGCCCATCATGGCGCCGCTGGCAAGTTTCGCGGGCGTGCCGGAAAATCTCGTCGTCACCGCGTATCAATCCGCGTCGGGTTTGCTGAATCTTTTCACGCCAACGTTCGCGGTGGTCACAGGCGCGCTCATCATCGGCCGCGTGCCGATTGCGACGTGGTGGAAATTTGTGCTGCCCCTCGTGGCAATTCTTGGGGTGGTGATCATGATTGTGCTTTCGATTGGGGTGTTCATTCAAGTGTAACCTAAACACACAGATCACAATTTTGGACACAGATGCCACGGAAAACACAGATTTGAATTTATTTTTTTCTGTGGCATCCGCGCAATCTGTGTCCCAATCCTTTGCCTGCAAATCACGCGTCAGGTAAATACGGAAAGGAAAAATAATGTCATTCAATTTACGCAATCGCAATTTCCTCAAGGAAATTGATTTCACGCCAGAGGAATTCATGTTCCTCTTGAAACTCTCTGCCGATTTGAAAGCGGCGAAATACGGCGGCTATGAGCAGCAGCGCCTCAAAGGCAAAAACATCGCGTTGATTTTTGAAAAAACTTCGACGCGCACGCGCTGCGCGTTTGAAGTTGCCGCGTACGATCAGGGCGCGCATGTCACGTATCTGGGCCCCGAAGGTTCGCAAATCGGACACAAGGAATCCATGAAGGATACGGCGCGCGTGCTTGGCAGAATGTACGACGGCATTGAATATCGCGGGTTCGCGCAAGAGACGGTCGAAATTCTCGGCAAGTACGCGGGCGTGCCGGTGTGGAACGGTCTCACCGACGAATGGCATCCGACGCAAATGCTCGCGGATATTTTAACGATGCAGGAACATTCGCCGAAACATCTGCAAGAGATTTCGTACTGTTATGTGGGCGACTGTCGCAGCAACATGGGCAATTCGCTCACTATCACGGGCGCGCTGCTCGGCATGGACGTTCGCATTTGCGGACCCAAAGATTTGCATCCGCATCCCGAAATTGTAGCGAAAGCCAAAGAGCTCGCGGCAAAAAGCGGCGCGCGTTTCTTGCTCACGGACAACGTGCAAGAAGCGGTCAAGGGCGCGGATTTTTTGTACACCGACGTTTGGGTTTCGATGGGCGAAGCCAAAGAGGTGTGGGACGAACGCATCCGTTTGCTGAAACCGTATCAAATCAATGCCGCGATGGTGAACGCGACGGGCAATCCGAATGTGAAATTTATGCACTGCTTGCCCGCGTTCCACAACCGCGAAACCAAAGTCGGCGCGGACATTTATAGCAAGACCGGCATGGAAAGTTTGGAAGTAACGGAAGAGGTTTTTGAATCCGAACGCTCCATCGTCTTTGCCGAAGCCGAGAATCGGATGCACACGATCAAAGCGGTGATGGTGGCAACGCTGGGAGATTGAGCGCGAGAGAACATGAGAGATAGAGTGATTCTCTATCTCTCCATCATTCTATCACTCCATCGCTACATGGAGGCAGCATGGCAGCGAATTCAGTCGAATCACAAACAACAGAAAAAAAGCGCACCATGACCTTGCGCGGGGCGGTGTTTCTCGGCATTGGTTCGATGGTCGGCGCGGGAATTTTCGCGTTATTTGGGCAGGCGGGTTCCATCGCGGGCGCGGCAGTTTGGGTTTCGTTTTTGATTTCGGGCGTCATCGCGTTGCTGCAAGGGTACTCGTTTGCCAAACTCGGCGCGCGTTTTCCGTCTTCGGGCGGCGTCATTGATTGGTTGATGCGCGGGTACGGCAAAGGCATGTTCACCGCGGGCATTGTGATGCTCGGCTATTTCTCGTATCTCATCACAATCGCGATGGTCGCGGTTTCATTTGGCAATTATGCGGCGAGTTTATTCTTGGGCGAGAACGCTTCGCAAGTTTGGGTCAAGGGCTTTGCCGCCGCCGTCGTCATTGCGTTGACGTTTCTCAACATGGTGGGGGCGCAAAACACCGTCAAGGCGCAAACCGTTTTAACCACAATTGTGCTCGTCATTTTGACCGGCTTTGCGCTGGCGCTGCTGACACAAATCAATCCGTCGTTGCTCGCGCCCGCCAACTATCCGCCCATGACAGCGATTTTGGCGAGCGTGGCGTTGACCTTTTTTTCGTATCTCGGTTTCGGCGTGCTTGCCTTTGCCGGCGGCGACATTCAAGAGCCGCAAAAAAACTTGCCGCGCGCGATGTATCTTTCGCTCGGCTTGACGATGCTCCTTTATATCGCGTTGGCAATCGGCGTGTTTGGCACGTTGACGGTCGAGCAAGTGATTGCAAATGCCGAGACCGCGCTGGCGGCGGCGGCATTGCCTATCTTTGGGCAGGCGGGCTTTACGCTGATTTCGGTTGCGGCGGTCTTTGCGTGCGCGGGCGCGATTAACGCGACATTGTACGCCACGCTCGGCGCGAGCTATTTGATGGCAAAAGACGGCGTTCTGCCGCCGGCATTTGGTCTCAAGCATCAGGGCGGCGCCGAAGGCAGTCGCGGTCTGTTGATTTCGGCGGCGGCGATTGTGGCGATGGCAGTTTTGTTTGACTTGGGCGCGATTGCTTCCGTCGGCAGCGCGGTGGTGTTGGCAATCTCGGTGTTGGTGACAATCGCGCATCTGCGCATGACGCAAGAAACCAAAGCGTCCAAGCCGCTTTTATGGATTGCGCTGCTGGCGTCGCTGTTGGCAGTCCTGATTTTTGCGGGCTACACCCTGCTTACGGACCCGATGACATTTGTCGCGTTGATTGTGACAATCATTCTCGCGTGGCTCGTCGAGTGGATTTGGATACAAATTCGCACGCGCCGAGCAACAAGCACAACATAAGAATTGGCAAAAAGGCAAAGGAGTTTTGAATGAGAATTGTAGTTGCATTGGGCGGCAACGCGCTGCTCAAACGCGGCGAGCCGATGACGGCGGACGTTCAGCGCCAAAATGTAAAAACCGCCGCGCAATCGCTCGCGCCTGTGGCGGCGCAACATCAACTCGTCATCTCACACGGCAACGGGCCCCAAGTGGGTTTGCTTGCATTGCAGCAAGCCGCGTATCCGCAAGTCGCGCCGTACCCCCTGGATGTTCTTGGCGCGCAAACGGAGGGCATGATTGGGTACATGATCGAACAAGAGTTGGGGAATTTATTGCCGTTTGAAGTTCCGTTCGCCACGCTCTTGACAATGATTGAAGTGGACCCGAACGACCCGGCGTTTCAGAATCCGACAAAATTTGTCGGACCCGTTTATGAAAAAGCGGAAGCGGACAAACTCGCGGCGGAAAAAAATTGGGTGGTCAAAGCGGACGGCAACAAATGGCGGCGCGTCGTGCCATCGCCCTTGCCCAAACGCATCTTTGAAATTCGCCCGGTGAAATGGCTGCTCGAAAAAAATACGGTGGTCATTTGCGCGGGCGGCGGCGGCATTCCCACCATGTATCTCCAAGACGGTTCGCGTATGCTCGTCGGCGTCGAAGCGGTGATTGACAAGGATTTGGCGAGCGAGCTTTTGGCGCGCGAATTGGACGCCGATTTGTTTGTGATGGCAACGGACGTGAACGGCGTCTATCTCGATTTTGGAAAACCCGAACAGCGTTTGTTGACGCGCGCAACGCCGTCGGAAATGAAAACGCAAAAATTCGCGGCGGGTTCGATGGGCCCCAAAGTGGATGCCGCCGTGAAATTCGTCGAGGCGACAGGCAAGCGCGCCGCCATCGGTTCGCTGGAAGATATTGAAAAAATTGTGGCGGGCGAAGCGGGAACAAATTTCGTGCCTGCGTGAGGAACGGGAAAAAATAAAATGATCGAATATCTGTCGTCAAGCTCGCCCACATGCTTTGTCGTGAAAATGAGCGGCAAACTTGGCGGCGCCGAATATAGAGAACTCATCGGCAAAATCGAAAGCGCGGTCAAGGCGCAGGGAAGCGTCAATCTCGTGTACGAAATGCAGGCGCTGGAATTTCCCGAATGGGATGCCGTCAAAGCGGATATGCACTTTGGCGTCAAAGATTACCGCCACATTCGGCGCGCGGCATTTGTCGGCGACGAAAAATGGCTGGAATGGTTCGTCAAACTCGCGGGGCCCTTTACCCGCGCCAAAGAAAAAAGTTTCCACGCCGACCAACTCGATAAAGCGGTACAGTGGGCAAACAGCAAGTAAATCTGAGCAAAGGAGCAATCGAAAATGAGCAATCAATTTGGGGTCAATTCCGAAGTTGGAAAATTACGCAAAGTGTTGGTGCATCGCCCCGAACTTTCGCTCAAGCGTTTGACGCCGAGCAACCATGACGAATTGTTATTTGATGATGTGTTGTGGGTGGAACGCGCGCAGTGGGAGCATGATCAATTTGTCGCGCGCATGCGCGAGCGCGGCATCGAGGTCTATCTCTTTCTCGACCTGCTGGGCGAAGCGCTTGGCGCCAGCGCCGAGGGCCGCCACAAAATCATCGAACAGGTCGCGAATGATTATACCGTCGGCTGGTCGCTCACCGACGAAGTACGCGAATTTTTGACAAAACTCCCGGCAGAGGTTCTCGCCAAACATCTCATCGGCGGTTTGACCGTCGGCGAGATGGAAGAACAAGGGTTTGACCTCGCGCACATGCGCGATATTTCGCTCGGCGCGGCGGCGCTGGACGAACCCGGTTATTTCGTCATTCCGCCAGTGCCAAATACTTTGTTCACGCGCGATTCGTCGTGCTGGATTTATAACGGCGTTTCGGTGAATCCAATGTATTGGCCCGCGCGCCGCCGCGAAGCGTTGAACGTCTTGGCAATCTATCGCTATCACCCGATGTTTCAAGGCGCGAACTTTCATTGGTGGTATCCCGAACCGGGCACGGACGGAAAATTCCAAGCGAACGATTTCGGACGCTCGTCGCTGGAAGGCGGCGACGTGCAGCCCATCGGCAATGGCGTTGTGGCGATTGGTATGAGCGAACGCACGCAGGGCAGGATGATTGAACAAATCGCGAAAAATCTGTTTGCGAAAGGTTCCGCCGAACGCGTCATTGTCGCGGTCATGACCAAAGACCGCGCGCACATGCACCTCGATACCGTATTCACCTTGTTGGACCGCGACAAAGCCACCGCGTTCCCAAAAGTGGTCAACAACATTCGCGCCGTTAGTTTGCGCCCCGGCAAAAAAGAAGGCGATTTTCACGTCACGCAGGAAAAATCATTTTTGGACGCGGTCGCCGACGCGCTCAAGGTGAAAGAGTTGACGGTGGTCGAAACGGGCGGCGACGAATATCAAATGCAGCGCGAACAATGGGACGATGCCAACAACACGGTGGCGTTGGAACCGGGCGTCGTCGTTTCGTACGAACGCAATACGTACACGATAGCCAAGATGCGCCAAGCGGGCGTCGAGGTTATCACCATCGCGGGCTTTGAATTGGGCAAGGGCCGCGGCGGCGGACACTGCATGACCTGCCCGATGCTGCGCGATGGAATCTAATCGCCCACCTTGCGCACGGGTACGACTAATTTGAAATTTGTCGTACGTTTTCACGATAGCTTTCGGTTGGTCTGCGTAACATGCGTAATCAAATAAACACCGGACAAGACCGACAGGTTTCCTAAAAACCTGTCCGGTCTTGCCCCAAAAAACCAAAATTTGCGATGTTATCACAATCCCTTCACCAATCGGTTACAAACTTGCGAAATCTCGGAGATTTCACAAGTTTGTAAGGGCGATTTAGCGTTTTGGCGAAGGGATTGACCATCAAATTGCCGCGTACGTGGACGATAAAGTGGGCGTATTCTGCAACGCGTTTGCCGTTTGGGAATACTTGAGCCGTTTCAACAAGGAAAGTTGCGATGCAAAAAGCAATTAGCCAAGCGCCCCAAACCTCTGAACTTTCGCCTCGCGAAATGCTGCTGCCGCTTGTCTTGGCGCAATTTCTTTGCAGTTTTGCGGGGACGACAATGAATGTGGCGATCAGCAACATCGCCGCCGATTTGGGAACAACTGTCAGCGGCGTTCAGACGGCGATTACGCTGTTCACGCTCACGATGGCGGCGCTCATGATTCCGGGCAGCAAGCTGACCGACATCTGGGGGCGCAAGTTTTGTTTTCGACTTGGGCTCTTGGTCTATGGCGCAGGCGCATTGATCGCCGCGCTCTCGCAAGGACAACCGGGGCTCGTACTGGGTTATTCGTTAGGGCAAGGCATCGGGACGGCGCTATTAATTCCGCCGGTTTATATTCTCGCGACAATTTATTTCAACGATACCCAATCGCGCGCCAAAGCGTTTGGCGCAATTAGCGCGGCGGCAGGCATCGGTTCGGCGGCGGGGCCCCTCGTCGGCGGACTCATCACCAGCGCGGCGAGTTGGCGCGTTGCCTTTGCGGTCCAAACTCTCATCGCGCTGTTGATTATTTATCTCGGCAGACGCATTGTTGACCCGGGCGTACAAGGCGCAAAACCAAAGTTCGATCTTGTCGGCGCAATCCTTTCGGCGGCGGGCTTGTTCTTTATCGTCGTCGGCATTCTGCAAGCGGACACCTACGGATTCTTTCGCTCGACGCAAGATTTTGTGATTGGCTCAACGGTTGTAATTCCCGCAGGCGGCATTTCGCCCGTGTGGTTGTTTGTCTTTATCGGCGCGGTGTTGTTGGGATTGTTCTTTTGGCATATTCGCAGAACCGAACGCGCGGGCAAAGAACCATTGCTCTCGATGCGAATGTTTCAGAATCGCACATCCAATCTCGGCCTCACGACCCAAAATATCCAGTGGCTTGTCTTGTTGGGCCTTTCATTCGTCGTCTCGGTATTTTTGCAAACGGTGCGCGGCTACAGCGCAATCGAAACGGGTTTGATTCTGACGCCCGCGACCGTTGGCATTTTGCTTTCCTCGATGGCGGCGGGCCGTTTGGCGCAAAGGCGTTCGCAGGCGACGTTGATTCGCGCGGGGTTTGTGGTGACAATTATCGGCGTTGTGTTGTTGCTGTTGTTTGCGCGCGAAACGTCAGCCATCCTTTCATTTTTTCCGGGACTCTTTCTCGTCGGCGTCGGCGTTGGCGTCATGTTGACTTCATCAGTCAATGTCGTGCAATCGAGTTTTCCCGAAAAGGATCAAGGCGAAATTTCGGGATTGTCGCGCAGTGTTTCCAATTTGGGTTCATCGTTGGGCGTTGCGATTGCAGGCACGGTGATGGTTTCCAGCTTGGCGACGGGGAATGAAGGGTACGCGTGGGCGTTGATTGTGTTGACTGTGTTCGCAGTCATCGGACTGGGCGCGGCGATTTTGCTACCGTCGAAACCGGCGACAAGCGAATCGCTAAACGCGACGAGTTCATAGTTCTGATTTGAGACGCGCGAATTTTCAGACCACGCCGTCTGGAGGAAAAACGATATGGCTGCTCAAGAAAAACCAACGCGGGCAATCAAGCCGCCATCATATCTCGACGCCGCCGCGCCGATTCTTTTTCTCATTCTGCTCGTCATCCTCGCCCAAGTTTTGTTTAACGGCGATTCGACGCAGGGACCGTTTCAAATCGCGTTGATTGTGAGCGCGCTGTTTGCGGCGGCGATTGCGTGGAAGAACGGGCACGAGCTCAAAGATTTGGGCAAGAACGCGGTGGATGGAATTTCTTCCGCGATGGGCGCGATTTTTATCTTGCTCGCGGTCGGCGCGCTCATCGGCACGTGGAGCATGGCGGGGACGACGGCGACGCTCACCTATTACGGCGTCAAGTTTCTCAATCCCCAATGGTTCTATCTCGCGTGCGTCATCATTTGCGGCGCGATTTCGTTGAGCATCGGCAGCTCTTGGACTACGGCGGGAACGATTGGCGTCGCGTTGATTGCAATTTCTCAAGTACTGGGGCTCAATCCCGCGATTACAGCAGGCGCAATCATTTCGGGCGCTTACTTTGGCGACAAGATGTCGCCGCTCTCTGATACGACGAATCTTTCGCCGGCGATTGCGGGCACGGATTTGTACACGCATATTCGCACAATGCTGGCGACGACGATTCCGTCCATTCTCATCGCGGCTGCAATTTTTGCCTTTATCGGATTTCGCGCCAAAGTGGATGCAACCGCGTTCGATCCGACGCCCGCGCTCTTGGCGTTGGAGGACGCATTCAACGTTTCGCTCTGGACTTTGCTTCCGCTGCTCGTCGTTCTCGTGATGGCGCTGCGCCGCGTCCCCGCGTTCGTCGCCATCATGGCGGGCGCGCTCGCTGGCGGCGTGATGGCAATTATTCTCCAGCCGCAAAGCGTGATTGCGTTTGCGAACGACCCGAGTCTTGGTACGCCAATGGCGATGCTCAAAGGCGTTTGGTCGGCGCTGGCAACGGGATTTCACATTGAAACGGGTTATCCGAAAATTGACGACCTCGTTTCGCGCGGCGGCATGGCGAGTATGTTGATGACGGTGTGGCTCGTTCTCTCGGCGATGGGTTTCGGCGCGATCATGGATTACACCGGTTCGCTCCGCAAATTGTTGGAGCCGTTGGTGCGTTTTGCGACGAACGCAGGGCGATTGATGGTCTCGGTCGGCTTGACCGCGATCTTTTTGAATATCTTTGCGGGCGACCAATACATGGCGCTCGTTTTGCCCGGCACGCTTTTTCGCGAAGAATTCAAAAAGCGCAACATCGCGCCGCAAATGCTTTCGCGTCAAGTGGAAGATACCGCAACGATTACCTCGCCGCTGGTGCCGTGGAATACGTGCGGCGCGTACATGGCGGCAACGCTTGGGGTCGCCACCGCAGCGTATTTACCCTTTGCGTTTTTCAATCTCATCAATCCGATTCTTTCATTCATCTTTGATTTGATTGGCTACCAAATCAAATACCTGACGGACAATCAAGCCGCGCAAGCGTACGCGCCCGAACCGGAAAAGGTCGAACAGTACGGCGTCGGCGGATACAGCGTGAGTCAAGTTGTGGGCGCGCCAATCGAGAAATAAGAGTTGCGGTATGTTCACCAAGCTCTTTGCCGCCAGCCGTTACCTCATCCTCCTTGCCGTCATCGGTTCATTGCTCGCGGCAACGCTCGTGCTGCTGTTTGGCATTTACGATTTGTTCCGCATCCTCGTTGACGTTCTGCAGGGCAACGTCTATGCGGAGGACATTACGAAAAAAGTTTCAGTCGGCGCGATTGAACTCATCGAGCTCTTTTTGCTCGGCACGGTGTTGTACGTTGTGTCGCTCGGGCTGTATCAACTTTTTATCGAAAAGGACATTCCCGTCCCTGCGTGGCTCAAGATTTCGACGCTCGATAACTTGAAGGAACGTTTGTTAGCCACCGTGCTCGTAATGCTTGCAGTTTCCTTTTTTGGTTACGCGGTAACGTGGGATGGCAGCTGGAATATCTTGGCGATTGGGCTGGCGATTGGCTTTGTGATTATCGGCATTGCGTACACGCTCGCGCGCGCAATCCGTGACCATGAACCCGACGCTGGAAACACAAATGACGCGCGAGAAAAAGATTAAGCAGGCACAAGTTCGCGCAACTCTTTTCATTCATTGAAAGGGAGAAAAAATCATGGCAGAGTCAAAAACGAATTGGTACGAGCAGAGTCCGGCCCAAGTCGCGCAGCAGTTGGGCGTTGACCCGCAAAAGGGTTTGAGCAAAAGCGAAGCCCAAGCGCGCTTGCAAAAATATGGTCCGAACCAACTCGCCGCCAAGAAAAAAGAATCGGGCGCGCAAGCGTTTTTGCGCCAGTACAAAGATTTCATGCAGCTCCTTTTGCTCGGCGCCGCGATTGTCAATTTTATTTTTCAACAGCCGCTTGGCACCACCATTCTGCTGCTCGGCTTGACCGTGTTAAACGCGGTGATGGGGATGAATCAAGAATCCAAAGCCGCCGCGAGTTTGGAAGCGCTCCAAAAGATGCTCAAAAATATCGCGCGCGTGCGGCGCGATGGCGAAGCGATTGAAGTGGACGCGTCTGAATTGGCGCCGGGCGATGTTGTGCTGATCGAGGCGGGCAATCGTGTTCCGGCGGACGGGCGTCTCTTTGTCGCGGCAACGTTGGAAATTGAAGAAGCGGCATTGACGGGCGAAAGCGCGCCGACGCTCAAGGATATGGCGACGATTGACAAAGAAGTTGGTTTGGGCGACCGCCTCAACATGGTGTTTATGAATACGGCGGTGACGCGCGGACGCGGCGAATTCATTGTGACCGCGACGGGTATGAGCACCGAGATGGGTCACATCGCGGACTTGCTCAATAAAACGGAAGCGGACAAGACGCCGCTGCAAAAGCAGCTCGACCGCTTGACGATTGTGATTGCGGCGATTGCGGGCGTCGCGTTCCTCTTGATGTTGTATCTCGGCATTACCCAGAATGGGCAAACCTTTAGCCAAGTATTTCTCGCCGGCATCGCGCTGGCGATTTCAGCAATTCCCACCGGCTTGCCCGCCGTCATCACCACGCTCTATTCGATGGGCACGCGTGAACTCGCCAAACAGAACGCGATTGTGAAACGCTTGCCTTCCGTCGAAACGCTGGGTTCCGTTTCCGCGATTTGTTCGGATAAAACCGGCACGCTCACGCTAAACAAAATGACCGCGCGCGAATTTACCATTCCCGGACAAAATCGCTACAAGGTGACAGGGGAAGGTTACGGAGTCAAAGGCGAGCTGCAATACCAACCGCGCCCCGGCGCCGAGCCGTGGCAAAAAGGCACGACGCCTTATACAACCGAAGGTCAAATTTTGAGCCCCGGCGGACCCAAGATAAATCTCGAACCGATCATGCTGCCGATGGCATTGTGCGCGGACGCGCGGCTCGACGGTGAGACGCTGATCGGCGACCCGACCGAAGGCGCGCTGATTGTTCTGGCGGCAAAGGGCGGGATTGATCTGGAAGGCGCGCGGCAACAGTACCCGCGCATCGCCGAAGTGCCATTCGATTCCGATTACAAATTCATGGCAACGTTCCACAACATGACCGACGCGCAAGGCAAAAAGGTGGTGCGCTGCTTTGTCAAAGGCGCGCCCGATGTGTTGATTGCGCGCGGCGGTTTCTATTGGCTGCCCGATGAAAGCTCTCACCCGATCACGGAAGAGAATCGCCAACTCGCGCTGAATGAAAATGAACGGATGGCTAAAGGCGGGGAACGCGTCATGGTCGTGGCGCAGCGCGATTTTGACCCGGCCACGTTTGACCCGAAAGCCAAGCTGATTGATTTGGTGAATGACCTGACGCTGTTGGCGATGGTGGGCATTGTGGATCCGCCGCGCGCCGAAGCCAAAGACGCGATTGCAAAATGCAAGAGCGCGGGCATCCAAGTCCGTATGATTACGGGCGACCACGCCGTCACTGCCGCCGCGATTGGGCAAGAATTGGGCATCACAGGCAAAGCGCTTTCGGGCAAAGAGTTTGCCGCGTTGAGCGACGATCAATTGATGAAAGATTTGCCGGAGATTGGCGTCGTTGCGCGCGTCGCGCCCGAAGACAAAATCCGTCTCGTGACGATGCTGCAAAAACAAAACAATATCGTGGCAATGACCGGCGACGGCGTGAACGACGCGCCCGCGTTGAAAAAAGCGGACATTGGCGTCGCGATGGGCATCACCGGCACCGAAGTTTCCAAAGAAGCCGCCGTGATGATTTTGACCGACGATAACTTTGCGACGATTGTCAAAGCGGTCGAGTATGGCCGCGCGTTGTACGACAATTTGAGCAAATACATTCGCTATCAAATGACGAGTCTGGTGAGTTTCATCGCGTGCTTTTTGGGCGCCGCCCTGTTCTTTATCGCGGGCGGCACGCCCTTTAATACGTTGATGGTGTTGTGGATTAACTTTGCAATTACGGTGCCAATCGCCATCGCGTTGGGTTTTGACACTCCCTCGCCCGGTCTGATGGAACGCAAACCGCGGCCCTTGAAGCAGCCCGTCCTTTCGCGCAATCAATGGATTCGCATTGTCTTTCTGGGCGTCATCATGGCGGCGGGAACGCTCATTCTGGAGCAGATGTATTATCCGACCAACGCGGTTTTGGGCTTGACCATCGGCGCGACGGCGTTTTCACTCTATAACGTCTTTGTGGGTTTGAGTTCGCGCAGCGAAACGCGCAGCGCGTTCAACCGCGAAATTTTATCCGACCGCCGACAGGTGATGTTGTATGGCATCACCATCATTCTGATTATCCTTTCCACGTCGCTCGGCGTGCTTCAGCGTCTTTTGAATACGACAGAGCTTTCCGGCGACCAATGGTTGTTGTGCATTGCCGTTGCGCTCAGCGTGTTGGTCGCGGACGAAGTGATTAAATTTTTCATGCGCCGACGCGCCAAACCGGCGGCGGAAAGCAAGGCGGCTCCGGCTCCGGCGGCGGAATAGACGACCCATCCGCAGGAATTGGCGCTAAATCCCGGCTCACATGCGTATCCGCGCCGCGAGCGCATGTGAGCCGCTTGACGCAAGCAAGAGACGCAGCGGCGGCATATCATCCATGTCTAGTCCATTTCAGGGGATGCAAATTACGGTATTTTACTTAAGATAGGTAGGGCGACGAGAGCGCTATGGTTCCGGATTGGGTCGCGGCGACATTCTTGGGCGCATTAGCCGCCTCGGCGCTGCTTATCGGCGCAGGATTGGTTATATTCAAACGCCCATCTTCCCGCGTCATCGGGCTGGTGATGGGTTTTGGCGCGGGCGCGCTCATCAGTTCTATCGCCTACGAGCTCGTTCCCGACTCGACCCTCGGCGACAGCTGGATTTGGGCGTTTGCTTTTGCGGCAGGCGCGCTCGTCTTTTTTGGATTGGATTGGTGGGTAGATCATCGCGGCGGCGCCAACCGCAAAGACATTGCGGGCGCCGGCGGCGGGTCGGGCTTGACCATTTTTCTCGGTACCTTGCTAGACGGAATTCCCGAATCGGTCATTCTCGGTTTGAGCGTCGCATCGGGCAATACGTTCAGCTTGGCGTTTTTGCTCGCCGTGTTTGTTTCCAATCTACCCGAAGGTATGGCGGGGACCATCAATCTGGAAGCGGCAGGCCGTTCGCGCCGGGACATTATCCTGATGTGGTTGAGCGTTATCGCCGCGAGCGCGGTCAGCGCCGCGCTCGGCTATGGCGTCGTACGGTGGATTCCCACGCTTGACGGCACGTATGCCCAAGCGTTCGCCGCCGGAGCGTTGTTGACGATGCTGGCGGACGCAATGATGCCGGAAGCGTTCGAACATGGCGGTAAAAAGGTGGGACTCTTGACGGTGATGGGTTTTTTGGTTGCCGCCACCCTCTCGGCGTTGGAATAACGCAAATTATACAGCTTGTGCATGCATCATCCGACTATGACTACACGTCGTTTTTGGTTCCAGGTCGTCATCAACTCGATTGCGCTCTTGTTTACATTCGCGCTGCTGCGCCTTTTCCACGTTCCGGCGCCCGACACACCGGGCGCCTTTGTACCGGTTTTTACCATCAGCGATTGGATGTGGTGGATGCTTCCGGTATTGGGGCTGCTCTTTACCGTCATCAGTTGGGTGGTGCGCCCGGCGCTGCTCATGCTTTTCGGGCGGCTGGTCATTCAAACTTTTGGTCTATTTTTACTTTTGATTGACGCGCTGGTATTTTGGTTGACTACCCGCCTTTCCCCGTTTCAATTTGAAATCGCCAGGCCGGTCATTTTCTGGATTTTGATTGCGGCGATTGTTTTCAATCTGTTTAAATTTCTTTTGAGCGCGCTGTTGGGCGTCAATCGTCCGCAGGTCAAAGCCGCGCCGTCGGAAGGCGCGATTTGGAAACGGCTCGAAAATTTGCCCGGCTTTCGCAACAGCCGCCTCGCCGAAAATCTGCGCTTGCAGCAAGTGTATGACACGCTCGGCAGTTTCGCGCTGGAAATTGCGATGGAGCGCACATCGCTCAATAATTTTCGGCGCTCGATTTCCAATTGGGTATATCGTCAAGACAATCCGATTGAAAAAATGACCACGCCGGTCAAAGTGCGCGTAATGCTGCAACAGTTGGGCCCGACCTATGTAAAGTTTGGACAAATGGCGGCAAGTCAAGGTCAGGCGCTGCCGGAAGCGTACGAAGTCGAACTTGAAAAACTGCAAAATACGGTGCCGCCAGCGCCGTACGCCCAAGCGCGTGAGGCGATTATTCAAGAATTGGGCAAGCCGCCGGAAGAATTGTTTGCCACGTTCGAGCAAGACGCCTTTGCCGCCGCGTCCACTGCCCAAGTGCATCGCGCCACGCTGCACGACGGGACGCCCGTCGCGGTCAAAGTGCAGCGCCCCAACATCGTCACAATGGTCAATGCCGACCTCGGCATCCTGAAACAACTCTCGCAAACCGTCGAGCGCGTCAATCAAGAAGCGCGCACCATAGACCTGTCGGGCATCGTCCAAGAATTTGGCGACGGCGTGCGCCGCGAATTGGATTATCACAACGAAGCGTATCATGCGCGCCGTCTCGGCGATAACATGAAAACGCAAGCGGGCGTGCAAGTTTGCGGCGTGTATCCCGAATACAGTTCGACCAAAGTAATGACGATGCAGTTTGTACACGGCGTAAAAATTACCAACGCGGCGGCGATAGACGCCGCCGGCATTGACCGCGAAGATTTGGGGCGGCGTTTCATGCGCGCCTTTCTCAAGCAAGTGATGGTGGACGGCTTTTTTCACGGCGACCCGCATCCCGGCAATTTATTGGTGGATACGGAAACTGGCGTCCTGACGTTTATTGATTTGGGCTTGGTCGGCGTCTTGGATGGGGCCAAGCGCATGGACTTGATTGATTTGGTTTTGTCGCTGTATCAAAAAGACGCCGCCAGCATCGCCGATGTACTGTTGCGGCTCTCGCGCCGTTTGCGCCCGGTGGACCTTGTGGCATATCGCGCCGACATGGAAAATCTGGTACAGCAATATGTGATTTACGGTTCGGGCGGCACGCTGAGCGCGATCATGTCGCGTTTGTTGGGCTTGCTCCAAGAACACGGTTTGCGCCTGGACCGTCAATTGACGTTGGCGCTCAAAGCGATTTCGCAATGCGAAGAAACGATGTTGGCGCTTGGCGCCAAATTTGATGTCGTCGCGTTTGCGAATGACCAACTTGGCGATTTTGCCGCCGAAGCGTTCACGCAAGAAAAAATCATCGAGAACGTCAAACGGCAGTTGATGGTCGCGGGCAAGCAGCTGGTGCGGCGCATTCCCAGTTTGCCCGACGCGACCAATATGTGGCTCGACCAATACATGTCCGGCAAATTTACCGTGCATTTGGACACGAGCGATCTGGGTCGGCAGGTGGACAGCTTGGGCGGCTCGGCGCAGCGCCTCACGGCGGGTTTAGTCATCACGGGCATCATCATCGGCACGGCGATTGTGGCAAGTCAATTGGTCGCCTTTCAAACTGCCAGCGCAGCCTGGCTGCCCTATCTTGCCGTCGGGGTCTTTGTCATTATGGTCTTGGTGGGGGTTGTAGTAATTTGGAATTCATTACGCACGGGCAACCGCCCGCGCTAGACAAAATCTATCTCTGCGGAAACGTTTCGCAGCTCACAAGGAGGAAAGGTATGGCAACCAGCAAGAAAAAGAAAACAACGGCGTTGACCAAAAAAGAAAAAAAGCAAGCGCTTCAAAACGCCGGCGTCGTTACGGCAGTTGAAGGCGCCGTCCAAGCGGCGGATGGCGCGCAATTGGTCGGCGCGGGCCGCGAACTCGCGGGCGTCGCGTTGGCGGCAACCGCGTCCGCCGCCAGCGATTTGACGCGCGCGCAAGATACGGCGCGCGTGGCGCAGCGCGTCGGCGAGCTCGGACGCGTCGTCGGCGCCGCAGGCGAAGCCGACCTCGCGCAAGGGCTCGGCATGATGTCAACCGCATCGGAAATTCAAGCGCTGAGTACCGCGTTTCGCGCATTGAGCAACGACGACCTCGACCAGGGTCTCCGCATCGGGCGCATTTCAGGCGAACTCGCCATCATCAGCAACGCCGCCAACCTGCTCAACATGCCCGTCTTGGCGCGCGTATTGGACGAACGCTCGATGGCGCTGGAACAAATCGGCGTCCAAGTTTTGGTACAGTACATGCTCGGACGCGAAATGTCCAAAGCGTTAGAAGCCAAAGGCATCGAGGTTGGCGCGTTCGGCGTGAACGAAGCGGCGGAAGGCATGGCGCGGCTTGCCCTGTCCGAAGCGGCGGAAGAGCGCGCCGAAGATTTGGACGAAATGAGCGCCGAGTTGGCGGTGCGCGGCATCAAAGGCGCGCTGGTGGCGGGCGAAGCGCTAGACGCGGCGCAAGCCGTCGCCGACGCGGGCATCTCGGAAATCGCGCAAGGCGCGGCAACCGTCGGCGCGGGCGTGGCGATGGATACCATCGCGGACGCGGCTTGATTTCGCCAGCTAAAACGGGCTATGAACGCGCAACCTCCCGCCAACAATCCCGCCCCTGCGCCGGACGCGCCAACGGGCAAGCGTTTTATGGTGCGCGCACAGCTGTTTGCGCTGGGCGACGATTCTTTCGTCGAAAACGAAAACGGCGCGCGGGTGTATTGGATTGACGGCAAAGCGCTCAGCGTCGGCAAAACGCTGCGGTTCAAAGATTTGCAGGGCAACATAAAATATCGTCTGGAACAAAAATTGCTGCGCGCGCGCAAGACAATGACGGTGTATAATACAGAGGGTAGCGAAGTGGCGACGATTCAAAAAGGATTGCTGCGCGTACTGTCAAGCCACTTTACGATCGAGGCACGCGGCATCGGCGTTCTGGAAACGCAGGGCGACCTGTTGCGTCACGAATATACCATGACGCACGACGGCAAACCAGTCGCGCAAATCTCGCAGCAATGGTTTCACATCCCAAATACGTACGGCGTACAAATCCTATCGTCCGCCCTAGACCCGCTGCTCGTCTTGGCACTGTGCGTTGGCATTGAAGTATTGCAGGGTATCCGATAAACGCTCCACCCAACCAAATAGGCGCGGCGCGGTCGGTCATTGCGCCACCATCGCAATGACGACCGCGCCGGCAAAATTCAAGGAGACTAGCAATGAAATCAAGACCCATTCCGGTAACAATTCTCGCGGTCCTTGCCGCGATTGCAGCGGTGTTTGCAGGAGTACATCTTTTACAATCGCTGGGCATCCTGCCGTATTTCATCGGCGACGTCAAGTTTCGGAATTTCAATTTGTGGTACGCGTTCATGTGGGCTTTGATGGTGTGGGTGTGGGTGTGGCTGTTCCAAATGCTCTGGCGCGTGGACAAATCCGCCTGGCTCTTTCTCGCCGTCATTTCGACCTTTAATCTCATCCTGGGATTTGTCGCCCTTTTGGGTTCCGGCACACAATTCTCGGATGTGAGCGCTACGGTCATTGTCAATGGTCTGATTCTGGCATACTGCCTCTTGCCCGGCACCAAAGAGGCGTTCGGCGTCTAATAGGGATGCCAAATTTCAAGGAGACAATAAAATGGCAAACGAGTCCTTTTTCGCGCTCATGTGCGCGTCGCTCATCGCTTTGTTTTTCGGTTTCGTACTCGCCTTTAGCGGCTATCGCTTTTTCCTCGTCATCTTGCCCATCTGGGGCTTTTTCTGGGGGTTCGGGCTCG
>WBZO01000957.1_pt1 | contig 51087 bp, 46 predicted proteins | sample 5204261 | NCBI WGS metagenome assembly WBZO01 (sample SAMN12412400, study PRJNA552823) | activated sludge metagenome | isolation source: activated sludge from anammox sidestream of wastewater treatment plant... | place: USA: North Carolina | collected 2017-09
CGGCGGCGAAACTGCGGAAGGTTGCGTCGGGCATGATCAGCATCCCGCCGAGCGAGATCGCCACTGCCATCCCCGAGAAAGCGACCGTGTGCCCGGCGGTCGCGCCGGCGGTGGCGACGGCGTCCACCTTGTCGCGGCCGTTGCGGCGCTCCTCGCGGAAGCGCTGGACGAAGAACAACGAGTAGTCGATGCCAACCGCCAGGCCGATCATCGTCATGATGAAGACGACGAAGGAGGACATCTCCATCACGTTGCTGGCCAGCGCCGTCGCGCCGGTCGCCACGAAGATCGACAGCAGCGCGAGCAGAATCGGCAGCCCGGCCGCCACGGCCGCACCGAAGGCGACCAGCAAAATGACGAGCGCCACCACCAGCCCGATCAACTCACCCTGCTGCATCGTCTCCGCCAGCAACGTGGACATCTCGCCCTCGACACTGCCGAAGCCGACGGTCGTGACCCGGAACGAACCGGTGTTCGCCGCTTTGACCAGGTCAACAACTGGGGCGGCGGTATCTGCGGCGTCCGCTTCATCGCCCGAGAGCGTCACCAGGATGAGGGCGGTGTGACCGTCCTGGGAGACCAGGCCCTGGGCGCCGTCCCGGTAGCTGGCGACGGACGCCACATCCGGTAACGCGCGCAGGTCGGTCGCGAGCGCATCGACGAAGGCCGCAAACGCCACATCATCGGCGGTGGTAGCCGCGGACTCGACGACGATGTACTCCTCTGGCGGGGTCTGGGGGTGCATGCGCTGCTCAATCAGGTTCTTGGCTCGCGTCGCTTCGGTGCCGGCAGTGCTGGGGCTGGCCGTCAGGTGCATCGTCCCAGCGGCAAAGTAGGCCAGTGCCAGCAGCACCACCCATAGGCCCAACACACGCCAGGGATGACGCGCCGCCGCGCCGGCCAGCCGGCCGGTCAGCGGCATCCGCCGGCCAGCCCGCGCCGGGCCGTGCCCCGTTCCTGCAATCTGATGCCGCTTGCCCGCATGCGGATCTGCCATGACCGTGCTCCTCTGGTGTGATGCGGGTACTGTCTCGCCTCTGCGCGGCGGAATCGTCGCCACTGCGCCGGATACCGGCTCGTCATCCGGGACGATTTCGGTGTCGTTCGCGAGGATGACGGCGGCCACGGCGCCAATGCCGTACGCTCCGCACATGCAGCGAATTACCTCCATGGCGCGCGGATACTGGTTGGAGGTCGCCGCGGTGATCGTGGCCCTGCTCAGCGCCACTGAGGTCGCGCTGAGGCAGGATGCAGCGAATGCAACGCGGCTCAGCCCGTGGTTCGCCGTGCCGGCGGTCGCGCTGATGGTGCTGGTCCTGCTCGGGCGGCGGCGATGGCCGTTCGCGGCGCCGGCGGCGGTGTGGGTGCTGGCCGCCGCGTTGTCGTTTGTCGATGGCCGGTTGGTGGTCTTCAGCGCGGCTGCCTCGGTCGCCGGTCTGGCCGCGGCGTTCCTGCTCGGCATGCTGCCGGATGACACGCACGCGCGCATCGGCCTGCTCCTGGTGTTCGGCGGCGCGGCGATTGTGGTCGCCAACGCGCCGAACAGCGACGCTGGCGACTATCTCTTTCTTCCGGTCATGTTCGTGATGCCATGGCTGGGCGGACTGGCGCTCCAGCAGCGCAACGCCCGCATCGACGCAGCTGAGTTGCGCGCTGCGCGGCTTGCCCGCGGTCGGGAAGAGGCGACCCAGCAGGCCATCGCCGGCGAGCGACGACGCATCGCGCGGGAACTGCACGACGTCCTCGGCCACAGTGTCAGCGTGATGACGATTCAGGCCGCGGCCGTGCGCCGGCGGCTCTCGCCGGAGCAGACCAAGGAGCAGGAGGCCCTGCTTGCGGTCGAACAGACCGGCCGGGAGGCGTTGACGGAGATGCGCCGGCTCGTCGGCCTGCTGCGCCTGGCCGGCGACGCCCCCGAGCTGGAACCGCAGCCGGGTCTGGGGCAGCTGGAGAAACTGACGCACCAGGCGCGTGACGCCGGGCTGGAGGTTGACGTGCGGGTAGAGGGGCAGCGGGTGTCACTGCCGCCGGGCCTCGATCTGACCGCCTACCGGCTGGTGCAGGAGGGGTTGACGAATGCACGCAAACACGGTGCTGCCCGCCGCGCCGAGGTGCTGCTGCGGTACGATCCGGACGCCATCGAGATCGCGGTGTGCGACGACGGGCGGGGCGCCATGGCCGGGCATGCAGACGGCTACGGGCTGATCGGCCTGCGCGAGCGGGTGTCCATCTATGGTGGTGAGCTTGAGGCAGGTCCGCGGACCGGTGGCGGCTACCGGCTGCGGGCACGCCTGCCGGTGTCATCATGAGCGCAATTCGGGTGCTGGTGGTCGATGATCAGGCGCTGGTGCGCGCCGGCTTCCGCATGATCTTGGAGGCGGAGCCGGAGCTCGAGGTCGCCGGCGAGGCGGCAGACGGTGTCGAAGCGATTGCCGCCGTCCAGCGCCTGCGGCCCGATGTCGTGCTGATGGATGTGCGCATGCCCAACCTCGATGGCATCACCGCCACCCGCCGCATCCTCGAAGGTGGCAGCGCCACGAGGGTGCTGATGCTCACCACTTTTGACCTGGATGAGTACGTGTACGAGGCGCTGCGCGCCGGCGCGAGCGGCTTCCTGCTCAAGGATGTGCCGCCGGAACGGCTGATCGCCGGCATCCGCGCGGTGGCTGCCGGCGAGTCACTCCTGGCGCCATCGGTGACGCGCCGGCTGATCGAGGCGTACGTACGCCGGCAGCCTTCGCGCGCGCTGCCGGCCGGCATCGAGGACCTTACGGCACGCGAGCGGGAGGTGCTGACGCTGATGGCGCGCGGCCTCTCTAACGCCGAGATCGCCGAAGCCTTTGTCGTGAGCGAAACGACCGTCAAGACCCACGTGGCCCGCGTGCTGGCCAAGCTTGGACTCCGAGACCGCGTGCAGGCGGTCGTATTCGCCTATGAATACGGGCTGATCCAGCCGGGAGAACGCACGAGCGGCTGACGGCCTAACTCGTGATGCCGGTGCGGGATGTGCAAACTGCCCGTCAGGGCGGGCACGGGCATGACGAGTTCGGTACGGTGGCCGGTCACCACAAGGCTGGGGGCGTTCGGATTCTGGCGCAGCGTCACCGGCCACAAGCAGGCCGGGATGAGCGGCAGCATCACCGAGAGCCGGTCGGGGTGTCGCCCTGCCAGCACTCAGGAGTGGAATGCTGGCAGGGCGGAGGTCAAGTGCATACGGCTGGATTGCGACCTTCCTCCGGTCCCGACAAGGCGGCCGGTATGCGGGCGGGCCAATGCTCCCGTCATGGATCGCGGGAGCCGGAGCCGCGACCACCGCTGGTCCGGCCGCAGCCGGCGGGCGCGCCGGGACACACGAGACCCTCCGGCCGGCGCCCCACGTGCGTGCCCGCCTCAGCGCAGGCGCCTCTGCCTGGGCGAGCAGTAGGGTCACGGCGAGCACCAGGCGGCCAGCGGCGCTGCCTAACCAGCACCCACGCGAGCAGGAGTGCAATACCGCGGCCTCGTAGGGGGCTTCACCCTGCCACGTTGCGCCGTTCGCCGTTACACTGCCCGCGTGGCGAGCACTCCAGCACGAACGACCAGCGCACCCGCGGATGCGCCCCCGCCAGGCGGGACGTTTGCGGCGCTGCGCGTGCCGTACTATCCCCGGCTGTGGCTGTCTGGCTGGCTGTGGAACATGACCCGGTGGATGTCGGTGTTCCTGTGCAGCTACCTGATCAACGAATTCACCGGCTCTCCCCTCCTTGTCCAGCTGGCCGGCACGGCCTTCTTCGCACCGATGTTCTTCGGCGGTGTGCTGGGCGGGGTCATCTCCGACCGCTTTGACCGGCGGCGGACCATCATGCACCAACTGGCGGTGCTCACGCCGGTGGCAGCACTTATGGGTTGGCTGGTGCTGTCCGGCGCCGTGCGCGTGTGGATGATCTACCCGTTTATGCTCGCCATCGGCATGGGTGGGGTGCTGGATATGACCAGCCGCCGGGCGCTGCTGTATGACCTGGTGGGCCCGGTTCGCATCACCAACGCCATGGCGCTGGAGTCGATGGCGCAGACCGGCGGCACGATGCTCGGCACGTTGATCGGCGGCACGATGATCAACTTCATCGGCCTGGGACAGGCCTTCATGCTGATCGCCATCGCCTATGCCGCCGCCTGGCTGGCGATGGCAGGGATGCCCTCCCCCGCGCGGGAGAGCGCACCACTGCGGGGCACATCCCTGCGGCGCGATGTGGCTGAAGGGCTGGCATACGTCCGCCGCACGCCGGCCATCGTTTCCATCCTCGGCGTGACGATGCTCATGAACTTCTTCTTCTTTTCGTACATGCCGATGGTGCCGGTCTTCGCCGAACGGCTGGGAGTCAACGCCTTTTGGGCGGGGGTGCTGGGCAGCGCCACTGGAGCCGGCTCGATCTGCGGCGCCTTTGTGATCGCGGCGCACGTACCACACCGCGCCGCGCGTGGACTGGTATACACCGCCGGCTCGGCCGTGGCGATGGTGTGCCTGCTGCTGTTCACCGCCGCGTCCTGGTACCCGCTGGCGCTACTGGCGCTGATCGCCGCGGGGTTCGGCCAGTCTGGCTTCGGGGCGTTGCAGGGGGCGCTGATCCTGACTGCTTCGTCGCCGGAGATGCGCGGCCGGGCAATGGGTATTCTCAGCATGGCCATCGGCGTGCTGCCCTTCGGCATGTTCCTGCTGGGTCTCGCCGCGCAGCGCGCCGGGCCCGCCGTCGCCGTCGCCGCCAGCACCACCCTTGGTCTGGCGCTGCTGCTGCTCTGGTGGCGGCGCCACCCGCTGCTCAGCTCGCTGCGCTAACCGGCCGCGCGTTGTCCCTACCAACCGGATCGGGCAGGATCAGGGCACGCTCCCGCCGCGCAGGGGATGCGGAGATGGGGACAGCGCGCGGCCGGCTCGTGATCGCAGCAGGAGGCACAGCGGGTCATGGTGGATTTCACCCTCTCTCCGGAAATCAAGGACCTCCGGCGGCGCGTCGCCGCCTTCATGAAAGAGCACGTCTACCCCAATGAATCAGCGCTGAGCCACGAAGATGAGGCGGGCGAAGCGCTGATGCGCGACCTTCAGCAAAAGGTCCGCGACCAGGGGATGTGGGCGCTGTTCATCGGCCCGGAGGCAGGCGGCAACGGGCAGGGCTTTCTGCCGTATGCCTACATCAACGAGCTGCTGGGCCGCAGCCCGGTGGCGCCGCGGGTGTTCGGCTGTCAGGCGCCGGACACCGGCAACGCCGAGATCCTGCATATGTTCGGCACGCCCGAGCAGCAGGAACGGTGGATGAAGCCGTTGATCGCCGGCCAGATCCGCTCCTGCTTCTCGATGACGGAGCCGGCCGTCTCCGGTGCGGACCCCGTCAACCTGCAGAGCAGCGCCGTGCGCGACGGGGATGAGTGGGTGATCAACGGCCGCAAGTGGTTCAGCAGCTCTGCCGACGGCGCCGCCTTCGCCATTGCCATGGTGACGACCGACCCGGAAGCGCCACCCCACCGGCGTATGAGCCAGATCATCGTCCCCACGGATGCCCCGGGCTTCCACCTCGTGCGCAACATCTCGGTGATGGGCCACACCGGCGCCGGTCACAGCAGCCACGGTGAGGTGGTGTATGACAACTGCCGCGTGCCGGTGACGAACACGCTCGGTAACCCCGGCGACGGCTTCCTGATTGCCCAGAAGCGGCTGGGGCCGGGGCGCATCCATCACTGCATGCGCTGGCTGGGGCAAGCGCAGCGGGCCTTCGAGCTGCTCTGCCGCCGCGCCCTCACCCGCGAAGCCTTCGGCGGCCCGCTGGCGGAGAAGCAGACCGTCCAAAACTGGATCGCGGACTCGGTGGCGGAGATTCAGGCTTGCCGGCTGCTCACCCAGCATGCCGCCGCCAAGATCGATAGCGGCGAGGATGCCCGCGTCGAGATCTCGCTGATCAAGTTCTACGGCGCCACCATGCTGCACAACGTCATCGACCGTGCCATCCAGGTACACGGCGCCTTGGGCGTCACCGATGACACACCGCTGGCGAGCATGTACCGCCAGGCCCGCTCCGCCCGCATCTATGACGGCCCGGACGAGGTGCACCGCATGGTCGTCGCCCGCCGCATCCTGCGCGCCTTCCAGGCCAGCGCCGACGTCTCCTACCTGCAAGCCATGGGTGAGTGGTAGCGCCTATCGTGTCGTGCGTAGCGTGTGGAGCTGCCGCGCTGCGCATGACGAACGTCGCAATTCCTCCGGTGCGTTATGAATGAGTTTCCGGACTTTGGCGGGTTGCTGGATATCGCGGCGCTCGGCCGTTATCTGGCAGAACATGTGGCGGGCAATGACGCGCCGCTGCTGGTGGAAAAGCACTCGGCCGGCTTCTCCAACGAGACGTTCTACATCACACGCGGTGGTCAGCACTGGGTGCTACGGCGGCCGCCGCGCGGGGTGTTCCTGCCAACGGCGCACGACGTGGTGCGCGAGTACCGCGTGATGCGGGCGCTGCAGGATGCCAAGGTGCGCGTACCGCGGATGGTCGTGGCCTGCACCGACAGCAGCGTCATCGGCGCGCCGTTCTACGTCATGGAGCGCGTGGCGGGCGAGGTCATCCGCGAGGAGATGCCCGCGGCGCTGGACACGCCCGAGGAGCGCCGCCGCGTCTCCGAGGAGATGATCGACGCGCTGGCCGAGCTGCACGCGGTCGATTACCGGGCCGTGGGGCTGGAGGGACTGGGCCGGCCGGCGGGCTACCTGGAACGTCAGATCCGCCGGTGGAGCGGCCAGCTCGAGCTGACCTTGCAGCGCACCCGGCCGCTACCCGGCCTGGAGTCTGCCACGCACTGGCTGACCGAGCACCTACCGGCGTCCGGCCCGCCCGCCATCGTCCACGGCGATTTCAAGCCGGACAACGTCATCTTCTCGGCGGCTCCACCGGCGCGGCTGCTGGCCATCCTCGACTGGGAGATGGCGACCATCGGTGACCCGCTGGCAGACCTGGGCTGGCTGCTCTCCTACTGGACCGAGCCGGGTGAGCAGCCGGAGGATGTGCCGCCCGGCATCAACATGCTCGACACCACCCAACCCGGCTTCCTCAACCGGGCGGAGATGATCGCGCGGTACGAGCAACACACCGGCCGTTCGATGCAGCACGTATCGTTCTATCTGTGCCTGGCCGTGTGGAAGCTGGCAATCATCCTGGAAGGGCTGTACGCCCACTACCTCGATGGCACTGCCAGTAACCCGCGCACCGCCGAGTTCGAGTGGCGGGTGCCGCACGAGATCGCCCGCATCGAGCGCATCATCAATGGCTAACCGCACGGGAGTAACCGATGGACCCTAACGGGCGGGTGGCGGTGGTAACCGGAGCCGGTTCCGGCATCGGCCGGGCGATTGCCCTGCTGCTTGGGCGCGCGGGCGCGCGGGTGGTGGCCGCTGACCTGAACGGGCAGGCCGCCGAGGAGACCGCGCAGTCCATCCGCGAGGCAGCCGGCGCGGCGCTTGCCCTGCGCGCGGATGTCACCGTCGAGGACGACGTGGCACGAATGCTATCGTTCGCGCGGGAGCGGTTCGGCGGGCCGGACATCCTCTGCAACAACGCCGGGCTGGGGGAGCTACCGGATGAACTGTTCGGCGGCGGGCCGGGCGCAGGCTGGCGGCGGTTGGTGGACGTCAATCTCGCCGCCGTCATCCTCGGCACGCGCCTGGGGGCGCTGGCGATGCGTGAGACGGGCGGCGGCGTGATCATCAACACTGCCTCGATGGGCGGGCTGCTACCCATGCCCTACGCCCCGGTCTACGCCGCCACCAAGGCGGCTGTCGTCCACTTCACCCGCTCTCTCGCGGGCCTGCGCGAGGAGATGAATGTCCGTGTCAACGCTATCTGCCCCAGCTATGTAGACACGCCGCTCCTCTGGGCCGGGACTGAGCAGCAACGCCGGGAGACGGAGCAGCGGACCGCGGCCCTCGGCGGCGCGCTCTCTCCCGAGCTGATCGCTGAGGGTGTGCTCGAACTGGTGCGTGACGACGGCCGCGCCGGTGCGATTCTGCGCGCCACCCAGGCCCGGGGGCTGGACTACGCGCGGGAGATCCACGCGTGACAGGCATCCGGCGGGCGCCGCGAGACCCGCAAGGGACACCACCATGGACGAAGCAGAACTACAAGAACGGCTAACCGCGCTGGCCCGGTCGAAGACTGGGGACGGGCAGGCGGAGGTGACCGCGGTTCAAGCGATGCCGGGCCACGCCGGATTCTCCTGGGGCTTCACGCTGACGCACCGCGGCGGGACGGAGCGGCTGGTGCTGCGCCTGCCACCGCCGGGCGTGCGCTGGGTGGGCACCGCCGACATCGTGCGGCAGGCGCGCGTGATGCAGGCGCTCGCCGGTTCCGCCGTACCCGTGCCCGCGGTGCGCTGGACCGGCGATGAGCTGGAGTGGTTCGAGCGGCCGTATTACGTGGTGGAGCAGCTGCCCGGCGTCACCCTCTGGTTTCGCACGCCGGATGGGGAGCCCATCGCCTACGACGCCGGTGATCTGCAATCCCGCGCCGAGCAGGTGACACGGGCGCTGGCTGACCTCCATGCGCTCGACTGGCGCGAAGTCATGCCGGCATGGGACGCGCCTCTATCGCTGGAAGAAGAGGTGATTCGCTGGGACTGGCTGCATTCGCGGACGGCGGACCCTGAGTTGACCGCGCTGGCGCCGGCGGTGCGCGAGCGGCTGCTGTCTGGCGTACCTTCGGTGGGGCGGCAGGGCATCGTTCATGGCGACTATCAGTGGACGAACCACCTGTTCCACGAGGGGCGCCTGCAGGCCGTGCTTGACTGGGAGCTGGCCACTGCCGGCGACGTCCGCATGGACGCCGGCTGGCTGCTGACGTTCAGCGACCGGAAGAACTGGACCGGCTTTGGCTCCTGGGAGGCGCCGCTGCCATCGCCGGAGGTGATTATCGCCATGTACGAGCGGGCGTCCGGCCACACGGTGGCGGACCTACCGTGGTTCCGGGCGCTGGCGGGCTATAAGTTCGCGCTGATCACCGGCCTCAACCTCAGCCTGCACCGTAAGGGGCGGCGGGTAGACCCGCACTGGGAGATGCTCGCTCCCTCGGCGCCGTTGCTGCTGGCGCGGGCGCAGGAACTGCTCGGTTCAGGCTGACACCCCGTGCTGCCGCTGACGAGCCAGGCGGGTACGATAGGCACGCCGCCACATCGTGACGTGAGGGATATCGCATGACCGCCGCCCGCCTCGGATTCTCGTTGCCGCTCGCCGGGGTGCCGCTCGGCGAGCACCGCGCGCCACTGCAGGAGGCGGAGCGGCTGGGCTACACCGACGCCTGGAGCCTGGAGGTAGACGGCACGGACGCCTTCACGCCGCTGGCCGTCGCCGCCGCCTGGACCACGCGGATGCGCCTGGGTACCGCCATCGCCAACACCTTCACCCGCGGGCCGGCCACCCTGGCGCAATCGGCGCTGGGCATGGCAGAGGCCGCGCCAGGGCGGTTCGTGCTCGGACTGGGGACATCGTCCGAGGCGATCGTGCGTGACTGGAACGGCGGGACGTTCACCCGGCCGCTGGCGCGTACCCGCGACGTGATGGCGCTGGTGCAGCAGGCGCTCACTGGCGGGCGGGTGAGCGAGACGCGCCCAGACGCCTCGATGCAGGGCTTCCGCCTGTCGCGCCCGGTCCCGGGCACAATACCGGTGTACCTGGCAGCCCTACGCTCCGGGATGCTACGGCTGGCGGGTGAGCGCGCGGACGGGGTGATCATCAACTGGCTCACACCGAAAGATGTGCCGGTGGTGGTGGACATCGCCCGCGAGGCGGCGCGCGCTGCCGGGCGCGACCCCGATGCACTGGAGGTGGCCTGCCGTATCTTCGTCTGCATGCATGATGACTTGGAGACGGCGCGGGCGATGGCTCGTCGCACCATCGCCGGCTATCTCACCGTGCCAGTGTACCGCCACTTTCATGAGTGGCTGGGCAATCATCACTTGCTCGGCGGCATGTGGGAGAAGTGGGAGGCGGGCGACCGCCGCGGTGCGCTCGCCTCCCTCTCCGACGACGCCATCGATCAGCTGTTCGCCGTCGGCGACGCCGCCCGCTGCCGTGCCGCCGTCCAGCGCTGGGTCGAGGCCGGTGTGCAGGCGCCGATTATGTACTTCCAGCCCGCCGCCACCGACGAGGAGGGCATGGGGCGCGAGTCGCTGGCGATGCTGCGCGCCCTGGCGCCGGCGTGAACCATGTCCCGAGGGCGTCCTGCCTTGTGAGCGGGCGGGCGCGCCGATGGCCGGCGCCGTACGCCAACCGCCCCTGCACGCGCTACTCGGGCTTGAACTCGACCAGCTGGAAGTAGTTGCCATCCGGGTCGATGAACGTCGAGATGATGCCGCCCCAGAACTCGCGCCCCTGACTGCGGATGCAGGCCACCCCCTGACCCGTCAGGCGGGCTTCCTCGACCGCGATGTCTTCGACGAGAAAGTTGATCAAGTAGCGCGGCGGCTCCTTGGTGTCGCCGGTGAGATCGCTATGCCCATCAATCACGAACAGCGTCTCGCCCGCCCGGAACGCCGTCTCGCCGGCGCCTGGCTCGGGCGGTAGCTGCACCACATCGCGATAGAAGGCGGTCAGGCGAGCCGGATCGGCGCTGTTCACGTTGACGATCAGGCCGGTAACGTTCACGATGACGACTCCGAGGTGAGGATGGGGCGCGAATCGCGCGACATATCTACCGTAGCAAGGCGAAGTGACAGCTTCCTGGCAGCAGCCTGCCCCCGCCGTGCAGTCATCAGCCGGCTGGCTGCATACCGCCCGCCGGCGCCGCCTCTCCGATCAGGCGGGTCAGCAGGCGCAGCGCTGCCTGCTTGGGGTTGCCGCCCAGCTCGTTCTGCGGGCCGCAGCAGGAGGGACAGCCGGCCGCACAGCCACAGGCGCGAAGATGCGCGGCGGCACTGGCCAGCATCTCGGCTCGCAGGTCAAAGAGCAGTTCGGTCAGGCCGGTCCCGCCCGGAGCGGCGTCGTACAGGAACACCGTGGGCAGGCGTGTGTGCGGTGAGCGCACCTGGGTAGTGACGTGCAGGTCGCGCGGGTCGCACAGCACGAACACCGGTGCGACCGCGTGGAGCACGGTGCCCACCGCCCACAATCCGCCCTCCACCTCTTCAGGCGGCATCCCCGCCGTCACCGTGTCCGGCAGCGCCAGCCAGCAGGCGACGGTGTGCAGGTCCTCCTGGTGCAGGTCGATCTTCTCCCAGCCGACGTTCTCGCTTGTGTCCAGCTTGATCTTCTTGAAGACCGTGGGGTAGAACGACACCTTCACATCGCCGTGATACCAGCGGCCCTGTGTGCCGTCGTCGTTGCGGTCCTCCATCAACACGGCGAGGTCTACCGCCAGCTCAGCGTCAGTGTAGTAGTCCACATCAACCTTGTGGACGTACGCCTTGCGCTCGCCACGGTCGAGACGGTCCACGTGGTACTGCTGTCCGCCGTGGAAGTAGATGGCGTCCTTGTGCACCAGCATCGGCGCCGAGGGGCGGTCTACTTCGCCGATCACCACATGGCGGGTGCGTTCGTCCGGCAGGGCATCCAGCCGTTTGCCCCGGCCGCTGCCATCCTCACCGGTATCGATGATCACGAAGTTGTCCACCGAGGCAGCGCGCAGCGAGATATTTTCCGCTGGGTAGCTCTCGTGCATCCACCAGAACTTGCCACCTTCCAGGTGCAGGATGCCTTCATCGCAGAGGTAGCCCAGCAGCAGGTTGGTGTCTTTGCCGAACTCCGGCTCGTCAGAGCCAAACGGCAGTTCAAAGGCCGCGCATTTGAGATGCGAAACGAGGATGTAGAAGTTGTCCGGGTTGATGCGCGCCTGCTCCGGCCGGCCGCCGAAGATAAACTCCGGGTTCTCGGCAATGTACTGGCTGAGGGCGGAGGATGTGCATACCATGACCGCGAAAGCCAGGTCGTGCCGCCGGCCGGCACGGCCGAACTGCTGCCAGGTGCTAGAGATGGAGCCGGGATAGCCGAGCAGCACCGCCGCTTCCAGCCCTCCGATATCGATACCCAGCTCCAACGCGTTGGTGGAAACCACACCGCGCACGGTACCGTCACGCAGCCCCTGTTCAATCTGGCGCCGCTCGTTCGGCAGATAGCCGCCGCGGTAGCCGTGGACGCGCTCCGACAGCGGCGGGCCAGGACGGCGCTGCATCTCCCGGCGCAGATTCGTCAGCAGGACCTCCACGCCGGTCCGGGAGGAGGCAAAGACAATGCTCTGGGCGCCACCGCGGATCAGCGATCCTGCCAGGGAACGCACCACCGCCATTGACGAGCGGCGCAGCCCCAACTCGCGGTTAACCACCGGCGGGTTGTAGATCGCCACCACCTTCTTGCCGGCCGGCGCGCCGCTGCTGGCAATCAGCTGCACCGGTTGCCCCGTCAGCCCTTCGGCCAGCTCCACCGGATTGGCGATGGTGGCGGAGCAGCAGATGAACACCGGGTCCGCGCCGTAGAACTGGCAAATGCGTCGCAGCCGCCGAATGACGTTGGCCACATGGCTGCCGAACACGCCCCGATACTGGTGTAGCTCATCGATCACCACATAGCGCAGATTGGCGAACAGCCGTTGCCACTTGGTGTGGTGGGGAAGGATGCCGGTATGGAGCATATCCGGGTTGGTGATGACGATGTGCCCGGAGGCGCGCATGCGCTGGCGAGCGTCTTGGGGTGTATCACCGTCGTAGGTGAAGGTGCGGATCTCCTTGCCCGTGGCTGCAATCAGTCCGTGCAGCTCGTCGTACTGGTCCTGGGCCAGCGCCTTGGTGGGAAACAGGTACAGCGCTCGGGCGGCCGGCTCGCGCAGGATCGTGGAGAGTACCGGCAGCGTGTAGCAAAGCGTCTTGCCGGAGGCCGTCGGCGTCACCACCACGCAGTGCCGGCCGGCCAGCGCGGCGGCGGCGGCTTCGGCCTGGTGAGTCCAGGGACGGGCAATACCCCGGCGCGCCAGCGCCGCGATCAGCTCGGGATGGACGTCGGTCGGGTAGTCCGCGTAGCGGGCCGGCCGGGGAGGGATCTCCTCCCAGTGGATAAAGTTCTCCCGGTGCTCGCGCGAGAACCGCAGATCGTCCAGCACCTGTGCCAGCGCCATCGCCCGCCATCCTGTTCTGTCTCGAACAAGTGTGCGAAGCGCACGGCGGCGCTGTCAACCAGCAGGATTGCGCTTGCGGGCGCCCTTGCGCCGGGGCGGCCGGCCGTGGCTCAGGCTGCCTGGTTGAGCATGGCAGACAGCTCACGATGCAGGCGCTTCTCCATGCGCTTGGCCGAGCCGGTCTCCCGCAGAAAGCAGCGGAGGCACACACAACGGCCGTGCGGGTTGGCAACGACCACATCATCCAGTTCCGTGTCAAAGGCGCACAGGATGCAGCGGTACATGGTGCGACTCCTTTCGCTTCCGCCCTCAGTCTCGTGTGGCGCCACACCATCCGGCATACGGGATGATCCGGATTTCCCGGCTCCCTACCTTGCTACTACGCTGCTACATCACCCAGCGGTTCAGTCTGCGCTGGATTCATCCGTCCGGACGGCCGATCATAGGCTGACAGGCAGGCAGTAGTGCAGCAGGACGACGCAATCCAGGCAGCGCGCGGGCGGCTGGCAGAGCAGCTGCTGAGCGATGAGCGTATCCTCGGCGCCGTGCCGGAGGATGCCGCCCGGCTGTTGCTGGATCGCGCGCTTGCCGCGCTCGATGCCGCCGTCACCGCCGCGCCGGACACCGGAACCTTCACGCAGACGGCTGAGGCCATCCGGCGGCATGCCCGCGACCTGGCGGACACCGCCGCCGCAGCGGACGATCCGGCCGTGGCGATCGCAGCATCACCATTCCCCGTGCTGGTGACCGCACCCGAACAGGTAGCAGCGCAGCCACCAGCGGCACCGGCCGCCTGGGAGGAGCCACCGCCCCCTGAGATGCTGGGCGCCGAAGAATCATCCCCGTCTGAAGCGCCCTTGTCCGAGCTGGCAGCGACAGAGCCACCGCACCTGGAGGAGCCGCCGCCCATCCCCGAGCCTCCGTCGCTGTGGGAGCGGCTGCGCCTGTGGTGGCGCTAACGCGTGCTGGGGCATGCCGCATCTGCCCGCCTCCTCGCCATAATAGAACAGGGAGATCGGGCCACACCGGGGGAGGGCGCGGGCCATGCCACGCTGGGCGCTATTGCTGTCAATGGCCGTGCTGTTCGTCGTGGCGATGGTGGCCGTCGTGGTGGTGCTGCGCCGGTCGCACGACGGTGGGCCAATCGCTACCGGTCCTACGCCGGCTCCGGGCTCGGTGGCGATGCCGGACGGGATCGAGCTACTGTTTACGACACCGCTCGGCGGCAACAACCGCGCTCCCACCGGCGCGCCGGGCCGGCTCGATGAACGCCTCACCGCGCTCATTGACGGTGCACGCACGTCGGTCGACATGGCGATCTACGACCTACGGCTAGACAACGTGGCCGATGCACTGGTGCGCGCCCATCAGCGCAGCGTGCGCGTCCGGCTGGTAACAGATACGGACAACGTGGAGGATGCCCAGCTCAAGCGCGTGAAGGGCGCGGGCGTGCCGGTGGTGGCCGACGGCCGCGGCCCGCTCATGCATCACAAGTTCACCGTGATCGATGGGGAAGTAGTGCTGACCGGCTCCTGGAATTACGCCCCGAACGACACCTTCCGTTACAACAACCACACGGCGGTGATCCGCTCCCGGCCGCTGGCCGAGAACTATACGGCCGAGTTCGAGAAGATGTTTACGCGCCGCAGCTTCGGCCCGACCAAGCCGAAAGACGTTCCCCATCCGCGCATCGTACTGGACGGCGCCGTCATCACGACGATCTTCGAAGCAGAAGGGGATGCGGCCGGCCCGATTGTCGAGCGCATTCGCGGCGCGCGGCATAGTGTCGCGTTCCTCGCCTTCACCTTCACGCACGACGACATCGGCCGGGCCATCGAGGAGCGGTTCGCGGCGGGAGTCGCCGTACGCGGCGTCATCGAGAACCTCCAGTCCGAGCGGCCGGAGGGGGAGCTTGGCCGCCTGGTGCGCGCCGGCCTGGGAGCGGCGCAGCCGGCCGGGGTGCCGCTGCCGGAGTGTGTGGCCGGCCCCGCCGTGCTGACAGACGGCAACCCGCAGCTCATGCACCACAAGGTGATCATCATCGACGGGACCGTCGCCATCTTCGGCTCCTTAAACTTCACTGCTAACGCCACCACCGACAACGACGAGAACGTGCTGATCATCGAGTCACCCGCCATCGCCGCGGCCTTCAGCGCCGAGTTCTGCCGCGTCTACAACGTGGCGGTGGAGGCGAAGAACCGGCGCTAAATGCGCGCCATACCAGCGGCAGCCGCAGGACACGCGGGCTAGGGTGGGCGAGTGAGCAAACGCGCGTGATAGACTGCAAAGAAACGCGGCCCGTCCCAATCGAGGGCGGGCCGCCCGCTGTATCCCGGCCCGCGCGGGCCACCATCGGGTACGCAGGAGAGGGGACGGCGCATGGCACGCACCAAGCAAGGAGACGGACAGGAATCGCAGGGCGCGGCCGGACACACGCCGGTATGGGAGATCGGGCAACTCGCCAACGGTATGCGCGTCGTCACCACGCCCGTGCCGGCGGCGCAGTCCGTCTCGGTCAACGTCTTTATCGGTGTCGGCTCGCGTGGTGAGGAGCGACGCGTCAACGGCATCTCCCACTATATGGAGCACATGCTGTTCAAGGGCACGGAGCGGCGGCCAAATGCCATCGTCATCGCCGAAGCGATTGAGGGCGCGGGCGGCTCGCTCAACGCCTACACGGCCAAAGAGCTGACCTGCTACTGGAACCACGTACCCTATGACCATCTACCGGTGGCGATGGACGTCGTGGCAGACATGCTCCTCCACTCCAAGATCGAGCAGGAGGAGGTGGACCGCGAGCGGACCGTGGTTCAGCAGGAGATCCGCCGCTCCAAAGATCAGCCCGGCGCCTGGGCAGGCGAGCTGCTCTCGCGTGCGGTCTTCGGCGATCAGCCGATCGGCTGGTCCATCGCGGGCACGCTGGAAATCATCGAGGGGATGCAGCGACAGGACTTCTTTGACCACCTGGAGCGCTGGTACACCCCGCAAAACGCCGTCCTCTCCGTGGCCGGTAACACTACCCATAGCGCCGTGATGGAGATGGCCGCGCGGTCATTCGCCGGGTGGTCCGGCGCCGCTGCCCCCCGCTTCTTGCCGGCGCATCCGGAATTGGGCACCCCCCGCGTCCAGGCGGAACATCGCGACATCGCCCAATGCAATGTCGCCATCGGCCTGCGCGCCGTCTCCCGCACCGACCCGGACCGCTTCGCCCTCACCATCCTCAACAACATCCTTGGCCGGGGCATGTCGTCCCGTCTGTTCAAGGAGGTGCGCGAGCGGCGCGGACTGGCCTACTCCGTCGGCTCCTCGGTCTCCCGTCATGCCGACACCGGCACGATGTCCATCTCTGCCGGGGTGACTCCGGACAAGCTGCATGAGGCAACGACCGTCATCCTCGATGAGCTGCGCCGCCTGTGCAACGAGCCGGTGGGCGACGACGAGATGACAAAGGCGCGCGATTACGCCGCCGGCTCCTTCCGCCTCGGGCTCGAGAGCACGATGTCACTCGGTCAGCGTGCCGGCGAAGCATTGCTCACCCTCGGCGAGATTGAGGCGGTCGACGACGTGGTCACCAAGCTACGGGCGATCACGGCGGAAGATGTGCAACGGGTAGCCCGCCGCCTGTTTCACAGCCACAACCTGGCGATGGCCGTGGTTGGCCCCGCCGGCGACCCGGACGAACTGGATAAGCTGCTGGTACTGTAGTCCCCGCGAACCGGAGGTGAGCCAAGATGCGCTGCCCGCTGTGCAATATCACGATGCGCGAGGTGCCCCGCCGCGGCGTCAAAATCGATATCTGCCCGCAGTGTCGCGGCGTCTGGCTGGATGGCGGTGAGATGGAACGGCTGCTAGAAGGGGCAGGGGACTGGGAAGAGGAGGACTTCCGCGAGCGCGAGCGCGGCCATGTCTACGCCGACTACGAGCATCATCCATACCGCCGCAAGAAGCGCCGCAGTTTTCTCGATGACTTGTTTGACTTTGACTAATCCGGCCGCTTAAGGGTTTTCTCGATAACGGCTCAACCGCTCTGCTCCGACAATCCCGGTAGAGGCGGGCACACGGCCGCCTGGGAGGACGAACGTGAGCGTGATTGAGCCGTTGATCGTCGTCTCGGCGACCGCTACCGCCACCGCGCCGGTTGCCTATGCACTGAAAACGATGGCCCGCCGGCGTGGCCGCGTGCTGGCTGGGGCCATCTTGCGCAGCCGGCTGGCGCCGTACACGCCGAAGAGTGCCGAGGGGGCTTAAACGAGGAGCGGCAGTGATATCCGACCCCGCCTTCGGATATCACCGCCGTCCTACAACGTTAGTATGCCACGGCCGGCTGCCTGTGGATCGTCCGATCGCTATCACTTTTCTTGCAGCTTGGGTGACCGTCGCCCTGCGCCCGCGGAACCTCACGGTGGCCCAACCACGCGGCAAGGCCATTCGCGGCTATACGGCGGCGGTGATCGCATCGAGAAAGGCATCAAGCTCAACGGCGTACGCGTCTTTGGCTTCGGTGAAGGGGGCATGTCCGGCGCCGGGTATGACAGCCAGTTGGGCGTGAGGCACCGCAGCGGCCAGGGCGCGGGCGTCCTCCAGCATGCGGTCATGCTCACCGCACAGGATTAGCACCGGCATCGTCAGCGCGGCGGTGTCTTCGGTGATGGGGCGAAGCTGAGCCAGCGCCTCGTACTGCGCAGCCAGTGCCTCGGCGCCGGCGGCACGCAGGTGTGCCTCCCACTCTGCCCGGCGTACGGGGTGACGCGGTGCCCCTGGTAGCCGGGCGATGAACGGCTCCAGCCCTTCTACCCGCAGCCGCTCGGCCGCGCGCAGATAGAACTCGCGCCGCTGGCCGTGTGCCCCCAGCGCCGGGGCGGCCACCGCCACCACCGCCCGCACCCGCTGTGGATGTGTCCGGGCAAACTCCAGCGCCGCCCGCGCCCCACGCGAGTGGCCACCTATCACCGGGCGCTCCAGCCCGAGCGCGTCCAGGAGCCCGAGCAGATCGCCGGCCAGTAGGGTGGGAGCGTAGGAGGCCGCCGCGACAAACGCCGTCGTGCCGCCCTGGCCACGCGGATCGACGCTGATGAAGCGGTACCGGCCAAGCTGGCGCTCGTGGGCGCGCAGCGACATGGCCGCGTGATCGTTGCCGCCCGGCAGCCACACGACCGGCGGCCCCTGTCCCTCGTCCAGATAGTGGATGCGAATGCCGTTCGCTTCAATCGTTGGCATGGCCGGCCCCAAGCAGTGATGCAACGCCCGCAGTTGTAGCACGGCCCGCCACCAGGCGCGAGCGCAGTTCTTCAGGCACTTTTCAGGATTGTCTCCGGCCGAACAGCGCCGCTGTATGCCCGGTCGCGGCGGCCGGCGTGGATGACAGGCATGCTGCAGTGGCACGGCGGCGAGGGGCCGCCACCCAGCACCAGGAGGCACACCGATGTACCACGAGAGCCTGCGCCTGTACTCTGTCCTCGCGGCCAGCCGCTTCGATAAGTACCTGCTCAACCCCCAGCCGCTGCCGCCGCGCTACGCGTTCTACCTCCGCTAGGCGACAGTCCCGGTCGTCTGTTTCTGCGCACGCGCCGTGCCGGTCCTCCCCCGGACGGCGCGTGCCGCCCTGTGGCGCCTGCCACCCTATCCCTGCTCAGTGAGCATGCCATCGCGCATGGCGAGGATGCGTGCCGCATAGGCCGCCATCCGGCTGTCATGGGTTACCATCAGCCCGGTCTTGCCGCGGGAGGTGATCTCCTGGCGGAGCATCTCCACCACCTGCTGACCGCGTTCGGTATCCAGGCTGGCAGTCGGCTCATCGACCAGGATGATGTCGGGGTCGTTCATCAGCGCTCGACCGATGGCGACCCGCTGCCGCTCGCCACCGGACAGCCGGGCCGGCAACACCCGTGCCCGGCGGCTGAGCCCCAACTCCTCGATCAACTGGTCTGCACGCTGTCGCGCCTCGTTGGTCACCCGGCCGCTGATGGCGGCCACCACCAGCAGGTTGTCTCGCGCCGTCATATAGGGAATCAGGTTCGATCCTTGAAAGACAAAGCCCACCCGCTCCCGCCGGAACCGCGCCAGCCCGCGGCCCGACAGCCGGTGCACCTCGATATCCCCGATCAGTACCCGCCCAGAGGTGGGAGTGAGCAGGCCGCCCAGCATCGCCAGTAGCGTCGTCTTGCCGGAACCGCTCGGCCCGACCAATGCCAGGAACTCCCCTGGTTCCGCCACAAAGGCGGCATGACGCACGGCCTGGACGGCATCCTCGCCATCGCCGTACGTCTTGTTCAGGTCCTGAACCTCGATGTGTGGCACGGTCTGATCCTGCGAGGCGTTACTGCTGCTGACCGAGCGCGATGATGGGGTCAACCTTCGCCACCTGGCGACCGGAAAACAGCGCCCCCAACATCGCAGCCAGCAGCAGCCCGAGAGCGGTGTAACCATAGGTGGCGCCCGTGAAGGCGACGGGCACACCGTCATCCGGGATCAGTGCGGCGGTAGCCAGCGCCAACGGGATGGCGACAGCCAGCCCGGCGAGGGTGAGCAGCACCACCTGGAGCAACAACTGCCGGAACACGAACCAGCCGGAGGCCCCCAGTGCCTTGAGGATGCCAATGTGCGGAACCTTTTGCAGGGTGAGCACATAGAAGAAGATGCCGATCACCATCCCACCGATCACGAAGCCCATGATCTGCAACGAGCGCACGGTTTGCTGCTGCGCTGCCACCCCTTCGATTTTGAAAAAGGCATCGTACGGGGAGAGCGCCCGAATGCCACGTACGGCGTCCTCCAGCATCCGGGGCACGACCTCACCATCCGCCAGCACCACGTTGCCGGCCGGCACGTTCGCCCCCTCTGCGCCGTACCGGAGCTGCTGCCAGGTCTCCCGGTTGGTGAACAACGACGGCTGAAAGAAGAAGTTGCCCGCGTTGACCGCGCCGGTGATACGCAGCGTTCGCGTCTCCAGCCGCACCGTCAGCTGCACCGTATCCCCCACGGCCAGCCCGGCGCGGCGCAGGTACCGCCGGTCTGCCACGATCGCATCGCGTTCCTCCGGCGCAACCGCACGCCCCTCGACAATGCGCGGGGCGCCGAGACTGCCATGGTCATAGCCGATCAGCGTGGCGGGGTACTGCCGGTCATCCCGAAAGGTGGTGACGGAGAAGAAGCCCAGCGGCGCCACCGCACGCACACCAGGCGCCGCCTGGACGGCAGCCAGCTGCTGGGGACTGATCTCGCTGCGCAGCAGCGAGTAGTTGGCGTTGCCGTTGTAGACCACGGCATCTACCGGCAACTCCCGCACCCAGCTACCGGACTGCTCCTGCAGCCCGACACCGAGGCCGCTGATCATCACTACCAGGTAACCGATCAGGGCGATGATCGCGACGATCAGCAGGAACTGCACCGTCCGGTGGCGGATCTCATTCAGTGCGAGCATGCCGGCTCCCTACCGCCTTCGTCGCCTTATCAGTGTGTCACGAGCGCGGCCACGGCGGCGGAGGCGGCCCGCAGATCGCCTTCCGGCGCCACCACACCGGGGGGCAGCTCCACCAGCCGGGCGGCGGGGCCACCAACGGCGATCACACACCCCAACGCGGAGCCGCTCAGCGCGGTAAGGGTCGCATGCAGCGCCGGCGCCGAGGCCGTGGCGGTAGCGCTCAGGCACACCGCCGGCGCGCCGCTGTCCCGCAGGCAATGCATGAGATCCACCACCGGGACATCGGCGCCGAGATACAACGCGCGCACCCCAGCCCAGCGCAGGAACAGCCCCAGCATCAGCAGCCCCAGCGCGTGCTGCTCCCCCGGGACACAGGCCAGGATCACGGCTGGCGCGCCGGTGAGCGGCGGCTGAGCATGCCACAGCGCCTGCAGCCGCCGCTGGATGACGTTGGTGGCGAAGTGCTCGGCGCTGACCGGCAGATCGCCGCCGGCCCATTGCTCGCCGATGGCGTACAGCGCGGGAACGATCACGCCCAGCAGCACGTCGTCGGGAGAGAAGCGGGCATACGCTTCGCTCTGCACCGCATGCAGCGCCGGCTCGTCATAGCGGGCCGCGGCCTGCAACAGCTGGTCCGTCAGTGACGTCTGCGGCCTCAGCACCGGCGGCGCGCCATCAGATGCCGTACCCGGCGCGGCGCGCTGGGCCCAGCGCACGGCCTGGGCCGCACTCAGACCGCGCGCTGTCTGGACGCGCACCCAGGCGATGGCGGCCACCTCGCGCTCGGAATACAACCGGCGGGCGGAGGGGCTGCGGTCCGGAGAGGGAAAACCGTAGCGCCGTTCCCACGAGCGGAGGGTGGCCGCCGGCACGCCGGTGCGGCGCTCCACAGCTCGGATGTTGTACCGCGGCTCATTCACGCTGTCAGTTATCCATATCTCATGCAACTACTATGCAATCACCCTAGTCTGCCGCGGCGCCGGTGGTCAAGCAGCGGCCCGCCAGGACGTGCGCATGAGCCATGCCGAGCCGGACAAGCAGAGGGGACCAGCGTGCTGCCGGTCCCCTCGTTGGCTGCGGTGCCGGGTGAGCGCTTAGTGCGCGGCGGCGCCGGAGTGGGCGAAGCCGATGTTCGGAGTCGAAGCAGCGAGGTGCTTACTGGGGATACCTCAAAGTACTCGGTGCCTGCTATCCGGTTGTCACGGTAAAACTCCACTGCCAGGTTCCGAACAGGCTACCCCGCCAGCACTCGGAGATGGTCGTATCTACAGGAGCAAGCTGTCCTCATAACCCTCTGCTGAGGAAGGCAACCAGGAGAGCACCTACGCCGGCGGCTAGAGACAGCACCACAGCTACCTTCACCCAAGCCGGAGCGCCGTCCTTTTGCGTCGGCCGTGGCGGTTGCGTAGGTCGTGGTGGCCCAGCCGGCGTGGGAGCAGCGGGTATGGGTGCTTGCAGCGGTGACTGTAGCCCTGGCACAGCAGGGCGAGTCGCCGGTACCGCACGTGGGGGCTGCTGCGCCGATGGCTTGGCTGGCTCAAGCGGTCGAGAGGGCGATGGCGCACCGGGAGAATGACTTGTCTGCTTCCTGATCTCCGCCAATACATCCATGTTCCTGGACTGCCGGGTCACGGGTGGCTGTGCAGTGGGCAGAGAGACGTGCGACGGCCCCTGAACTGACGGCGGTGGCAACGGGCCGGGCTCCGTGGATACTGGCGAGGAGATCTGTGGCGTTACCCTCGCGAGTGAACCGGGACCGCTCCCCAGGAGTCGAGGTGGCGGGCCGCCGCGGTTCAGTCTGAACTTCGCCTCTTGTTCGTCGATGAACTTGACCTGTGACTGATCCGTTATGGTAATGCCGATGCTCTCGTACGACGGACCGACATAGGGCGGCTCTACCAATCCACTCACACTGACCCAGCGGCCTACCCATGCCGCAGATGGCCGGTCGCTGAATGTTGTCAGTCCTTCCGACCAGATGGTCAGCCGTGCACAGTTAAGCTTCCAGTTGCCAAAATTAACAAAAGCATACGGGTTCCCGTAGCGAGTAGTGGCAGTTTTTGTCTCGACTACCTTGCCAACGAGTTCCACCTTATCGCCAACCCGCCGGAGAACGGTCTTGTAGTCTGATGCGTCAACGACATCATAGGCGCCGACATAGCGCAGCGGCTGTTGAGGGACGGTGTGCCTTGACGCTGGTTGGGCAACAGTGACGGCGGATGCAGATGCAGGCCGTTTACCAGCTGCGAAGGCACCAAGGGCAGGCACGCTCTGGATCGGTGCCGCGCAAAGCTCTGCGAGTTGCTCCGCCTGCCGCTGTAAATCTGGTAGCCGCAAGAGGATCTTGAAGATTTCAGACTGATTTGGATCCGCGAAGTCGCCAGCTTTGAAGACGATAGTCTCTCCACCTTCGCTGTACTTCGCGTAAAGTTCCGGGTTCGCCGCAAGCGCCTGCAGGCTGACATCGATGACAATCAGCGAGAAGCGATCGATCCAGGGGCCGAACTGATCGCCCGTTCGTCCAGGATGCTGGAAGTGCTTGAGGCCTATCTCGCTACTGCGTGTAACGGGTAGGCCGGGCACCCACATGCCGTCGTAATCGATCAGCTTGATGGAACCGTCACGCTGCACCATGACATTGCCGTTTTGCAGATCCCCATGCCCGATTCCTTGCTGCTCGAGGAATCCCGCCAGCGCACGAAATTTCGTCTGCAGCGACCGGATTGCCTGCGCATTACGGTACTGATGCTGGAGGTAGATGCCGAGCGTGTCGCCCTCCAGCCAGTCCATCACAACGATCGGGAAGACATTGCCATTCGCGCGAATTCCACTTGGTTGAAAAGAGAATTGTGTGAAGTAGTCAGACTGAAGCTTCCCAATGGAGCTGGAAATCGCTGCGTACTTCCCCTCGATATCCGGAACCGATCGGTGGAAGCACCGCACGGCGTACTTCTTCGAACCTGCCGTCAGCTTGTATGTCAGGGCAAATCCGCCGGAGCGTGCGAAGGGGATACCGAAAGAATTGGTTTCGACCTTCGCCTGCTTGAGCTCCGTATCGACAAACGCGAACTGCGGATTCTGCAGCAGTTCCTGGTATTCGAGCATAGTGGGATACGCAGCCATTGCGGTCACCAGAGTACGAGGAGTGTAGTGTCATCGCGACGCAGCCGACCACTTGCCCGTTCGTCAATCACGAACGTGCGAAAGGCACCGATGTCCTGAAGTTCCAGAAGACGCCGAACGGGATTGACTCCGAGACCTGACTGCTCAAGGAACCAGAGGCCGAGTGCGTCGGTCATACACAGCAGGCGCGGCTGTTGATAATCCTGTAAGTCAAACTCCCCGCACCAGTCCCACCGGAGGAAGCCGTCCTCATCAAATTGATTCTCACTGAGATTAGTTGAAATCAGGTGGGGTCTGTTGCCGAACTGACTGGGATGAGACAAAGGAAACATTTGCTGGATGGCGTCACCGTCGCAGAGCACACCGCAGGTGTCACCAATTGCCTGGATCTCCAGCAAACCCTGCGCGCGATAGCGAATACCCAGAAGACTCGCGAAGTTGCCCCGCTCCATCGCTGCCTGAGCGTGCCAAGGAAGATTATCCCAGTCAAAGCGCTTCGCGAACTCTTGCGCGACCTTCTTTAGTGAGTCGCGTCTGATGCTGGGGTCACGCACGTAGTGGCACACGAGCATCTGCGCCCAGGTGGCAGAGTCAAACGATACCGAAGCCCCATCGCTGAGCGCATATCTGCCCCAGCCGCGGTGCGCTTTCCACTTGTCCTCGTTCTGGGAGCCGTCGTCGTGCTTGGGTACCGTGAACTCGCGCCGCAACTGGAATGCGTCGGTTGACACCTTCGCCCCCCTAGCGATCGCCCGCAACTACGTTCGCACGTGTGCCAATGTCGAAAAAGTCCACGATGAATCCGGGCGACTGCACATTGTACATGAAACCACGCGCGCCATCCGCGATCTGGTAGTCTTTGCTCATCGCCGCCTGAACGAGGTGCGCTGGCAGTGCACTCGAGGCTCGGAAGAGCATGCGGGCGGAGTCATCAGGAAGGCCCGTCTCATCAGATGGGAGGACGATCGGCGCGATCGCTCCAAGGGCAACGTGGAGATTGAACACAAGAATCTCTCCATCATCGGTGCCCATGAGCCGCAACTTCTCGACGATCTCTTCTGGCGACCCATCGGTGGACACACCATCGGTGATATGCAGTACGGTCGGTGGGTAGGAGTTCGGATGGGCATCGCACCAGGCTGCCAGTACCTCGGCAGCGCGCACGAAGGCCGCACGCATCGGTGTACCACCGGTGTTCTTTGGCTCGAACCAGACGGGGAACTTCGTGTTCATCTCGACAACGCCACCGGCCCCGTCGTCGACTTTGCGCTTTCTCTCCTCAATGCGCAGAGGGTTATCAGCGATCATGCTGATAGAATGAAGATCCTGTCCAGCCAGGTTGCCGCTGAAGCCCGGCGCTACGCTGTTACCACCGTACCCAAGCACGCCGATGTCAAAGTAGTCCCGCACGCCGTCGGCTTTGGTGCAAACTTGGCCAAGCGTGTAGATGGTGCGATTGAGGACGTCCGCGACGAACTCGGCCTTGGACCGGCCACTCTCCATGCGTTCGTCCATGGAACCTGACTGGTCGACGAGAAATAGAAAACACGTGGGGTTGGCTCTGCTGATCTCACCGCGATACGACATAGCTTCTGGATGCTCCTTGTGTTGCTGTTTGGATAGATTGATATTGTCCCAATCCGGTCGCTCACTCGAGCCAACATATAAAGAGTCGATGAGGAAGCTCTCCGGGGACTCGACGTTGTACATGAAACCACGCGCACCATCCCCAACCTGGCAGCCCCGTTCTTGCGCTTCGTAAAGAAGGTGATCGGGCAGCGCACTCGATGCCCGCCACAACATGCGGGCGTTTTCATTCGGCAGCCTGGATTCGGTTGCTGGAAATAGGAGTTCTGAGTGACCCCCAGGAGCTACTTGCAGGTTGAAGATCAGGGAAGCGCCGTCGGCAGTTCCAAAATTCTGCAGTGACTTGCTGAGCAACTCAGGCGACCCATCGGTCGAGTCGCCGCCAGTTAGGTGGAGTACGGTGGGAGGATAGGAGTCTGGATGGCGTTCGCACCAGGCTGCCAGTACCTCGGCAGCGCGCACGAAGGCCGCACGCATCGGTGTACCACCGGTGTTCTTTGGCTCGAACCAGACGGGAAACTTCGTGCTCATCTCGATCACGCCACCGGCGCCATCGTCCACCGTTCGCTTCCGATCCTCGACCCGCAACGGGTTATCAGCCACCACACTTGTTGGATGAAGAACCTTGCCCGCAAGTATGCCGCCAAAACCCGGTGCCACGCTGTCATCACCATAACAAAGCACGCCGATGTCAACGTAATTTCGGACCCCATCTGATCTACAACTGCACTGGATTAATCGGGAAATGGCTCGGTTAAGTATGTCTGCAACGATCTCTGACCTGGGAGTTCCACTCTCCAGGTGCCCTTTCATCGACCCAGATTGATCAACAAGGAACAGGAAGCAGGTGGGCTTGGTTGGGCTGATCCAGGCGCGATACGGCATGATCACTCCGGATGCCGAGTCTTCGTACCTTTGGCTGGCACCATCACGTCAGTTGAGCGCGCGTGCCGATATTGAAGAAGTCGACGATGCTCGAGATATCCGCGTTGTAGACGAAGCCACGTGCTCGCTCCTGTATCCGCAGCCCTTGCTGGCGGGCAGACTGGATCAAAGTCGCGGGTAGTTCGCTCGACATCTGGAACAGCTTGACGGCGTACTTATTTGGCAATCCAGCTGGGTCTCTCGGAAAGGCATGCGAGTTGCCGTGCCCCTGGTCGACGTGGAGATTGAACAGCAAACATTGGCCATCCTCTGTTGCAAGCGCCCTCACCTTGGCGGCTATGGGCTCGGGATCACCATCTGTCGGATGCCCATCGGTTACGTGCAGCAAGATGGGTGGATAGCTGAGTGGGTGGCGGTGCACCCAGTCATTCAATGTCTGATGGGCAAGTCCGAGTCCAGCGCACATCCCGGTCCAGCCGCGGCTGCACGGCTCTACCCAGACCGGAAATCGTATCGGGTTGCTAATCGTGTCTCCGGTCTCAGACTTGACCTGCTGCTGACGAGTCTCAATACGCAAGGGGTGCGTAGCCATGAGTGAAAGTGGATGGAGGACGGCGGTATTGAGTACGCCGTGTAAGGCGTTCTCAGCAAGTCCAAGGTCACGCGTCAGACCGCTGTAACCGATGACGCCGACATCGAAGTAGTCACGCACTCCATCGTGTCGTGTGGAAGCGACAGCCAGGGTGGCGAGGGTGCGATTGATCACGTCGCACAGAAACTGTGCCTTCGTGCCTGCGCCTTCGACATGCTCGCGCATCGAGGTCGATTGGTCTACAAGGATTAGCAGGCATGCAGGCGACGTCTGGCTGATGGCAGCGGAGTACACCACTGGAGATCTCCCGCGGCTTCAGCGTGCGACAGTGTTGACGTGCTAGTTGTCGCAGCGACTGGCACTCTAGCTGGTTTGGTATCATACATAGACATTATGTGACATGCAATCATTTCGAAAGGCGTGGTCGCCTCATTGCCCTCATCTGAGGTCGTGCAGTGAAGTCAATACAGAGGGGACCAGCGTGCTGCCGGTCCCCTCGTTGGCTGCGGTGCCGGGTGGGCGCTTAGTGGGCGGCGGCGCCGGAGTGGGCGAAGCCGATATTCGGGTCGGTGATGACATTGATGCAGGCGGGGACTCCGGAGGCAAACGCCCGCTCCAGCGCCGGCCGGATCTCCTTGGCTTCGGTCACCATCTCGCCGTAGCCGCCCATCGCCTCGACGATTTTGTCGTAGCGCACGCTCTGCGACAGCTCCTGCGCGACGGTGTGGCCGTAGCGCTGCATCTGCGGGCGCTTGTTTTCGCCCCAGGCGCCGTCGTTGCCGATGATCGACACCACCGGCAGCTTGTGCCGCACCATCGTCTCGAACTCGAAGCCGTTCAGGCCGAAGGAGCCGTCGCCGTTGACGATCAGCACCTGCTCCTGCGGACGGGCCAGCTTGGCGGCGATGGCGTAGCCGGTGCCGACGCCCAGGCAGCCCAACCCGCCCGGATCAAGCCAGTGGCCGGGCTTGTAGATGTCGAGGATGCGGGCCGCGGTGGTGACGACATCGCCGCCGTCACCGATCACCGTGGCGTCGCGGTCGATGAAGTCGCGGATCTCCTTGCACAGGCGGTAGGGGTGAATCGGGTTCTGGTCCGAGTTCATCACCGCCTCATCCGCCTTGCGCGTCTGCCCCTCGATGCCGCGCAGCAGCTCGATCCAGGCATCGCCGCCACGGCGGTCGCGGCCGGTCTCCAGCTCGTTGACCAGCTGCGTGAGCACGGAGTTGACGTCGCCCACCAGCCCGACCTCGATGTCACGGTTCTTGGCGATCAGCGTCTCATCGACATCGACTTGGATCACCTTGACGTCCGGGTGGAAGCGCGGCGGCCGGCCGAAGCGCAGGCGAAAGTCGAACGGCGCACCGATCACCAGCACGACATCGGCCTGAGACAGCGCCTGCCCGCGGGAGAAGGCAAAGAACAGCGGGTGGTCGGCAGGGATGGCGCCGCGGGCCATGCTGTTCAGATAGACCGGGGCGTTGAGCGTCTCGATAGTGGCGCGCAGGGCGTCCCACGCCTGGTCAAACCAGATGGCGGAGCCGGCCATCACCACCGGCCGCTCGGCATTCGCCAGCAGATCGGCGGCGCGGCGCACCTCATCCGGGTCGGCCTGGGTGCGGCCGGTGGCGCGGTCCTGCTTGGGCCACCACACCTTCTCCTCGGCAGCGCTGCCCATGATCACGTCGATCGGCACCTCCAGGAAGGAGGGGCCAGGCCGGCCGGCAATGGCATGGCGGAAGGCGATGGAGATGTACTCGGGCAGGCGGGCCGTCTGCGCCACCATCGCCGAGTACTTGGTGATCGGGCGCAGGAAGTCCAGGTGATCGATCTCCTGGAGGTTGCCCATCCCCCACTGCGCCAAAGGGCTCTTGCCACCGATCACGATGCAAGGCGCGCCGCTCTGCAGGGCGGAGACGATACCGGTGACGCCGTCGGTGACGCCTGGTCCGGCGGTAATGGCGGCCACACCCGGCTTGCCCGTCACCTTCGCCCAGCCCTCGGCCGCGTGCACGGCCGCCTGCTCGTGGCGGAAGTCGACGACGCCGATACCTTCTTTGACGCAGCCGTCATAGGTGGGCGAGATATGCCCGCCGCTGAGCGTGAACAGGTGCTGCACGCCCTCTTTCTTGAGCTGGCGGGCGATGAGATGCCCGCCATGCAAATCGGCCATGTGCCTGCCTCCAATGGCTATTCACAGGTACCCGCGGCCAGTCTCGTGCTTCCCGGCACAAGCTGCAAGCGCGGGTCAGCAGGCGAGCCGCGCGCCACCGATGAGACCGCTGCAAACGCTCGCAAGCGTGCGTCAGAAATCGTCGGGCGGGCTGTCCGCCCCATCCACAGCCCCCGCTTCCCGATCCTCGCTCACCACATTGCGGCCGTAGAGCTCAGACAGATGACGCAGGCGGACGGCGTGGCCATGCGTCAGGGCGCCGGCCGTCAGCCGCCAGGCCCAGTTGCCATGGGGGCGGCCGGGGAAGTTCATTCGGGCCTCGCCGCCCAGCGCCAGTACGTCCTGTACCGGGATGATGGCCATCTCTGCCACCGAGGCCAGCGCAGCCCGGATGAAGTCCCAGGCGATGTCATGGCCATCAATGCCAAAGTAGCGGCGGACGTGATCGCGGGTCTTCTCTGGCTGGCTGTGGTACCACCCGACGGTCGTATCGTTGTCATGGGTGCCGGTGTAGGTCACCGTTGCGGCGGCGTGGTTGTGGGGCAGGTACAGGTTCTCCGGGCCACCGCCAAAGGCAAACTGCAGCACGCGCATCCCGGGGAACCCCAGCTCCAGGCGTAGCGCCTCCACCTTGGGGGTAATCAGCCCCAGATCCTCGGCGATGATCGGGAAATCACCCAGCGCCGCACGGACAGCGGCGAACAGCGCGCGCCCCGGCGTCTCGACCCACTTCCCCTTGACCGCTGTCTCCTCCTGCGCCGGAATGTGCCACGATGCCTGGAAGCCGCGGAAGTGATCCACGCGGACGATGTCCACGGTGGCCAGCAGCGCGCGAAAGCGCTCCACCCACCAGCCGAATCCCTGCTGCTCCAGCACGTCCCAGCGGTACAAGGGGTTGCCCCAGCGCTGGCCGGTGCGCGAGAAGGCGTCCGGTGGCACGCCGGCGACAATGGTAGGCTGCCCCCGCGCATCCAGGTGGAACAGGTCCTGCCGCGCCCACACATCGGCGCTGTCGTGCGCGACGAAGATCGGAACGTCACCGATGATGCGGACGCCCTGCTCGTTGGCATACGTGCGCAGCGCGCCCCACTGGCGGAAGAATGCCCATTGGGCGAAGGCGTGCACGTCTATCTCATGCGCGAGGGCGGCACGCGCCTTGGCCAGCGCCTCCCCCTCCCGCCGCACCAGTTCCGGTGGCCAGGAGGTCCACTCGCGGCCGCCGTGCTGGTCGCGCAGCGCCATGAACAGCGCGTAGTCCGGCAGCCAGCTCTGTTCCCGCTCGATAAAGTCTGCCAGCTGCTGCCGCCCGGCGGCGTCCGACCGCAGCCGGTGGCAGGCCCGCCGCAGCCGCTCGCCCTTGAACGCCTCCGCGCCGGCGAAATCGGCCGGGGATGGCTTACCGTCCGCTGCGCCCGCGAGATCCGCCGCCGTCAGCAGGCCATCGGCAGCCAATGCCTCCAGCGATATCAGCAGGGGATTGCCGGCAAAGGCCGAGCGGGCAGCATATGGCGATTCGCCGTAGCCCGGCGGGCCAAGCGGCATGATCTGCCACAGGTTCTGGCCGGCCTCAGCGAGGAAGTCCACGAAGCGTCGGGCATCCGGGCCCAGATCGCCGCAACCATGACCACCGGGCAAGGAGGTGGGATGCAGCAGCAGGCCGCTGCTCCTCTGGGGACGCTGTGGGGAGATAGCCGTCACGGGGAGCCCCTCCGCGTTCCGCGCGTTACCGGTTCAGTCTACTGTCTCCAGCAGCGCCACCGGGAAGGTGGCCAGCACCTGTCCGGCTGCCAGCGCCACCCGCCCGCCTGCGCTGACCGGCTCGATCTCGGCTCCGGTCAACCGATCCCGGAACCGCGTCCCCGGAACCCCCGCAGGCAAGAGCAGTATCGTCTCGCCCCAGACAGCTTCGCCCACCGGCAACCCATCCGGCTCGCGCGCCAGCCGGGCGCAGATCCGCGGCGCGACGGCGATGGCGGCGTCATTCCCCAGCACGCGGGCGAAGGCGCACAGGTGGTCGCGGCGGATGCCCTCCGCCTCCAGCGGGCGGTAGGCGCCTTCCAGGAACAGCGCCGGTCGCTCCTGGCGTAGGGTCAGGGCGCGATGGGTGAGATAGAGCTTCACCCAGCCATCCGGCCAGGCCGCCAGCAGCCCGGCCGCCCGCGCTGCCCGCTCGGCCTCGGCGGGAACTGCCAGCGCGGCCAGCGCCTCAGCGCGGGCGGCGAAATCCACCGGGCGGCGATTGTCCGGGTCCACCAGCGATAGGTTCCACAGCTCGCTGCCCTGGTAGATATCCGGCACACCGGGGGCCGTCAGCCGCAACAGCGTCTGCGCCAGCGAGTTAACCATTCCGGCACGGGCGATACGCCGCTGAAAGGGCAGGAAGTCACGCACAAAGGGATTCGCCTCACCGCCCTGAAGGATCGCGGCAACGAACGTCTGCACCGCGGCATCGTACGGGCTAATGGGGTTGATCCAGCTAGTGTTGACCTTCGCCTCCTTGACGGCCTTGAGCAGATATGCCTGCACCCGCTCGATGAACGCCGGCAGTTCCTCAGCGGACAGCCCCTCGGCCGGCCAGGCGCCGATCAAGGTCTGGTACAGCAGGTACTCCTCGTTGGCGTCCGGCGCGCGGCCGCCATCGGTCTCCGGCTTGTGGCGGCGGTTGAGCCTCCGCCAGCGGGTAACGGCCGAGCGCCACTCACGCGGCAACTCCGACAGCACATTGATGCGGGCGCGGGCATCCTCACCGCGCTTGGTGTCGTGCGTCGAGCTTGCCGTCATGGCATACGGCCAGCGCGCCTGCCGCTCGGCATTGGCGCGATGGAACGCCGGCGCCGAGACGCCGAACTGATCGGGATCGCCGCCGACCTCGTTCAGCGACACCAGCCGGTGATAGCGGTAGAAGGCGGTGTCCTCCACCCCCTTGGCCATCACCGGCCCGGTGTACTGCTGGAATTTCATCACGAATTCCAGGCGCGCCCGGCGGTCCTCCTCGGTCTCGTCTTCGGCAGCGATCAGCAGCAGCGTGTCGCGCACGTAGTCGAACACTGATGCATCCATCGCCGGGTTGCGTCTGCTGGCCCGCGCAACCGCAGTGTCGATGCGGCCGCGATCGTGCGAGTTGACGATCCCATCGCTGCCGATATAGGTGCGGTAGACGGGAAAGGCCGCTACCACCTCCCGCAGGGCATCGGTGAGGTTGTTCACAGTGAAGTCACGCGTACGCCGGTTACGTCCTGCCAGCCGGGCAAGCTGCTCGCCCAGCACGTTCAGCTCGCTGGCCATCGAGGTATCCATGATCAGGCGCTTGGCGTGGTAGGCGATATCCCGAAAGCTCTCGCGCTTGCCGGTAAACCGGCCGTAGATGTCATCAAACGCCCGGCGGCTGCCGCTATCGATGAACAAGCCGTTGACCAGAACCGCCATGTCGTAACCGGTGGTGCCGCTCACCGCCCAGGTGTCTGGCAGCTGCTCCCCTGGCTCGAGGATCTTCTCCGCCACCACCCACAGTGGCCGCGCGGGCGGTGGCGTGTCGCCGGCGCCCTGGCGCAGCCGCTCTGCGAGTCTCTCCACCAGCTGTGCCTGCGTCTCCTCGCGCTGCTCCAACGGCACGCTCGCGCCGAACCGTGCCAGCAAGTAGGCCGCCTGCAGGCGTAGGGTGTACTCCGCCGGATCCCACAGGCCGTCGATGTGGTCAATCCGCAGGCCGGTCAGCGCACCCGAAGCCAGCAGGTCCAGCACCAGCCGGTGACTGTCAGCAAAGACGGCGGGTTGCTCCGCCCGGATTGCGGCCAGCTCGTTTATCTCGAAGAACCGCCGGTAGTTGATCTCTTCAGCCGCCACCCGCCAGAAGCTCAGCCGGTAGGCCTGCGCCTCGATCAGCGCGTCCATCAGGTCGAAGGAACGCGTCTCACCCGGACGGCCAGCATAGGCGGTCAGCGTCCCGGCAATCGCGCGCTGTACCGCCGGTGTATCTGCGTAGAGGGTGCCAAGGCGGCGCTTGATGATGTCCTTCTCGCGGTTGCGCTCCTCCAGCCGTTCCGGCGCCGTCTCGTCACGCGCGGGGAGATTCGTTGCGGCGGTGATGATGCTCTGCAGTTCCAGTACCGCCGGGTGTTCGGCACCCAGTTCTGCCAGGACGCCCTCCAGGCCAAAACGCAGCAGTCCGGCATAGGAGCGCGGATCTACGGGCAGCCGGTGATCCCAGTAGGAGATGAAAAACGCGCCGCCCTCGAAGCTGAGGAGCAGTTCGCCCCGCTCCAGCACCTTGCCATAATGGTCACCCAGCAGCGGCAGCAGCACCTTGCCGCTGTACTCGCGGCGGAGGGGGCGCCAGGAGATGTCAAATGCCTCGGCGCGGCGGGCGGCGGGCCCGTTCTCCAGCACATCCATCCACCAAGGATTGGTGGAGCCGATGCCCATGTGGTTGGGCACGATGTCCAGCACCTGGCCCAGCCCGCAGCGGCGCAACGCCGCCACCATCCGGCGGTAGGCGCGTTCGCTGCCGGCGGTCGGGTTGAGACGGGAGTGGTCGGTGACATCGTATCCGTGCGCGCTATCCGGACGCGCCATCAGGTATGGCGACGCGTAAAGATCGGAGACGCCCAGCGCCTGGAGATATGGCGCCAGCAACGCCGCGTCACCAAAACCGAAGCCGGCGTTGAACTGGACGCGGTAGGTGGCAAGAGGGATACGCAGGCGGGCGTCGCCGGTGGCAAGCAGGCGCCGCGCGGGCGCCCGCTCCGGGACGGCCGCCGTGCGGGCGGCGTCGGGCGCGCCGGCAACCGGTACTGACACAGGGGCCTCCCAGCGCCGGACGGGACGGCGGGTCATCCTACCGTAGCGGGCAAGCGGGCATGGCCGCATCCTCCGGCCGGGTGAGCCCGCTTCGCTCTCACACCTGCTCGCCCGCTGCGTTACCCTGTCCCCAGCGGAACGGACAGCCCATGCAGGGGAAGGAGCCGCGCATGACGGCCGCAGCCGGTTATGCCACCCAAATTCCAGAGGAGCGCTGGCAGGCAGCCAAGACCTACGAGCAGTACATCGCTTCCATCACCGTCAACCAGGCAAAGTTCGCAGACAACCTGGCCAAGACGTCGGTGCCGGATGAGCTGGCAGAGCGGCTGCGGGCGCGTTCTGCCCAGGCCGGCGGGCCGCGGCGGCTGCTCGTCATCGGTGAGGACTGGTGCCCGGATGTCTATCGCGGCCTGCCCGTGGCCGCGCGTATCGCCGCCGCGGCCGGTTGGGAACTACGCGTGCTGGAACGCGACCAGCACATGGACGTGATGGACGTGTTCAAGAACGGTGAATTCCTGTCCATCCCGGTGTACGTTTTTCTGACTGAGGACAACCGGCCGCTGGCCACGTGGATCGAGCGGCCCAAGCTGGCCAATGACCAGATGCGCGAGGCGCTCAGCCCGGTCTTCGGCCCCTCCGGTCAGCGCCAGCTGATGGAGAAGCTCGGCCGCGAGCCCACGGAGGAGGAGAAGGCCGCCGCCCGCGCCGAAGCCCAGGCGCGCTACGACGCATTTCAGGCCACCAGCCCCTATTGGGCAGGCTGGCGCGACGCCACCATTCGCGAGGTCGTTGAGTTGTTGGGAGCGTAAGCGGCGCCGGCCTGCCTGCAGGCTGCCCCCGTGAGAGGAGCGAGTGATGAAGGTCGAAGCTGGTATTCCGACGAACAACCTCAAGGCGATCCCCGAGGTGATCCAGAAGCTGGAGCGGGCCGGCTACGACGGCGTGAGCACCCCGGAGATCAAGAACGATCCGTTCCTGCCAATCGCGGTAGCGGCGGTTCATAGCGAGCGTATCGGCCTGGCCACCTCTGCGGCCATCGCCTTTCCCCGTAGCCCGATGATCACAGCGATGATGGCGTGGGACCTGCAGCGCGCCTCGAACGGCCGCTTCATGCTCGGGCTGGCAACCCAGGTTAAAGGCCACAATCAGCGCCGGTTCTCCACGCCGTGGGTCGCCCCAGCCCAGCCGCGGATGCGGGACTATGTCGGCGCCGTGCGGGCGATCTGGGCAGCATGGCAGGACGGCGCCCCGCTCCAATACACCGGGAAGTTCTACACCCACACGCTGATGACGCCGGAGTTCAACCCCGGCCCGGTGCCCGGCGGCGCGCCCAAGATCACCATCACCGCCGTGGGGCCGTACATGGCCCGCCTGGCTGGTGAGGTGGCGGATGGCGTGCGCATGCACGGCTTCTGCACGGCAAAGTACATCCAGGATGTGATCCTGCCGGAACTGCGTATCGGCGCCGAGCGGGCCGGGCGCGACCCCAGCACGCTGGAGGTCTCCGGCGGTGGCTTCGTCGTCACCGGTGCGACAGCGGCCGAGGTGGAGCAGGCGCGCGAGGCGGCGCGCACCCGCGTCTCGTTCTATGGCTCCACCCGTACCTATCACGGCGTGTTCGAGGCGCACGGCTGGACGGAGATCGGCCCGCGCCTGCACGAGATGTCACTCAAGGGCCAGTGGGACAAGATGCCCGCCGTGGTGCCGGATGATGTACTCGACGCCTTCGTCATTGCCGGGACGTACGACGAAATCGCCGCCCGTATCCGCGAGCGCTTCTCCGGCATCTGTACCCGTGTCGGCCTGTCCCTGCCGCTGCGCACGCCCGAGGACGAGGAGCGCGCCACTGCCCTGATCCGCGACCTCCATGCCGACCCAGTGGCGGCAGACTAGCCGAGGAGTCCCCCGTGACCTACGAGATGATCCTGATTGAAGACCGCGACCGGGTGCGGACCATCACGCTCAACCGGCCGGAGAAGCTCAACGCGCTGGTGGACCAGCTCGCCAACGAGATGATCGCCGCCATCGAGGAGGCCGACCGCGATGAAGGCGTCAACGTGATTGTGATCACCGGCGCCGGCCGCGGTTTCTGCGCCGGGCTGGACCTCAGCGCCCGCCTGTCACGGCCGGAACCCCGGCGCGAACCGAGCCGGTGGGAGCGGCTAGATGACACCGGCTGGGTAGGCCGCCAAGCGCTGGTGATCACCGGCGCGTCGAAGCCGGTAATCGCGGCCATCAACGGCCCCGCCGTAGGTGCAGGGCTGTCCATCGCCCTGGCGGCAGACATCCGCCTGATCGCGGCCTCAGCCCGGCTCACCACCGGCTACGCCCGGCGCGGTCTTTCGCCGGATGGCGGCATGAGCTACTTCCTCCCACGGATCGTGGGCGCCACCCGCGCGGCTGACCTGATCCTCACCGGCCGGGATATCACCGCCGAGGAGGTCGTGCAGTTCGGCATCGCCGTCGCGGCCTTCGATGACGCTACCTTTCGGGAGGAAGCCCAGGCATATGCCGCCCGGCTGGCGGCCAACGCCCCCACCGGCATGACCTACAGCAAGCGATTGCTGGCCGCCTCCCCGGAACACAGCCTAGAAACACAGCTCAAGCTGGAACTGACGCTGATCCGCCGCGCCTTCGAGACTGAGGACGTCATGGAAGCGCTCCGCGCCTTCCAGGAGAAGCGTCAGCCGGTGTTTGAGGGGAGGTAGACAGAGGCTGGTTGGAGACAGGGGTGCGCGGGCCACTGTTGCGCCGGCTGCCTTCCTGCTGTGACCGAAGGGAGCACTGCATGAGCCGGTTGCCGCCGCCGCGACGAGAGGATTTGCCCGAGGAAGGACAGCGGGTGTGGGACCAGATTGCCGGGCCGCGTGGCGGGATGGGCGCCATCGGGCCATACGGCATCCTGGTCCGGCATCCGGCGCTGGCGGAGCGGGTCGAAGCGCTGGGCCGGTTGCTGCGCTTCGGCGGCACGCTGCCGGGGGCCGACCGCGAACTGGCGATCCTCACTGCCGGTCGAGAACTGGGCGCCCGCTTTGAGTGGTATGCGCACGAGCCCATCGCCCGGCGGGAAGGCACGCGCCCCGAAGCTATCGCCGCCGTGCGCGACCGGACGCCGCTCGATGCGCTCGCCCCGCGCGAGCAGATCGTCATCGCCTGCGTGCGCGCGCTGTACCGGGACCGCGCGTTACCCGATGGGCTGTATGCACAGGCGGTGGCCGCGCTGGGCGAGACCGGCGTGATCGAACTGGTGACGCTGGCCGGCTACTACGGCCTGATTGGCTTCGTGCTGCTCGGATTCGGCGTGGAGCCGCCGGAGGGCAGCGCGACGTTCTAACGCTGCCGACATTCTGGGACGCAACACAGGCCCGCCCCGCACCCGAGTGCGCAGAGCGAGCCCATGCCGTCGCCGTCGCCACACGGTTACTCGCTGATTGTGTCGCCGCGCTCGGCGTCTTCGCCGACCTTGAGCACGGTGCCGGCGGGTAGCCCGGCCCCTTCCTGGTAGCCAGCCCAGTCCGGGTTATCGTCGATAATGCGCTGTCGCTGGACGGCGTCCCCATAGAAGAACGCCGCAATCACCTCCAGCGTGTCGCCGGGCTTGCTGATGTATTCACGCTCTGTGCCGGTTCCGCGGGCGGTCCCCCACAGTTCCTGGTCCTGCACGTACGCCATGGTTCGTGCCCTTTCTGGACGTGCTACTTGCCTGCCAGCGCGGCGATCGCCACTGCCGCCACGATGAACTTGTTGCGCCCCAGATCACCGATGGTCTTGACGCGGAACGCCTGCATCAATGCAGCGGCATCGGCGGCGGAGACGCCGGAGAGGGCATCAACCGGGGCGTTTGCCAGCTCCGCAAAGTCCATCCCCTCGTACGCCTTGTCGAGCAACTTGGACAGGTCTGCCATGGTGCGGGTTCTCCTTGTTGTATGTCCTGAGCCAAAGCATACCGCAGCCATGCGCACCTGGACTACCGTACCCGGCAATCAACCATCCGTCTGGCAGCTATACCTCACACCTGGCGCCGCCCTGGCCGCCGGCGCCTGTGGGGACAGCACGAAGCGGTATAGGCAGCCACGCGGGCGGCCACGTACGCTGGGAGCGAGCCCCGTAACGGTGAGGTCTTTTTGCCGAAAGGATTGAGTAATGGAAGATTCATCTTCACCCCTACACCGGGATCAGACACCGGTGCTTGTGTTGCTTGATTGGAGCGCCGGCTCGGCGGGCGAAGGCGGCCTCAGCCCGGCGGCATTGCTGGCCGTGGCGCGCCGCTACGGAGCGCTGGCGCAGGTGCGGGTCTACGCCGGCCGGCCAGATAGCGTGCCGGCCGGCGCCGTCGCGCAGCTCCACGCCGCTGGGATGGCAGTGATGCTCACGCCCTCGCCGGCCGTTCAGATGGCGGTAGACGCGCTGCAATGTGCCCGGCCCGATAGCGTTGTGGTGCTCGTGGCGTCCTGGCTGAGCGTTGTCCCCTTGGTCCCCGCCCTTGCTGGGCGCGGCGTTACCGTCATCCTTGCCTCGCCGGACACGCTGCCAGAGGGCGGCCTGCTCCCGGCCGGCTTACATGCCGTGGTGCCCTGGCGGGAGATTATTGAGAGCGTGCCGGAGGTTCGTGCACCGGCAACGTCGACACCACCCGCCATCAACGGGGCAGCTCCTGCACCCACTTGGCCGGCGTTCGGTTGGCAACCACCCAGTGACAGTAGCCATACCCGCACTCTGGAGCGCCACATCCGCGACTTACAGCAGGTGCTGGAGCAGGCGGGCGAGCCGCCATCCGGCGCTCTCGATGACGCCGCCTGTCGTATCGAGGCAGGGGTGCTGCGCGATCTGACCGAAGACATCGATGGCCGGTGGGGCGAGCTGCCCGCCGATCAGCAGCGGGCGCTGCTGGGAATGTGTGCAGCGCGCATCAAGCATCTACAAGGTCAGAACGTCGTCGCCGCTGATGACGATCTTTCCTCCCGGCTGACCCGCACCTTTGGCATCCTCACCCGCTTCTCCAAGGAGTACATGCCGGGGGCGGTCCACGGGCTAGCGCGCGTGCACCAGCCCCGTCACGACTCCTGGGCAAGCGACGCGCAGGAGTACTACGCCTCCCTGTGCAAGCAGGCCGGGATGGTGACCGACCCCGACGCCGTGCGAGCGCGGCTGCTGGCGGAGCTGGCAGAGGCCGTAGCGATGTGGAGCGCAGCACTGCCAGAGGAACGGACGGTGCCCTCCGCCGAGGTCGCCGAACGGGTGCGTGCCTGCTTTCGGTCTGGTATGGGCCGCACCGACGCCGAGATCGTCCGCATTGTCGCCCCGGCCGCCCGCGAATTGCGCGCGACGGACTTCAAGTCGCTGCGCGAAGCGGTCAAACAACTGGAGCGGGCGCCGGCTCCGCAGGCTCCGGAGGCGGACGGAGCTATGCCGGTGTGCTCGCATCCCGACTGTGTCCGGCTGGCGGGCGCGCGCTCGACGCCCGGGACTGCGATGGTGGAGGTCGAACCGGGCGAGTGCGAGGTGTGCGAGAACTCCAACGACCGGCGGGCGATGCTGCTGATGGCCGATACGCTCCATCGCAACAACCTGGAACGGCTACTAGTCGTCGGCGGCTCACCGGCGAAACGCACCCTACTTGAGCAGACACTCGGTGACGAGGGGCTGCAACTGCGTTGTGTGGACGGGACCGGCCACTCCAACACGCGTGAGGCCGTGAACAATCTCAACTGGTGTCAGGTGGCGGTGATTTGGGGTGGCACCGAACTGGACCACAAGACCTCGGATCTGTACACCGACAACCTTCCTCCACACGTGCTGGCCGTGACGCTGGCGCGGCGCGGTATCGAGGCGCTGTGCCGCGAAGTGATTGCCCGCGCGGAGGGGTGACGGCCGGCCGGCGGGCTCCCGTGGCCACGCCGGCCGGCTGCACGGCGATCAGTCCAGCAGCCGCACGCAGTCCCAATCGCTGATGGCGGTGGCGCTACGCTCCATCATTGCCCGCGCCAGTGCGTGGCCACGCTCGTTCGCCAGATCACCCAGACCGCCACCCATGACCGGGTAGGCGAAGCAGAACAGCAGCGTCCAGCGGTAGTCCTCCATCAGTTGCTCCATCGAGTAATCCGTCACACCTCCGGCGCGCAACTGCTCGTGGTACCGCCGCAACAAGTCACGCTCGTGCGTCGCGCGCATCGCCGGGTCCATGCTCTGGCTGAGGAAGTACCCGATATCGTAGGTTCCCACGCCGCGGATGGCGATCTGCCAATCCACCAGTGCCACCGGCGGCTGAGACGGCGCAACCGCGAAGAAGAAGTTGTCCATGCGCGAATCGCCATGACAGACGGTGCGCGGACCGCTGGCGAAGCGGGTGAGGATGTCGTAGAAGCGGCTACCCAGCCGCTCGCCCATTGACACCATGACGGCGGGAAGGGCATGGCCGAAGCGTTCAATGAACGGACCCCAGGCCAGCGGATAGAGCGCCAGCCCGGCCATGTTGGTCTCGGAGTTGGAGACCGGCATCCATGCCAGCGATTCCAGTGCCGGCCGGTTCCACCAGGAGGAGTGCAGCGTCGCCAGCGTGTCAATCACGATGCGCGCGTCTTCCAGGGAGCAGCCGGCAAGTTGATCACCGATGCGGCGCTCGCCCAGGTCCTCCATCAGAATCACGAAGTCATCAGGCTCAGGGTCATAGGCGCCGTAATACAGCGCCGGTACCCCGACGTTCAGCCGCTCCGACACTTCCTGATAGCAGCGCACCTCGCGCTCATAGAACCGGAACAGCCGCACCATGCCGCGCGTCTGCGCCACATCGGTCGGAAACTTGGCAATCAGCGTGCGGGGCGCCTCCGCGACAGGCTGGTCATACTCCAGCGTCAGCCGCGCCAGGTGGCAGAGAATCCCGGCTCCCGCTCCTACGGGCTCCGCCTGGACCGCGCGCACCCGCGCCCCTCCAACGCGCTCGCCGAGAGCAGCGGTCAGCCACTCCGGTGTGAACGCATCCAGTGTCAACGGAATCGAAGCCGCAACCATTCCCCACGTTCCTCCCCCGGCACTCCGGCTTGGGCCGGCGCCGTGCCCAGCAGTATACGGACGCCGGAGGTGTGGTGATCAGGCAGGTAGATCGTGGTGGGCACGCAGCCGATCCGCGATCCGCCGGGCGATGGCGGCGCAGGTGGCATCGGGCGCCGAGGCGGGCAACGAGAAGATAGCGGGGCCGCGGGCGCCGGCCGGTATTTCGGCGCGGCGGGGGATGACGTGAAAGTGCACGTGGGTGACCGCCTCGGCCAGCAGCACGCTGTAGACGCGCTCGGCGCCGGTCTCCATCTCCAGCACCGCGGTGAGGCGGACGAGCAGCGGCCCCAGTTCCGCCGCCTCGTGCGGGCTCAGCTCAGCCAGTGACCGTACATGCCGCAGTGGCTTGAGGATCAGCCAGCCAGGCACCACCGCTGGGGCAAGCTGGTGCTCCACCCGCCACAGGCCATCGTCGTAGATGACCCCGCCCGGCGCCGTGACGTCGCCGCGGTTGGCGCGGCATGCCAGACAATCCGCAGGCATCTCCGGCCCCTCAATCGCGGCGCGCGGGGCGGCGCTGGTTGGCCAGCAACGCGTGCATGGTCCCGCCGATGGGACCCAGGTGGTCGTACAGCGTCGTGGTGGCGACGCCTAATCCAACGGGCTCCGTGACGCGCTGCGCCTGCATTCCTACCCACTCGCCATCCGGCAGGCGATGAAGGTAGAGAGTGATGTCAGCGTTGATGTAGCCCGGCCCGCCCGGCCGGCCAATGTTGGCGAAGGCGTTGCCGAAGTCCGATACGGCAGCGGCGCGCACCAGCGGGCTGGTCGGCTCTCCGGCCACCAGCGGCACCGGGATACGGATCCAGGCCATATTGGGGCCGTGCTCGTAGGGGCGGTTGACCCAGCGGACTTCGATGGTGGTGTGGAACCCGGACGGCACGTGCTCCGGCGGCCCCTCCATCCGGCGCATTCCCCCACCCATGCTGGAGGTGGCCAGCCCCTCCGGCCCGGGCGGCATCGCCCGTCCCTCGTGCGGGTCCGCCTGCGCCTCGCTCTTGCGCAGCAACACCGCCGTCGCCCGGCTCACCTCCACGTCATCGGCGAATAGGCCTGCCTGGACGGCGTGGATACGGTTGCCCTCGCGCACCGTCTCCGCGCGCACCTCCAGCGGCTGCATCGGCACCGGGCGGAACAGATCAATCGTCAGGCGGGTGACGGCGAAGGTGGGGTCCGGTACATGGTGCTCAATCGCACGCGCTAGCAACCCGGCGGGCGGACCGCCGTGCAGCAGGCCCGGCCCCCACGGGCTGCCTGCCCGCTTGGTCGGCACGAACCGGCCCCCGTCCGGCACAAAGATCGCATCCTCCGCCACACCAGCACCCCCATGCGCCAATGATGAACGGCCCGCCTCGCGGTCACCGTTCATCACTCTCCGTCACTCTACGTGAGGCAAGGACAGAGGGTAAGCCAGGATGCCTGAGGACAGGGCAGCGCACCGCAGACGGCGCGGCAGACAAGAGACCTCCGGCAGGTCATTGCCTGTTGCGGTGCGCTCCGCCTGCTCTCCGGATATCGGGTGCGGGATCATTCCTCAATTATCACGCCGAACGGATAGAGCAGGGCAAGGGCGTCCGGCAGCGACAGCTTGAGGCCACGGATGCGGTTGGCGGTGGGATCGATGACATACGAGCGGGCGTCACGCAGATCAGCGCCCTGCAAGTTGGTGTGGTGGAAGGTGGCGCCCTCGAGTTCCAGCCCGCGCAGGGATGCGCCACGCAGATCGCACTCGGTGAAGTCGGCGTGACGCGCCGTGCCACCGGTCATCGTCAGGTCCCTGAGGCGCATCCCCTGGAAGATACCGTAGTCGAGCACGCAATCCTCGAACGAGAAGGAGAGGAGCGCCTTCGCTGGTTCGGAGCCGCCCAGCTCCGTCCAATTCACGCCGGCCATCTTGCTACGGCGGAAGCGAACGTCGCGCAGGTCCGTATTGGTCAGGCGCGCACCGCTCAGGTCGCACCCCTCAAACCGGCACTCCAGCAGCCGGCTGCGGTGCAGCGTAGCTTCGTTCAGCCGGCAACGCTCGAACAGGCACCCTTCAAACTCGACATGGCTGATGCGCAACCCCGCCAGCATCCGGCCGGAGAGCCGCAAACCTTCATAGCGCTCACCGTCCTTCAGCACGATGCCTTCCGCATCGCTCATGGCGCGGACTCCGGCTCCGGCGGCCAGATAGGCGTGGCGCATCCGCCGCTACAGGTGTGTGACAGATAGGCCAGCTCGCGCAGCACCGCTTCCTGCCCGGGTAGCGCATGCCCCTCGTTCGCCGCACACCACAGCGCCGGCGCGCCGAAGCGATCGGCGATCAGCAACGCCACCCCACCGGCGGTGACACCATAGCGCCGCGCCGTAGCAGCTTCGGGGTCGGCCAGCACCGGGAACGGCAGCGCCAGCGCGTCGCGCAGCTGCTCGGCGCTGCTCACCGAACCGGGGATGATTACCAACGGTTCGGCGTCTGCAAAGGCGTAGTCGCCGTAGTGAGGCAGGATGACGGCAGCGATGTCGCGGCAGGGCGCACAGTCCGGGGCATGCAGAAAGAACAGGGCCACGCTGCGCCGGCCGCGATAGGCGCGCAGCCGCACCGCGCCACCTCCGGCCCGCGCCAGATCAAACGCCGGCACAAGGTTGCCTTCCAGCTGGGGACCTGCCGATGCCTGTGCCGTCATGACCTCACCCCTGATGACGCTGCTCTGATGGTAGCCCGCCCGTGCAACCGGTAGCGATCATCCGATGTGAAGATTGCGTACAATGTTGCGCACCCGCCATGCGGCTGACAAACAGGGAGGACACCATGGCGGCGTTGCTGGAGCGGCTGCACGCGCTGGCGCCGGTACTGACGCGGCGAGAGACAGAAGAGCCGGACGTATATCCGGCCGCGAACATCGCAGACGTTCAGGAGGCAGGTCTGCTGCGGGCGCCGTTCGCACCGGAGCGCGGCGGTGAAGGAGTCTCAGCCGCCGTGGCGGCCGAGGCGGTAGCCCTGCTGGCAGCGGCCTCCCCCTCGCTGGCGCTGCTGGCGGCGATGCCGTTGGGGCTGGCGGGTGTGCTGGAGCACGGCGGCGCGGCCGTACCCGAGGAACAGCGGCGGGCCTGGCAGCAGCAGCGCGAGGCCGTGGCAGCCGACTTCCGCGCCGGCCGCATCTACGCCGCCGCCAACTCGGAGAAGGGCGCCGGTGGCTCGCTGGCTGCGACCAAGACAGTGGCGACCCGTGCGCCAGACGGAAGCCTTCACCTGACCGGCGAAAAGATATTGGGCTCCTTTGGGCGGCACGCGGATGTGTTCTTCTCCACGGCGAAGGTAGACGCTCGCGATCTCCCCGGAGCAGGCATCGTCGAGTTCTTCCTGATGCCGGCGGACCAGCCAGGGGTAGTGGTGCTGGACGACTGGGACGGTTTCGGGATGCGCTCAACCGAAAGCCAGACCGTAGTGCTGAACGACGCAGCAGCTACCGGGGTACTGGGCTTCCCGGGGTTCCTTGATCACGTACAGCCCACAACGTATTGGTACCTGCTGTTCGCGGCGATTCCGCTGGGATGCGCGGCGGCGGTATTGCACGCGCTGGCGACACCGGCACCAGCATCGGCAGCGCTGCGGCTGCGCTTCTCCGAGGCGCTGATGCGTTACGAGTCACTGCGCGCCTATCTGCTGGAGACCGCCACCGCCTGGCATCCCGCCGGCGATGACGCGGCCTACCGTGCCCGGGTGCTCCGCACCAAGACGTTCGTCGCACAGGAGTCGGTGAAACTCTGCGCCGAACTGTTCGCCCTGGCCGGTGGGCGGCACTACCGGCGGGCCGACCCGGTGGCGCGGGCGCTGGCCGGGTCGTTTGCGGGGACGGCGCTGCGCCCGCCGCTGCCGCTCGGCCTGGAGAGCCTGATCGAGAACTTCGGGCTGGGCGATCTTGGTAGCTGATCGCCAGGTAGCAGAACCCCCTCGCCGCGGTGTGCAGGGCGTCTCTCACGACCAGCGGGGCTAACCAGGATGATGCATGAGTGGCCAACGGGCCCCAGCGTGACGCGCAGCAATCACCGGCTGGCATGCCGGGGTTTGCGGCAATCCGGACCCTGCCGGGGTGGCACTGGGCATGAAGGATGGCCGCATGGGGGTGAGGGCTCAGCCACTGGCGCCCCCTCACCCGCTGGCGGGCGAGGGGACAGGGGTGAGGGCCAGCCTGCCGCGGCCGCCGATGATTGATCCGGACTAGCGGAAGCGCGGCATGACCGTCTCCGCGAACAGCTTCGCCCCGACGCGCGTATCCCGGCCGAAGAACTCCAGCACGAAGTGGGTGCAGCCCAGGTCGATATGCCGTTGGATGCGCTCAGCGACCATATCCGGCGTGCCGGCAAGCGACAGCGGGCCACGCACGTTGCCCATATGCCCGCCGAACAGCTTCTCGGCACGCTGCAGGGCAGGCTCCACCTCGGCGTCGTTCTCAACGATCAGCACCATCGCCTGCTGCGATACGCGGATGCTGTCCGGGTCGCGGCCCGTGTCCTTGCAGTGCTGGCGTAGCACCGACACCTTATGCTCCAGCCGCGCCTGATGGCCGGCGAGGTTGTTCCAGATGTCGGCGTAGCGGGCGGCGATGCGCATCGTCACCTTCTCACCGGAGCCGCCGATCAGTAGCGGCGGGCGGCGCACCGGCGGCGGAGAGATCGTCAGATTCTCCGTCCGGTAGTGCTTGCCCGCAAAGGTGACGCCGGGCTCCGTCCACAGCTTGGTCATCAGCGCCGCCGCCTCGCCAAGGCGCTGGAGACGGACCTTTGTTTCCGGGAAGTCAAAGCCGTAGGAGACGAACTCCTGCCGCATCCAGCCGGCGCCGATGCCTGGTGTCACCCGGCCGCCGGTGATGCGGTCCAGCGTGGCGATCACCTTCGCGAGATAGGCGGGGTTGCGGAAGCCGGGGGGCGTCACCAGCGTGCCCAGCTCCACTCGCTCGGTCACGGCGCCGAGGGCGGTGAGCAGCGTCCATGACTCGAGGATAGGGATCTCGGGGCGGGGCACGCCCAGCAGGTGGTCGCACGCCCACAGCGAATCAAACCCCAGCCGCTCAAACTCCTGTCCAGCCTCTTTGGACTCCTCCCAGGTGCGGCTGATCTGAGGAATGGTGACGCCGAAATGCACCGGCACGCCCATGGCTGCCCTCCCTATAGCATCGTCCGTGCCATTATGAGTGATTGGCGCGCAAGGGACAGGGCCGGCCGGCGGCTACATGCCAAGATGCTGGGGCACATCGACCACGACCGTGTCGCGGCGGAACAACAGCGCTGCCTTGAGGCGCAGCGCATCCTGATTGTGCAACAGCGTCTGCCACCAGCGCCGCGGCACGAACTCCGGTAGCACCACGGTGATAGTGGTTCCCGGATTCCTGCTCTCGATCAGATCCATGTAACGTAGCAGCGGCTCGGTGAATGACCGGTACGGCGACTCAATCACCACCAGCGGCACATCGCCCGCCCACCGCTCCCACTGCCGGCGCAGGCCGTCCGCGGCGCGTGGCTCGTCCGTGATGTGGACGGCCGTGACCCGCGTCGCGATTGAGCAGGCATAGGCCAGCGCCCGTACCACCGGCTTGTTCAGTGATCGCACGGGCACAATCACGGTCGGGGCGTGCCCGGTCAGCACCAGCGGCTCATCCAGGGTGGGTAGCGCCATCTCCCGATCAACGGCATCGTAGTGCCGCCGGATCAGCCGGAAGCACAGTACCAGCACCACGCCGATCAGTAGCGACATCCACGCGCCATGAGTGAACTTGGTCAGCGTGATGATCAGCGCGACGATCACCGTCGCCACGGCGCCGGTGGCGTTGATTGCGAGTGACCGCCGCCAGCCCCGACCGCGCTCGCGCAGCCAGTGACGCACCATTCCAGATTGCGACAGCGTGAATGATACGAACACACCGATCGCATACAGCGGGATCAGCCGTGTTACGTCGCCACCAAAGCCGGTCAGAATCGCGATGGCGGCCGCACCCAGAACGATGATGCCGTTCGAATACGCCAGCCGGTCGCCGCGAAAGGCGAACTGCCGCGGCATGTAGCCATCCTTGGCCAGCAGCGATGCCAGCCGCGGGAAGTCCGCGAAGGCAGTATTGGCAGCCAGCAGCAGAATCATGGCGGTGGCGCCCTGCCACATGAAGTAGAAGAGGTTCTCGCCGCCAAACACCTCCCGCCCCAACTGCGAGACGATCGTCTGTCCCGGCTCCTCGCGCAGTCCGTACTGGTTGGCGAGCAGCACCGTTCCAAAGAACAACGTTCCGAGAATCACCGCCATCCACGCGAGGGTGACCGAGGCGTTCCGGGCCTCGGGTGGCTTGAAGGCTGGCACGCCGTTGGAGATCGCTTCTACACCTGTGAGCGCGGCGCAGCCGGAGGAGAACGCCCGCAGAATGAGGAAGAGCCCCAGCCCCTGACTGGCAGCGTGCATCTCCTCATAGGCCACAGGCTGGATGCCGCCGGTCAGATAGCGGATCGCACCCACGACGAGCAGTGCCACGCCCATCAGGATGAATGCATAAGTCGGTACGGCAAAGATCGTCCCGGAGTCACGCACGCCGCGCAGGTTGAGCAGCGTCACCACCACAATGGCGGCAATGCCCATCGGAATGCGGTACCCGGCTGAATCAGGAACGGCAGCGATGATGGCCGCGACACCCGCGGCGACCGAGACGGAGACGGTGAGGATATAGTCCACCAGCAACGCCCCGGCCGCCGCCTGACCAGGCAGATTGCCAAGATTCTCGTGGGCGACGATGTACGCGCCGCCACCGTTGGGGTAGGCGCGGATGGTCTGCTGGTACGAGACCGCGACGATAGCCAGCAGCGCCACGATCGCCGCCGCGATTGGGATCGCCAGCCCCAGATGACCGGTGCCGGCCAGCATCAGGATAATAATGATCTCACCACCGGCATACGCCGAGGAGGAAACGGCATCGGATGAGAAGACGGCCAGCGCCTTCAGCTTCGATAGCCGCTCATGCGCCAGCCGCGTCGAGGAGAGTGGCGCGCCCACGAGCACACCCTTGACCTGTCCGGCGAGTGCGGCCACGCCGCTGCGCGGCCGGGACGCCTCCTGGGTCGCTTCCAGGACACCGCCAGAACGGCGCCGGAACCCATCGCGCGGCTCAGTCGTCATCACCCGGATATACTGCGACTTCGATTCGCGCCCGTGCATGAGCTCGCCCGGCGCCCGCACGGCATGTGCCGTGGACTGCTCTGGTGGCAAAGCCCGTGGCTCCACCACGACCAGGCGCGGGGAGGTTTCCCCGTTTGCCACCGGCAGCGCCGGCTGCGTCCGGCGCGGCGGGCGAATGACGCGCCGTTCCTGCTGCTGCTCGTCGGTCAAGCTGCTGGGAGTCTCCATCGCTGTCCCCGTTCGGTCCACCGGTGTACCGGCCAGATGTGCTGGTCAGCTCTCATCCATGCTAGGACGGGCACGCCGCGACGGCAGGCAGGACGCATAAGTGCTGCATAAGCGTTTCGGTTGGCGCGTACACCGCGCGATCGGTGGCAATACCACACAGGCAGAAGGAAGCTTCCGGAGGGCAGAGACACGGCAGCGCCTGAGCGCCTGGCCGCTCGCTCAATCGCTCGCAACCAGACAAAACCGGTAGCCAACGCCCGGCTCTGTCTGAATCAGCGCCGGCCGCGCGGGGTCGGCCTCGAGCTTGCGGCGCAGGCCGAGCACTACGTTGCGGAGGTACTGCGCCTCTGTGGCGTACTCCTTCCCCCACACCGCGCGCAGGATGCCGGCGTGCGTCAGTGCCCGGCCGGCATTGGTAGCCAGGTACTTCAGCACGTCGTACTCCTTGGGCGTCAACGCCACCGGCAGATGGTGCAGCGTGACGGCCCGCCGCTCGAAGTCGATGCGGAGCGGCCCGGTTTCAAATACCGGGGCGTCACTGCGGCCGGCACTGCGCCGCAGGGCAACGCGCAGCCGGGCTAGCAGCTCCGCCGCGCCGAAGGGCTTGGTCAGGTAGTCATCGGCGCCCAGGTCGAGCGCCTGTACTTTGATCGGCTCATCACCCTGCGCCGAGAGCACGATGATCGGCACGTCCGAGCGCTGCCGCACCTGCCGGCATACCTCCAGGCCATCGATGCCGGGCAGCATCAGGTCGAGCAGGATGACATCGGGCAGGCGACGAGCGAACTCCGCTAGTGCCGCCTCGCCGGTCGAGACGGGCGCCACGTCATAGCCGCTCCCCGCCAAGGTCAGCCGCAACGAGCGCAGCATGTGCGGCTCATCGTCGACCACCAGCACCCGTGCACCGCTCATTGGCACTGTCCGTCAGTCCTGCCCGCGCCCGCCGGGCTCTCCCGTGGCGCTACGACGCCGGGGCCGCCACCGATCACTGCGCGGCTGATAGGCCGGCGCCGGCGGCAGCGAAGCGGCCGGCGCGGGGGCAGGCAGGCGTACGACCACCCTTGCCCCACCGCCGGTCGCTTGCTCAACGAACATGGTGCCCCCGTGCGCCTCGATCAGCCCTTTGCTGATCGCCAGCCCCAGTCCGGTTCCTGGTCTGCGGGCCGCCCCTGATGTGCGATAGAAGGCATCGAACACCCGCTCCCGCTCGGCTGCCGGGATCCCGGGCCCTTCGTCGTTCACCGCAATCTCCACCAGGTCTGCCAGCCGGCGGGCGGTGATGGTGATCGTGGTGTCCGGCGGTGCAAACTTGGCGGCGTTTTCGACCAAGTTGGTGATCACCTGGGAGATCTGCACATAGTCCAGCGGCGCATCACCGGTGCCCGGCGCGATGTCCAGCACCAGATGATGCCGGGGCACCGTGCGGCTGAGCCTGGCAACGGCGGTCTCCAGTAGCTCACCGGCGTCGTAGCGGTCGATGACCGGGTGCAGCGCGCCGCCTTCGATGCGCGACATATCGAGCAGGTTCGACACCAGCCGCGTCAGGCGGTCGGTCTCCTCATCGATAGCCAGCAGGAACTCGCGCACCGTGGCGGGGTCCCATGGCACATCGACCTCCAACAGGCTGGACACCGATGCCTTGATCGCGGCCAGCGGGGACCGGAGATCATGCGAAACGGCCGACAATAGGGCGGATTTGAGCTGATCGGCGGCGGTCAGCGCGCCGGCCCGCGCTGCCTCGTGCCCCAGGCGGTCGCGCTCCACGGCCGCGGCCGCCTCATCCGCGAGCACGGCCAGCAGGCGTGCATCGTCCTGGGCATCGATGCGAGATTGCAGTCTACCCGCCAGGCGAGTCAGTCCGATCACGCGACCTCCCGCGCGCATCGGCACGAAACTGACCGGGGCTGCTCTACCCGCCTGGCCAACAATCCGCGGATTGCGCCGGCTGGGCGACCCGCCCAGCATCGTGATGCTCGCCCGCTCCACGGCGTCACGGGCACAATGAAGCTCGTCCTGGGTCAGCGCAGGGTCCGGCGGCTCGCCGGCGTATGCCGCGCAGATGAAGGTTTCGCCGCTGGTTAGCCAGATCGAACACGAGCGCACGCCAAATACCTGGCTCGTGCGCTCGCACAGGCCGGTCAAGGCGGCCGGCAGATCAACCTCAGCCGCAGTCAGCCGGGCCAGGTCATACAGGATCGACAGCTCATCCACGTGCCGGCGGGCTGCCGCTTCACCGGCACGCGCACGGGCCAGGAGTGTGCTGGTCAGCACTGCCACGAGCAGGAAGACCACCAGCGCGATGGCATCAGATGGATCCTGTACCGTGTAGTGGTGGCGGGGAGGGACGAAGAACCAGTTGAGGCAGACATTGGCCACGATGGAGGCCATCAGCCCGGGGCCGCGTCCCCACCCGGCCGCGATCACCGCGACCGCTGCCAGAAACAGGAAGCCGATACTCGTCAACGCCAGGTGCGAGCGCACCGGCAACAGCAGCGCGGTGAGCGCCGCCGGGCCGCCGGTACCCACCACATAACCGGTCAGCCACCATGGGGCGGCGATGCGGTGCGCATACCGGTGCTTCAGGCGTAGGCCAATCGGTGCGCGCGACGTGGCTCTGGTTGCTCGATTGTCCGGCATCGCGCTCACCGATCGCCGGCCGGCGCCGGTCTGGTGCGGCCCGCGCGCCGCCGTGTACCGGCGCCGGTACCGCGCTCAGCCACAGCGTAACGCGCCAGCGGTGTTGGGCGACGCATCGACTCGCCAACGGGTGCCACGGTTCGCGCGTACGACACCACAGCGGCGGCCCATGCTGCTCGGAGCACCACTGGCTCAAACACCGAGCAGCGGCGCAATGACCTCCGCGACATCGGCGGTGCTGTCGGCGATGAGATCGGGCTCACCAAGCGCGATATCCTTGCTGCCATAGGGCGTGAGGACCAGCACCGTGCGCAGCCCGGCTGCCCGCGCACCGGCGATATCTTTGCCGGT
>WBZO01000959.1_pt1 | contig 51057 bp, 45 predicted proteins | sample 5204261 | NCBI WGS metagenome assembly WBZO01 (sample SAMN12412400, study PRJNA552823) | activated sludge metagenome | isolation source: activated sludge from anammox sidestream of wastewater treatment plant... | place: USA: North Carolina | collected 2017-09
GAACAAAGGGCATCGCCGAAGGCCGCGCCAAGGGCATCGCCGAAGGCCGCGCCAAGGGCATCGCCGAAGGCCGCGCCGAAGGCATCGCCGAAGGCATCGCCGAAGGTCGCGCCGAAGGGCTGCGCGGCGCGATTCGCGCCCTCCTCGAGGCGCGCGACATTCCTCTCTCGGCGGCCCAGAGCCGGCAGCTCGATGCCTGCGAGGACGTCGCCGTGCTCGACGAGTGGCTGCAGCGCGCCGCGCGCGCGCAGACGGCGGACGCCATCTTCCGTCCAGCGGCGAAGCGCAGGTCGTCGCCGGGACGCAAGCGAGCGTCTCGCGTGAAACGCAGCCCGCGCGCGCGGGCGACCTGACGCGACGAGACCTGGGCTCCGCGAGGTGATCGAGTCTCGCCGACTCGTCTCCATTCGATCGAGTCGTTAGGACGACGGGCGTGCCTAGCGTCTGGGCGCCCATGTTCGACCGCACGATGCCGGACTTCGACATCGACGCATGTCCGGTGCGGCGTTGATGCCCGCGCCGAGCATTGCTACTGCCCGCCACGTGAAGTGGGACGACGTCGTCGACGAGCTCGAACGGCTGCCCTGCGAGCCGGAGCTCGTCTGGACCCTCGAGCTCTCGCGCATCGCGGAGAGCGGTTCGCCGCTCGTGGACGAGGTGATCCGCGCCCTCCGCCGCGAGACGGGCGCGCGCACGCTCGAAGACCTCCTCGATGAAGACGTCGTCGACGACGTCCTCCGACACGCCCTGCGCAAGCACGACCGGACGTCGTTCTTCCGTGACCTCCTCGACGTCGTCGAGGACCTGGCAGCGGAGGACAGCGACGAGGACATCGACGAGGGCCTCGGGGAGGACGCCGCCGCCCCACCACCCGCCGTCGCGGTCCCCGCCGGCGTCACCTTCGACCTCGAGGATCCGCCCCCCGGCGGCGCCGCGCTCGACGCATGGGCCGCACACTTCGGCGTCGCCGATCTGCTCGATCAGTGGCTCCGCAGCCCGGGCGGCGGGCGGCGCGGGCCGCAGCCGCTCTCGGCGCCGCTCCGCGCGTGGATCGATCTCGAGCGCTTCCCGGAGACCGGCAAGGCGCTCGGGCACGATCGCATGACGCTCCGGCGCCTCGGCGTCGCCGAGCTCGTCGGACGGGCACGCGCCCTCGCGCCGCTCCGCGCGGCACGGACAGCGTTCCTCGCCCGCCGACTCGAGCCGGCCGATCCCTGGGTCGCCGAGCGGGTCGACCGCATGCGAAAGCGGCTCCGGAGGGAGCACGAGGTCGACCGCGCTCCGCTGGCCGAGCGATATCCGCATGCTGACGTCCTGTTCCAGAAGAAGCCGGCGACGCTCCAGGTCCGCTCGCACGACTCCCGCGGCCCGCGGAACGTCCTCGTCGATGTCGAGAGCGGCCTGATCCGCCTGCCATGGAACGACATGCTCGAGCCGCCGCGCACGCGCGAACAGGGCCGGGCCATCGCCTGCGCGATCGACGCGCTGTGCGATCCGGCCTCGGAGGCGCTCGCCCAGGTGCTCGCCTGGCACGCGACGCCGGCGTGGCTCCACGCGCTCGAGGCGTTCGAGGGCAACCTCGCGAAGAACGCGGCGCAGGCGCTCGACTCGGCGGTCGACGCCGACGAGCGGATCGCCTTCCGCGTCGACGAGCACGCCGACCATGGGCGCGGCGCGGGGGTCCTCTCGCTCCTCGTGCAGAAGCCGAAGCGGGGCGGCGGCCACACGGCGGGCAAGCAGATCGAGCCGTACCACGCGCTCCGCGTCCCGAGCCTCACGCCCGTCGAGCACGAGATCGTCGAGATCGCGATGCTCCTCGATCGCTCGACGTACTCGACCCAGGAGTGCGCCCACGTCCGCGTGCGGGCGCTCGAGCTGCTCGCCGACCATCCGCGCGTCGTCGCGGGACCGGACAAGGCGCCCGTGCGCGTCAGGCGTGTGCGTCCCGTGCTGCGCGTCGTCAGCGCCGAAGCGGGGTTCGTGTTCGAGCTTCTGATGGGGGACGCGCCGCTCGCGCCCGCCGACGTCCTCGAGCGGCACGAGGGGGGCCTCTTGTGCCTGCACGATCGGCCGGCGCACGCGTTCCTCTTCGCGCCGCTCGATCGGACGACCCTCGCGCTGCTGTCGGCGGTCGCCGAGCACGCCGCGCCGCTGCCCAACGAGGGGCTCGATGCGCTGCTCGCGCGGCTCGCGGCGACGCCGGGCGTCGCGGTCGATCTCGAGCTGCCGGAGCAGGCGCGCGGCGAGGCGCTCGCCTCCGATCCACGTCCGGTCGTCCGTCTCACGCTCACCGACGGCACGCTCTTCGTCGCGATCCGGGCGCGGCCGATCGAGCGCGGGCCCGTGTTCCTGCCGGGGAGCCCCCCGGCGCACGCGTACGCGTCGCGCGCGGACGGCAAGCGCGTGTTCGCGACGCGCGATCTCGACGGAGAGGAGTCGCGCGCCGAGCAGATCCTCGCGCGGCTGCCCCTGGCGGGCGCGGCGCGAAGGGGGCCGTTCGATCTCGCGGTCGACGACCTCGATCGCGCGTGCGATCTCGTCGCGACCCTGCGCGAGCTCGGCGACGAAGTGATCGTCGAGTGGGAACGGGACGAGCAGCTCCGCGTCGTCGGAAGCGCGAGCACGCGTGCGCTCCGCTTGAACATCGACCGGAAGAAGGACTGGTTCGGCCTGAGCGGCAGCGTGGAGGTCGACGGAGAGAAGGTGTCGCTCCTCACCCTGCTCGACGCGGTCCGAGCGGGCCGGCGGTTCGTGCGCCTGGAGGGCGGACGGCTCGTCGCGATCGAGCGCGAGCTCCGGAGGCGCCTGTCGCGCCTCGACGACGTCGCCCAGCGCGTGCGCGGCGGCGGGGTCGCGATCCATGCGCCCGCCGTCGCCACGGTGAGCGAGCTCGTCGACGACGAGAGCGAGCAGATCGTCGCCGCGCGCGAGTGGTCGGATCTCCGCGACCGCATCCGGCGCGCGAAGGCGAGCGAGCCCGAGGCGCCGCGCGGGGTGCGCGCGGAGCTGCGGTCGTACCAGCTCGACGGATACAAGTGGCTCATGCGCCTCGCCGCGTGCGGGGTCGGCGCGTGCCTCGCCGACGACATGGGGCTCGGCAAGACGCTCCAGTCGCTCGCGGTCCTGCAAGCGCGCAAGGACGAGGGGCCGGCGCTCGTGGTGGCGCCGACCTCGGTGTGCGCCAACTGGATCGCCGAGGCCGCGCGGTTCACGCCCGAGCTCGACGTCGTCGAGTACCGCGGCGCGGGACGGACCGATCGGCTCGAGTGGATCGGACCGGGGCACGTCCTCGTCACGAGCTACGACATCCTCGTGCGCGACGTGGAAAAGCTCCGCGCGCTCGAGCTCGCGACCGCCATCTTCGACGAGGCGCAGGCGATCAAGAACGGGCTGTCGAAGCGCGCCGCGGCGTCACGCGAGGTGAAGGCGAGCTTCCGGATGGCGCTCACCGGCACGCCGGTCGAGAACCATACGGGCGATCTGTGGAGCATCTTCCGCACCATCGTGCCCGGGCTGTTCGGCTCGTGGGAGGACTTCCGCGCGCGGTTCTCGCTGCCGATCGATCGGGACAAGGATCCCGCGCGGCGCGAGGCGCTCGCCGCGATGGTGCGCCCGTATCTGTTGCGGCGGACCAAGCGCGAGGTGTCGCCCGAGCTGCCGCCGCGCACCGAGGTCGTGCGGCTGGTCGAGCCGACCCCGGAGGAGCAGGCGCTCTACGAGGCCGAGCGCGCGCAGATCGTGGCCTCGCTCGCGAATCGCCCCGAGACGGCGAACGTTCCGCGGGCGCCGGGCGAGGAAGGGCGCTTCGCGATCCTCGCGGCGCTCACGCGCCTGCGGCAGCTCGCATGTCACCCTCGCCTGCGCGATCCCGATGCGCCGGGCACCTCGGCGAAGCTCGAGGCGGTGCTCGCGATGATCGACGAGCTGCGCGAGGCGGGGCACAAGGCGCTCGTGTTCAGCCAGTTCACGGGCCACCTCGCGATCGTCGCCGAGGCGCTCCGCGAGCGCGGCGTGACCTTCTTCGAGCTCGACGGCTCGACCCCCGCCGAGGCGCGCGCCGATCGGGTGCGCCGGTTCCAGGCGGGCGAGGCGGACATGTTCCTCATCTCGCTCAAGGCCGGCGGCGTGGGGCTCAACCTCACCGCGGCCGACTACGTGCTCCACCTCGATCCGTGGTGGAACCCCGCGTCCGAGGACCAGGCGAGCGATCGCGCGCATCGCATCGGGCAGGACAAGCCGGTCACCATCGTCCGGTTCGTCACGCAGGGGACGATCGAGGAGTCGGTCCTCTCGCTCCACGACGACAAGCGCGAGCTCGCCGAGGCGATCCTGAGCGGAGGTGACGTCGCGGGGCGGCTCTCGACGCGCGAGCTATTCGCGCTGATCGAGACCGGCGCGCAGGCGATCTGACGCGCACGCGACGCGTGATACGCTCGTCACGTGCGCCCGACGTCCGTTCTCCTCGTCGCTGCTGCCCTCGGCTCGGTCTTCGCGTCGGGGCTCGTGGCCTGCGGCTCCTTCTCCGCGGACGACGCGCCTGCGACCACGAACGACGGAGGCCTCGCCGAGGCATCGCCCGACGCGAGCGGCGCCGGCGGCGAAGGCGGGACCGTGGGCGAGGTCGGCGAGCTGCCCTGCGATCCGGCGGAGACGCCGCCGTCGCCCGCGGTCTACGTGAGCCAGAAGACGGCGGGCGCGGAGCCCTCCACGAACGACGGCTCGGCGACCGCGCCCTACGCGAAGATCGGAGGCCCCGCGCTGGACATGGCGCGCACGATCGGCGCGAAGGCGATCGTGGTCGACGAGGGGACGTACGCCGAGGCGCTCGAGCTCGCGAGCTTCCCCGCGGGGATCGTCGTCGACGGCGCATGGGTCCGGACGGGCGCGGCGTGGACGCGCGACTGCGACAAGAACCGGCGAGCCAAGACCTTGATCCAGTCCTCGGCGGACGTCGGCGTGCGCATCGACGGTGACGCCGTGCCGGTCGTGCTCTCGAACCTCACGATCGTCACGCGCCCCAAGGGCGCGACCGACGCGGACAAGGACGGCGCCTCCCGCTACGGCGTCTTCGTCGCGAAGGGCAACGTCCGCCTCGAGAACGTCACGGTCAACGCGGCGGCTGCCGATCCCGGCGGCGCGGCGGTGGCGGGCGTGAAGGGCACCGCGCTGTGCGCGACCTCGCTGACGTGCAACGCGACGCCGTCGAAGGGCACCGACGAGCCGGACGCACCGCCTGCCTCGAGCGCGGGGACGTTCGCGGAGAGCGGCTTCGTCCCGAGCGCGGGCGCGGCGGGCGCGGCGACCGGCGGACCCGGCACCAACGGCACGCCGGGCGGAGAGTCGAACACCGCGAACAACTGCGAGAAGGGCTGCAACGCGAACGACGGCTGCGGGAGCGTGCCCGGCACCGTCACCTCGAGCCGGGGCAAGTGCGGCTGCGGTGGCTCCGGCGGGACCGCGGGCGGCGCGGGGCGCGGGGGCGGCGCATCGGTCGCGCTCTTCGTGGCGCACGGCACGGTGAGCGTGAAGGGAAGCGAGCTCGTCGCGGGCGAAGGCGGCGACGGCTCGCCCGGAGGCGCGGGCGGCGCAGGGGGCGAGCCGACCGCCGGTGCCAAGGGGGCGAACGCGATCTGCTACCAGACCAAGTGCTGCACCAACGGGCAGCCGTGCCCGGGGAACGAGTGCGGGTGCTTCGGCAAGGACAACTGGGACAACATCTGCGGATCACCTGCGCCGACGTCGCAGGTGGTCGCGGGCGGCAGCGCGGGCGGTACGGGAATGATGGGCGGCAAGGGCGCGGGCGGCGGCGGCGGCGCGGGCGGCCCCTCGCACGCGTACGTCACCACGGCCGGCGGGCAGGTCGTCATCGAGCAGTCGAAGCGCGTCTTCGGCAACGGCGGCAAGGGCGCGGGCGGAGCGCCGGGCGGAGCAACCGGCGAGAAGCCCTGAGCCCGGCGTCACTCCTCGACCCAGCAGCGCGGCGCGTACGACAGCATCTCGGGCATCCTCATCCCGGTGGGCTCCGATCCGGCGAGGAGCAGCGCGATCTCCGGCCCCGGCGGCTCGGGCCGCTCGCGATCGAACGAGGGGATCGCGTCGACGACGGCGCGCACGATCGCCGCGCTCTCGCCGAAGCGGGAGGTCGCCGGCACACGGATCTCCACCGCGTCGGCGCAGCGGGGCGAGCCCTTGCACACCGCGGCGATCGCCTTCGGCAGCTCGCCGGCGCCCGTCGCCTCCGCCTCGCCGGTCGGCTTGCACAGCTCGCTCCGGCGGAGCGCGAAGCGGCCGTCGGCGCTCGCCTCGACGACCACGATGCGGCTCGGCATCGCGGGACCGACCGGACGCACATGGAACCACGAGACCGAGAACTGCATCGCGCCGACCGTCATGCGCGCGCGCGGATAGCCCGCGTTGGTCGCGGAGAGGATCACGCTCAGCGCGCGCGGGGTCTCGAGCGCGGGATCGAGCGCCATGTCGACCTCGAGGTCGAACGGAGGCGGATGCATCCGGCGGTACTGTTCGCGGTACGAGACGAGGCCGTCGAAGAGCCGATCGATGCGCCGGATGTCGCCCGCCGGGAGATCCGAGCGTCGCGCGATCGTCCGCGGCTTCGGGCCGGTCAGCACGAGATCGTCGGCGACCAGCGCGATCCGCGGCGATCGCAGCTCGTGACAGAGCTTCGGATCGTCCTGCGCCGCGCGGCTCATCCTGCGCAGCGTGCCCTCGTCGAGCGTCCCGCTCTCCGGCGGGTCGGCGCAGCTCGGCTTGCACGCGACCGTCACGGATGCGCCGAGGAGGAGCGCGACGAACGCGAGGCGCCAGCCCATCCGAGCGAGCGTAGCGCGAATGCTCTCCCTCGGGTCTGCACCAGCGTGGCGAACCGATCGAACAGCGCCGCGGGCATCGTCATGCGGCGAGCGCCGCCCGCGCCATCGTTCGATCGGCGTATCCGACGCCGCGCGATGCGTGCAACCCGCGTGAGGCGGACGACCGCGAGCTGCGGTAGATTTCCCGGACGATGGCTTCTCGTCTGGCTCGTGGCTCGGCGGCTCTCCTCTTCGCGCTCCTCGCGGCGTCCACTGCCTGCGTCGGTGACGATCCCGACGTGTCGGGGACGACGCCGTCGGCCGACGGAGGCGGCGTGCAGGGTGGCGACGGATCGACGTCGACCAACCCCGATGGAGGCGGTCCGAACGGATGCACGCCGGGCACCAAGACGTGCATCGACGGCACCACGCTCGGCACGTGTGGACAGCCGGGCGCAGAGACCTGCCCGCTCGACTGCTCGACCGTCGGAGGCGCGCACTGCACCGTCATCCAGCCGAACCTACCCGTGACGACCGCCGATCTCGCGAAGCCCGGCGTCGTGGCGCTGACGATCTCCGCCGATGCCTTCGTCGATACGGACACCGGCGCGATCGAAGGCATCCGTCCTCCGAACGTCGATCCCGGCACCGACGAGATCAAGAGCGGCATCGGCTTCCGCCTGGTCGGCAAGGTCGGCGTCTTCACGGTGAAGAGCCTCAAGGTGAGCACCGGCGCGACGCTCAAGCTCCGCGGCGCGGCGGCCTTCGCGCTCGCGGCGGCCGAGACGATCGAGGTCGTGGGCATCGTCGACGCGCGCGGGTACGACACGGCCGGCGTGCTGTGCGGGACGCCGAACACGACGCTCGCGTCGGACACCTCGCACGTCGCCGGTCCCGGTGGATCCCCTGGCGCCCTGCGCGACGGCGCCAACAACGGCACCGCGTCGGGTGCGGGCGGTGGCAGGGGCGTCGCCGGCTTCACCAGCGGCACGGCCGGAGCGGGCGGGGGCGGCTTCGGAGGCGCGGGCGGCACCGGCGGCGACTACCCGAACAGCGGCGGCGCGGTCGTCCCGATGCCGAGCCCGATCGCCGGCGGCTTCGGCGGTGGAGCGAGCGGCGGCTCGGGCGGCGCGAACGGCGCGAACGGCGGCGGAGGCGGAGGCGCGGTGCAGCTCGTGGCCGGCATGTCGATCGCGATCGGCGGCGGGCCGAACGTCGGCGGCATCAACGCGGGAGGATGCGGCGGGACAGGGGCGGCGTTCGGTCAGACCGGATCGGGCGGAGGATCCGGAGGCGCGATCTTGCTCCAGGCGCCGATCACCACGATCAAGGCGCTCGGCGTGCTCGCTGCGAACGGCGGCGCGGGCTCGACGGGGAACTCCTCGCCGCGCGGAGAGCACGGCAAGCTCGGCAAGGACTTCGCCATCGGCCCTGCAGCGGCGGGCGGCTACGGCAAGGGCGGCAACGGCGCGCCGGGCATCACCGGAAGCCCCGAGCAGATGCTCGCCGGCGATCCCGGCGGCCCGGCCAGCGGCAGCAAGGGCGGCGCGGGCGGAGGCGGCGTGGGACGCATCCGCATCGAGAACCGCTCCGGCTCGATGGCCATCCCCGCGGACGGCGTCGTGAGCCCGGTCATCGCAACGGGGCCCACGGCCGCATCGACCGTCGGGGTGCTCGCCACGAAGTAGCCTCCATTCGCTCGACTCGTTGGGACGAGGCGGAGGCGTAGGATGCTCTTGCCGCCATGTTCGACCGGCCGATCCTCGCCTTCGACATCGAGACCATCCCCGATCCGGAGCTCGGACGGCGCGTCCTCGGCATCGAGGGCGAGGACGCGGCGGTGGTCGCCGAGATGGTGAAGCGCCGCCTGGCGGAGACGCGCGACACGACGAAGTACCCGCAGCTCCCCTGGCACCGCATCGTCTGCGCGTGCGTGACCGAGCTCGATCCCGCGCGCGGCACCGTGACCATGCGCGCGCTCGGCGGCGAGGACGCGGACGAGCGCGGCATCCTCGCCGCCTTCTTCGCGCTCTTCGAGGGAGGAGGTCCCCTGCCCCGCCTCGTGTCGTGGAACGGCAGCGGCTTCGATCTGCCCGTCCTCCGCTACCGCGCGATGAAGCACGGCATCGCCGCGCCCGGCTTCCATCGCGCCGAGGCGCGCTACGCCGAGCGCCGCGAGACGATGCACGTCGACGTCATGGACGTGCTCTCCGGCCACGGCGCTTCGGCACGCCAGGGGCTCGGCACGATCTCCGAGCTGCTCGGCCTGCCGGGAAAGGGCTTCCTCGATCGCGAGGTCTACGAGCACTGGCTCTCCGGCGAACGGGCGCGCGTCGTCGAGTACTGCAAGCTCGACACGCTGGAGACGATGCTCGTGTTCCTTGCCTGGACGGCGCACACCGGGGCGCTCGCGCGCGGATCGCTCGAGGCCTGGGCAACGCGCGTCCGCGAGCTCGTCGGCGCACAGAGCGATCCGGCATGGGCGAGCGTCGCGGAGAGCCTGCGCACGTGGCCCGCATGACGGATGGGCCGTCAGTCGACCGACGGATCGTTCGCCACGCGCGCCGCATCGGCGAGGAGCGCATCGCGCCCGCTCCGCTCGCGGCTGTCGTAGTAGCCGCGGACGCGGCCTTCGCCGTCGACGAGCACGAGCCAGTCGCCGTGCATGATCTGCGAGACGTCGGCGTCGCCGCGCTCCTCGGGCTTGCGGCACGAGAGCTCGTAGCCGCGCACGAAGGCGCGCTCGAGCTCGGCGTCACCGCCCGCGAGGAAGGACCACATGGTCTCGTCGGCCGAGTAGCGCGCGGCGTAGGCGGCGAGGCGCGCGGGCGTGTCGTTCTCCGGATCCACCGAGATCGACACGAGCCGCACGGGCAGCTGCCGGATCCGGATCTCGCCCTGCAGCGCGGCCACGCGCGCGGTGAGCTTCGGACACGAGGTCGGGCACGAGGTGAAGAAGAAGTTCGCGACGAAGGGCCGCCCGCGCAGGCTCTCGCGCGTGACGACGGCCGAGCGCTGATCGGTCAGCGAGAACGGCGGCAGGTACGCGAGCACCGGCAGCGGCGGGCCGGTATCGCGCGCGGCGAGGAGGCCGACCAGCACGAACGTCGCGACGGACGTCGCGATCGTCGCGATCCACAGCCATCGGTACCGGCGGTCGAGGTCGCCCCCGCCCTTCACCATACGCGGAGCCCCGGGACGTCGAACGGCGAGGTCGTCGCGATGCGCGCGATCGTCGGTCCGTAGGCGACCGCGATCAGCACGAACGCCACCACCACCCAGAGGCCGAGCCGATCGAAGAACCGTGCTCCCTGCGCGGTGATGCCGTTGGACTCGGCGAACGCGAGCGCCTCCGGAGCCGGGCCGCGCGAGGCGACGACCGTCATGACGATGTTGACGAAGAAGAGGAGCGCGCTCAGAAACAGCACGCTCCCGCCGATCGCCACGATCGTGAGGTCGGTGCTCCACTCCGGCCGCAGGTAGGGCGCAGCTCCGATCGCCGTGCGCCTCGGCGCACCGAGGAGACCGAGCCGGTGCATCGAGTGGCTGAAGAACGCCATCCCGCCGACCCAGGCCCACGCCTGCACGAGGGCGAGCCGCCGGCTGAAGAGGGGCCGGCGGCGAAGATGCGGCACGAGCCAGTAGGCGATGCCCATGAAGGTCAGCGTGGCCGCGGTGCCGACCGTCAGGTGCAGATGGCCGGGCACCCAGGTCGTGTTGTGCACGATGAGGTTGAGGCTGAGCGAGGCGTTGATGAGCCCGCTCGAGCCGCCGAACGCGAACGTCGCCATCGCCAGGATCTGCGCGACGGCCGAGGGATCGCCCCACGGGACCTTCCGCCACCACATGAGGAGGCCCTTGCCGCCGCGCGCACGCGCGCCGCTCTCGATGGACGCACCCACGTTGAAGAACGTGAGCAGGCTCGGGAAGAACAGCGCGAAGGTGAGGAAGCCATGGACGAACTTCCAGCCGCGCGCGATGCCCGGGTCGGTGTACTGATGATGGAAGCCGACGGGCGTCGAGAGCACGAGGAACATCACGAAGGCGCCGCGTGCCATCGGATCGCTGAAGAGCCGCCCGCCGACCTGCCTGGGCAGGAGCGTGTACCAGGACACGTACGCCGCGAGGACCCAGAAGTAGACGATGGGATGTCCGCTCATCCAGAAGAGCGACCGCGACAGCAGCGGATCGATCCCCGAGGTCCACCCGAGCGACCACGGGATGACCAGGAACAACATCTCTGACGCGATGCCGAGCGAGGCGATGCTCCACATGAGCATCGTCACGAGGCACATGAACGCGGCCAGGGGCGTCGGCGTGTCGGGGTGCTTCTTCCGCCATGCGCGATGCGTGAGGAGCAGGTTCGCGGTGACGAGCCACGTCCCGACCACGACCAGCGTGAGGCCGATGTAGAACGCGGGGTGCGCCTTCATCGGCGCGTAGAACGTGAACATCACGCTCGCGGCGTCCACGAGCAGCGGGATCGCCGCGAGCACGAGACCGCCGACCATCACGCCCACTGTGGCCCAGCCCAGGCTCCGGCTCGCGAGCGGCTGGTCGTACGCGCGCGGCGCGAGGAACTGGAAGAACCCGACGATGAAGAACGTCGTGAAGACCAGGACGTTGAGCACGCCGTGGAGCGAGAGCCCCTGGTAATAGGAGCGCACGACGGGCGCGAGCTTCGGGTAGAGGTTCACGCCGCCGTGCTCGAGCGCCTGGAGCACGCCGGTCGTCACGCCGATGAAGAGCGCGATGAACGCGATCGCCAGGTGGATCGCGGTCATGCGGTTCAGCGCCTTGGACGAGGCCGCGACGCCGTGTGGTCGTACGCGCCTCAGCGCCGTCGCAGCGGCGTGACGGACGCGATGGAGCGTCCCCCTGAGGCCCTCCTCCTCGCGGTCGATGGTCACGTCGCTCGGCATGGGGCGGGCCCTCCGTCACTCGGGATCGACGATGATCTTGGCCCACATCGTGTGGTGGGCGATCCCGCAGTACTCGTGGCAGAGCAGCGGGTACTCTCCGGCCTTCGGGAAGCGCGTCGTCTGGCGCGAGACCTGGCCCGGGATCAGCATCATGTTCACGTTCGCGCCGGCGATGTAGAAGCCGTGGACGACGTCGCGGCTCGTGCCGACGAAGGTCACCTCCGAGCCCGCGGGCACGTGGATCTCGTTCGGGGTGAACGACCAGATCTGCCCGACGATGCGCGCCTCGTAGCGCCCGGTCGCGACCTGCACGACGCCGGGGTGATCGAACGGGGCCGTCGTCGAGATCTTGTTCATCGCGATGCGGCCCTCGAGCCCCGGCAGGTGGATGCCCGCTCCGAACGCGGTCACCAGGAGCGCGGCGAGCATGCCCACGGGCAGCGCGACGCTCGGCAGGATCCACGCGAGCTCGTAGACGTACCACGCGTAGGACGTGCGCTCGGCCTGCGCGCTCGCTTGCGCGCTCACGACCGACCTCGCGGGAGCCACAGCGTCAGGTACGCGTCGATCCAGAGGACCGAGAGCATGACCAGATAGGCCAGGATGAGCACGAGGGTGCCCTTGGGCATGGAATGCGGCTCGGGCTGCTGCGGTTCTTCCGCCATGGCGACGCTCCACGCAGCCACTCGGCTGCACGCGGTTGATCTCGATAAGCACGGACCCGCGCGCCCGGAATCCGGCAGATCGTCGCGGAGCGGCCGGAGGCCGCGTGCCGACGTGGGGTGACGGTCACGCCACGACGCGCGCCTCGGAGAGCGCGGCGGCGGCCATCGGGACGCGCAGCTTCCACACGACCTGGATGGGACGCTCGCCCTGCCACCGATCGACGTCGGCGGGGCCGAGCACCTCGTAGGGAACCGTGAGGCCACGCGCGTCCTTCTTCGTCTCGCGCACGAACAGGACCGGCGTGACGCCCTGCCCGTTCGGATCGACGTGACGGATGCCGGGCGAGCTCGTGGGGACCGCGAAGCTCTGCGACTCCCAGTGGAAGAGCGTCTCGGAGATCGCGTAGTCGCGGTACATCGTCGTCGGCGAGTACTCGCGCTCGGACTTCTCGAGAGTGACGAAGAGGAGATCGCTGCGCGTCTTCTTCTCGAGATAGACGCCCTGCTGGGGCTGCACCACGCGCCCCGTCTCCTTCACGTCGTCGAACGCCGCGAGGATCTGCACGAGCGAGTAGCGGCAGCGAACGAGCAGCGGCACGGGCGGCGATCCCGGCAGGGCGAGCGGCTCGGGCCGCACGGCGACGCGATCCTCGAGCACCTCGAAGAGCGCGACGAGCTCCTCGCGCACCGCGGGAGACCAGAGCCGCACGAGGAAGGCGGCGAGCTCGGCGGGCGCGTCGTTGTCGAAGGTGACGGCGAGCATCTGCCAGCGTCGCCGCGTCCTCTCGTCGGGATCGAAGCGAGAGGGAGGACGCTCCTGCTGGAGCGCAGAGATCCAGAGGCGGAGGCACTCGGGATCGTCGAACGCGGTGAGGGTGTCGACGACGTCGAGCAGCTCCTCGTCGCCGGGCGCGAGCGGCGCGACCGGCAGCCCCGCGAGGATGCGCAGATCGCGCCAGTGCCGCGCCTTCCCTCGCCCGCGGTAGACCTGTTCGAGGCCGATGCCGGCGCGATCGAGGAACTGACCGAGGGAGAGATCGGCGCCCGCTTGCTTCAGATCGTCGACGAGGTGGCGCGTCGCGGTGGTGACCGCGCGCCTGATGTTGCGGAGGACGCGCTCCTGCGACGTCCGATCGAGCTGGATGGAGCAACCCGAGGGGAGCAGCGGGAATCCCTCCTCGACCTGCCGCGCGAGCTTGCCCGAGGGCGCGTTCGTCAGCGCGCGGTACCGGAGATCGAACCGGAAGCGCTCGTGTGGCTCGCCGATGAAGTCGAGGACCGTGAGCGCGCCCTTGTGATCGGCGCGCCGGAGGCCGCGGCCGAGCTGCTGGAGGAAGACCGTCGCGCTCTCGGTAGGGCGGAGGAAGAGGACCGTGTCGACGTCGGGGATGTCGACGCCCTCGCCGAGCACATCGACGCTGAAGAGGACGTTCAGCTCGCGGCGGACGAGCCGATCGATGGCCGCGCGGCGCGTGTCGGAGTCGTCCTCGCCGCTCACCGCGAGCGAGGGGATGCCGAGCTTCGTGAACTCGGCCGCCATGAACCTCGCGTGCGCGACGCTCACGCAGAACCCGAGGGCGCGCATCCGTCGAACGTCGAGGACGCGCTCGCGGAGGGCGTTCGCGACGAGCCGCACGCGCGCGTGGTCGGCGGTGTAGAGGTTCGACAGCTCGGTCTCGTCGTACTTGCCGCGCCGCCACGAGACGCGGCGGAGATCGCCGCTGGCGCTCTCGTCGGCCACGCCGAAGTACTGGAAGGGCACGAGGTGACCGTGCTCGATCGCGTCCCAGAGGCGGAGCTCGGCGGCGATGCGCCCACCGAACCACGACAGGACGTCCGCGCCGTCCGCGCGCTCCGGGGTCGCGGTGAGCCCGACGAGGTAGCGCGGCTCGAAGTGCGAGAGGAGGGTCCGGTAGATCTTCGCGGCGGCGTGGTGGAACTCGTCGACGATGACCACGTCGTAGTGGTCCTTCGGGATCGTGGAGAGATCGCGCTTGTCGAGCGACTGGATCGAGGCGAAGAGGTGCCGGTCGGACACCGGCCGCTCGCCTTCGAACAGGCGCTCGCCGAAGGTCGTGTCGCGGAGGACCGCGCGGAAGATCGCCTGCGACTGCTTCAGGATCTCGGCGCGGTGCGCGACGAAGAGCAGGCTCGGGTTGCCGAGCTCCTCGCGGATGCGACGGTAGTCGAGCGCGGCGATGACGGTCTTGCCGGTGCCGGTGGCGGCGACGACGAGGTTCCGCGTCCGACCGTGCTGCCGGCGCTCGGCGTCGAGCTTCTCGAGGATCTCCCGCTGGTAGTTGTGCGCGAGGATGTCGACGCGGACCGCGAGGTCGCTGTCGAGGCTCTCGTCGCGCCTGCGCTCGCCCCGGGCGAGGCGTAGAGCCTCCGAGAACCGCTCGCCGTCGCGCGCAGGGTCGTAATCCTCGAAGTAGCGGTCGGCCCAGTACGTGTCGAACGTCTTGCGGAACTTCTCGAGGACCGCCGGGCTCTCGATGGCAGAGACGCGCACGTTCCACTCGAGCCCGTCGCTCAGCGCCGCGACGCTCATGTTGGACGATCCGATGTACGCGGTGGAGAACCCCGTCCGCCGCTCGAAGAGCCATGCCTTCGCATGGAGGCGGGTCGCGCTCGTGTCGTACGAGACCTTCACCTGCGCGCCCATCTCGTGGAGGGCATCGAGCACCTCGCGATCGGTGCCGCCGAGGTAGGTCGTCGTGAGGACGCGGAGCCGCCGCTTGCGCTCGACGAGGTGGCGCCTGAATGCGTCTCGCATGCGGGCGAAGCCGCTCGTCTTCAGGAACGCGCACACCAGATCGACGGAGTCGGCGGACTCCATCTCGATCGCGAGCTCGTGCCCCACGCCTCGCTCGTTCTTGGTGTTGGTGAGGAGATCGCTCGTCGCGAGCGGCGTCGCGGGGCTGCGCGGCGCCGTCGGGGTGACCAGGCCGGAAGCTCGCACGACGGCGAGGAGCCGCCGCGGCTCGAGGGGCGCCTCGATCGTCTCTCGCGGGAGCCTGTCCGCAAGGACATCGGTGACGACGGCGAGGACGCGGTTGGCGATCTCGATCTGCGCCGAAGGGCGGTCCTTCTCCGGGACCTCTGCGAGCGCGGCGGCGAGCCAGCGTCCGACGTGACGTCCGATGATCTCGTGCGCGTCGGCGGCGTCGAGCTCCTCCGCCTCGACGAGCGCGCTCTCCTGCGTGCGCGCGGCTTCGATCTGCTTCGCGAGTGGTGACGAGACGAGCTCGTCGTAGAGACCGTCCTCGAGTCGGATGCGCGCCATGTCGGATCGACCCTCGAGGAGAGCACGAGCTCGCCGAGCTCGCATCCGCCCGGAGGGGCATCGCCCTCCCGCACGCGACAAGGCGCGTCGCGAAGCTGCACACCCGGCCAGTCGCCTCCAATCACTCGACCCGTTCGCGCCGGACGGAGCGTCAAGGAAGTTTCATGGGAAAGACGATGATGGCGGCCGGCCTCGCTCTGCTCGCGGCGGCCTGCTCGAGTGAATCGAAGAGCCCGGCACCGAGCGCGGACGCGTCCACCACGAGCGCAGAGTCGGACGGTGGAGCCGGCGAGGCCTGTACCGCAGCAGGCGGCGACTGCCGTGACGACGCGAACGTCTGCTGCAACGGGACGACGTGCGTCTTCGACGTGAAGGACCGGTCGAAGGCGGTCTGCGCGGCGACCTGCCTGCGAGACAGTCAATGCGAGAGCGGGTGCTGCACCGTGCTCGTCGAGGGGACGCAGTCGGTCTGCGCGCCGTCGACGTACTGCGCGTCGTCGTGCGCGACGCCCGGCGAGAGCTGCACGAGCACGCCTTGCTGCGAGAACGCGGTGTGCGTGAATTCGACGGTGACGGGCATCTCCTGCGCCGCGCGGTGCGCGACCCACTCGCAGTGCGTCAGTGGATGCTGCGCCCCGCTGAGCAACACGGGCGAGCTCGTGTGCTCGCCGGTGACGTTCTGCCAGTAGAGTGAGCGCTCAGGGGCGGGTTGCACTCCTCGCCGTCGTCCACTTGGCGCGGTACTTGCCCTTCTGTTCGGCCCGATCGGCGGCTCGGTTGCACGTATTCTTGCGCCATGACGCCTTCGGAGACGGCGATCGAGCGCCTCGTCGGCGAGATCAAGGGCGGGCGCTGCGTCGCCTTCGTCGGCGCCGGGTTCTCGGCGCCGCTGTGCCGGACGTGGTCGGAGCTGCTCTCGGCCGTCGCCGCCGAGGCGGCGGACGCGCGCGTGCGCGCCGAGGTCGACGCGCTGCTCGCGCGCGGGACGGGGCGCGATCACGAGGTCGCCGCGCAGATCCTCGAGGACACGTTCGCGAAGCGCGACACCGCGAAGCTCCTCGACCTCGTCCGGCGCCACACCCACAAGCCGGGCGTCTCACCCGAGGAGGACGCGCGGATGAAGCGCCGCCGCGACCTCCTGCTCGGCATCCCGTTCGCCGCGATCCTCACCACGAACTTCGACGACGTCCTCCCCGGACGCGTGCTCGACGCGGAGACCTACGGCGAGCTGCTCCGCGAGTCCGACCGGCGCTGGCTCGAGACGCGCTTCTGGCGGAAGACCGGGCCCGCCTCGGTCCTCAAGCTGCACGGCGATCTGCGCGGCGACGAGGGCATCACGCTCTCGCGTCGCGGCTACCGCGCGCGGCTGTACTCCGAGCGCGGGTACCTCGAGGTGCTGCGCTCCGTGTTCCTGACGAAGACGGTGCTCTTCATCGGATCGTCGTTCGGCGACGAGTACATCAACGAGCTCCGCTCGGAGGCGCTCGCCTACGTCGGGCAGCGCACCGGCACGGAGGCCCTCGCGTACGCGATCGTCCCGGACCTGTCCGAGGCGATCTGCGCGCACTACGAGCGGCACGAGGGCGTCCGCGTGTTCACGTACGACTCGCGCGGGGGGACCGATCACTCGGCCGTCGACGCGGTGCTCGCGGGCCTCCACGCGCGCACGCACCCGGCGAAGGTGATGGGGCCGCGCCTCTCGGGGAAGCACATCCTCTGGGTCGATCCGAACGATCGGAACAACGCCAAGGGACGCGCCTACCTCGACGACGCGGCGGAGGGCTTCTGCACCATCGAGCTCGCCGCGTCGCCGGAGCAGGCGGTGGCGCGCCTCGCCAGCGAGCGCTGCGACCTCGTGATCACCCGCTGGGGGCACCACGAGGGTCGCGAGCCCGACGCGGTTCGCCTGCTCGATGCCATGCGGCGCAAGGACCTGCGCGCGCCGGTGGTCGTGTTCGCATCGGGCGACCACGCGGCCGAGAACCGCGAGACGGCGCTGCGGCTCGGGGCGCTCGAGTACACGTCGGACTGGGAGACGCTCTTCGAGGTCATCGATCGGCGGTTCGGTCCCCCGCCGTGACGCGCAATCAGCCGGGCTCCTTCGCGTCTTCGTAGAGGGTGTCGACGTCGAGCCTGGCGTTCAGCGCATCGATCACGACGGTGGCGCCCGGTGTCGTCAGCGCGCGCGTCCAGGGCCCGCTGTCCGTGCGCGACCAGATCTCGATCTCACGTCGGTCGTGGGCGACGAGGAGGCACGCGCGCAGCGTCGGAATCCGCTTGTAGTGCTCCAGCTTCTCGCCACGGTCATAGGCCTCGGTGCTCGGGCTGAGCACCTCGACGATGACCGTCGGATTGACGATCGTGTGGACGTCGTCGGGATCTCGCTCCCAGCGTCCGCACACGACCGTCACGTCCGGATACGTTGCGAGGCCGGTCTCCGCCACACGGATGCGGAGATCGGCCATGTGCACTCTGCATGTACCACCGCGGACGGAATTCGACAGCTGCGTCGTCACGCTCGCGATGAGCGCCGAGTGCTCCGGCGTTCCGCCGGCCATCGCGTAGATCTGCCCATCCAGATACTCGTGCTTCGTGTTGCTCGCAGCCTCGTGCGCGAGGTACTCCCGGAACGTGTAATGGACGGGGTGACCGCGCGCGACCATGCTCGAGAGAGCGTAGCAGCCGCGCGCGCCAGGAGACCTCAGTACTTCACGAGGATGCTGAGCGGGCGGCGGCAGGTCGCGCCATCGTCGTCGTAGCCCGCCGGGCACGTGCCCCAGCACACCGGGCCCACGCCGTCGTAGCCCGAGCTGCACTGCGTGTAGCAGAGGCCCGCGTCGTACTCCTTGCCGCTCGCGCACGCGTTCGGAGCCCAGCCGACGCCGCGGCCGTAGCTCGACTTCGCGAAGATGTGCGGATCCTTGCGGCACGTGCAGCCGTCGTTCTGGTAGCCCGCGGGGCAGACCGAGCAGCCCTTGTTCGTCGTGAGGCCGCACACGTCCCACCACGGACAGGCCGAGTTGTCCGACGAGATGATCGAGCCGTCGCGACGACAGAACGCGCCGTCGTCGCTGTAGCCCGCGGGGCAATCCTGCCAGCACACCGGACCGACGCCGTCGTAGCCCGATGCGCAGCGCGGGTAGCAGAGGCCCGCGTCGAGCTCGTTGCCGGCGCCGCACGCCGTCGGCACCGTGCCGACGCCGCGCCCGTAGCTCGGCTTCGGGATCACCTCGCCGCCGGAGCGGCACGTCGCGCCGTCATCGGTGTACCCCGGAGGGCACGAGGGCGGCGCGGGCGGCGCGCGCATCCCGAGGCGCGCGAAGAGCGCCTTCTCGAAGTCGTAGAGCGAGTGGATCGTGCCGGGGTTCGCCTCGAGCACCTCGACCATCAGCCGATCGCTCGATCCGGGGAGGCGCGAGTAGTCCCAGAGCTTGTTCGCGATCTGATGCTCGTTCCAGTCGAGGTACGTCGCAGGCCACGGCGTCCCGTACGCGCCCGTGAAGCTCGAACGCGCGCGCGACCAGTAGCCGGCCCAGCCCTCGTTGAACGCGTACTGCACGTTGAAGATCTCGTCGCCGTTGTGCGACCGCGCGTAGGCCCAGCGGAAGTTGTCCCAGTTCCAGTGCGCCTCGTCGCCGTCGGCCACGTGCCGGATGCCGTGGCCGAACTCGTGGAACATCGTCTCCTCGCGCTCGGCGGCCGTCTTCTTGGCGTTCGGGTAGTCGGGGCCGACGTTGATGTAGTCGTAGAACGTGTGGACCGCCGGGCTCACCTCGCTCCAGCGCATGACCCGGAGCTTGTGCGCCGGCGGCTGCGCCCCGCGCACCGCGTGATAGTCGCGGAGGATCTTGCCGCCGATGCGCCACAGCTCGCAGTCGAGCGACGTGAGCTCGATCGTGCCGAGCGCGAAGGTGGCGCCGCCCACGGCGACCGTCTTCGACTCGCTGCGCGTGTTCTTCAGCTCGTCCATGATCTGGAGCGGCGTCGAGATGCCGCTCCCGGCGATCGGGCCCTCGTAGATCACCCGGAGCGTCGAGCTCGCGCTGACGCCCCCGGCGAAGGAGAAGGTGCCGTTCGAAGCCGTCGTCACACGCTGGCCGCCGATCTCGATCGGAACGTCGGCGAGCGGCTCGGCGTGCGTGCCGGCGCCCTCGCGGGACCGGCACATGAGCGTGCCCGTCGTACGGAGGACGATGGTGCCGGGGTTGATCTTGACGAGCGTCAGCTCGTCCGACGTCGAGGCGGTCGGTCCATCTTCAGGGGTGACCTCCGAGGTGCACGCCGCGAGGGAGCATGCGGAGAGGGCCAGTACGACAAGCGTGGAAGCAGCGAGGGATCGCGTCATCGGCCGCGCAAACTACTGCCCGCCTGGTCACTCTGCATGTCACCCGCATGCGTGACGGGCTCGGCGCTCAGAAACCGGGCTTCGTCGATGCGGCCGCGAGCGTCACGGCATTGTCGTCGCCGGCGAGGATGCGCTCGACGAGCGCGTGGGCCGGAGGCGCGTCGAGCGCGTCGGCGATCGCCGAGAGCTCGCGCGCGAGCTCCGATGCGCTCGGCCGCGCGGCAGGAGACTTCGCGAGGCAGCGATCGACGGCGGTCGCGAGCGGCGCGGGCGTGTGCGGCGCCACCGAGAGGAGCGGCGGCGGGGGCTTCCCTGCATGCGCGAGGATGAGGCCCGACGCGCTCGTCTCCGCGAACGGCAGCGCGCCCGAGAGCCACTTGAACAGGACGACGCCGAGGCTGTAGACGTCGCTCGCCGGGCCGACCGACGCGGTGTCGAGCGCCTGTTCGGGTGACATGTACTCGGGCGTGCCCACGAGCTCGCCCGTGCCCGTGAGCGCGGCGGCGGGCTGCGCGGGATCGGCGTCCGGCTCGCGCAGCTTCGCGACGCCGAAGTCGACGATCTTCACGTGCGGGGCCTCGCGGCTGAGGAGGATGTTCGACGGCTTCACGTCGCGGTGCACGACGCCCGTCGCATGCGCGGCGGAGAGCGCGTCGGCGACGACCGCGCCGAGGCGCGCGGCCTCGACGGCCGTACCGGAGCCGCCGTCGAGCCGATCGGCGAGCGTGCGACCGCGTACGTACTCGAGGACCTGGTAGATGCGTCCGTCCTCGCTGAGATCGATCGCGAGGCTCCGCACGATCGCCGGATGCGAGACGGCGGCGGCGGCGCGTGCCTCGCTGACGAAGCGCTGGAGCAGCTGCGGCGTCGGCGTGGCGCGCGGGTTCATGATCTTCACGGCGACGAGCTGCTCGGACGCGAGGTCCTGCGCGAGGAAGACCGCGCCCATGCCGCCGGCGCCGATCTGGCGCACGATGCGGACGCGTCCGCCGAGCTCGGCGCCCGGCTCGAGCGTGCCCGGAACGCCGCGCTCCGCAAGCCGCTCGAGCGCCGCGGCCAGCTCCCGCGATCGCTCGCGGACCTGGGCGCGGAGCTGCGCGTTCAGCACGTCGACCTCGCTGGCGCGCGCGACGATCTCCTGCACCTGCGCCGCGACCCGGGCCTCGAGCTCGGTGTTCAGGCGGACGAGCTCGCTCTTCGCGGCATCGAGCTCCGCACGCTGCCGCTCGAGCTCGGCGTAGGCCCGGGCGAGCGCCTCGTTGGTCGCGGCCCAGAAGGCCTGCTGGCGCGCGTGGTCCCGAGCGCTGCCCTCCGTCCGGCGATCGCGATCGAAGACGATGTGGAACACCGACGGATCGGCGGAGTTGTCGACGTCGACGTATCCGAGATCGCCCGCGAGCTGCAGGCCGCCGAGGAGTACGCCGCGCTCGATGGTGCGATCGAACACCGTGGAGCTCCGGACCTCCGCGCGCCCGGACGCCTCGTCGAGCGATGCGAGGGCGAAGGTCCCGACGACGTCGCTCGGACCGCGGACGACGCTGTGATAGCCGCCCGAGCCCGTCTGGAAATGCAGGAAGTCGACGCCCCGCCTGACGATGCTGCGGCCCGGGCCGAGCTCGTACCAGAGCCGCATCATCTCGATGCCGAGCCGCTCCTTGATCGGCGCGTCGTGCGGGTAGCGCGCCTCGATCGAGCGCACGGCCCGCGTGAAGCGGTCGGCCGGATACCACTCGCCCGGCGCGGACTCGACGAGCGCCTGCGCCTCCTCGCCGAAGAGGAGCTTCAGGTTCACGCACGCATGGGCGAACGACTGCAAGAAGATGCCGAGCATCTCGACCTCTGGAGCGGGCATCGGCCGGACACTATAGCCTACGGCGGGGCGGCGCCCCGGCTGGGCTAAGGAAGACAGCAGGCCGTCGTCGGCTCGGACGGCGTCACGGCCCCGCCGTCGAGCGGCTCGCCGCCCTTCGGCGCGCACGCGCCGCCGCTCGCGACGGGCGGGGTCGAGATCATCATCCCGCCGAGCGGACCGGACGCGGTGATCGACTTGCAGCCGTTCGGCGCTACGACCTGGGCGCCCGCCGAGCAGGTGGCGTTCGCGTAGAGCGTCACCGCTCCGCCGGTGCACTGGACGCCGCTCGGCGGATCGCAGGTGCACGGCGCGCACGCGCGCTCGTCCCTCGCGGACGCGTGATAGACGATCCTGCTCTGGTAGGCGCCGGGTGGACACGGCTCGTCGCCCGTGCGGAGGATGCACGTGCGCGACCCGACCACGCCCGGGCTGCAGGTCTGCCCCGGCTCGCACCCGCGGTCCTCGAAGCGCTCGGCGGCGCACGCGACCGCGCGTCGCTCCCACGTCATGGGCTCGAGCGCGCCGCCGTCCGGAGCGCAGCCGCCGTCGACGATCGCGGCGGTGACGTTCGCGCCGCCGGAGGGCGCGCAGTACGTCAACCGCGCGCACGCGGCCGGCGCCGCCGTGGTCGCTCCGCACTTCGAGGACGCGACGCATGTCGTCTCGCCGAACATCTCCGCGGTCATCCCGCAGGTGGCGCTCGGCGCTCCGCAGGTGCAGGGCGTGCAGCCGGCCGAGCCCGACGGATTCGCTCCCCCTTCGAAGCCGACGAGGAGCCCCGGGCAGCTCGGCGCGGCGGCCCCCGTCGACTCGACGAGCGCCATCGGCCCGCGCCATCCGTCGGGCGCGACCGGCGCGCACGCGCAGGCGGCCGGAGGGAACACCCGCTCGGGCGCGGCGTCGATGCAGTCGAGGCAGTCGGCCGTCTCGAGCGCGCCCACGCCGGTGATCGCGTTGCACGCGAGCACGGCGGCGAGGCTCCCGCCCAGGACGGCGGCCACGATTGTCCGTGCGGAGCGCACATCCGCACTTTACCCGCAATCGTCCTCGCTCGGCTCGAGCGTCGCGATCAGTTCAGGTCGATGAACGGCACGTAGTACGACGCGAAGCCCCCGACACGGAACGCACCGGCGCCGTTCGCGGGGTCGCCTTCTTCTGCGAACAGCGTCGGAGCCCATCGCACGTCGGCGCCGAGCATGAAGTTGTGCGACGGCGTGCCGATGATGAGCCCATACTGCGCGCCGATCATCAGGAACGAGTCCCAGCGCGGCTTGTTGACCTCCGCATCCTTGGTCGTCGCCACGAACTGCCCGAGATCGATGAGCGACACCTGGGCGTGATGGCCGATCGCCACCCGGTCGCCGTCCTTGTTCGGTGGGAGCACCTGCAGCGCGATCCCCATCGGGAGCGAGAGCTGGGGCGGCAGATACTGGTCCTCCGGGTCTCGTTTCGGCAGGTGCTGGTACCCGGACAGGCCGAGGCCGGGATTGATGCCGAGCGAGAGGACCACCTGCCCGCCGCGCCCACTTCGATCCGTCGCGGCATCGATGAGTCCTTCGACCGCCTTCTTGCGCGCGTCGTGGCTCTCCTTCGCCCTTTCCGGATCACCCTTGTCGTCGGTCGCGTACGTCGATGCGTACGCGGTCATCGCGGTAGCGATGCGCAGGAACTTCCGCAGATGCGCCCTCTGCTCGGTCGTTTGCCATCCCTTCGCGTCGAGGTCGGCGAGCGCCCGCGTGAAGGCATGGTCGAAGAGCGTTCCGCTCGCGAGGAGGACACGAACCGTGTCCCCGTCGACGATGGCGCGGAACATGCGCCGGATGTCGCGAAGGTCTCCGCAGTGGGAGCTCGCCTGCTGATGACAGAGCCGCTGCTCGAGCACGTCGAACGTGAACTTCGTCGCGAGCTCCGCGACGCGGATCCGGCTCGTCTCGGCCTTCGGCCTGAGAGCCTCGAGAGACTCTGCGATCACGGCGGGCAGCTCGGGCCAGGCGCCAACCGGGTTCGGGAGCGCCTCGGCGCACGTGCCTCGAGGCACGGCGTTGTCGAGGAGCCGCATGACATCCGACGCCGTGCATTCGACGGACCTCGACTGGCAGGACGCGATGACGCGCTTGGTGATGTCGATTCCGCAGGCCCATGCGCAGGCGGCCTGGTCGTTCAGCTCGCCCTTGGGGCTCTGCGAGCAGTACTGTTCGAGGCGCGTCCATCGGAACAGCTCGAGGAGCATCGATTGAGCGATGGTCTCCGACGGATTGCGACCGCTGGCGAGATCCGGCAGAAGGCGGGCGAAGGAGAGGAGGACGCCGCGGAGAGGCGCGATGTCGGCCGCGAGATCCTCCACCGGCGACGATGTCCCCACCCCGGCGATCGGCTCTCCGAGCACTTCGACGAGCGCACGAGCGCGCTGGAACAACACCTGCGGGCGTTCGGCGGGCGGCGTGCTCGCGATCTCGTTGAGCAGGCGCCAGCCGGACCAGTTCTCCATGCCCTCGAGGGGAGCGACCCGTTTGGCAGCAAAGCCGAGGACCGCTTTGATTGCCCCCGCTCCTCCGGCGCGGATCGTCGCTTCGACCTCGTCGATCTTCCTTCTCTCGTCCGCACCGCGCTGCGCGTACTGGTCGAGCTCTCGCTGGTAGTGGTGGAAGGAGAGCGCTGCGAGCGTCCACACCTCGCCGTCCGAGCGCTGCTGCGAAAGCGCGTGTCGCAGCTCGCGCAGCGCCGTGACCGTCGGGCCGTCCTGGGCTCCGATCAAGGACGGGTGACGAAGCAGTGCGCCGAGCACCTGCACTGCGCGTGCGCGCAGGACCTTCGGATCGGTATCCGGCTTCGTGTCTCGCACGACGAGGACGATGTCGCGAGCGTCACTCGCGGCGAGGATCGCCGACCGAATGAGCTCGTCGAACCGCGCGAAGGATGGATCCGGCCGCAGCAGCTCCTGGTGAATCTGCTCGAGGTGGCGTCGTACGAACGCCGGCGTCTTCGACTCCCGTTCCCGTGCCTCGACGCGCCGCACGAGCGCAGGTGCGGCGACGCGGAGCGACGAGGAGGCAATGGCGTTCTGCAGGGTTCCGAGCCCGATCTCCGCGAGATCGGCGAGCAGCTCCGGATACAGGGTCCGCGCCGTCGCGCCGATCTCCTCGAGCCGGATGTTCTCGAACGCGCGACAGGTCCGCGGGAGCAGCGGGCCTTTCGTGTCCGCGGGCCACTGGAGCGCACGAGCGAGCGGCGGCGACCACACGAGGCTCTCGCACAGCACCTTGCGCAGCTCCGAGGAGAGGAAGGCCACGCCGCGGGAACGCGCACGATCAATCGCCACCTCCGCGAGCGTTCGGAGCAGCTCCTCGACGACGGCCGGTGCCTCTGCCGACCGAAGACCGTTCGAAGGCGCAGGAGGGAGCGTCGCGCGCGCGGAGATCTGTGGCAGCTGGTTCGAGAGGTCCGTCGGATCGACGTCGATCCAGATCGAGTAAGCGGCGAAGGGTGCAGGCGCCGTCGGGCCGGCATCGCCAGAAGGCCGCGAGGTCGAGCCGAGCGCGTCGCGCATGGCCAGGTTGAACAAGGTCGTCGACGTCCCCACCGGGAGCTTCCGCTCGGGCTGTTTCGGGTCGTCCGCTTGCTCCGCTCGTATGTAGTGAGCGTTCGGTCCGGCCGAGAGGACGATGGGATCCGCGGCGACCGATACGCGCCACTCCGCCGCCATGTTGTCGTTCTGGAGCGTGATGACACGCGTCAGCCCGTCATCCCTGGCGGGATCGAAGTCGACCTCGACGTGGCCACCACGGGCATGGTCGAAGCTCACGCGGATCTTCGTGACGGGCGGAGCGTTGAGGCGGACCCGTACGGTCCGCGCGCCCAGCGCGTACGAGCCGACGGGCTCGCCCTCCGCGCGTGCCGGCACCGGCGCGATGAGCGTGACGAGCGCGACGACGATCGCGAAGAGCGCGACGAGAGAACGTTGCATCATCCACCCCCAAGACGCTGCCTCGCAGCGTTCAACCACTGCGCGCTCGCATCGACGCGCGTGTAGACCCCACCCGACCCGCACCGCTCATACGCATCGCGCACCGCCCGCGACGTGATCGCGATCAGGCGGAAGCCATCCGGCGTGCTCTCGAACACGGGGCCGCCGCTGTCGCCGTCGCACGTGTCCTTGCCCGAGCGCCATCCGATGACCATCTCCGCGTCCGGCCTGCAACCGAGGCGCTGCGCCCGCCCCACGTCACATCCCCACCCGAACACGTTGAGATCGATCTGCTTCTTCCGGCCCACGCCTCCACCGGGCACGTTTGCACCGAACCCGACGAGCCGCACGAAACCGCTCGGCGGCGCTTGGTCCTTGGCGCGTCGCACCCCCATGGGCGTGAAAGGAAGGCGTGTCGCAAGCTTGAACAGCACGAGATCGACGCTTGTGTCGGACGGCAGCTCGCTCTTCGCGATGGCGGCAGTGGGCCCCGGCTCGTGAACGTCGTTCCCCGCGAAGACGCTGTCCGCGGGAACGCAATGTCGAGCGCTGAGCACGAGCGTCGGCGCGATGAGGACCCCGCTGCACTTCCAAGCGCCTCGACGACCGACCGACACCACGTTTCCGACCGGGACCTGCCCAGGCGGAGCGCCCGCATCGGAGCCGGCACCGACGAACGTGGCACCGGCATCGCCCTCGTCGGCCACGACGAACGAGCCGAGGGTGCTGAGCGAGGGCGATTCGACCGGCGGCGCCGCCGCGTCACGCGTGCCCATGCTCGTCCCGGTAGCGCCGGGCCTCGGCTGCGCGCTCACCGAGGTTCCGGCGAGTACGATGGAGACGAGCGCACCGACGACCGCGCTGCCGAGCCCCCTCACGCCCCCACTCATGACCGTCGCGCTCTACTCGATGAGGTCCCACGCCGCATCCGCCCTAGGGGGTAGCGCCGCTCGTTTCGCCCGATCGTCCGACCACCCTCCGTTCGCGAGCCTCGAATGAAGAAGAAGAACGACTGCCCCTGCTTCTCCGGCGCGGCCTACAAGGACTGCTGCAAGCCGCGTCACGACGGCACGCGCCCGGCCGAGACGCCCGAGGCCCTCATGCGCTCGCGCTACGCGGCCTTCGCGCTCGGGCTCGGCGCGTACCTCGTCGACACCCTCGCGAGCGATCACGCAGATCGGCAGGCGCCGCGCGAGCTGCTCGTCCGCGAGCTCTCGCGCGTGAAGGATCGGCAGCGCTTCATGGGCCTGCGCATCGTGGAGGCCCGGGACGACGAGGTGCTCTTCGTCGCGCGCGTCTTCGAGAAGGGGCAGGACAGGTCGTTCGCCGAGCGCTCGAGGTTCGTGCGCGAGGACGGCGCGTGGAAGTACGCGAGCGGCACGTTCGTCGACCTGACGGACCCGTCCGTGCGTCAACCATGAGACAATCCGCGCATGGGTCAGCTCGTCAACGGCACGTGGCACGTCGGCTGGTACGACCCGGACGCGAAGGGCGCGTTCGTCCGTCCGGACACCAAGTTCCACGGCCGCATCGGCCCCGAGCATCCCGCCGAGGCCGATCGCTATCACCTGTACGTCTCGTACGCGTGCCCCTGGGCGCACCGCACGATCATCACGCGCGCGCTGCGCGGGCTCGAGGACGCGATCCCGATGACCGTCGTCGATCCGAAGATGGGCGACGACGGCTGGCAGTTCTCCCCTGACGATCCCGATCCGGTCGGCGGAGCGAGGTACCTCCGCGAGATCTACGTCCGCGCGAAGCTCGACTACAGCGGTCGCGTGACGGTGCCCGTGCTCTGGGACAAGAAGGCCGGCACCATCGTGTGCAACGAATCACGCGAGGTCATGCGCATCCTCGACACGCAGCTCGAGGCGTTCGCGAAGAAGAAGACGACGCTCGCTCCGCCGGAGCTGATCCCGAAGATCGACGAGACGATCACCGCGAACTACCCCGTGATCCACGACGGCGTGTACCGCGCCGGCTTCGCCGCGTCGCAGGTGGCCTACGAGGATGCGGTGACGAAGCTGTTCGCCGCGCTCGACCGCAACGAGGCGGTGCTCGCCAGGCAGCGCTTCCTCTGCGGGGACGTGCTGACCGAGGCGGACGTGGCGCTCTTCACGACGCTGCTCCGCTTCGATCTCGTCTACTACGCGCACTTCAAGTGCAACGTCCGACGGATCCAGGACTACCCGAACCTCTGGGGCTTCTTGCGCGACGTCTACCAGATGCCGGACGTGAAGAGGACGTGCCGGCTCGATCACATCAAGACGCACTACTACTGGAGCCAGACGACGGTGAACCCGACGCGCATCGTCCCGGTCGGCCCGGCCGGCTACGCCGAGGCCCTCGAGACGCCGCACGGACGCGGCTGAGCGGTCACCGCCCGGCGAGGGCGCGATGCAGCTCGCTGGTGAAGCCGTCGGCGAGCGCGCGGAGGCAGTCCCTCGCCACGCTCGCGTGCCCGGCGCGCTCGAGGAACGAGAAGAAGCCACGGAGGTCGCGCACGATCTCGACCGCGTCCGCCGGCGAGCAAGCCGCCGTGCCCGGCAGCACGTCGAGCAGGACCTTGCGCACCACGCTCGCGTCGAGCTCTTCGACCGCGCGCCCGCACGTCTCCTCGGCGTGGTTGAGCAGGACCATCGGCCACGCGCGCTCCGAGACCGAGCTGCCCTCCGGCGCGCGGAGGAACTCCGCGTAGAGCGAGAGCGCATCGCCTCCGTCGTAGTCGCCGCTCTCCGCGGGCGCCTCGTCGAGCAGGTTCGGGTGCGGCACCGTCAGGGTCGCCCCGTGGGACGTCCTCGTCATCGTCTTGCCCGCATCGACCGCGTCGAGCAGCGCCGCGGCGTCCGACGAGCGCTCGAGCATGGAGGTGACCGCACGCGTGACGACCTCGAGGATCGCGAGCTCCCGCTCGGAGGCGGGGCGCAGGACGCCGTCCTCGTCCGCGGCGCCGAACGACGGATACGCCTGCGGCGAGGCGACCTGCCAGCCGTGCTCCGCGATCTCGCTCCGCGCCTCGGGGGAGACCTCGGGCCCGGAGAAGAAGTCGAGGAACAGGTGCCGGCCGACGCGATCGAGCTTCTCGGCGTTGCTCTCGATCATGTCGAGCGCGCTCTCGAGGTACCAGGTGAAGTCCCGGCGCGTCTCGAAGACGAGGAGGCCGCGCCGCTCGCCCGTACCGCCCATGACGGAGACGACGGCATCGGAGAGGTTCAGCTCCGGGACCTCCAGCGCGAAGATGCCGACCTCCTCCGGGATCACGTTCCAGGGCTGCGCGCGGAAGAGCGACGCGGCGGCTGCGAACATCGCGGCGACGCGCTCGAGCGGCAAGCGGCCGACGAGCGAAGGCACGAGGCGCGGATCGCGCGCCGGCGGGCGGTCGGAGTAGTGCGCGCGCATCGAGGTCGCCACCTCCTCGAGCTCGGGCGTCGGCGCACACACCACCTCGACCTCCGGCGCGAGCGCACGCCGCAGCGTCTCTGCGATCTCTCCGCACGCGACGCGGACGCGCGCCGGGACGTGCGGCAACCCGACGGCGGGACGCTGCGTCGTCTCGCGAAAGAGGTCGACGACGCCGGTCGGCATCTCCTGCGGGCGGAAGAGCGTCGTCCCGAGGACGAAGCCGTCGGGGTTCAGCCAGACGAACGCCTCCGGCGAGAACGCGTCGGTGCCGTCCTCGGTGATCGCCTCGGGCAATCGAACGCTCCCCCCGACCCACTCCCCCCGCGTGGTGCGCGCCTGCATGCGACCCGACCTAGCGCGCGCGATCGCGCGTAGCAACGCGTCATCGCGGTGCGCCGACGTCAAACCGCGTCTCTCCACAACTTCACGGAGGTTAGAACCAGCTTTTCAACAGGTGATACGATCGACCTACGATGCGTGCACGACTCTGGGGACCGGTCGTGGGTGCCGGCGCCGTCATCGGCAGCCTCGCCGCAGTGCTCGCGTGCGGCGGCTCGAACGACGGCGGCGGTGGCGGGGGCGGTGGCGGAGGCACGTCGAGCGCAAGCAGCTCGGGCGCGAGCGGCGGCGGCTCGAGCAGCGGCGGGGCGAGCAGCACGTCGACGAGCAGCGGCGGCGTGCCCGGCCCGGGGACGATGCATGCAGGATGCAAGATATTCCCCGACGACAACCCGTGGAACCTCGACGTCTCGGGCCTGCCGGTCGACGCCGATCTCATGGCGACCGTGATGCCGAACATGGCGCTCGGCACGAAGGTGCACCCCGACTGGGGGACGGCGAGCGACAACTACGGGATCCCGATCACGGTGGGCAACGCGTCGACGCCCGTGCCGATCACCTTCCACACGAACTGGGGGCCTGCCGAGAGCGACAAGCTCCCCTGCCCCTCCGGCGGCGGCGAGTACTGCTACCCCATCCCGCTCGACGCGAAGATCGAGGGCGGGACCGGAGCCTCGACCGGATCGGACCGGCACGTCCTCTTTCTCGCGAAGGACGGCGCGCCGGACAAGTGCGTGCTCTACGAGCTGTACAATGCACACAACCCGGCGAACGGCGGCTACAGCGTCGGCAGCGCGGCGATCTGGAAGCTCGACTCGAACGCGCTCCGCACGGAGGGATGGACGAGCGCCGATGCCGCCGGCCTGCCGGTCCTCCCCGGCCTCGTCCGGCGCGACGAGGTGGTGAAGGGCGAGATCACCCACGCCATCCGCTTCACCATGAACAGCACGCGGCAGGCGTACATCCACCCGGCGACCCACGCGGCCGGTGACGACAATCCGTCCCTGCCCCCGATGGGAATGCGGGTGCGCCTCAAGGCGAGCTTCGACGAGAGCGGCATCACCGGGCCGGCGCTGGTCGTCGTGAAGGCGATGAAGAAGTACGGGCTGATCCTCGCGGACAACGGGTCCGACTGGTACATCAGCGGCGAGACGAGCGAGGACTGGGGCCCCGACATGGGCGATCTCAACTCGAACCTCGGCAAGGTGAAGGGCTCCGACTTCGAAATCGTCAAGACGGGCGACGTCATCGTTGCGACGGAGAACTAGAGCGGAGATATGCTGACCTGATGCGCCCTCGGCACAACGACGCGAAGATCGCCGCCGTACAGGCGGTGGCGTGGCGAAAGCTCGGGGTCGCCGGGCGCATGCGCGTCGCGGCCGACATGAGCGACGACACCCGCCGCGTGCACGCGGATCGGATCCGCCGGAGCAACCCCTCCTACTCCGAGGACGACGTGCGGCGCGCGCTGGCGAAGGCGCTCTACGGCGAGCTCCCGGCGAGCGAGCGCCGCATGGCCGCCGCGTCGATCTCGCTCGAGGACGCGCTCGCGCGGCTCCTCGACGTGCTCGACACCGCGCACGTTCCGCTCATGCTGACGGGCTCGCTCGCGAGCACCGCGCACGGCGTCCCGCGCGCGACCACCGATCTCGACGTCGTCATCGATCCGCCGTCCGACACCGCGGACGCGCTGCTCGAGGCGCTCGCAGCCGCTGGCTGGAGCGTCGACGGCGGGGAGGCCGCGGCGCGACGGGCGCTCGCCCTTCGCTCGCGCTTCGTCATCGTCGACGAGGCGACGACGTGGAAGGTCGATCTCGTGGTCCGGAAGGACCGGCCCTTCAGCATCTCCGAGTTCGCACGCCGCGAGATGATGGACGTGCTCGGCGTCCGTGCCTGGGTCGCGTCGGCCGAGGACACGATCGTGGCGAAGCTCGAGCACGCGCGAGAGGCCGGCGACGCCTCCCGTCGCGCTCAGCAGATGCGCGACGTCGCGGGCGTCCTCACCTCGCGCGGCGCCGAGCTCGATCACGCGTACGTCGAGCGCTGGGTGACCGAGCTCGATCTCGAAGACGAGTGGGCTCAGGCGGCGGCTGCGGTCACGCCGTAGGGCGCCACAAGCTCGGCGACCCGACGCTCGACCGACGCCCGCGCGCCCGCGAACTCCGCCGCCTCGAGCGCGGACCCCATGATCCCCCAGCGCTCCCAGCCGCCTGCGGCTGCGTCGCCCGGGAGCTCCGACCTCATCGCGTCCGGGAGCGACGCGACCGCGCTCGCGAGCGCGAACGCGACGGGCGCGCCGCCCTCCGCCAGGCAGAAGCGGACGACGTCCCATCCGTGCGCGGAGTGACGGCCCTCGTCGGCCGCGATCTGCCTCAGGATCGCGCGGACGGTCGGATCGGCGGCGCGGCGCGCGAGCTTGGCGACGATCCGCGCCGAGACGCCCTCGTGGAGGGCGCCGTCGATCAGCGAGTCGACCGCGAGCTCGACGAGCGCCACCGATCGGACGCGCGAGAGCGTGCGGGCACGCGCGGCGGCAGGGAACGCCGACGGGCTCTCGCTCCTGCCGTCGATCGCCCGCGCGAGCGCGAAGCAGAGCTCGGCGTGGCGGATCTCGTCGAGCGCGTCTCTCTGCGCGGCCGCGACGAGCTCCGGAGGCGCGCCGAGCGCGACGAGGTCCAGCGTGAGCCGCGCGAACGCGGCGACCGACGCATGCTCCGTACGCCCGTTCTCGCGCCACTGCGCGGCGAGCGCGCTGCGCGTCGTGTCGTCGACGTCCTCGCGGCGGAGCACGTCGTCGAAATCGATCACGCTCGCGTCGACGAGGGGCCTCGTCCAGTCGTTCGACTCCGACGACGGGCCCACCGGCGGGAGGAGCACCTTTCCGAAGCGCCGGATCTGCCGCCCGCGCGTGAACGACATCGTCGAGAGCAGCGCCGCGAGGGCCCCCACGCCGGCCATGCCGAGGTTCGCCACCGCCGACGTCGCCGCGAGGAAGATGGCGCCGATCGAGTCCCTGGGCATCGCGGCGAACGACTTCGCCACCGACGCCACCGCGGTCCCCGCGCCCACCAGCGCGAGCAGCGCACACGTGCCGCCCGCCGCGAACAGGAGCAGCCGCGATTCGAGCGCGGCGGACGCGACCCCGACGCCGAAGAGCGCGAGGATCGAGATCCCGAACAGCGCGAGCGAACGATTCCGGAGGCGCGCCGCGTGCGCGAGGCTCGGCGCGCTGCCCGGGAAGCTCTCGATCGCCTGCGGGGGCGCGTAGACGTCGTGCGGCATGCCGGTAGAACGCCCGGCACGACGCATTTCTTTCACCGGGAGATCAGCCGCCGTCGACGGGCGCGGGGCCGTACATCGCGACGGGCGCGGCGTCGTCCCCGGCGTCGCTCCCTCCGTCGTCGACCGGCGCAGGGCCGTACATCGCGACGGCGCCGCTCGACGAGCTGCTCGAGCTCGACGAGCTGGTCGACCCGCTGCTCGAGGAGCTCGACGTCGGCTGGTCCGGTCCGCCGGAGCTGCAGGCAGCGACCGCCGTGGCGCTCGCGAAGAGGAGCGCGGCGCGCGTGAGCGTCGGGCCCGAGCGCGCGGGCGACGCGGCCGGGACCGCCTCGATCGCGGCGCCGCAGAACGGACAGGCCGTCTCCGAGCCTTTGATGTGACGTGCGCACGAGGGACAGGGATGGAGTCGGGCCATGGTTCGCGCTCCTCCCGTCAGCGTATCTCAGTCCGTGCCGGCGTCACGCGGGTTCGCCGGCGGCGACTCCGGGCCGGACGAGGCGTCCTTCAGCTCCTCGGCCTGGGGAGGTGGTCCGTAGACGGCGACCACGGCGCCCGACGATCCGACGCCGTCCTTCTTCCCGCAGGCGCTCACGGAAATCGCCGCGGCGGTCGCGAAGACGACGGCCGCGCGTCCGGCCGCGCGAGCGTGATCGAACGCGTGCGGCCCGGGCGCGGGGAGCTCCGCATCGCAGAACGGACACGTCGCTTCGGCGACGCGGACATGACGGGCGCACGAGGGGCACGGCCTGAGCTTGCTCATTTCTTCCTCGGAGGGGGCTCTGACGGATCGACGGCGGCATCGGCGATGGGGGGCGGTCCGTACACCGCGACGGGGAGCGGCGGCGGCTCCGCGAGCCCCGCATCGGCGACGGGCGCGGGACCGTAGATGTCGACCGCGCTGCCGGGCGAGGCGGGATCGTTCGCGCCGGACTTTCCGCACGCCGTGATCGCCGTGGCGCCCATGAGGACGAGCGCGGCGCGGGTGAGCGGCCGACCCCCAGGCGAGCGCGGCTCCGTGCCGATGTCGTCCGGAAGCGTGCACTTTCCAGGCAATCGCGCCTCGCAGAACGGACACGCCGTCTCGTACGAGCGCACGTGGCGCGCGCACGAGGGACACGGATGCATGCACTCGTGACGGTCGGTCTTCATGACGACGGCCAGTCCTCCACGACGAGATCGAACTTGCCCTGATCGAACGGAAGGCCCGGGGCCTCCTCGACGCGCACGATGCGCTCTCGCTTGCCCGCGCGCTTCATCTCGAGCGCCCGGTGATGACAGAACGGGTTGTTGCCGGGCTTGCCGAACAGGACGTCTGCGGTCCACGTGCAGCCCGCGCGGCACTCGTCGGCGTAGTAGCAGCTCGCGCAGTAGCCCCAGAGGTCCTTCACCGTGCGATCGCGCGTGTAGCGCAGGGCGACCGAGCGCTCCCAGATGTCCCGGAGCGGCGTCTCGCGCACGTTGCCGCCGGCCCAGCCCGAGGTGGTGAGCGAGGGGCAGCCCTTGATCGTGCCGTCGGCCTCGATGCCGATCGTGAGGCGCCCCGCGCCGCAGCCGCCGGAGTGGCCGGTGCGGGTGCGCCCGCGGAGCGCGGTCTCGTGCGGGCCGAAGTAGCCGACGTTGTTGCCGGCGACGACGTCGATGCCCCTCGCCTTCGCCGCCGGGACGAGCTCGGTCAGCATCGGGTGCAGCGCGAGCATGTCGTAGGGCTGGAGCAGCACGTCCGGCTCGTCGACCGCGCGGCCCATCGCGACCGTGAGCTGGATCTGCCAGCTCTTGATCTTCGCCTCGGCGAGGCGATCGATCATGCCCGTCATCTCCGGCATCGTGAGCCGGTTGATCTGCGTGTTGGTCGCGACGTGGATGCCGGCCTCGCGAAGGTTGTGGAGGGCGGCGAACGCGGCGTCGTACGAGCCCTTCACGCCGCGCAGGCGGTCGTGCGTCTCGCGCGATCCGTCGATCGACACGGACACCGCCCACATGCCGGCCTCGGCTGCGGCGCGCGCACGATCGGCGTTGAGCCCGCGACCGCCGGTGGTCATGGTGGGCCGCATGCCGCTGTCCTTGATCGCGCGGATGATCGTGGTCCAGTCGTCGCGCAGGTACGGCTCGCCGCCGATGATCGCGACCTCGCGCGTGCCGATGCCCGCGAGCTGGCGCACGAGGTCGACGCACTCCTCGGTCGAGAGCTCGTCCGGCCGCGCTCGGCCGGCGCGAGAGCCGCAATGCCGGCACGCGAGATCGCAGCGCAGCGTGACCTCCCACACGGCGAGGAGCGGCTCGAACTGCTTGTCCGTGTCACGCGCGTCCGCGAGCGGGAGGTAGCGGCGCTTCGGCGCGGCCTCGCGCGACTCGTACGGTCCGTCGAGGATCGGCAGCGCGCGCGTCGGCCGAGGTCGCGCGAGGATCGACGCGCGCTCCTCGTCCCCGAGCGGTGAGAGCGGATCGCTGCCCATCGTCTACTTCTTGGGCGCCGGCTTCGTCGGCCCCGCGTCGGCGGCCGGAGGAGGAACCGGCGTCGACGGCTGCGGGGCCGCCGAGCCGTCGACCATGATCACGGGCACTCCGTACGCGGGCGCCACGTTGTTGTTCGGGTTGTCGACCGGAGGAGGCTGCGGGGGCACGTCGGTCTTCCCGCATGCGGTCACGGCCGTCGCGGCCGCGGCGGCGAACGTGATCGCGGCGCGCGCGAGCAGCCGATCCGCCGGCATCGGCGAGAGCTCGCGCGGCGCGACGGCCGCGATCTCTGCGCCGCAGAACGGACAGGTGCTCTCGCTCGCGCGGACGTGGCGCGCGCATTCTGTGCAAGGGACGAGCGACCGCATCGCCCAAGCATCGCATCCCCGTGCGGGTCGCCGCTAGAGCAGCTTCAGTGGCGTGCCAGGACCACGACCCACGCCACGAACGCGGCGAGGACGAGGGTGCCGAAGAACGACAGGACCGCGACGAGGACGAGGCGCGCCGGCGGCGGATCCGACGGCAGGAGACCCGAGAGGGGGCCGCGCCGCTCGGGCGCGACCGGCATCACGAGCGGCAGCGAGGGCTGCGAGACCGGAGGCGGAGGCGGAGCGGGCGAGGCCGCGGCGAGGATCTCGTCGATGCGCGCGGGCGGCGGCGCCGCCGGCATCGGCGCGGTGGCCTCCGGGAGCTTCGGCGTCGAGCCCGCGTCCTCCGTGCTCACGGCCCGCAGCGCGGCCTCGAGGGCGTGCGGCGTCTCACGCGTGGGGAAGTCCTCGTCGGCGGGGTGGTCGAGGTCGCTGCCCGGCTCGTCCAGCTCGGCGATCGGGTCGGCGACCGCACGAACCTTCGCCACCAGCTCGGCCGGCACGGAGGCCTGCGCGTCGAGCAGCGTCTCGCCCGAGTCGTCGGTGTCGGGATCGTCCCAGCCGTCCTCGAGGAGATCCCTCGACTCGAGATCGATCGGCGCCGGCGAGGCCGCGGGGATCTGCACGGCGGGACGGAACCCGGACTCGATCCTCGGCGGCCCGGAACGCGGCTCCGATCTCGGCGCGACGTCCGAGCGCGTCCGCGACTCGGGCGGACCGAGATCCGGCACGGTCTCGGCGGGCTTTCGCTTCTCGTTCAAGGAAGGGACCTCCGACGGTCGGGCGCCTGCCAGAGCACAATGTGTGCCTGTGCAAATTGGCCGCGGATCCGGCACAAACGCGAGAAGTTTCGCGTACGAAGTATTCGATCATGCGATCGCGCGATCGCAGCTTTCGATCGCGCCTGCGGCCGACTAGGCTCGCCTCCGCGCGATGGACTCCCAGGACCACGGCGCCGGCGACACCCAGCAGGTGACCATCGATCCGGATGCCACCGGGCACGCCGCGTTCGTCATCCTCGTGGAACAAGGGCCCTCGCGCGGCGCGAGCCTGCGCCTCGGCGCCAACGACGGCGCGGTGCTGGTCGGCACGAGCCCGATCTGCGTCCTCCGTGTCGAAGACCGGCATGTGTCACGCCGGCATCTCTCGCTCGAGGTGATGCGCTCGGCGTTGCGGCTGATCGACCTCGGCTCGACGAACGGCACGTACGTCGGGACGTTGCGCGTCGGCGACGCGCTCCTCGAGGGCGGCGAGACCGTCCGGCTCGGCGACACGACCCTCTCGATCACCCGCATCGCAGCGAACGCGCCGGCGAGCCTCCCGCCTCGCGCCGCGTTCGGCAGGCTCGTCGGTCAGAGCCCCGAGATGCGCCGGCTGTACACCTGGGTCGAGAAGCTCGCCGCCTCGAACGTGCCGGTGTTGATCGAGGGCGAGACCGGGACAGGCAAGGAGATCCTCGCCGAGTCGCTCCATCTCGAGGGGCCACGCAAGGCCGGTCCGTTCATCGTCTTCGACTGCACCGCGGTCGCGCCCAACCTCGTCGAGTCGGAGCTCTTCGGCCACGAGCGCGGCGCCTTCACCGGCGCGACCTCGACGCGCAAGGGCGTCTTCGAGCTCGCGGAGGGAGGCACGCTGCTCATCGACGAGATCGGCGATCTCGATCCGTCGCTGCAGCCCAAGCTCCTGCGCGCGCTCGAGCGCGGCGAGGTGCGGCGCGTCGGAGGCAGCGAGACGATCAAGGTCGACGTGCGCGTGCTCTCGGCGACCCGTCGCGATCTCGATCGCGAGGTGCAGCTCGGTCGCTTCCGCGACGACCTCTTCCACCGCCTCGTCGTCGCGCGCGTGGAGCTCCCTCCCCTGCGGCGGCGCATCGGCGACGTCCCGCTCCTCGCGCGACACTTCGCGCGCGAGATCGGCGGCCCCGAGGCGACGCTCGGAGATGCGCTCGTCGCGCGCTGGGACGAGCGCGCATGGCCGGGCAACGTGCGCGAGCTCCGCAACGCCGTTGCGCGCCATCTCGCGCTCGGCGATCTCGCCTACGACCTCGCGCAGAGCGGCGACGACGAGCTCGAGCCGGTGCCGAGCGATCGCCCCGGGCCCGACGAGAGCACGCTGCGCGTCGACGGGATGGTCGAGCGCGTGCTCGCCGAGCGGCTGCCGCTCGTGCAAGCGCGACAGAAGCTCGTCGAGGAGTTCGATCGCGCGTACCTCGCGCGCATGCTCCGGGACCACGGCGGCAACGTCACACGCGCCGCCGCCGCCGCGGGCCTCGCCCGGCGCAACTTCCAGATCCTCCGGGCCCGCCGCGGGGTCTGAACGCGTAGCCGCGTACGCGTACCCACTCGTCACACCTGACTCGTCGATCGTGGCGCCGGCCCGCCGGGCGCGACGAAAGGCCGGAATTTCCCGTGCGGCACGTCGGTTGCTCGATCGGCGTTCGTCCACGATGTCCTTCGGTCCAGAACGTCGCATTGCGAAAGTAGCGGTCGCGCTCTCTCTCGGTCTGGCGGTTGCCGCATGCGGCTCGGCGGCCGAGAGCACCGGGTCGGAGGCGGAGACGGGCATCGACGTACGGCGGAGCTCTCCTTCGCCGGGGACGAACGCCGGGGCGCCCTCGTGCACGCCGGCGATCACGCTCACGGCGCCCGCGGGGGCGCCGATGCCTCCGTTCGAGTGCCCCGCCGGCTGGATCACCCGAGACCGAAAGACCGCGCTCCCGATGTCGGGGCGGTTCACGAGCGCCACCGAGATCGTCGACGCGTTCTGCGAGCGCACCGATGCACCGGCGGACGCGAGCCCGATCGTCGACATCGACTTCACGCAGAGCGACGTGGTCGCGATCGCGTACGACGGCGAGATCGGCCTCTTCGGTCGCGGCGCCGAGCTCTGGGTCCGCCACGTCGAGCGCGCGTGCGATGCGCCGCCCTCGTACCGCACGGTCCTCTTCCTCGTGCCCAAGGGCGAGGAGCTGCACGAGCAGTATTGCTCGCTCTCGTGCGAGTGATGCCCGTCAGGGCTTCACGAACGTGAGGACGAAGCGGTCGCTCGTTCCACGCCGCGCACCGGCCGCGCCGGGCGCGGGGTTCCAGTTGCGCTTGTCGCTCGGGTTGCGGAGGAAGTCGGCCGCGCGCACGAGCCGGAAGCCGGCCTTCGTCACGTCGTCGCGGAGCTCCTTCTCCTCGATCCGATGGTTCGTCTTCACCTCGGTCGCGCCGGTTCCCGGCCGCCCCGAGTGATCGATGATCGCGTAGACGCCACCCGGCTTGAGCGCACGCATCACCGCGGCGTTCATCTTCGCGCGGTCGACGCCGAACCAGTACATGTCGTGGTAGAAGAGCACGACGAAGACGGCGTCGAGGTCCTTCGCCTCCGGCGGGAGCGGATCATCGAGCTCGCGCACGACCTTCACGACGTTCTTGTTCACCGGCTTCGCGAGCCGCGCGCTCCAGGGCTCGCCGGCGAACTTGTCGACGATCAGCTGGTTGTTCTGGCTGTAGACCACGCCCGTCGGTCCGACCGCGCGCGCGAGCAGCTCGGTCGTGTATCCGGCCCCCGCGGCGAGCTCGGCGACCTTCATCCCGGGCCGGACGCCGTAGAACGTGAGCATCTCGGCGGGCTTGCGCCCCGCATCCAGCTTCCGGTCCTCGTCGTCACGATCGGGCGCGGCGACGATCGCCTTCGCCTCCGCCGAGGCGGTCACCGTCTCCTGGTGCGGCTCGCTCGGGTCCGCGAACCTGCTCGACGCCGTGGCGGCCGGAGCCGTCGCGGCAGGCGCGCCCCCTCCGCACGAGACGACGAGAAAGGCGAGTGCAACGAGGCCGATACGCATGCCGCGCATCGTAGATCACGCGCCTGGCGCGGCGCGACCATCGCAGCTCACGGGATCGCCGCCGGCATCGCGACCGGCGCCCGGTTGGCGCGCCGATCGGCCTCGGTGGGATCGTTCGTGGGCCCATCGACTGCACGGAGCACCCCCTGGACGCGGAGCGCATGGACGACGTGCGAGGCCGTCGCAGCACGCAGCGCGAGGAGCTCTTGCTCGATCTCGCGCGCGGCCTCGTCCGGCTGGCGACCGGTCGCAGCCCGCGTCGCGCTCGGCAGGAGCGAGGCGTCGATGAGGCCGAGGAGCCGCGCATGCGTCGCGATCTCGGCCGTCATGAACGGCAGCTCGAACTCGTTCCGTGAGAGCGAAGCGAGCGCATCGTTGGTCCGCTGCACGTCGCGCTCGAGGATCGCGGGCGTCGGGTCCTCCGAGCGCGGCATCGCGCGCTCGAGGATGGGCCCGAGCCGCGCCATCGCGTCCGAGCGCTCGCGGATCATCCGTGCCGCGTACGTCTTCACCTCGATCGTGACGCCCTTCTCCTCGGCGAGCCGCGCCTGCTCGATCGCCGTCTGCTCGAGGACGAGGACGATGCGCGCGACGTCCGCGGCGGTGAACGTCGCCACGCCTCGCACCGCTGCACCGGCCGCCTCATCCGCGTTCGATCCCTGGGCCGCCTCGCCGCCGCCGCGATCGCCCTCGTCCCCCGAGGAAGACCGGTCCGGCGACGCGCAGGCCGCGAGGAGGACCGCGAGGAGCGCCGCATGTTTCGTTGCCATCGGGCGGAACGACTGCAACGGTCGTGCACGGACGAGCTGCGTCCCGCCGCCGCGCGCATCACGCGCGCTCGATCGCCGCGCGGATGCCGAGCACCACGTCGAACGCGGCATCGTGGAGGAGCTCGAACCCGATGCCGCGGAACACGGCGCGCCACGCGATCTCCGCGACGCCCCTGTGGACGCGCACCGTCGGCGACCACGGCGCGAGCGCACGGAGCGCCGCGGTCACGTCGCGCGACAGGAGGAGCACGCCCCCGTCGGGCGCGTCGACCATGAAGCGCTCGTCGAGCTCGGCGTCGCCGGTCTCGTCGTCGCGCGCGAGACGCAGCGCCTTCGCCAGGCCGTCGAGCGAGCCCATCGGCTTGACCACGATCGGCGGCGCCGCGTCCGGGACGCTCGTGCGCAGCGTGCTCGTGAACTCCGTCAGCGTCGTCTGGACGTCGAAGTTCCCTCGCGTGGTAGCCACGAGCGGCGCGCCCGCGACCTTCATGCGCGCGAGGTACGTGAGGTCGCCCCAGCGGACGAGATAGGACTCCGGCGCGACCTCGCGGAGCCGCTCCTCGAAGCGGAAGCGGAGCTCGCGCTGTCTCGCCTCCTCGATCAGCCAGGGCGGCGGCTGCTTCGGCTTCGGTGGATCCGGCACGTCGAACGGGCAATCACGCAGCCTCGGTGCGAGCGCGAGGGCCTCGTCGTACGCGGCGATCACCGCGTCGAGCGCGGCGTCGGCGGAGGTGAGCGCCTCGATCGACTCGGCATCGTCCGGACGCGGCGCATCCATCCGCCCGCGGAGCTCGCGCGGCAGCATCGCACGGATCAAGGGCGCGAGCTCCCGCTCGCGATGCTCGAGGAGCCCACGCTTGGTCGCCACCTGGCCCTTCAGCCCGGCGAGCGGGTCGCGATAGAGCGTCACGTCTCACATGCTATCCGGCCTCGCGGTACTTCGCGGCGATGCGCGACGCCTTCTCCACGAACTCCGCCCGGACGTGCTCCGGCGAGAGGACCTCGACCGCGTCGCCGAATCCGAGCAGCCACCGCCGCATCGCGCACGAGTCGACGATGTGCGCGGTCATCTCGACGAAGCCGTCGCGCGGCGGGGACATCGTGACCTCGCGCGCGTCGCCGTCGCGGCCGCGGAGGCCCTCGGCGATCGTGCGCGCGGCCATCCGGTCGACGCGCAGGTGGAGCGTGATCTCGGCACCGGCGCTCGCGGGATCGCTGAGGATGGGGATCGAGCAGAGGAACTCGGCGCCGTCGGCCCAGCGCCAGCCGAAGGGCCGCTCGCGCTCGTCCGCGACGAGCGGGAACACGCGCGAGAGATGGAGGAGATCGCGCTGGATCGTGCGCCGGTGGACCACGACCCCGAGCTTCGCGAGGCGCTCTTCGATTCCAGCGACGTCGATGCGCGGAGGAGCCTTCGGGATCATCGAGAGGATGAGCCACTGGCGGATGAGCTGCGTCGTCACCCTGAGGACTTAATCCGTCGCGATCGCCCAACCACTCGAACGGATGGAGACGACTGCGCGAGCGTTCAGAAGTGGACGGCGACCCCGGCGCCCGCGCGGTCCGGTCCGGCGACCGGGACGAGCGCGACCTCGCCGACCGGGACCTTCCGGCCGCCGACGATCGCCAGCGGCAGCCCGAGCGCGACGAGCCCGAGGCCGGACATCGCGACGATCGCGCCCGCGCTCGCATCGCCGCTCCTCCCGTCGGTCATCGAGTCGATCCAGGCCATGCCGAGGCCGACGTTCAACGCGACGCCCCCGGCGATCGCGGTGCCGAGACCGACGCCGAACAGCGTCGGATCCTGCCGCCGCCTGACGGGACGATCATGGTCCTCGGCGCGCGCGAGAGGCCCGGTGAGCAGGATCGAAGCGGCGAGCAGCGTGGGAAGGAAGCGCATGGCCCCACGCGAGCAAGATCCGGTCCGCTCCGTCACGGGGTGCGCGCGAGGGGCGCGGGCGGATCGGGGACGCGGATGTCGTCGGGCGTGCCGATCTTCTTGTCGGGTCCGCCGCTGACGACGGTGACGCCCCCGCGCTCGTCGCACTCGATGGCGAAGGGCTTCTCCCACGCGTCGACGGTCTTCGACGCCGTGTCGATCTCCTGCGCCGCCACGAGGGTCTCGACCGTGGGGCAGTCCTCGCCCGCGCGCGCCATCCGGTAGGTGCTCACGGCATTGCGCAGGACGCGAGCGCTCTCGCGCGACGTCGTGATGCGCGCCTTCTCCAGATGACCGATGACGGCCACGGCGATCACGCCCGAGACGAGCGCGATGATGCCGAGGACGACGAGGATCTCGATGAGGCTCATGCCGCGCTGCCGGCGGCGACGATGGTTTCGCATGCCGACGACGACTGCGAGGCGCGTGCCGCACGGCGCATGACGGGCGATCGCGGGGTTTTCGCGCGATCGCCCGCTGGCTCGCGTCAGCCTGACACGCGCCCGAGGCCGCGCGCGCCAGGTCGTCAGTCGGCGCCGTTCGCGCTCGCGTTGGAGGCCGACGCGCCGCGCGCGAGACGGAGCACCTCCTCGCGCAGCGCCTTGGTCTCGGCATGTGCCGCGTCCCCGAGACCGACGACGTACCGCGCCAGGCGCCCCACCGCGGTCGTCTCGGCGATCACACGGATCCCGTCGCGCTCCTCCTCGACGCGCATGCCGTCGAGGAGATTCCGCTTCACCCAGCGCGCCTCCGGCTCGCGGACGAAGAACGCGTGGCGCTCCTTCTTCGCCTTGGGATCGTAGTAGCCGTCGAGACTGCCGGCCACGAGCTCGTCGATCTCCGCCGCAGCCGCGTCGCGGAACGCGGTGCTCGCGTCGACCGACGCATCGGTGACGTTGTCCACGCGGAACCACTTCAGCTTGTCCTCGCGATGGCACATGCCGACGAAGCGCGCCGGCGGCCCTACGACGACGCGATGCACCGAGGCATGCCGCAGCGAGTCCGAGCCGCGGCTCGCCGAGTAGTAGCGGAAGCGCAGCGGCTTCTTCCGCTCGGCCGCCTCGACGACCGCGTCGAGGAACTTCTCCTCCGGGACGCTCACCTCCGGGGTGACGACCGCGGTCGTGGGCGGGGACTTGCCCGGAAGGCACTCGAGCGTCGCGCGCATCAGCCGATCGCGCTCGCGGCTCTTCGGCATGCGGCCGAGGAGGCGGAGGAGCGCCTCGACGTCCTTGCTCTCGAGCCCGATCCCGCCAGGGAACCACGTCTTCGGCACGCTCCAGTAGACGTGCGGGGTGTCGCGCTCGTCGCTGAGCGGCATGCCGCTCGCGCGCAGCTCGAACAGGCGTTTGCGGAGCGCGGGCACACCGAGCTCGACGTGACGCGCGAGCTCCGCCTGCTGCCACGTGCGCCGTTTGACGAATGCCTGGATGATCGCGGCGAGCGACTCGCCGGCGGTCCGCTGACCCATGCCGGTCGTCATCCTACCGAGCAGCCCCTGGCGCGGGCCACTTCGAAACTGGCCGGGCCATATGGTCACGATCTCCAAGCTCGCGGGATCGTTCGATCGCGATCCTGGCACGCGGATCGCTCCATGGCGGCGTCATGACACCGAACAACCCCATCCGTATCACCGCCGTCACCCTCGCCGACCGTGCCGGCAAGAGCTTCCCGATGCACGCCCACGCGCAAGGCTACGCGCGATGGAAGAGCGGCAGCGTCTCGATCGAGGAGGAGTCGGCGCGCGCGATCGTCGCGAAGGTCCGCGGCGAGCAGACCCGCAGCGTCCGCCTCGAGGACGCCGACGGCCGCCTGCTCGTCCAGTGCACGTGCCCGGCGCGCACGTTCGAGAGGCCTGGTTGCAAGCACGTCTGGGCGACGCTCCTCGAGATCGATCGCCGCGGGGCGCTCGCAGGTCTCCGGGGCGCGCGCTCGCCGCTCGCGGTCTCGTTCCTAGAGGCGCCGCCCGAGCCGCCCGCGCCCACGCCGGCGCCCACGCCGACCGGCGCCCCTGCGAAGAAGCCCGCGAAGGACGCGAAGAAGAAGATCAGCCGTGCGACCGAGTCGGCCGCCGATCGGGCATCTCGGCGATCTCCTCGAGCGACCGCCGCTCCGCCGGCAGGGCGAGGAAAGCCGCGACGATCCCCGCCGCGATCATCAGCCCAGCGCCGATGAGGTAGCCGTCGAGCACGCCGCGGCGGCTTCCGCTGCCCACGAGCGCTCCGAACAGCATCGGAGCGACGACGCCGCCCGCGCCCGTGCCGATCGCGTAGAAGACCGCGATCGCCATGCCGCGCAGCTCGACGGGGAAGAGCTCGCTGACGGTGAGGTACGCCGAGCTCGCGGCCGCGGACGCCACGAAGAAGACGCCGCACCACATCGCGGTCAGCTGCGTCGAGGTCACCGCGTCCGCGGCGAACGCCCACCCGCTCAGCGCGAGCAGGACCCCGGTGACCGCATAGGTCGAGGCGATCATCACGCGGCGGCCGATGCGGTCGAACAGCGGGCCGAGCACGATCGGCCCGAGGAGGTTTCCGAGGGCGAACGGCAGCAGGTAGAGGCCGATGTCGTCCGCCGGCACGCCGTAGAACCTGCCGAGCACGAGGGCGTACGTGAAGAACACGCCGTTGTAGGCGAAGGCCTGGGAGATCATGAGCACGAGGCCGAGGACCGCGCGCCGGCGATGCTCGACGAGCAGCACGTGGAACACGCGCCCCCAGCCGGTGTCCGCGTGCACGTCGACGCGCGAGACGAGCACCGGGGGCGGGAGGTCGTGGCCCTCGGCCTTCACGCGCTCCTCGATGGCGATGACGACGCGCTCGGCTTCGTTCACGCGGCCGTGCATGAGCAGCCAGCGCGGGCTCTCGGGCAGGTGGCGGCGCGTGAAGAGGATCACGAGGCCGAGAGACGCGCCCAGGGCGAAGCACACGCGCCAACCGAGGCGGTACGGGAGCACGGCGGGATCGAGCAGGACGATCGTGCCGAGCGCGCCGATCGCGGTGCCGAGCCAGTAGGTCCCGTTGATCGCCAGGTCGGCGCGGCCGCGCACGCGCGCGGGGAGCAGCTCGTCGATCGCGGCGTTGATCGCCGAGTACTCGCCGCCGATGCCTGCGCCCGTGATCGCACGCAGCACGGCGAACGCGAAGAACCCCGTCGTGAACGCGGTGAGGAACGTCGCCGACAGGTAGACGAAGAGCGTGACGAAGAAGAGCTTCTTCCGGCCGAGGATGTCGGTGAGGCGCCCGAAGAGCAGCGCGCCCACGACCGCGCCGCCGAGGTAAGCGCTGACCGACGCACCGATCTGCTCCTCCGTCAGGTGGAGCGTATCGCTGCGCCCGAGCACGTTCGCGACCGCGCCGACGAGCGTGACCTCGAGCCCGTCGAGGAGCCAGGTGATCCCGAGCGCGATGACGACGCGCCAGTGCCAGCGGCTCCACGGCAGCCGATCGAGCCGGGCGGGGAGATCGGTCTCGATGGGCTCGTGCCGTCGTGTCGTCGCCATCGACCTCGCGCGTGCGGACAGCGTACCTCGGCCGCACGACGCGGGCGTGCGGCGAACGCCCGCAGCGTCTCCCCGCACGACGGGCACGCATTCTGCACCGTGAATCGACCGCATGCGGACGGCACTCGAGACCCTGCTCGGGATCGCGGGCGGCGCGACGGCGATGATCCTGGTCGACGGTCACGCGACGAGGGCCGTCGCTCGCATGCGGCGTCTCCTCGCGCCCGCCCCCGAGCGACACGCCACCGTACAGTCGATGGTGCGCGGCAAGCTCGACGGCCTCACGCCGCACGCCGGCGCGATCCACGTCGGCGACGACCATGGGTGCATCACGCTCACCGGCGACGTCCTCACCGAGGAGCGCGCGCTGATCGTGCGAGAGGTCGCGGCCGTACCCGGCGTCGACTCGGTCGTCGACCTCCTGACCGAGCATCGCGCTCCGGACGACATCCCCGCGCTCGTCGTGCGGACCCCGAAGCTGCCCACCGTGCCGCGGGTGCGCGCCGTCATCGCGCGGTCGGCATCTCCCGCCCTGCGCATCACGGCGACCGGCGCCGGGCTCGCTCTCGCCGTCGCCGGCTTCCGCGTCCGCGGCCGGCGCGGCATCCCGCTGGGGATCGCCGGCGGCGTGCTCATGGCGGCTGGCATCGGCGGGCGCCGGGGCGCCGGAGCGGTGGCGGACCTCACGCGGATCCGCCGCGTCATCACCCTCGACGCGGCCGTCGTCGTGCACGCTCCGGCCGAGGACGTGTTCGCCGTCCTCCGCGCGCTCGACGATGCGCCGCGGTTCCTCCGGCACGTGCGCGCCGTCGAGCGGCGCGGCCCTCATCGCTATCGCTGGTCGGTCGACGGGGCGGTGGGCGCGCCGATCTCGTGGGACGTCGAGATCACCACGCTGCTCTACAACCGGCGCATCGCCTGGCGGAGCGTGAGGGGCGCACGCGTCCGCATGGACGCGGACGTCCGGCTCGAGCGGCTCGCTCCCGACACGACGCGCGTGCTCGTCCACCTCCGGTACGCGCTGCCCTTCGGGCGCGACGGGCGCGCGATCCGCGCGCTCTTCGGCGACGATCCCGACGTGCAGCTCGCAGAGGACCTCACGCGTCTCGAGAAGCTCGTCGAGCAGGAAGGGCCGAGCTACTACGACTCGCCGGTCCCCACCTGACCGAGCGCGATCGCGCGGGCGAGCTCCGATGCGGCCTTCACCCTCGGCGCGAGGGCATCGGCCGGCGAGGCTTCCGCGCGCCACGAGGGCGGCGCTCCCAGCTGACGCAGGAGCGCGCCGCTCTCCACGGGGAGCGCCATCGACAGTGCGAGCTCCGGGATCGGCCCGCGCCAGGCTTCGTAGTCGGCGGCCTTCACGCCGCGGAGAGTGGTCGTCGGGGCCGCGCCCCTGCCCTGCTCGCGCCGCCGCGTTCCCTTCGAGCGAAGCTCGCGCAACGCAGAGAGCACCTGCTCGCGCGTCCGTCCGCGCAGCTCGAAGAGCAGGAACGGATCGCGGTCGAGAGCGTCCCCGAGGACGAAGTGCGTCGCCGCGATGTGCTTGCACGGGTTCGCCTGGTCCGGGCACGAGCACGACGTCTCGAGATCCTGCTCGCCCGTCGGGAAGAGGCTCGTGCCGGCCGCGCGGAACGCCTCGTCGATCGCGCGCGGCATCTCGCCAGCGAGGAGCTCCGCGGCGAAGCGGGCCTCCGACGCCATCGCGGCGATCGCGCGCTCCCATCCCGCGTCGTCGATCTTCGCGAGCGCGATGCGAACGACGTAGGGCTTCGGGGCCGATCCCGTCACCCGTGCGGTCACCTCCCCCGCCGTCACCACGAAGTCGTGCGCGCGACCGGTGCGGGCATACGTCTTCCCCCTCGCCAGCCGGCCCGCGTAGCGCGCTCCGAGGCGCTCGAGCGCCTCGATCCAGCGTGCGCCCCACCACGTGGTGCCCGCCGTCCTGATCTTGATCCCGTGGGCGGGGGCGGGACGCTTCCTCTCGTGCGGAGGCCAGTGGTTCTTCACTGCGGCGCCTCCTCGTCGGCGATCGCTGCGGCGCCCCGCGAGAGCGAGACGAGATCGCGCAGCGCCGCGTCATCCATCTCCGTGATCCAGCCCTCGCCCGCGCCGACGACGCGGGATGCCAGGTCGCGCTTCTTCTCGAGCAGCGCGTCGACCTTCTCTTCCACCGTCCCGGCGCACACGAGCTTGTGCACCTGGACCGCGCGTCTCTGGCCGATCCGGTAGGCGCGATCGGTCGCCTGGTCCTCCACCGCGGGGTTCCACCAGCGATCGTAGTGGAACACGTGGTTCGCCGCGGTGAGGTTGAGGCCGGTGCCGCCCGCCTTCACCGAGAGCACGAAGATCGGCGCGCGCCGCGGCTCCTCCTGGAAGCGCCTCACCATCGCGTCGCGTGCGCGCTGCGGGGTCCCGCCGTGGAGGAACAGGACCTCCACGCCGAGGCGCTCCCCGAGATACGTGACCAATCTGTCACCCATCTCGCGAAACTGGGTGAACACGAGCGCCTTGTCGCCGGCAGAGAGCGCCTCCTCGAGCATCTCGGCCACGCGAGAGAGCTTGCCGCTCCGGCGCGGGAGCGGTCCCGCCTCTCCGAGGTACTGCGCGGGATGGTTGCAGATCTGCTTGAGCGCGGTGAGCAGGGCGAGGACGCGGCCACGGCGCTCGATGCCCTCGGAGGATGCGATGCGCCGCATCTCCTCGTCGACCGCCGCCTGGTAGAGCGTCGCCTGCTCGCGCGTCAGCGTGCAGACGACCTTCATCTCGTTCTTCGCCGGCAGGTCGCGGATGACGTTCGGATCCGTCTTCACGCGACGGAGCAAGAACGGCGCGGTGATGCGCCGGAGCTTCTCGGCGGCCTCGTGATTCCCCCACTTCTCCACGGGGACGGCGATCTCCGTACGGAAGCGCTCGAGCGGTCCGAGGAGCCCGGGGTTTCCGAACTCGAGGATCGACCAGAGCTCCGCGAGGCGGTTCTCGATCGGCGTGCCGGTCAGCGCGAAGCGCTGCCCAGAGGACAGCGATCGCGCCGCCCGGGCGCCGGCCGAAGCCGCGTTCTTGATGTTCTGCGCTTCGTCGAGGACGACCGCCGACCATTCGACGCCGGACAGCGCCTTCGTGTCGCGCCGCAAAAGCCCGTAGCTCGTGAGGATGACGGCGCCCTTGTGCGCGGCGAGCGCCGCAGGCTCCTTCGCGCGCGAGGGACCGTAGTGACGTACCACCTCGAGGTCGGGGGCGAAGCGCGCGATCTCGCGCTCCCAGTTGCCGAGCACCGACGTCGGCGCGACCACCAGCGACGGCGCATGCGCGCGGCGCGCGAGCAGGAACGCGATCACCTGCAGCGTCTTGCCGAGGCCCATGTCGTCGGCGAGGCACCCGCCGAGACCGAGCGACGCCATCGTCACGAGCCAGGAGAGGCCGCGAGCCTGGTACGGGCGCAGCGTGGCCTTCAGGCCCGCGGGGATCGCGACCTCCGCGGTCTGCGCCATGCGCGCGCGCTCGAGCCTCTGGGCGAAGGCTCCCGCGGCGACGACCGATGCACCGATCCCGACCGCGCCGGCGTCGGTCTCGCCGGCGAGGGCGATGCGCAGGGCATCGCTCGCCTTCATTCGACCGCCGCCGGCGGCGAGGCGCTTCTCGATCTCCGCGAGCTCTCGCGGATCGACGGCGACCCACGCCCCGCGGAACCGCACGAGCGGCGCCTTCTGCCTCGCCAGGGCGCGGAGCTCTCGCGCGTCGAGCGTCTCGTCTCCGATCGCGGCGCGCCACTGGAAGTCGACGAGCTGCTCCAGCGCGAGCGACGCCGCGCCTTCGACGCGGCCCGCGACCTGCGTTCTCGGCGCGCCGCCGTCGATGCGCAGCTGGAGCCGTAGGCGCCGCTGGCCGCGGGAGGTCAGCGCCCCCGGAACGATGACCCCGAAGCCCGCCTCCGAGAGCGCAGGCGCCGCGTCCGAGAGGAACGACCATGCGCCCGCAGCATCGAGCGGCACGCCTTCCGGACGCGGCTCTCCGAGCGCGCTCGCGATCGGCGGGAAGCGCCGCGCCGCGAGGGCGAGGCCGCCGAGGAGCGCGTCCTCGGCCTTCGCGAAGCCCTCCCCCAGGCATGCGAGCTTCTTCGCCTTGCCCGCCCAGAGATCGTCGGCGGTGACGAGCAGGCTGGGATCTTCGGGCGACTGGAGGAGGAAGCGAATGGAGAACGTGTCGACGCCCTCGGCTTCCGGCAGATCGAGACGGAAGCAGACGCGCGGTCGATCGCGCGCGCCGAGCGCGGGCTCGACCCATCGTGCGAGCTCCTCGATGACGGTGCGCTCCTCGAACGCCCCCGTCTCGAAGCGCGGATCGCCACCCGACGCCGCGCGAACGAATCGTGCTTCCCACTTCGCCCCCCTCGTCGCGGCGGGCGTCGCGACGGATACTCTGCGCGCGAGCGCATCGGCCACCGCGTCGAGGTACGCGCGGACGACCGCATCGGGCGTCCACACCTCGCTCTTCCCCGCGGCCACCGCGTGGGCCGACGGCGGGAGCGCACGGGCGAGCGTGCGTACGTGCGCCTCGTCCTCCGCCGCCCCGAGCGCGGCAGCCCAACGGACCTCGTCTCCTTCGATGCGCGGGACGATCCGCTCACGAACGACGAGATCGAGCGCGAGCTTCGACGCGAGGCTCCAGGCCCCGATGGACGGAGCGGCATCGCGGACCTCCGCGGCGGTCATCGACGCGAGCGGCGCGAGCGCTGCCACGGCATCGATCGCGAGCGCATCGACGGTGACGCGCCGCCCCGCCGGGACGATTACGTCCGTGCGCTTCGCCCGCGCCGTGCGCGCGGGATCGAGCGCGTGCGTCCGCTCGAGGTCGTCACCCCAGAGCACGAACGCGCGATCGCCCGGATCGAACGAGAGAGGCACGCACGAGCTGTGTCGCACGGATCGTGCGCGACGAGAACCTCGGCCGCTCGACGTGCGGCACGCCGCGGCATGCGGCTTGCGGTACCCGCCCGGACAGGAGGTATCCGATGGGTAGCCAAGCGAACCGCACCGAAGGCATGGCCGAGCAGATCGGCGGCAAGATCAAGCAGGGCATCGGCAAGGTCCTCGGCAACGAGCAGATGCAAGCCGAGGGCAAGGCGAAGGAGATGAAGGGCGAGGCGCGGGAGGAGAGCGCCAAGGCGAGCGAGCGCGCGAAGGGCGCGGTCGAGGAGGTCACCGGCGGGATCAAGAAGAACGTCGGCGCGGTGATCGGCCAAGAGCAGATGCAAGCCGAGGGCAAGGCCCGCGAGCTCGAGGGCGAGGCCCGCCAGAAGGCGAACCGCTAGCCCCCAGCGTCAGGCGCCGCG
>WBZO01000931.1_pt2 | contig 50992 bp, 50 predicted proteins | sample 5204261 | NCBI WGS metagenome assembly WBZO01 (sample SAMN12412400, study PRJNA552823) | activated sludge metagenome | isolation source: activated sludge from anammox sidestream of wastewater treatment plant... | place: USA: North Carolina | collected 2017-09
GCATGAAGATAAGTTAAGTACAGTTGTTAATGCCATAAGTAATTGTAAAAGCTTTTTCATAACAACTCCTACTTCAATAAATCTTGAGGATTAAGCCCAGCTGGTAACAAAGATGGAATATATGCGACACCATGAAAATCACCAGTAACACCATATATATTAACCATCAGATCTTTGGCAGAGACCTGAGTATTTCGTAGCCCAAGTCCTGCTGTTTTTGTCGTCTTAAACTCCGGGAAATATTTACCAAATAACTGTTTTAAATCTGGATTACGCACACCAGCCCAGCTAACAGCGAATACCTTGCCGTCAGAAACATATTCTTTGATAGTAATATCACCTGTGGCTTTGATTATTGAGACTTGATATTTAAGAGATTTGTTTCCCGTATCCACTTCCTGACTAATCATTTTAGTGGTTACGGTAGAAATTGAAGATGCCAAAGCTTTATTGTCGCTTTCGATACTGGGAGTACTTTCGCCCAATGTTGCATAAGCAGATAGCGGCGCAAACGCCACCATTAGCATTAGTAAGACTTGCTTCATGTACTACTCCTGAATTTAACATTACACATACTCAACTCGACTGATAAGCTATAAAACCATTTCATAGGTTTCTAAATTTATGGATAACACTTATGCTACCATAAACTCTCATTCCATTTGAGTATGCACAATAAAAATTAAATTGTTAAATCAAGAAGTATTATACTTAAACTATGGTTTGTAGGTGATTGAGTATAAACCACGTGTTGTATTTGAATTATGCATTTTCCAGCTTTCACCATCTGTAGAAGTTAAGACAAGACCTTGCATTCCTACAATTACAAATTGATTGCCCGCATAAACAACCGAACGCAAATTTGCAGATATTTCTGGCTTTGTAACTTGTTGCCAATTTACTGCATCACTGGAAATCAAAATAGTACCACGCTCTCCTACGATAACATATTTCCCTGCTCCGTAAGCAAAGTCATATAGCCAGCTTTTAGTATTTGAGTTTTGAACACTCCATTTATTCCCATCATTAGAGCTATAAATTGCGCCCTTAGAACCTACAGCAAGAAACTGGTTATTTAAATAACGAACCGAGCTAAACCATTGTGTTGTACCTGAACTTTCAGAATTCCAATTAGACAGGTCATTTGAACTTGCAATTACTCCATTAGCACCAACGACAATATATTTCCCAGCACCGTAACAGATACTATTTAACCAATCTTTACCAGCAACTAAAGTTTTCTGCCAGTTATTTAGATCATTTGAATACATTACAGTACCGTTCATGCCAGCTACAAGATACTTATTATTACCAAAATTTATATCATATAACCAAGCTTTACTTGGGCTAGCAATATTTTGCCAGTTTATACCATCTGTAGAATATGCCATCTTACCATCAATACCAACAGCAACAAGTTTTCCATTGATATAATCTACGGCATTATAAACATTAGCAGCACTACCTTTATCACTAGTCCAAAATGTGGCATCAGCATCAGAAAGCTTTATAATACCATTATCACCAACCGCAACATAATGTGGACCCTGCCCAGATACATTTTCAATTGAAGCAGTAGTAAACCAGCCACAGGAAGTTATTGTCAGCAGACTAATGCCAACAATAACTCCTTGCTTACAAAAATTTTGATAATTAAATTTAAACATGATCCAGATAACGTTCCGCATCCAATGCCGCCATACAGCCAGAAGCCGCTGAAGTAACAGCCTGTTTATAAATCATATCCTGAACATCACCTGCCGCAAATACGCCCTCAACAGAAGTTGCTGTAGCAAATCCGTTACGTCCAGCTTTGGTTACGATATAACCATGATCAAGCTCAAGCTGACCCGCAAAAATATCACTATTCGGATGGTGTCCAATTGCAATAAATACTCCACTAAGCGTAATATCTTCTGTAGTTCCAGAATTATGTTTTATCCGCACACCAGTAACACCTTTAGCATCACCAAGAACTTCGTCCAGTGTAGAATTAAGTTTTAATTCAATCTTACCGCTACTGACTTTCTCCATTAGACGATCAATCAAGATCTTCTCTGATTTAAACGTATCCCGACGATGAATTAAAGTAACTTTACTACAAATATTGGCTAAATAAAGCGCTTCCTCAACCGCAGTATTACCACCGCCAACTACAGCCACTTCCTGGTTTTTATAGAAGAAGCCATCACAGGTAGCACAACCAGATACACCTTTACCCATAAATTTCTGCTCAGACTCAAGCCCAAGATATTTGGCAGAGGCTCCAGTTGCTATAATCAAGGCATCACAAGTATATTCACCCATATCGCCAATTAATCTAAATGGTTTTTGTTTTAACTCTACGGTATGAATCTGGTCAAAAATTATTTCAGTACCAAATTTTGTGGCATGGTCCAAGAAACGCTGCATTAATTCAGGTCCCTGACACTCACCGCCAACTTCAGCTGGCCAATTTTCAACTTCAGTGGTCGTCATTAATTGCCCACCCTGTTGCATCCCAGTAATAATGACTGGTTTTAAATTTGCCCGTGCTGCGTAAATTGCTGCTGTATAACCAGCAGGACCTGAACCCAAGATAATTAATGAGTGATGTATAACTGTCATTCCGTGTCTCCTTCTTTTTCCGGCAACGTAACATTAATTTCTAATAACTCAAGATTTTCGCGTTTTTCAATATTAACCGACAATGCATCCTGATCTATCTTGATATATTTTGCAATTACAGCAACCAATTCTTTTTGTAACTCTGGCAACCACTCCGGAGCCTCTGTCTGCTCATTACCATTAATAGTCGCCCGTTCATGTGCCAAAATAATTTGTAACCGTTCTTTGGCAACTGAAGCCGACTGCTTTTTTTTACCAAAAATCAAATCGAGTAATGACATATCAGTTACCTCCAAAAAGACGTTTTAATAGCCCTTTCTTCTCGGCAGTCGTATAGCGCATTGGCTTATCTTCACCCAAAAAGCGCGCTACCAGATCCGTATAAGCTTCCGATACATTGGTACCTTTGAGATTAATCGCCGGAGTACCAGTATTTGAGGCTTGTAAGACATCTTTTGACTCTGGAATAACACCAAGCACAGGGATACGCAAAATATCCTGAATATCCTGAATGGAAAGCATATCGCCAGCTTCAACCCGGTCAGGGTTATATCTGGTTATAACCAAATGTTCTTTAACTTTTTCTTTACCATCAACCGCACGCCTTGATTTTGAAGATAAAATCCCAAGAATGCGGTCAGAATCACGGACTGAAGAAACTTCAGGATTTGTAACAACTAAGGCTTCATCTGCAAAATAAAGCGCCATAAATGCACCTTTTTCAATTCCGGCAGGTGAATCACATACTATATAGTCGAAATCTTTGGCAAGATCATCAAGAACTTTTTGCACCCCTTCCTCACTCAACGCATCTTTATCTTTTGTTTGTGAAGCCGCAAGAATAAATAAGTTATCGCAGTTTTTATCTTTGATAAGCGCCTGATGTAGAGTCGCATCACCACTAATGACATTCACAAAATCATAAACAACACGACGCTCGCACCCCATAATTAAATCAAGGTTACGTAGTCCAATATCAAAATCAATCACAACCGTTTTGTAGCCACGTAATGCCAAACCGGTTGCAAAGCTAGCTGAGGTGGTAGTTTTACCAACGCCACCTTTTCCTGATGTTACTACAACAATTTTAGCCATAAATACTCCTGCCAAATAGCCTTTATTAATTTATGAAAAGTCCAATGACTTTTCAACGACGTTTCTTTCACCCAAAAAATAAAATAACAATCTTATAAGGCCACTACATTCAACCGATCTTTATCATCAAGAAAAACTTGCGCCGGCTTATTTAATAAATGTTCTGGCAACTTTTCATCTAATGCCTTATATATTCCAGCAATAGATATAAGTTCCGGGTTAAATTTCTGTACAAAAATTCTGGCACTTTTATCGCCATAACGCCCGGCGACTAATCTCCCCCTAGCATCTCCATAAACATGAATATTACCGCCAGAGATTATTTCTGCATTATGTGATACCAAGTTTAATATAACAATATCGCCATCATTTTCAATTTTTATTCCACTACGAATAGGCTCTTCAATGCGAAGCGCTGGACTGCTAACCGGGGTGGATTTTAAATTAAGTGAGAGCTCAACTACGGGAATGTCCGCAATATTTTTCATTAATGCAAATTCATTCGCTAAAATAAATTTTAGCTCAAACATTAATTTCTCTGCATTCACCTTGATTAATTTTATTATTTCAGTTTGCTTTTCCGGATTAGTTTTTCCATCAAACTCAATAACCAGATAACGACCAAAAGCATCAAGTTTACGCAAGTGGACTAGCTTATCGTAGATTTGTTCTGCTGTAGCATCAGGAGATAGTTTAAGAATGTAATAATCAAAACTGGCGAGATTTATCTTAACTGGTGGTGTCATGGGCATATTTTTTTAAGCGTCAGTTATAAAATATAAGTTATAATACATTCATGATTTTATCACACAATAACTTCCAGTCTATATTATTTCATTGTGCACAATAAAGAGTTTGACATTATTATAATTGGTGCGGGTGCAGCAGGTATGATGTGCGCCCAGATAGCAGCATCAAAACACAAGAAAGTCCTGCTACTTGATCATAGCTCCAGACTTGCAGAGAAAATACGCATTTCTGGTGGTGGCAGGTGTAATTTCACCAATATAAACGCTAATCCGGAATGTTACCTTTCGCAAAATAAACATTTTGCCACTTCCGCCTTATCCAGATATACTCCGTTTCACTTTACCGAAATACTTGATAAATATAACATTGGCTACCATGAAAAAACCCTTGGGCAATTATTTTGTAACCAAAAATCACAGGCGATTATAGACCTACTTGATCAGCTATGCCAGGAAAATAATGTTACCCGACTAATGGAGACCTCAATTGCAGCTCTAGATAAAATAAACGGCAAATTCACTCTTGAAACGAATAAAGGAGTATTTAACTCGGAAACTTTGGTTGTTGCCTGTGGTGGTTTATCCATTCCGCAAATTGGTGCGAGTGGATTTGGCTATCAAATAGCAAAACAGTTTGGTCTAAAAATAATCGATACTAGACCAGCACTGGTTCCATTAACCTTAGATCAGGAAACACTGACATCATTTAGCCCATTGTCTGGAATTTCTTTCGATAGCATAACCAGTATTGGAAAAGTCAGCTTTCGCGAAAATAGCCTATTTACCCATAGAGGTCTTAGTGGGCCAGCGATTTTACAGATATCTTCATACTGGCAGCACGGAGAATCAATAAAGATTGATTTACTCCCGGATAAAGCCATAAGAGCTGAAATATTGGATAATCGCAGTAGTAATAAACTACTAAGAAACTTCCTGCATGATTTTTTTTCTGAACGCCTAACTGAACGCATCTGTGAACTTCTTGGTATTAATCGACAGTTAAGTCAACTCAGCAATAAGGATATTGATAAAATAACTGCTTTTATACACAATTTTGAAGTACACCCAAACGGTAGCGAGGGATATAAAAAAGCTGAGGTAACCAAAGGTGGTGTAGATACCAAATATCTTGATTCAAAATCGATGATGGCAAAGAATGTCGAGGGGTTATATTTTATAGGTGAAGTAGTTGACGTAACTGGCTGGCTTGGTGGCTATAATTTTCAGTGGGCATGGTCATCTGCACATGCAGCAGCAACCAATATCTAGAAGGATTATTTGAGGTAAATATGAAAATAATAACTGCCAACGTAAATGGCATTCGTTCTGCACACAGTAAAGGCTTTTTTGACTGGTTATCCACTCAGGATGCAGATATTGTTTGTCTGCAAGAAATTAAAGCTGATATTGATTCTATTCCCAAAGAATTAATTAATTACAGTAATTATATTTGCGAATTTTATCCAGCACAAAAAAAAGGATATAGTGGAGTTGCTATTCTCGCACGTACCAAACCAGATAATATCATCACCGGATTGGCGAATCAGGAAATTGATGATGAAGGTCGTTACTTAGAATTTCAGTATGGACAGCTAAGTGTTATTTCCCTCTACATGCCATCAGGTTCAAGTGGAGAAGATAAGCAGCAAAAAAAATTCCGCTTTATGGATTACTATCTGCCAATCCTAAAAAAACAACACTTGGAACGTGATTACATTATTACTGGAGACTGGAATATTGCTCATAATGAAATTGACTTAAAAAACTGGAAAGGAAACCTGAAAAATTCGGGCTTCTTACCTGAAGAACGAGCATGGATGACAGAATTATTAGAAAGTGGTTATACTGATTCATGGCGTCACCTGCACCCTGATACTCCAGGTTATACTTGGTGGTCTAATCGCGGACAGGCATATACTAAAGATGTTGGCTGGCGGATTGATTATCAGATTATTACAGATCGGCTAAAAGATAAACTAAAATCGGCACAAATTTATAAGGATCAAAAATTTTCCGATCACGCACCTTTGATAATGGAATACGACTTATGACAAAGATAAAAGCTGTAATCATGGATGGTGATGGTTCAACCATTACCCACGAAGGAATATTACCAGATAATCTGCGGGATTTAATTATAGGCAACCCACAGATAAAATGGATAATGGCAACCGGTCGGAGCCTAGATTTATTGAGGCGGCTTCCAATTATCGATTATCTCAGTCGTGATGTACCCCATATTGTGGATGGTGGTGGCAGACTGGTATTACACGATGGTACCAGTGTTATTGATCATTTCTTAACTCCAGAAGAAATCAATCATTTATTTAACCAGCTTAACATTGAAAAAATAGACTTCCTGTATTCATACTTAGATCAAGCGCGAAGCTATATTTTCAGTGAAAATGAATTAGAACACTGGAGTAATCGCCCACAATTTATGACCGCTCAAGCAACTTCGGATATAAATGAATATCATCAATGGTCATTGAAAAATCCACCCACTAAAATTTTCATGCGCATAAAAGAAGATATTAACCTAGATGGTGTCAATTGGCATCAAAATGAAAGAAATATTGATGTTACAGCAAAAGGCGTAACGAAGGGAAGTACCTGCTTTAAACTTCTTGAAATGTTGGGACTGAAGGCAAATGAGACTGCCTTTGTTTTTAATGACCGTAACGACCTACCATTAATTGAACATCCGGAATTACAAGACATCATAACCATCAAGGTTGGTGACTATTTACCAGAGACTGGTGCAAATTATCACGTAGCAACACCTCATGACGTAGCAGATGTTTTGATGAGAATTATAAATTAAAAGAATTGAAAGGCGTAACTACAAGAGTTACACCTTTAGGAATAGGAAAATACATTTATGTATTTTCAGTGCAGGATTGTACCTGTATTTTAGTTGCCTGACAACCGACCATTTTGGATGGTATGCATATTAATTGTAAAAAATTAACCAATAGAAATATTAAACAATTTAAGTTTAAGAGTAATTATGACCAAACTACAATTCATCTATCAACAATCACAACTATCCGATTACGCTAATGATATTATTAATCGCGCAATAAAACTTGGTGCTAGTCAGGCACAGGTTGAATTAAGTGAAAGTATCTCTACTGATATTGAAGTTTTAGACCAAAAAATCGAGAATTTTGAAACCAGTCATGAGAGTCAAATGCTATTAACAGTTTATCTAGGTCAACAAAAAGGGCATATTGGCATAAGCAATATTGATACCAAAAATCTGGATACAATAATAAAGCAAGCTCTTGAAATCGCAAAATATACACAGACAGACCCCGCAAATGGAATCCTTGAGAAACAGTTTTTAACAAAAAAACTGCCTACAGATCTACAGCTATATATGCCACATAATGAGAATAATGATACTTTAATCTCAACCGTAATGGATATTGAGCAAAAGGCTTTAAGCTCCGACAAACGTATAACTGCATCAGATGGTGCTTCGGTTTCATTGACAAGCTATAACTTTGTTACTGCCAATAGTAATGATTTTAATTTAGGATATCAAACCAGTCGTTATTCAAATTCAGTCAGCTTAATTGGTAATACAAAAAATGGAATGCAGACAGACTACTGGTATAGTTCCTCAAGGAATTATACTAAACTCCTAACCTCGGCTGAACTTGCCAATCATGCTGCAAACCGATTATTACGGCGACTTAATAAAGGTGAATTTAAACAATCCACCTGCAAAGTGATTTTTGAAAGCACTATTGCAAAATCAATTATTGGGGCATTAATTGCGGCACTTAGTGGAAACTCACAATATCGCAAGCTAAGTTTTTTAAATGATAGCCTAGGTAATAAAGTTCTTCCTGAATGGTTAAGCATTGAAGAAGACCCATTTATTCCGGAAGGGTTATCGAGTTGTTATTTTGATAATGAAGGTGGACAAGTTTATCAGCGTAAACTGGTTGATAATGGACTTGTTAGTGGTTATCTTTTATCTGCTTATTCAGCGCGAAAGCTTAATATGCAGCCAACAGGCAATGCTGGTGGTGCGCACAACCTTAAAATAACAACTAATTTCAATGGTGATCTTATAGATCTAGCTAGAGAAATGCACTCTGGACTAATAATTATTGAAACCATTGGGCATGGTCTAAACTCGGTAACAGGAGATTATTCAGTCGGAGCTTCTGGACTGGTTGTAATTGATGGCAAAATAAGTCATTTCACAGATAATCTAACGATTTCTGGAAATATGCGGGATATCTACAATAACATACTCTACATTGCAAACGATAGCTCACCGGGGAGTTTACTATGCGGTTCAATGCTTATTGAGTCTAACTGCCTGCAAATCACAAGTAAATGATATCCTTGCAAAAGTTAACAATTAGGCATGAATTGCAGCAAAATAGAGAAAAGGTTAGGCTAGTTCCTAACCTTTTTGATTAGATAAACAGTTACCCTTTTAATAGCTTTTTATTAGTTGCATAAATTTGTGCCATTAATGCCGATGCCTTGCGTGACTTGCTATCACTACCGCGACTGGTTAAAATAATCGGAACTCTAGCCCCCATCACAATTCCAGCAGCATCCATACCAGACAAATAAGTCATCTGTTTATATAAAAGATTACCAGATTCAATATCAGGAACAATAATAATATCAGCATCCCCCGCAACTGGAGAATCAATTTCCTTGACTTTTGCTGACTCAGATGATATTGCATTATCAAAGGCAAGCGGACCATCAATAATTGCACCACAGATTTGTTTCCGTTCTGCCATCTTACAAATAGCTGCAGCATCAACAGTTGACGGAATTTGCGGATTAACCGTTTCAACTGCGGAAACAATTGCTATTTTTGGCACACCTAGCCCCATTCCTTTGAATAACTCAATTGAATTTAATACAATATCAACTTTGGTATCAAAATCAGGAAAAAGATTAATTGCAGCATCGCTTAAAAAAAGTGGTTTTGGATAGTTATCTGCATCAATTGCAAATACGTGGCTCATTCTGCGATCTGTGCGAATTCCGTACTCTTTATTTAATATTGCATGCATTAATTCATCAGTATGAAGTTTCCCTTTCATTAATGCTTCAACCTTGCCTTCTCTGGCTAGTCTAACGGCAACTTCAGCAGCTTCATGACTATGTTCGGTATTAACAATTTCAAACCCGCTGATATCGATATTAAACTGACTAGCACAAGCTGTAATTTTTGCAACAGGTCCGACTAGAATAGGAATAATACTACCATCTTCAGCAGCCTCAACAGCACCAAGTAAAGATAGTTCATCAACAGGATGAACAATCGCAGTTTTAACAGCATCCATACCTACTGACATTTTATGCAAAATTGCTAATAAATGATTTTCTTCTTTCTTGAACATCACTTGAGGAATTTCTATTTTTTCACGTCTTATTTTGACAGTCGGAACTTTAACAATTGCAGTACCACTGATCACCGTCTTACCAGCCTGATTGGTACATTGACAATCAAATTCAACAATATTTTTATCGTCACGCTTGGATGCAGCAGTAATTTTTGCCAAAATCCGATCACCCAAGCGAACCGGATGCTCAAAGCGCAGATTTTGCCCAAGATAAATCGTTCCAGGTCCAGGCAATTTTGTTCCTAATATGGTTGATAAAAAGGAAGCTACTCCCATGCCATGAGCAATAACTTCTTTAAATACGCTATTTTTGGCATAATCTTCATCCACATGAGCAGGATTAACATCACCTGATACCGCGGCAAACAAATTGATATCATTCTCAGTTATTGTATGCTCAAGCGTTGCTGAATCACCAATATTAATTTCGTTAAAAATTACGTTCTCTATATATTCCATCTTAAAACTCCAAATCCAAATTAAAATCTAGCCAATAATCGAATAACCACCGTCAATCAAAACTACCTGCCCAGTAATTTCGCGTCCGGAATCTGCTGCCAAAAATGCTGCCAGATTACCAACTCCATCAATCGAAACAGGATCTCGTAGTGGTGCAACTTGAAGAGTATTACTAATTAACTGATCAAATCCCTTGATTCCTGATGCTGCACGAGTCATAATTGGTCCTGGTGAAATCGCATTTACCCTAACACCAAACGGTCCAAGCTCAGCCGCAAGATAACGTACCGTTGATTCAAGCGCTGCCTTCGCTATTCCCATCAGATTATAATCCCGGACAACCTTCTCACTACCATAATAACTCATCGTCAAAATACTACCACCATCTTTCATTAGCGGAAGTGCTAGCCTTGTCATTTCGATCATTGAATAGCATGAAACATCCATCGCTGACATAAAACCATCTTTGGAGCATTTATAAACTTCACTATGCAGATCTTCTTTTGGAGCAAATGCAATTGAATGCAATAAGAAATCAAGCTTGCCAAATTTCTGCTCAATTTGTGAGAAAACTTTTTCCAAATCTTCAGCCACCATAACATTACATGGCATAAACAATTCAGCAGCAAGTTCATTTGCCAGAGGCTCAACAAAAGGTTTTGCCTTTTCATTCAGATAGGTTACAGCCAACCCTGCTCCAGCTTCTCTAAATTTTTTGGCACACCCATAAGCAATACTATCTTTATTGGCAATTCCAATAACCAAACCCTTTTTACCGTTCAAGTCAACAATCACGTCTTAACTCCATTCTCTCATAAAAAAACAAAACGGGAAGAGATTCCCGTTTTTATAAATAGATACATAATCAGTTGAAGATTTATGTTTTATCTCAGTGCAATTTACAGTTAATACGTAAAGAGCAAAGCAGCAAAACTAGAGCTTCAAGTGGTCTGATTATATCAAGTTTACTTATCAAGCAATTCAGGATTTTTTTCCTGTTTTGCAAGACTCTTGGCAGTTACCATCACCCCAAGAAAAACACAAATTGCCCATGCAAGAATCAGCATAATTATTCTCCCAGATTAATACATTGTTTTTGAATTTTCTTCAATCCGCGCAGTTGTAAGTTTACCACGCATGATCCGATAAACCCAAGAAGTATAGGTTAAAACTATCGGAGTAAAAATTAATGCAGCAACAAGCATAAGCAACAAGGTATGCTGGGATGAAGTTGCATCCCATGCAGTTAGACTACTTGCGGGACTAGAACTTGAAGGCATAATGAATGGGAACATTGATAACCCAGCAGTCAAGATAATCCCAGCCATGCCAACACCACTAAATATAAAAGCAAATCCAGATTTATCTTTAGCATTAAGAATTAAAGACAATATTAAACCAGCAAAGCCAAGTACTGGAGCAAGCATCATCAACGGATATTGCTGATAATTATGTAACCAACCACCTTTTACTATCTCAACTGTTTTTAGTAACGGGTCAGAAGGACCATTCGGATCAAGATTTGTTGCAACATAGCCATTAATATGTCCAACCGCCAGACCACCTACCGCAAATAATACTATTGCTAGAATTGAGAATATTTTTGCAGCTTTCTTAGCCCGTGCCTGCATTGCGCCTTCAGTACGGATCGTCAGATATACGCCACCATGAGCAAGCGTCATACAGAGCGATACAAGCCCACATAATAAGGCAAATGGAGAAAGTAACCCAAGGAAACCTAATATTGGATTAGTAGCATCACTCACCAGACGCATATCACTATCAAAATGAAATGGAACACCCAACATTACATTTCCTACTGCAACACCAAATAGTAATGGTGGCACAGCTGACCCAACAAATAGTACCCAGTCCCAAGTTTTACGCCAGCTAGGATTCTCAATTTTAGAGCGATAATCAAAAGCCGGAGCACGTAAAAATAATGTCCACAGTACTGCCAAAATCGCAATATATAAGATGGAAAAAGAAGTGGCATATACTAGTGGCCATGCCGCAAAAACTGCTCCACCACCAGTAATAAACCAAACTTGATTTCCATCCCAGTGTGGTGCTACCGAATTAATCGCAGCACGGCGCTCTGAATCCGTTTTACCAATAAAAGGCGACAATGCACCAACACCCATATCATGACCATCCATAATCATTAGACCAATCATGAGCACAGCTACCAAGACCCACCATATCAATTTTAAAATTGCATATTCCATGATTCTACTCCTTATGCCTGCTGCTCAAAATGATATTTACCAGTACCCAAACTTGATGGACCAAGCTTGGTATATTTGACCATTAGCCAGATTTCAATCACTGCTAATAAGGTATAAATAACCACAAACCCAGTTAGGGAGAAGATTAATTCGCCACTAGTCAAACTTGAAGCAGATAAATGTGTTGGCAAGATACCAAAAATTGTCCATGGTTGACGACCATATTCTGCAACAAACCAACCAGCCCAGCAAGCGACCCATGGAGTTGGAATCCAGAATAATGCCCATTTTAGTAACCAAGTTTTTGTCTCAAACAATTTTCTGTTGCCAAAAGAATACCAGCTTGCTAAAGCAAAAAGCAGGAAGAATGAGGCACCCAAAAATACCATTATTCTAAAGCTATAATATAGTGGTAGTACATGTGGCACTGTACTTTTAGCAGCTTCATCAATCATTTGTGGCGTAGCATTAGCAACGTCATTAGTGTATTTTTTCAAAAGTAAACCATAGCCCAAATCCGCAGAATTGGCTTGAATCTGTGCAGCCATAGCTTGATCATGTGGGTTTTTACGGAAAGCTTCCAACATCACCAATGCTTTTTGCCCACTTATGATCTTCTCACGATTCTCGGCAACAATTTCTTCAACCCCTTTGATTGATCCCTGTAAATCATGATGAAGAATCAGACTACCAACATAAGGAATCTTGATATTAAAATCATTAGTCCGTTTTTCCTGATCCGGCAATGCAAGTAGTGACCAAGGAGCTGGAGCTTCTTCAGTCTGCCAAACACCTTCAATTGCTGCAAGTTTTGATGGCTGTGCTTTATACACCTGAAGACCAGACTCATCACCCATGATAATCACCGCAATAGTTGCAAATAAACCAAAGATTGCAGCTATTTTAAATGAACGACGAGCAAAAGGAAGATCTTGTTTTTTCATTAAGTAATAGGAAGAAATACCAAGAACAAAAACCGATGCAGTTACATAACCAGCACAAACTGTATGAAAGAATTTTGCTTGCCCAACCGGATTAAATAACACGCTATAAAAACTGTCAAGCTCCATACGCATTGTGATTGGATTAAATATGGTTCCAACTGGATTTTGCATCCAGCCATTTGCTACCAAAATCCATAATGCAGAAAGATTAGAACCGATTGCAACTAGAATTGTAAACAGTAAATGTTGCTTTTTAGAGACCCGATCCCAGGCAAAAAAGAACATTCCAATAAACGTAGATTCAAGGAAGAATGCCATTAAGCCTTCAATGGCAAGTGGAACACCGAAGATATCGCCAACATAATGCGAATAATACGCCCAGTTAGTTCCAAACTGAAACTCCATGGTAAGACCAGTGGTTACCCCAATGGCAAAATTAATACCAAAGAGCTTACCCCAAAACTTGGTCATATCCTTATAAATTTCTTTACCAGTAATTACGTAAATAGTTTCCATAATTACTAATAGCCAAGTCATACCTAAAGTAAGCGGCACAAATATAAAATGATACATCGCAGTTATTGCAAATTGCAATCGCGATAAATCAACTAAAGTGTCCATGGTTTTCAACCTCAAAAAATGTGTAAAAGTTTAACCTGATTTACAAATTCAGGAATTAAGCTTAGATTATCAAATCTAAGCTTACATTTCACAAGATGCGAAATATGCTACTGACCCAAAATATGTTGACCAGCTGCCTGATCATCAAGTTTTGGCGGATTACTAAATGAAACATACCATAGCCCTGTCAGGAGAATGGCTTTCACCACTAACAGGCAGATAATTTCTTTCCAATATTGCTTAAACATAGGCGTTCTCCAATGCTCATGCCAATATTTTAACATATTTTGCCACAATTACCACATTTTTTGTGGGGTTAATAACCCACTAATCTTGTCAGGTTAATACCCTGAAGACCTACTCAGGCTTATAGTCTTTTATCTGTTCCTTTAACAAATTACTAGTATGGAATGATACTACTCGACGAGCACTGATAGGAAATTCTTCTTTCGTCTTGGGATTACGTCCAACGCGGGGATTTTTATCACGCAAAATAAAATTACCAAAACCCGACACTTTTACCTCATCACCATCTTCAAGACTTTTTGTCATAACATCAAAGAAATCTTCCACTAGCTTATATGCATCCTGTCTAGTTAATGTAGAGTTATCAATAACCACTTGTATTAAATCATTTTTAGTCACAGTTTTAGACATATTCAACCCAATCAAAAAATTAAAATCTATTCAAAAGCTATACTTGTTTCAATCCAGACTATATAAATCCGGAAAATCTAAATCATATGCAATTACTATAAGTTTAACGTAATTGCCCATTATATTTGGTAGCTACCGCCTGCTTTATAAGCTCAAGATAGCTATTTATTTCTTCATCAGTAAGTGTATGATCACTCTGGAAAACAAATTTTAATGCTACACTCTTCTGAGTTTCCGATAAATTTCCACCCGTAAATATATCAAAAACTGTAGAAGATAGCAAATCATTTATCTGCAAATCACTGATTGATTTCAAAATATCAGAAGCCAGCACATCCTTATCAAGAATAAAAGCCAGATCGCGATTAACTTTCTGGAATTTACTAACCGGAGTCAGGCTATAGCTAATTTCGGAAGGAATCAAACTAGTATTAATTTCAAAAATGTAAGGCAAAGTATCAAGCCCTAACGGCTGTGCTAGTTTTGGATGTAGCTGTCCAAGTATTCCAACATCAGTTCCATTGATAATAATATTTGCAGTTCTACCCGGATGAAATAAAGGATTATTGTTTGCCATTTTAAAATCAAGCTTGCCATAAGCAGCAAAAAGATTCTCAACGATATTTTTCAAATCATAGAAATCAACTTGACGTGATTTTTCAGACCAACCCGCATTATGCTTTCCATAAATCAAACCAGATAAATACAATGGTTGCAAATCAGCAGCCTCACCATGGAAAACTCTGGCTAATTCAAAAACCCGTAAACTATCATATCCTCGATTAATATTGTGCTGCAAGGTTTTAACCATATCAATAATCAAATTATTACGCATCACAGCCAAACCTGCAAGCGGATTTTTTAGGCGAATCAGCTCATGGCTTTTATCAGCAAGGAGTTCGGCATAAGATTCTTCAATAAAGGCATAGCTAATAACTTCATTGAAGCCCATACTTACCAGAGCATCTTTCCATGAAGCTAGCTGATTTAGCTTACTATCAACCGAATTAAAACGATGCGCAAGTACTGGCATTTTTGCCTGTATGCGGTCATAACCATAAACACGAATTATTTCTTCGATTATATCTTCACGAATTTTTAAATCAAAGCGATAGCTTGGTGGTATAACAATTAATTTTGTTCCATCAATTTCAAACTGACAACCTAGAGCAGTAAGTATACGGTTAACTTCAAGTATTTCTATATCTTCGCCAGCTAACTGATTAATTTCTTTATAACTCAACTGAATCTTATGACTCGTGGATACCTCTTTAATAAAATGTACATACCCACCAATTTCACCACCACAGATGTCAAGAATTAATTGAGTAGCCAAGTTGATCGCATCATGCTGTAAACTAGAATCTACGCCACGCTCAAAGCGATAGGCAGAATCAGAGCTAACACCATAAGCCTTAGCACGACCATGGATAACTTCTGGAGAAAAAAAAGCGCTCTCAAGAAGAATCTCGGTAGTCTCCTCAGTTACAGCTGAATCAAGCCCGCCCATAACGCCAGCAATTGCAACTGGATTATCATTACCATCAACAATTACCAAATCCCCAGTAATTAATTTAGCATTGGTTCCATCAAGTAATTTTAAATCCTCATTTGCCTTAGCTGTTCTAAAACCAATCCCACCATTTAATTTTGATAAATCAAATGCATGCATCGGCTGACCTAAAGTTATCATTATATAATTTGTAATATCAACTAAAGGGGAAATTGAACGAATTGAACTACGTTCCAAAGTACGTTTTAACCATACAGGAGAAGAGGCTTTATTATTAACACCACTAATAGTTAACCCAACGTAATGAGGACAAGCATTACCAGCTTCGCCATTAAGTGTAAAACAAGGTATTTTTTTAGTCAGATAATTATCCTTGATTTGATCTAGCTTTAGCGAAGCACCTGTTAGCGCATGAATTTCACGTGCAAGCCCGATATAAGATAGGCAATCCCCACGATTAGGTGTAATTTTAAATTCAATAATACTATCATCCAGATCCAAATACTCACGAATATCGGTACCCGGTATCGCGCCTTTATCTAGCAATAATAGACCATCAACACCATCAGGACAGCCAATTTCATTACCACTACATAGCATCCCATATGACATCAAGCCACGCATTTTACGTTCAGTAATTTTAAAATTCTCAGGTAGTATCGCACCAACTTTAGCACAAGGAACTTTAACGCCAACTGCGACATTAGAAGCTCCACAAATAATCTGTAATGGTTCGCCACTACCAACATCAACTTTACATAACGACAGCTTATCTGCATCCGGATGTTTTTCACAGCTGATTACTTCACCTACTACAATACCACTAAATTCGGGGGCAACTGGTGTTTCATCTTCGACTTCAAGCCCTGCCATAGTCAAACGTTCAAGAACTACTTTTTTATCTAGTTTGTCAGTAAAGAAGCTCTGCAAATAATTCCATGAAATTTTCATTTAACACCCCTCAAACTGGCGCAAAAAGTCCAGATCATTTTCAAACATCAAACGTAAATCAGTAATTCCGTATTTAAGCATAGCCAGACGATCTATCCCAAAGCCAAAAGCAAATCCTGAATATTCACGGCTATCTATTTTCATATATTTGAGAACTTCTGGATGAACCATACCACAACCACCAACTTCTAGCCATTTCCCAGTCTTTGCAAAATAAATATCGACCTCAGCCGAAGGCTCAGTAAAGGGAAAGAATGATGCTCGAAACCTTACTTGCAATTCACTATCTTCAAAGAAGGTGCGCATAAATTCAATAATAATTGCTTTCAGATTAGCAAAGCTGATGCCCTTATCAATCCAAAGTAACTCCATCTGGTGAAACATTGGACTATGAGTTGCGTCCATATCTACCCGAAAAACTCGCCCTGGGGCAACAATCTTGATAGGAGGAGTGTTTTCTTCAGCAAAACGCACCTGAATTGGTGAGGTATGCGTACGTAAAACACGACCGCTAGCTGTATAAAAAGTATCCTGCATCGCTCTTGCCGGATGATTATCAGGTATATTAAGTGCCTTGAAATTATAATAATCTGTTTCGATCTCAGGACCATCTGCTACAGTAAAGCCGAGGCTAGCAAAAATGGTAACTAAGCGTTTTAATGTCAGTGTTACCGGGTGTAAGCTTCCGGAATTACTACCTCTTCCAGGCAAGGTTACATCAATTGACTCATTAGCCAACTTAGACTCTAGCTCAGCATCAATAATCTGCTGGCGCCTAACCGCCAAGGCACTCTCAAATTCTGACTTGATGTTATTAACAAGAGCTCCAAATGTCTTACGCTCTTCAGCTACCATATCCTTTAGCTGCTGCATAAAAGCAGTAATTGCACCACTTTTACCTACATAGCGTGACTTAAACTGTTCCAAATCATGTAAAGACGTAACTGCCTGCATTTCATTTAATGCAGTTTGTAATACCGAATTAAGCTGTTCCATATTTCTACCCATGGAAAATTAGATTAAAGTCCTGATTGAATTTTATGCTGTTTAATAACTTCTAGTGCATCCTGATAATGTGGTACAAGATGCGGAATCAATAGATCTCCTTGATGAATCAGCTGCATATCTTCATTTAACATCTCTGACTCAAACCAATCGATTAAACCACTCCACATTTTACCGACCAGAATTAATTTGCGATCCCTGATTTTTTTCACCTGCATTAATTGAAGAACAGTCAGAATCTCAAGCACCGTGCCAATCCCGCCATAAAAAGCTACAAAACAGTCACTTACCGCCACAAAATGTTGTAAACGGGTAAAAAAAGTTTTATGTGGAAAAGCTTGATCTAAGTAAGCATTATTACTTTGCTCAAACGGAAGCTCGATATTAATTCCAACTGATTTTACCTGTGAATTGGATAATTTCCCTTCCATTGCACCACGATTACCAGCTTCCATAATTCCGGGACCGCCACCAGTTACCACATTGCATTCAAGACGTGCCAGATTTTTTGCAAACTCAAGTACATCCTGATAGGTGGTAGAATTTTCCTGAATTCGTGCTGAACCAAAAATTGTAACCGTATATTCTTCATATGGTGGATAAAATTCAACCAAATCATCGGTTAAATCCCAGACTTTCTCCAATGAATTTACAACCCTCTCTTGGACACTACGATCATGAATCAATAATCCACGCATATTAACCTAACAAAAAAAATGAGGGCTTTAATCAAGCCCCCACATTCAAATTATGCACTACCGATTAAGCTAGTTTACTTTTTGCAATTTCAACAAATTTAGCAAACGCTACTTTATCGTGAATCGCAAGATCAGATAATACTTTACGATCAACAGCAACTTCAGCTTTAGCCAAACCATTAATGAAACGGCTATAAGTCATACCAAGTTCACGACAACCAGCATTAATACGTGCAATCCATAAAGTACGGAATTGACGTTTTCTCTGACGACGATCACGGTAAGCATATTGACCAGCTTTCATTACCGCTTCTTTAGCTACACGGAAAACATTTCCGCGACGACCACGATAGCCTTTAGCTAAAGCAAGAATTTTTTTATGACGCGCACGCGCGATTACACCACGTTTTACTCTAGGCATTCTTCAACTCCTTTTATGCGTATGGTAACATACTACGTACATGACCCATATCGCTAGGATTAACCTGCACGGTACCACGTAACTGACGTTTATTTTTAGTTGTTTTCTTAGTCAAAATATGACGTTTGAATGCTTTTGAGCGCTTGATACCGCCACTGCCTTGGACAATGAAACGTTTTTTCGCACCAGACTTTGATTTTAATTTAGGCATGTTAACCTTCTTTATGAATCTGATTTTTAATTAAGATAGCAGGTGCTCATTTAGAGTCTTTGGGAACCATACTATCCACCAATGAGGGACGAATTATAGCATATTACAATGATTTATTCAAATATTTTCTAATACCATCGGTAGCCTCAATCATCGTAGGATCATTCACCCGAGTCATAAGGCGTGCCTTATTCTCCCCCTCATTAGCTCTGTCATTGATTTTATGCCATAAATGATAAACTGGAGCAGCAAAACGTCCATCCTTGATTTTTATCCCCGCATGAAGTAAGCGCACGAGAAAATCAGCGTCCTCATGCCCCCAACCACTAAAGCTTTCATCAAAACCATTAACGGTCAAATAATCCTTACGCCAAAGTGCCATATTGCAACCTTTAGGTCGCCGCCAGTTACTAGCATGTTTCTTACGCCATGCTGCATTAGTATCTAATCGTAAAGCTGGTAGCCATTTGTTGGTTTTACCGCTTATCCTATCCAAAATTGATTTAAAAATACAGTTACTCGCAATATCGATTAGCTTTTCTGCTAATGCTTTTTGGGTATATTTTTCACTTAATAGCACCCGATTGCCACCAACAAAATAACCAGCTTCAGCAAGTCTAAATTGATTAAGGATAAAGTCCTTGGCTACAAGACAATCACCATCGATAAATACTAGATAATCGCCAGAAGATTTACTAACCGCTAGATTACGAATTGCTGCAAGCCGAAAACCATTATCTTCATGCCAAACATGGATTAAGCGAAAAGGGAAATTCTGCTGAAACCGCGCGACCAGTTGCGCGGTATCTTCTTTAGAGCCATCATCAGCAACAAGAATTTCAATCTCATCTGGGGTAATAGCAGAATCAAGCTTCTGTGCTTCGATGCTTTTTAAAACCAGCTCTAAGGTATCAGGGCGATTATAAGTTGAGATTATCAAACTTAATTTCATTTTACCAAACCCAATTTTGTTTTTAGAAAATATCCTAACTGAATCATAAAATTCATTACGCCATTACCTTGGATTATAAACTCACGGCGGATTTTTTCCAGTACTGACAATTTTCGTTTGGCGTGCCGATGTCCCAGCTGTGATGGGATATCCCAGTCATGCTCGATAAGGTACGGATCACAGCCAACTACATTTAGGCGATGTAAGGCATAATTACCCAAGAAATCATCAACTGGCGCATTAATTAATGGTGATTTCTCTAGTAACTTCTTAGCTGCTTCGGGCTTAATTATATAACACTGGGTCCCCATTGGATCCCGCCAATATTTGACAAGTTTAAGATCAGAAAAATGCTGCCAAATAAACCAATTACGATTAAAAATCCCGCTTAGGCGCAAGATATCATAGTTTTGATAGTTTTCAAGTGAAGATAAGGCTCTAGCAAAATTCTCGGTAATAATAACATCATCTTCCATAATACAAACAGGCTGATTTCCCGCTGCAATTTTTCGCCACAGCTCCTGATGCGACATAAAGCAACCAATCTCACCAGCTGTCATTTGCCGCCCAAACATTTTCTCACGGTAGTCATAAGCATAATTATGATTTTGGGGTATATCTGGGTTCCCACGCATTGCATCAAAAAACTCATAGCCAAGTTGGCAAGCTTCCAGCTGAGCTGAAATTTGCGCACGCCGTTCTTTAGCATCTGGCAATGATATTACATAAATTTTCATATTATTTATTCAAGCTATCAAAATATTTCATATATTCGGGACTCCATTTATCATGCATACCGATAAAATTTTTGCTATCAATAAATGGTGGATAACCAGCTTTCATACTAAGCCGTATATAATGGTGAATAAAGGTATCCAAACAAATATGTACAGTTTTCATATCACCAACTTCGATTTCCCGTGACTTAGTTCGCAAATACAAATCAAAATCAGCCTGTTGTAAGCGCTCATCCCATAGCCCGATTTTATCAAGAGCGCTTCGCTTCATCACAACGGTATTACCAACAAATCCTTCTTTGATCTGATATTTAAATTTATTTAGCCGATCATTAGAAAATTTATTCCAATCTGGATACATCAGCTTATGCATCAAATTTAATACCCATTTTGAACGCCCAAGCAGTCCAACAAAATTCTTGATTTTTTTCCAGCGCCGCTTTAAAGTCCTAGTAGCAAGAAAGTTTTCAACCTGCTCAATACCACAAACTGTAGCAACTTCCAGACCATTATACTCCATTGAAGCTAAGATATTCTCATCCCAATTTGGTGACACAATCACATCATTATTCATAAAAACCAGGTTATCATACTTCGCAACGGCAATACCCTGATTTTGTGAGTGTGGATACGAATAATTAGCTTCATTACGAATTACTTTCACCCCAACCGACTCAAACCAATCTGCGCTACCATCAGTTGAAGCATTATCAATAATTATCAACTCAAATTTATTTTTAGTGTATTGGTTAAGCTTTTCCCAAAATAACTGGTTCATTGCTAACTGATTATATACTGCGGTAATAATGCTAATCATATGTTACTCTATACAAATATTTAGTTTTTATTCGAACAAATATAAAGCCCATGGGCAAATTCATTACAAGATTTTTCAGCAATAACTTGATGAATACGTATGGGCGAGAATGGATAACTATCACCTAAATTCGTCAGGACATAAATACAATCCCGATTAAAATAATTCGCTAAATTTTCCGCTGTAGCTGAACTTGACATAGGAAAAGACTCAAGGTTTAGTGAGGTTACAGCAAGGTACTGATAAAGTGTCGAGCTGCTACAAACACTGGTATTATGATAATTAGTCACCATATATGTGGCAAGTTTTTTTGCTTCTTCAACATTTGAATAATCAAAAGACCAGAAACTTTGCCAGCCAGTACCCCATAATGGAAAGATTATAATACATAGCAAAAATAGCAATAAAAATATATTGTAAAAATTTCTGAAATACTTATCCATAACAGACTTTAATTGATTATTAGAGAATAAAACGATTATTCCGGTGAACATCATTACATTCAGATTAAGTCCATAGTAGCTTTTATATTCATGTTGTAAGCCAAAATTACTAGTTGCCCACATAATTATTGTGATAATACTAGCAAAAAAAACCTCTGGAACTATTAATGGCAGAAATAAGACTGGTAAATATAAACGCCAGAATCCTGAATCAGCGTTAAAAATACCCAAGAATACTTCCTGCGGGTTTAATAAAAGATTACGCACAATCTCAGATTTACTAGATCCATAGGCACTCCAAAATTGCATTGTTGTTGGTGTAATCATCCCGCTTTTATGAACAAAATATGGCTGAACCCAGAAAATATTTATACAAAACATCAGCCCAGATAAAAGAACTGCAACCAGCGCAAATTTAAAATCCCCGCGATATAACATTACTAGAGAAAACCCAAAGACAAAGAGAACAGCATCCTCTTTAGTACTAAGTGCAAAAACCACCATAAGAATAAAAGGCAGAAAAAGCTTTTTTCGATAAAATATAATCATCCAGACTAAAAATAAGGGAGTGAAAAGCTCAGGCAAAAAAGTACAGTCAACGCCAGCCAATGGCGATGAAGCAAAAGAAATAGTAATAAGAAATGCATAAAAATCATTAAGTTTATACGTCTTTGCAAGGAACCAAATACCTAGAACAGTACCCCAGATAGCTAATGCACCGATAAAGAGGAGAGTTTCAGTAGTATGAAATAAGCAGTAAAAAGGTAAAACCATAAGCAATATATAGTTCTGGTGTGTACCAAAATGATAGAACCCAGCCGCAGTAGAATAGCCAAAATCTCCTGCCTGCATAGCATTTAGCATAGTCTGAAAAATGGCAATATCATCGGCTTTAAGCTGAAATGCATAATATTTGGCAATGAATGAATATGCGTACGAAAAGATTAATGCCAGAAAGAATAACTTTAAAAATATCTTATTTATCTTAAAAATACTAACATCTGGAATGGGATCAAAATAAAGTCTCCAGCTAATCCAAATTATGGTGAAAATAGCTCCAACATATTGAAAATCACGAAAACCCAGATCTAAATGACAAAGGCAGGCTAAAATAGGTGGTAAAACAAATAGAAATGTCCACATTAGAACAAGCTGGTTAATACTACCCAGATTTAGACGCCTCGACAAACTACTATTCAATTTCAAGTAGCTCTATAAATCTATTTATAATTACTTCTGGCTTAATATTAATAACAGTTTTTTCATCAAAAATACTAAGCAAAGTCGAATTTGTGATTGGCAAACGATATTCCGGTTCAAAATAACCAAATAAGGCAACGCCTTTTAACCCATATGCCGAAGCAATATGCATTAATCCCCCATCACATCCAATGAAATATTCGGATGAAGCAATTAGTTGAGTAGTTTCAGCCAAATTAAGCATATTTACTTTATTAATCACTCGGTTAGGAAATATCTCAATTATTTTCTCTGCATCAATAACAGCATTGGCATTACCAGCCAGAATAACGGTTAACTGTGGGCATTTCAGAAAAAGTTTGTCCAAGACTTCAGTCCATTTATCATAAACTCTTCTTTTCTCATCTTCCCCGCCAATAGCAATAATCAGCTGATTTTTTACGACTTTACCTTTTATTCCTTTTAGCTCTGGACGCGCCATTAGATCAAGCTGCTTCTGCTCATAAGGATAACACAATAAAGCATTTATCCGATGAAAGCTATAAAGTATCCAGTTAAATTCAACTCCGTCGAAATGTCCACGAAAATGACAGTATTGCGTTTGCCTAAAATATTTCTTCTTGGTTTTAAGTGAAATGCTTTTTACTGAATCAAGCAGGATTAAATCATAATCGGCAGTTATTTTGGTAGGGTCAGTATAAACCTGATTAAACCACTCATCATCAACAAATAATGGATAAATTTTCTCATCCAAGAGAACATCCAGTTGGTAACCGTTATCTGCCAATAATTTTCGCCCACTGAGTGCCATAACTGCATCGCCAATGTTTTTTATTGAAGGCGCAAGCCAGAGTATTTTAGTCGTACCTTCTGGAATACTCTTACGTTCAAGAAATTTTTGCCCGCTAACTAACAAAAAAACCTCACGCCTTAGTAATCGCCAGTTTTCATTAAACATATGCCCAAAGCTTTCTGTCTTTAACTGAAAATCAGCTTTATGCGGTATTTGTGTCAGGAATTCTGGTGTATAGCGCTTTTTGAATAATTTACACATTTTACAGCTTCATTTTTTTAAATTTATTTTCAGGAATTAATTTGATTATCTTCATAATTAACCGCCAAAACCATGGCGTATAAATCACATTTTTCCGCGCATTAATTGCCTTGATTATGTCATTGGCAACTTTTTCTGGCTTTGCCCATAATAACCCCTTTTTAAATTCAATCGTCATTTTGGTATCAACAAACCCAGGCATTATTGTTAGTACATGCACATTATGCTGATAAAGTGCGTTTCTTAACCCTTGCAGATAAACATTTATCATGCCCTTAGCGGTACCATAAATATAATTACTTTGCCGCCCACGTTCACCAGCAACTGAACTAATTACGGCTATCGTACCATTTCGTTGTGACTTTAACCGTCTAGCTACATTGTGACAAATTTCTATTACGCTTAATCCATTAACTCTCAGAGCAGCACTGGCATCTTGCCAACTGTCTTCGCAAGTAACCTGATGAGGTAAATTTCCATGCGCAATGAATACCAAATCTACTCGACCAAGGTGCTCAAATGCTTGACCAATTTTGTCTTCAAGAATTTTGCCACCATCAACTAAGGCATCATAAACTTCCGCACTAACATTGATACTCGGATATTTAACTTTTAGGTCATTTATCTGTAACTCTAGCTGTTTTTTTTCTCTAGCAAAAAAATAAAAGTTACAGTTTTCAAGCGCAAGCTTATTAATTACACTCTTGGCTATCGTAGAGTTTGAACCAAAAACTATCACATTTTGCATATTAATTCCCATATAAGCGCCGCCATAAATTAGAACTAAATAGCGGATCAACATATTTTATAAATTCATTAAGCCTTGGATAACCAGCTTCAAAAACCTCTTTTGACTGCATAGCATCTTTGGCAGCATAAATAGCCCCACCAGCGGCTAGTACAATATTATCTAGCTCTCTGAATAAATCAGCGGTAATTCGCCCTTTATTGGCAAAATCAAGAGCAAGTGCAATCCCAGAGCGTGGAAATGACATCAGCCCACCAGAAGCAATTGAACCAAAAGTTTTTAGTACCGCCAAAAAAGAACCATTATTACTCTTACTTATTCGAGTAAGGATTTCGCGCATTACCTCAGCCTGATTAGCTCCTGAAATTACGCACTGATACTGATAAAACCCCTTGCTCCCGTATATCCGATTCCAATTAAGCAGCTTATCCAATGGATAAAAAAATGGATCATAATGTACTATCTGCGAAAGCTTTGTTAATGGTCGATGATAATATAAGGTATTAAATGCTTTAAGCGTTAACCCATTAATCAATGATTTTGCCGGGGTAAATGGAAAAGATCGCTTATTAGAAGTAATCGGGGGTAATTTTTCCAAATAACCTGCATGTTCGCCAGTATAATAAATTCCACGCCCTAAACTTCTACCAGATGCCAAACAATCAATCCAAGCAACAGTATAGGTGCTTTGCCCCTCTAATTCAGCATTTAGTTCCATATAGTGCTCTAAATTCTTGAATTTATAGGCTTTGGTTACAATAGCATGATTATTTATTGCAAGAAGATTCAGTTTTACCCTTAGAATAATTCCAGTTAGCCCCATTCCACCTATTGTTGCATAAAAATAATGGCTATTAGACTCTCTGGAGCATTCATAAATCATGCCATCACTACGTAAAATGGTAAAACTATCTACAAAACAGCCAAAACTACCAACCTTATGATGATTTTTACCATGGACATCATTAGCAATTGCGCCGCCAACTGTAATATACTTGGTTCCAGGTGTAACTGGCAAAAACCAACCACAGGGAACGATCAAGTTCAAAACCTGTTCAAGTAAAACACCACTTTCTAATTCAAGCACCCCATTAGCACGATCAAAATAAATAAAATGATCCAAACATAATGTATTTAATATAACGCCATTATCATTATAAGCTTCATCACCATATGAACGCAGATTACCATTTGCCAGATAAGGTAGTTCTCTTTGCTTAAAAGAATATCCACAACTAGGAAAGTCAACATGATCGGGTTTAGATGCTCTAATTCTACCCCAAGAATATTGCTCAATCATAACTTAGCCATTAGAAAAATTGCAATATAAGTAGTAATCCACAAAACTACGGTTATAATCAGATGTTTATCATCAAGTAGATCATTGGCGGTATCCTGCCCTTTGTCATGGCTATACAACAAATAAATATAGCGAAAAATCCCGTAAATTACAAATAAAATGGTATAAATAAGATACTCTTGCCCCTTGCCAATAACAACAAATAAAGCATAGCTAATTACCGAAGAGGTTGCCGTAATGGCAAGAAAAATATCGAGCATTTTGGGCTCATAATGCGCAAGGACACTACGCCGTACATTTAGTGATATATCATCCACCTCACATTGTAATAGTTCAGACCTACGCTTAGCAAAGCCTAAGAATAACGTTAACATGATAACACAGAGTATTAACCATTCAGATAATGGAATACCAATCCCAACTGTACCCATAAAAACACGAAGCAGAAAACCAAACGAAATAATAAACACATCCAATATTACTATATGCTTGCCAATTTTTGAGTAGTAAATATTGAGAATCAGATAGCTTGCTACAATTAATAATGCTAGCTTACTAATAAATAAAGAACCCAATAAGGTAAAAATTGATAAAGCCAGATAAATTTTCCTAGCAGTACTTATGCTTATTGCACCAGAAGCTAATGGTCTATTTTTTTTCCTAGGATGACTCCGATCCGCTTCTACGTCAAGAATATCGTTTAAAACATATACTGAACTCGCCGCACCGCAAAAAATTATAAACCCCAGTATAGCTTTTAGCAAATATCCATCAGTAAAGTGAAAACCAAACGCAGCCCCGGCAAAACAGAACATGTTTTTTACCCACTGGTATGGACGTAATAATTTTAAATATTGCTTCATTATAGAAATTTATAAAACAAAATGATTAAAGCACAGCAGCATCACCAACCATCCATAAAAGATAAAAACCAAAATGCAGAATAACTGTAAGTAACAAAAGAAGATATCTTATTGCTTGGCTACGACTGCTAATTAAGGTTATTACCAGATAAAAGGTAAACATCGATAATGAATATCGAGTATATGACCACAAGGTTCCCGCTACAATAGGTGCAGCTAGGCACAGAGCAGAAAAAATAGCATATTCATACATTTTTTTATAAAACAAATAAGGAACCCAAATCAGTGATAAAATTAAAAACCATTTTGCATAAGTCTGCCCAGACATAAATGTGGTAGCTATTGCGTCTAGTGGATGATTAAGCCAGTCAACAGCAAGATGCCCCCACGCTTTCTGAATATGATAAAAGGCAAGTGGATCACCAATATGCAAATATAGATATAGCATAAAAACAAGTAAGCCACTACTAATCAGTAAGCATTGAAGAATTAATGCAAAATTACGACGGCGAGTTACAAAGAAAGCATCATATAAATAGACAACCAGATAAATTATGCCAAAAAACCGTGTAGCCGAAAGAAATGCACCATAAAATGCAGCTAGCCAATAATTCCCCTTTTTCAAATTATAAAATGCCAGAAGTGAAAAAAGCATAAATAAAGTATCGGAGTAGGCAGCAGAAACAAATATATTAAATGGACTTATTGCAAAAATAAAAACACCAAAAAGTGCCTGAGTATGCGAAACATAATCAAGCAAGATTAAATAGAAACCCCAGATACAAAGAAGAAAAGCAATCTGATTGACTATAATGCCGCTTAATTCAGGACTAAACCCAAAGAGGCAAAAAACCTTGGCAAAAATTGGTAATAAAGGAAAAAATGCCCAATCAGCCTGCCCTACCATCCCTGCTGGACCAGTTAATGGTGTCAGCATATAACCATTTTTGATAATGCCAATATACCAAACACTATCCCACTGGTTAATAAGCTCGAGAAAACCCTTGCCTGGCTGCAATTTCTTGGTAATCCTGACTATTATATTATTTTCCAAAGCAAAAGCAAGACGAGTAATAATAAAGATGGCTAAGGATTCATAAAATATTCTAGCTGAAAGTTTCATTTATTTATGCCGAAAAATGATATAAGTTCCAACCGGGAATTTGCTTAGCCCGGTAAAGGTAAACTCTGAACACTGAGTATAATTTTCCAATATGCCCATATTAGCGGATGGGTTAAATCGCTCTTTATCGGCTAGCAGGAATAGACTCTTTGAAGGAATCTGGCTCATTCTACCAATTATATACTGATTCCATTCAGGACTTACATTAAAGTGCCATGGGGTAACGGCAGCACGTCCACCAGCCAAATAAATCATCGAGGGAAGACCATAAAAACTGAAAATATAGTCGCCGCTTTTAAAACCGCATATGGCAAAAGATGATTTTAATAAATTGATATCATCTAATCCATCATTATCAATATAGATAACCCCGTTATCAATATTATAAGGAATGTTCTGCTTAAACAGATCATTGTATCCAGCGTTATAGTAACTAACTCCAATCAATAATAATAGCAAGAGCATAATATTAAGATAGGATATAAATTTCTCTACAATAGCTACCTCATTCAGTACTGGAATTAGATTTATTAATAATGCTAGGATAATTAGTGGAAATGAAAATACAGTATGATAAAAAACTGGGGTTGCAGTACCAAAAGATACCGAGTAGGTAATTAATAATAGGAAAATTGTTAACTCTATCCTTGGCTTAGACAAAAAAGCAATTAATTTACCAGGATATTTTCCTAATCGAATATACTCATTTAGTATTAGTATCAAGACACAATTAATAATCGCTCTATTCAATATCGCTAGTATGGTAGTTACTTCTCCATCACCGCCTCCGGTAACAAATCTAATGGCGGCAACTAGAAGAATCATCGAGATAAAAATAGTTAGTCTGAAATTATCATTTTTTATAAATAAGCGATATTTGCTAGAAAGGTAAAAAAGAATAAATAAGATTATCGAATCAAGTAAAGTATTTATAATATCCCGTAAATTATCAATAATAACATTCAAAGAATGATTCTCACCAGCGGCATATTTCATTCCAACTTTAAGGATATCCAGATAATCGGTTAGTGGGAGTTTTGCGGCAATTAAAGTAAGAAAAAAGGAAACTAGACCAAGTATGAAAAAGCCCTGAAAAATAAATCTCTTTCGTGTTACAAATATCGCTATAAAAACCACCATAAGATTAAATGCAAAGGTCGGCAGCCTTAATAACAATAACCCACCAGTCAGGCACCCCAAAATTATACATATAACATAAAAAACTTTATTTGATAACTTTCCGTTAAATAAGCAAATAACTAAGGCTGCCTGAATAACTGCAATGGTCCGAACAGGGATATTATAATCAGGATTCATGTTATGAATATAAATTATGCTACCAGCAATTACCAGTAGAGAGTATAAGAGTAAAGATATTATTTTATTATTAGTTACGCCCGTAATAACATGAGCATTGATAAACCACGAAGCTGCAACTAATAAAGCTCCGCAAGAGAGTAAGTTTAACAAAATAGTAATTAATCTGAAATAGGCAACATTGTCACCCGACAAGAAATACATGCTACTAGTAAAAAGGTAAGCCAAATTATAGTTAATCTGAATATCTTCTGGATATTTTGCACTTAACAGTGAATAACCGTCATCAGTAAAAACTATGCCATGGAATGCAGCGTAAGCTGTAAAGATAACACAACATAGAAGTGTAAAAATCCCTAGTGCGGGTAATATCTTCCTAAACATTTATTTCTTATCTCCAGTTCTACGCATAGTAACGTAAACAGCAATCACCATCAACCAGAGAAATAACGCTTTTGACCCCTCAAATAAATCATCAACTGAATTTTTGCCTAATATAACAATCAAAATGGATATATAACTGCAAGCTTGATAACCATACTCTCTACATGCAAGATATATGGTTTTTAATAAGAACCAAAGAAATAAAAATAAACCAGTAAATCCAATTGCTAATGCCATATCAATAAAGACATTATGTGCATGAAAGGCAATAAATGGATTGACTCTAAGGGCAGCAGGGTCAACTGGAAAGTTTTTCACATAAAATTCATGTAATTGTCCAAGTCCCAAACCAACACCATAAATTGGCGAATATAAAAGTTTTGGCAGCCAATATTCAAAAACCAGAAACCTTTCATGAATATGTAGATTATAGTGAAGTACTTGAGTTACGATGAAAAATGTCGCGACAAGTAAAAAAACACTGGCAACCATTGCTAAAAACACATAACTAAGCCGGAATCGATACAAGCTTATTGCATATACAACCAGAACTAGTATCAAAACAAACCAGAAAGCACCGTCATGATAAAATAGATTGGAGCATACCACTACAATAAACGTAAGTAGTTTAGTAAATCTAGCTGATGAAAAGTACAAAACATATACAAGGCATGAGAGGCTAACGGTTGAGAGATAGATGCGACTACCATCTTTTGCTGCATAAATAACCAATTGAGTTAGTATATTATCAAATGGAACATTACAAATTATCAGAACTACTAGAAGAAGAATGCTAAGCCGCACCATCCAGCCATTTAAAGTATCGACAAACCGCGTAGTATCTATGCTGGATAACTCATTAAGTGCAATATAGATAAATAATGGAGAGAAAACTGCTACTAACTGCCGGGTAGATAAAATTTTATCAAAGCTAAGGAAAGTAGCTACAATGCACCAGCAAAAATAAAATAAATAATATCTAAACCAAGTATCTTGGAAATACTCCTTACTAAAGCTTGCGATACCAATTAAGGCGATAATATATAATAAAAAATATAATACTGAATGATTAAGCTGATCAAAAGGAATAATTACAAAAATTAGCCCTAAAACAATATAGATAAACCCCTCAACATCAATTTTACCGCGCATCACGCAACTCCATTAATGAGTCAATAACATCAAGATAACTGATATCGTAAATATTCCGATTAATCGACTGTAATGATTTTTGCAATGGTGTCCAAGCGTGCCAAATCTTACTATCTTGTTTATCAAATAATACTACACATTTTAGACCAAGACCAGCAGCAATATGCACAAGTCCACCATCGACCCCAATAAAAAACTCATACCTGGCAATCATATTTGCCAATTGATTAATGTCAGTTGACATTATAAAACTAATTTCTACGTTATTCTCAAGACTAGCAATAACTTTATCAACCCGTTCTTTATCATCCGGCATTAGAACTAAACCTAGTTTAACATTCCATGAAGATAGTTGCTTTAATAAAGCGTAGAGCATACTATCATTCATATAACGGGCAAACTCTTTTTTACCTGAAACATTCAGTACGATTGAATTTTTGTCTTTATTTTCTATTAAGCTCATATCTTCAAGATAAAATCTTGCATATTGGGGATACGTATATCTTTTAGGAGTGGCTATCGCTGCAAGAAAAAAATCCAGAAATTGATGCAATCTAATAACTTCATGCTGTTCGGTGTTTTCTTTATAAAAAACAAATTTACCAGTTAATTTAGTTCTTAGCATCCATAAGTTTGCTTTAAAACTGGATGTAATCAACTTACGGGCATAAATTTGTCCGCTAGTAAGAAGAGAAATATATTGATAAGCACGAATGCAACCATTTAACTGCAATATATAATCATAGCTCGCTGAAGAGTTTATTTCAGAAATTAGCTGTTTATAATTATCAGCAAGTTTTTTAGTGCCCTGCTGATGATCTAGTATGTATATTTTATTTAAAAATGGATTATATTTAAATGCAGGGTAGTTTTGCTGATTACACAAAACATCAATTTTGACATTATCAATTGAAGAGGCTAAAGACTCAATAAATGCAGAAGTTACGACGGCATCACCCAATACGTCGGTACGCGAAATTAGAATCCGCATTTTAACGAATCAGTTTAAAATGCTTTTTGGCTAAATCAATTCCCCCGAGAAGCTTCTCAAGTTTCATCATCAATCGATGTTTTTTATCCCGCTTTGAAAGCTGATAATCAGAATTTGGAATAAACTCCTGCTCAGCTTCATTTGCTAGCCATTGAGTAGCAATAGCCGGATGCTGCCCTCCAAATTGCTGAATAGTATCAGGATCAATATCGCCGTATCCTAAAAACTCTTTAGGTGTTTTTCCCCAGTACCGCTCAACTCTTTTCTGTTTTTCATTCATTTTAGCTACCGAACGAATATGTCCGTAGTGATAAATATGACAACCAACAGCAGCCGCATTTGGATAACGCCCTCTACGGTTTTCATTCATAATGAGCCAGAATAAACCATCTGGCGCCCAACTGCGAACAGAGTTACGGATAATCCGGGGGGCACGGCGATACCAACGTGGAGAATAGGCATATGTATGTGGCGAACCATAAAAATGATAATAGTCAAACACAAGTGCTTCAACCGCTTTATCATCTTTATATTTTTCCATTACTGAACGAATTAACTCATAATCCTTCTCGTGAATTACTTCATCACCCTCAAGGTAAAAAGCCCAATCACCAGTGCAATTGAATTGTGCTATCATCTTTTGCTGCGCATAAGTATAGCCACGATCCTGCATATTCTCATTCCAAGTGGTAAGAATTATTTTAAGCTTTGGATCACCAATGGCTTTCACTCTTTCATATGTATCATCATCGCTATTTCCCAACGCGACAACAACTTCATCACAAACTGCAAGCAACGACTTCAGGCTTTCAATATAAGGATAACCTAAAATTGTTCCATTCCGCAAAAAAGTAAAGCCACTAACCTTCATCTTATTTTTTCTTTTTAGGTGCAACTATCATTATTGCGTTACGACCCTCTACTTTTGGTATAGATTCGACTACCACCATGTCAAGTAGATCTTGCTGCGCACGCTCAAGATAGCGTAAGCCAAGCTCCTGATGTGCCATTTCCCGACCACGGAATTGAACAATAAACTTAACCTTATCACCATCTTCAAGAAATCTTTTAGCATTTTTTAACTTAATCTCATAATCATGATCATCAGTTACCGGACGTAATTTGATTTCCTTAACATGAACCTGTTTCTGCTTTTGCTTAGCTGCATGTGCTTTTTTCTGTTCATGATATTTGAACTTGCCAAAATCCATGATTTTGCAAACTGGAGGATTAGCGTTTGGTGATATTTCGACCAGATCGAGCGCAAGTTCTTCAGCTTTAGCCATTGCTTCAGCTATTGAAACTACTCCTAGCTGCTCTCCGGTATCATCAATAATCAAGCGCACTTCAGATACAGTGATTGCTTCATTTATTCTTGCTTGTTTTTCAGTACTTATGGTTAGACTCCCAATATAAATTCACGTGATTATAACCCATATTATTTATCAAAATCAGTTCTTTTTATCTATTTTTTTTGTGCACAACACAATTTTAATATGCTCCATGCCTTAATACAAGTGTTTGAAATGTTTTTATCAAGATTACAATATCCGCCCAAAGCGTCCAATTCCTTACATACCAAGTATCTAACCTGCATCTATCGGCAAACGAGGTTTCACTCCGCCCACTGATTTGCCAAAGCCCAGTAATTCCAGGGCGAACCTGCTGATAATAAAAAAGTCCTTCGTGATAATCTTTTATTTCAGAAGGAATAAGCGGGCGCGGTCCAACCATGCTCATCTGCCCCAAAAAAACATTAAGCACTTGGGGTAATTCATCAAGACTAGTTTTACGTAAAAATTTACCCACCCGGGTAATTCTTGGATCATCTTTGAGTTTAAAGTTATTCCTTACATACTCCTGAAATAACGGATGGTTGTCCTCTTTCCATTTCTGCATAACTTTCTCAGCATCAATAGACATCGTTCTAAATTTATAACATCGAAATAATTCCCCGTCCGCACCAACCCTTAACTGCGAAAATATAGGCTTATGCTTATCTTCCAAATAAATAAAAAGAGATACCAGCATTAAAATAGTGGCAAATACAGGAAAAACCATTAATGCTAAAGACATATCAAAGCAATACTTGATAAAACGATTAAACCTACTGGAAAGATTATTCTCAAGACGCATCAAAATCTGCTCATTACCAAAAAATGGATTCACCTCGATACCATACAATGGCAAACCTTTTATTTCTGGAATAATCACTACTGATAAAAAATATTGTTGCAAATGATTAATTAGCTTGGTATGTGCCGCCAATGATTTATTACTCAAGCATAAAACAATCTCTGAATCCCTAGGTTTTGTAAATAACTGTTGAATATCAATAATTGGCAGCTCTGCTTCCCCGATTTTTACACTCCGAGTCTGGAATTTCAGATCAACAAAAGCCTTCACATCATAACCAAGTAAGCGGGACGGCTGAAGAAGCTTATATGCAGCAAAGGCTTCCTCATTTACACCAACAATATATACATTACGCTGCCATAATCGCAAATAAGATAATCCAAGCTTAATGCAGCTTCGAATGACAGGAAGCGTCAAAAATAGACTGCTCCAAAAGAATATAAATAAAGTATTAGCATTTCCGTGATTATTTTTAATAAATAAAATTGGTAAATTTATAAGTAATAATGTAATTAATGCTCGATAAGTTAATCGCAAATCCTCCCAGTTTGGTCGTCGCTTAAAATATAATTGTCTATGCCACATTAGCATAATAAGCATCAGTAGGTCAAGGACTTTAAGCCATGGCCAGTGATGAAGATTAAGCTGATGATAACTAGTACCATGATAAAAATTTGTAAACTGGGTTGCCCAATAATAGCTAATAAACACCGCTATTACATCGGCTGCAATTATTGAGTACTTTTGAATATGAGTTTTTTTTATCATTGCTTACCAGACAAAAACTCTTCATACTTAGAGTGAGCGAAGTCTTTAAATTCTGAACAAAAACGGGCTACTGAAAACCGTTCAGCATTCGCTCTGCAAGTAGCAGGCTCAATTTGCGGTAATTTTTCAAATCTATCCAATGCATCAATAATGGCACTAACAGACTGCTCAGTAAAAAATACTCCACTTCGTGATGACTCTGGAGCATCAATAACTGTTTCGGCACTACCTCCACGTTTATATGCAATTACCGGAGTTCCACATGCCTGAGCTTCAACTGGAATAATGCCAAAATCCTCTTCGGCAGCAAAAACAAATGCTCTAGCTTTCTGCATTAGAGAAATTAACTTGTCATCTTCTACAAAACCAAGATACTCAATATTTGGAGAGGAATTGGCTATTTCTTTAATTTTCAAAGCATCTGGACCAGTTCCAACTATTTTTAGTTTACGCTCTGGCATCGCTCTAAAAGATTCAGCAATCAGGGCTATTTTTTTATATGGCACAAATCGCGATGCAGTCAGATAAAAACCTTCACGAACTCCATCATATAGGGCAAATTTACTAATATCAACTGGAGGATAAATTACTTGTGACTCACGCCGATATACTTTATGGATACGGCTAGCAATAAATTTTGAATTTGCAATAAAATAGTCAACCCCATTTGCGGTACGATAATCCCATAAGCGAATTTTATGTAATAAATACCTAGTTAACCAAGACTTAATACCCCGAGTCAAATTAGCCTCTTCAAGATATTGATGCTGCATATCCCATGCGTAACGGATTGGCGAATGGCAATAACAGATGTGTAATTGGTGTGGTGCTGTCAAAATACCTTTGGCGACGGCGTGTGAGCTACTAATTACAAGATCATACAACCTTAAATCCAACTGCTCTATGGCAAGCGGCATTAGTGGTAGGTAATGCCGATGTTTAGTTTTGGCAAATGGCATTTTCTGGATAAAGGATGTCTTAACTGGTTTATTCTGGATAAAATTGCGCTTATTTTCAGGAAGAAAATCTATTAAGCTAAATAAATCTGCTTCTGGAAAACAGTTAATTATCTGCTCAAGAACTTTCTCTGCGCCAGCGTAGGTATAAAGCCAATCATGAACTATTGCTACTTTCATTAGTTTTTTCAGACATAATAATTGAATCTAACATGATTTTAGCAAATTTTGCCCAACTATAGTTATAAGACTGCTGAATTACCTGCTTGGCCTGGGTAGAATAGTATGTGTCGGTTTGTAACTGAAGTAGATGATTTAGCAAGCCACCGGCATTTTCAGGATTAAAATATAAACCAGATTCCCCACAGATTTCATGCATAACTGGGATATCCGAAACGATTACCGGGCAACCTAACCCCATTGCTTCGACCACTGGGATACCAAACCCCTCATATAAAGAAGGAAAAATCAACCCCAACGCCTTCTGGTACAAATTCACCAGCTCACTATCTGCCACATAGCCCAATTGAATTATATTATCTGCACACGGAATCCAAACATCTCCCAAATTAGAAAAAACACCGCCAACGATAACCAGATTGATTTCCGACAATAAAGGATTATCTGCAAATTCACGGGCAACTAATTCGCTATTTTTACGCCTAGAATTGGAGCCTATCATCAAAAAAAATCTTGTTCCTTCAAGCTTATTACTTATCTTTGAACTATTGGTAGGTGATTTACAGGAAGATAAACTAGGAGCATTACCAAGCACTTCAATTTTATCTAAATCAACTCCCAGTAACCGAAAAATTTCAACTTGCGAAAAATAAGAGACCGTGTACCATTTTTTACAACTTAGTTTATTACTAAACATTTGCAGCCGATACCATAATTTAAACCACCACTTTTGGCTATCAAGCTTAGTCATAAATATAGCATCATGGAGGACAAGGTATTTATTTGACTTAAAGACTGGTGAAGAATTGCATAAATTTATTAGTGGGTTGCCACGAGAATACCAAGGTAACTCAATCTGCTCCCATAAATGTCCGGTTAATTTACCACACTTTTTGAGTTTTATATTCTGATAATTAGCTAGATCATATTCACTATAGATTGGAGCATTTGGCAATAAACCGATAATCTTGGTTTCGGAACAACAGGCTAATAACTTATCCAGCTCCTTAGTAATTTCATAAGCAAAGCGCTGGACCCCAGTTATCCGCTGGGTAAGAAAACGCATATTGATATATATAGCATTGTTATTTTTAGAAAGAATATTTTTATTTTGCATCTTTATATTTTATGAGGATTTATTCGCAACCATTGCACAAGATACACTGGTATAGCAATTAGAAAATCCAGATTAAATTTTTGGATAAGTAAAATCATTCGGCTATATCTGGAGTCAATATTACCTCGCAAAAATAGCCAACGATACTCTTTATATATAGCCATACTAATATTCGGATTTCCACCAAATAAGACTAGTTGAAAGAAAAAAGTAGTAGCAATAAATCTCAACAAATAAGGGTCATTTTGTTGATAATAGAAATCAATTAAATTTTTAAATACCTGTAAAAGACTTTTTGTATCCCTCCTTTGATTGGTAAACGAAGCTCCATTTGAGCGATCATAATTATAAAAACAATCTGAATCTAGAATAAGCCCAAAGTTATCTGTTGCTGCGTATATTTTGGCTGCCATTTCTATATCCTCAAAGCGAATTCCGGCAGTAAATAAAAATGTATTTCTTTGCCAGAATTTGGTAGAGAACAATTTATTACATAATACAGATCCTAAGTAATATTTACTTCGCTCAATTTTACCTCTTGCGCTGACTCTCCTTTTTTGGGTTGGCCAATGCTCAACGTAATCAAAGCAAATGAAATCATAACCTTTCTTCTCCATCAGCATTACAGATTGTTCATATAGCTTAGGTTCAACCCAGTCATCACTATCTAAAAAGCAAAAATAATCAGTTCGCACATTAGAAACTCCAACATTTCTAGCATAGCTAACCCCAGAATTTGGAATATTTATAACCTTGATTACTTCTGGAAAATTTGCTCTATACTCATTAATTACATCAAGACTATTATCAGTAGATCCATCGTTTATTGCAATTATCTCAATATCAGCAATATTTGTTTGCGCCAAAACCGAACTTATACAACGAGATAAGTAAAACGCAGTATTATAGATAGGGATTATTACAGTAAGCCTCCTCAACGAAGCCTCCCAATAAAAAAGTGATGTAATTTATAAAATAATTTAAGGTTTACTTTAAATAATAAAATCGTAAACTTTCTTCTAAAATTTAGCAACCCAGAGATTGTAAAATACTCAGAGTATCTATGTAGAAAAGATCTTGCATCTTCATAGTTATTAACATGCATAAGGTAAATGTAACTTAGATCCGCAATATAACCTTTAAATTCAATATCATTAATACATCTTTCCTTTCGCCACAAATCAAGTGACTCTATAATAGGCAGTAAATATTTACAATGAATCATTTTTCCCGCAGTAATTGAACCCACATTGGTTTTATCATAACGGTAATAATTATCACCTACGTAAGTAACCAGATTCGCAATTGAAAGAACTTTAGGGATTAGTTCGTTATCCTCATGGTAAATATTAAGATAAAAGCTAAACCTATTCTCCAACCAAAATTGCCGTTTATATATTTTATTACAAGCGATAACATTACCAATATAACGATTGCCATAATTATTTTCAGGAGTAACTGAACGAAGAGTTTCAAATCCCAAATACTTTTCAATAAAGTCACAGCAAACCACATCACTGTTATTTTTAATAGCAGAAGAATACATTATTTGATATAAATTCAAATCTACCCAATCATCACTATCAACAAAAGCGATATAATCACCACAAGCTTTAGCAACTCCAAAATTTCTCGCAGAACTTAATCCCCCATTTGGTTTAGTAAAAGATCTTATTTGTTTAGGATAATTAGAAACATATTCATCAATAATTTTTTGGCTATTATCGGGGCTGGAATCATTAACTATTATTATCTCGATACCGAATAGTGTTTGATTTACCAGCGAATTCAGACATCTTTTTAAGTATTTCTCTGTATTATATACCGGAACAATTACTGAAATTAATATCACAATAATTAACCAAAAAATTTTACCTTAAGAGATTTTAAAGTACGCTTAACCCTACCCTTAATCCGTTGATTAATATTAGCAAGCCTATAGTTTTCAGCTATAACATACCAATCAAAGAAAAATTCACATGATTTTTTTAATTCATCTTGTGAAACAGTCTGTGCTTTTATTATATTATTCAAGGCTAGCTCAAACTGCTCAGCAGCGGTTTCCCAACCATGCCAGTTTTGTGCTGTTGTCAAAGCATTACCCTTCAGTTCATTTAGCACATTATAATGCTTTTTAAGATAATTGATATGATCAATTACTTTTTGTTCATTATCACGAGCAACAATATATGAGTTATATTTATGAACCATATACTCATCGTGTCCGGTAACATCATAAACAATAGCAGTTCCTCCACAATGAAACATTTCAAGCGGAGGACCAAACATTCCTTCGACATAGCTCAGCTTCAAAATTAAATCACATGCACGATAAATTTCAGGAGTTTTGAAAATTGGAACTTGAGATATAACCCTATCTACATTAGGATAACTCGACATGGGAGTTGAAGTCATCAACCATACCTCATCTGCATCAGATTTATTGGCTAGTTCAATCGCTTTTTCTGTATTTTTAAAATCTACTTTCAACGGACCTTCAATTAAAACTCTTATTTTGCCATCTCCTAACCTGGGAGCAACACTTTGACCATCCTGGATATAGATATCTTTACGTACTCCATTCTTTACGAGATAAGCATTAATATTATAATGATGTTTTAAATGCTCTTTTATCCATGTTGCTTCAGTAATAATTGGTAAATTAAGTTTATATGTAGAATCAGCAAGTTTTCTAATAATGTTATCATTAGGTAAGGTATAAAACTTTGATTCTATTGACTGAACAAAATAACAATAATTTTTTGCATTAATGCGCGGCAACTCGTAAATAGTACGCCACCAAGTGCCTATAGCAATATCAAACTCAATATCCTTTGCTTCATTATAGGTAAGCCATTTTAATTCCCTAGCCTCTGGATGCCAATCTAATCCAGTTTTTATATCTACAACATGTTCAGTAATAATGGCTACTTCAATATTATCCTTACGACCGATTCGGATTGCATGCTCAAATATTACATAAGTCCCACCACTAATTTTTTCAGAACCAAGAGTAAATGCTACTTTCATCTACTTATCTTCCACAAGCGAAAATATTTATAAAATGGAATCAGAAAACCCAAATTATTTAATTTTAATTTTTGTGCTGGCCAAAATGCAGACTTGATATAACTCTTTGGATTTCTAATAAACTCAAATAAACTTCTAATTAACAACCTGCCATTTGAGGAGAAAACAGTTGTTTCATGTATACCAAAACTTTCTACATGATATAAATCATTATAAAGAGAAATTTGTTCAATCGTTGGAGCAAAAATAAAACTTGCATACCGCTTATTAATATAGTTCACCACTTCAGACTCTGAACAACCTGACCAAGAAAATAGAGGTATTAAAAGTTTAAAATATTCAAACATTTTACTTTGTAGTGGTGAAATAATACTTTCATATAAGTCTAACTCAATTTTATTTTCAAGTAAATCCACAGTTCCATTTGAATTATATGATTTTACACTCCCGTGGGATGCTCCCAAGACTATCTCAAAAATTGAAGTACATTCATTATAAACAGAATGCGGATTACTAATATCCCAAGCTGTTATCTGATCAAATAAAATAGGAATTTTTATACTATTATTATAATCACTGCCATATAGGTTAAGTCCAAGATAATAGCCAGTTATTTCATAATCCGGTAGTATTCTTGCCAAATTATCTTGTATTGTGCCCTTCCATCCAACATCAACTACAACCAACTTCTTACAATTAACAAGACCATTTATAAACAAATACTGTTTAAAATTTGTTAATTGTTCTTGACGATTTTGCTCGTAAACTTCAATAAAAGACTTATTTTTTCGTAAATTACTATATTCATCGCTTAAATGAAAATCATTAATTCTTTTATTAAAATCAAATAGCAGTTGCATTTCTAAGGAGTTAATCTGAGATATTGAAAAATTTAAATTCAATAAAAATTCTTGCGCTGATATATTTGTATATTGCCTAAATAAAATTTCAAACTGCTCATTATCAATACCCCGCAGTGATGGCAGAAAAGTAGCTCTTCTTGAGACATAAAAATACTCTGACTTTATATCTAACCGTGCAAATGACACATAATTATCAAAAAGTTTTTTTAGGAACTCACCTTCCCTAGCCATAAACAACACTTGTGTTATATTATTAGTAACAAGTTTACTACAAAGATCTTGTATGAACCTAAATAATGCAAGCGTAATCTCAGAATAAACCAACTTATCATTGGTATTATATATCTTGTCAAATCTTTTAATATATTCCGAAATAGTACTAGCATTCTTGAAATTTATATAATAATCATGGTAATGATTGGCGTTCGCCCACAATGCCGTAATTCCCAATTTCTTTGGATTTTCAACATCTGCAAACTTATTATCCCCCATAATTGACACATTAGCATAGTTTTCTAGATAGTACTGCTTTTTTATAATTTCAAAAATTCTACCACTTCGCTTCGACGCCATATATTCACAAGAAATATAGACTGTATCAAAAAGCTCAGCTATACCGTGATAGATCAATAACTCCCTAAATAAAGCCTCATCAAAATAAAAATCACTTACAAGGAATATTTTTACTCCATCCAACTTTTTTTTCTTAATAAAAGTCACATTCTCATTGTCTAAAAATTGGACCTGTTTTTCTATTGTTAATTCAAGCTCTCTTGCATAGTTTACGAATTCAGTAGAACTGATATTTATATGATCCGCTATCATAGTACGATAGATATCTTCACACATAGTATTATAAACGAACTCTGACTCACTATATAAATCAATATTTTTTTCACATAATAATTTTTCTAGATTAGACCTAACATTATACAAGTCCGTAGATAAGCTAAAATTATCCTGCAATTTCCTAGCCCAAATTTTTTTTACATCCTCAGGGGGAATGACCCTATGAACAATAGTATCAAAAAAATCACAAAGTAATATCGGGGTTTTCATTACTAATCTTTACTTTTCAATTCATTTACCATTTGTTCAAGCTTCAAAATATAAGCATCACGTTCCTGGATCATTTTTTCCATGCTAGCAATCGCTTCATCTCTTGCATTTATCATTTTCTCTCCAGACTCAAAAGCTATTTTATATTCGTCAATTTTAGACAAATTACTTTTTAGTGGAGCTATTGGAAAAATATTATAACAACATACTTCTTTAAAATCAATATCAGGACTTAATGACCATATCGCAAAATAATAAAGACAATTCTCTATATTTGGCAAATTTTCTCTCAAGTTTGGACTAACTAAGGTATCAAATTCATTTTGCAGAACAATATCACAAGCAGAGTTTGCAACAAATTGGCTTTGTAACTTAAAATCCTTTGGGTCAATAAGCATATTCCCAAAACCAACCACATTAGTAGCAATACCCATGACAGATGGCTCTAACAAGACTTTTGAAGTCTGCTCAATAAAATCTTGAAAAGTATATTTTCTTATATGATATGGATTAGATTCATTATCTTTATAGTACCAATAATCATTCGGACAGGAAATTATAACAACTCCCCTTTCATCCAATACTGATTTTAGAGAATAAAGATATGCTTCAGGATCACTAATATGCTCTATGGTTTCAAAAGAAACTATTACATCAAATTTTTCGGTGCTCTGCATCTGCTCGGCATTACCACAAATAAAAATAACTCCTTCTGAAGAGAAGTTTTTCCTTGCATTAAGTATACTTCCTTCAGAAATATCAACACCAACTACTTCTTTTGCCCCCCATTGTTTAAGCAAAGCACTCCCATAACCTTCACCACAAGCAATATCTAAAACTCTTTTATTTTTGATAAAACTTTTTGCAAGCTGATAGCGCGCAACATGAATGCTAGCCTCTTCAGGATCATATTTCGTTGCACAATCAAAATTTAATCGTTCAATTATCATATAACCCACTCCCTATAAATATGTATAAGTCCCTCAGATTGGTGTGCATCAACAACTTTAATCCGCAACGCTTCATTTTCCTCACATAAAACTCCGATACCTTTGCTTTCATTAATAGCAACTCTCAATCTATAGTTCCCTGTCAATAAAGGCAACTTATTGAATCTTATTTTAAATTTATTTTTACCATACTGCACTTTAACTGGTTTTACTCCATCCATTAAAGAAGTTGCACCACAAACATAAACAGAGTCCTTATTTCGATAGAAATTAAAAACAAACACAACTTCTTCTAATTTTTCACTTAAGATATCAAATTCAACTTCTACTTCGAGCATACTTAATGTTGAGATTTTAACTGTATTATTTGCTTCATTAGAATTACTTGTTTCATATACTCGGCTAATTACTACGGGTTTGAATACATCAATAGCGTTCTCTTTCTCACACTTAGTAATTGTATTGTTATTTTTTAGATTTAACTCTTCATCTAAACTATCCAAATAGTTATTAACAGTCTGTATAGTTTCCCCAAAATCTTTCTGAACACCTTTTTCTAAAAACAATACTTTAGAACATAACGACTTTACTGAATATGTATCATGGGAGACAAAAAGGATACTTACCCCACGAGCTCTCAGCAAATCCATTCTCTTGTGACATTTAAGTTGAAAATTAGCATCTCCAACTGATAAAGCCTCATCAACAATCAAAATATCAGGTTCAACATTAATTGCCACAGCAAAGGCCAAGCGAGCAAACATTCCTGAAGAATAATTTTTTACAGGTTGATAAATAAAATCTCCAATATCAGCAAAATCAAGTATATCTTGAACTCTTGTGTCCATTTCTGCCCGCTCTACCCCCATCAAATTACCCTGAAAATAAATATTTTCCATACCAGTATATTCAGGATTAAATCCAGCACCTAATTCCAGTAATGCAGATACCCTACCATTAACAACTACTTTACCTGAGGTTGGAGTTAATACACCAGTAATAATTTTAAGTAAAGTTGATTTGCCAGAGCCATTTTTGCCAATTACTCCAACCGTTTCACCTTTTTTTACTTCAAATGAAACATCATTTAAAGCATAAAAATCCTTATGATATTTCTTCTTAAATGGATGAATCGCTTCCTTTAATCTATCAACTGGGGCATTATACAGTTTATATACCTTAGATAAATTTTCAACCTTTATTGCTATTTCTTTAGTCATGAAACAAGCGATATCCTATAATACATCAGCAAAATGTGGGCGAAGTTTATTAAATGTCCGGTTACCAATCAGATAGCAAGCTACGGTAAAAGCCCAGAAGTAAATCATCTGATTATAATGTAGCCAAAATGGTTGCTGGTTAATTAGAGTTTCCCTAAAACCAATAACCAAATAGGCAAATGGATTTAGTTTAATTATGTACTCTAGCTTACCATGAAGCATAGCAGGATTCCACATAACCGGGGTTGCCCAAAATAACACCTGAAAAATCACGGCAAGAATCTGCCCTACATCCGGTAAAAATGGCATTACAGCCGAAAATAACAAGCTCAAACTAAGGCTAATTGCAATAGTGCAGAAGAAAAAGTAAATTAGTTGAAGCCAGATTAAGTTTGGATAGTAACCATACAAGAAACACACCAAAATTAAGAATATCCAAAACGCCAAATTCACTATAATTGCTGAGCCAATCTTTACTAGCGGAAGTAGTTTTACTTCAAATACTATCTTTTTAACAAGAAAACTCTGACTAGTTATTGCATTGCTGGCACTCATAATTGCATCATTAAGCAAAAACCATGGAACCATCCCAGCAAGAAGCCAAAGGAGAAATGGAACATCAGATACCGCTTGCGCCCGAAACCCTTTAGTAAAAACAAACCAATATACCGCAACCATGACTAAAGGTTGGATAAACGCCCAGACAATCCCCAAATGATTACCTAGATAACGGTTCTTAAAATCTGACTTTATCAGATTTAAAAGCATCTTACGATTTCTTAAAGCTAGTATTGCTATTTTCATATAAACAACTTAATTATCAACTATCATTTTTGTTAACTTCCCACCAATCAACCAAGCAATAACAGCAGCTACCAGACCAAAAGCAGCGATATAAGCAAATAAATGCTGATATTTCTCAAAACTAGCAACCTGTTCGCTTGCAGAATAAACAACATCAACCTTACCTTTTCCCGCATTATTAGCAACTAGTGATGCAACATATGACCCAAGCTTTATCCCTAATGCACTAGTGATAAACCAAGTTCCCATGGCAAATCCACGCATGCGATCTGGCACAAGCTGCGCCATCAAAGATACACCCAAAGCACTAATCAATAACTCGGAGGAAGCAAAGAATACTGAAATTGAAAGGATTTCCCAAGCAAAACTAATTTTATCACTGGGATTAGTAAATAAACAAACCAAAAACAACAAACCATAAGCACAGGCACTCAAAAAAAGACCGATGGCAAATTTCTGCGGTAATGCTAAATCGCGTTTACCTAGTTTACGGTACATGGCAGCAAAAATCGGCGACAAGATAATAATCCCACTAGTCCCCAAAAATCCTGGTACTGTTTGTGGATTTATATCCCAACCTAAAAAATTAAGATTAACATGGTGTTTATTAAAAAGCATGAATGAAGTATTTTTCTGCTGATAGATAACAAAAAATACTACAGCATAAAAGAGTAAAACCACAGCTACAATCATTTTCTGTTTTTGCAAAACATCCTTTTCTTGGATGATCTGCCAAATAAAAACACTAAAAATAATAACTGAGGCAATTGTTAACAGCCAGTTTATCAGCCCATCATTTTCAAGCATTACCGTTACAAATATCACTCCGGCAATTACCGACAATACAAAGGGTGCTATTTTTTTCATATTTAATGAAGCTAGCCCAATACGATTATCTACTTCACGAATAACATAATAATGCTTTATATTATAAATAATTCCTGACAGAAGCCCAATTGAGCAGACAAGAAGTGCCATTGTATAACCAACATTTTTGGCTAGTAACGGGATCAGAATTGAGGCACAAAAAGAGCCCATATTGATTGACATATAAAAATAAGTATAGGTTGAGTCAAGCTTACTTTTGTCTGAGCCATAAATTGCAGCAATAAGATTGGTTGGAGCCGGCTTAAATAAACATGAACCAATGATAATGAAGGCAAGCGCGGGATAAACTAGGTGTGGGCTTAGGCTACTACCAATAGCTAAAGAAGCATAACCAAGACAAAGTAAGGCAGCCCCAACAAACATGGTTCTTTTGATACCAAGTACGTTGTCCGCGACATAACCACCAACAGCATTAAATACATAGGTAAGTGCAGCAAATCCCCCCATCAGGACTGTTGCCTGAGACTCCGAGAACCCAAGTTTTGAGATATAAAAATAAATGGAGATATAGTTAAAGCCGTAATAGCCAAACCGTTCAAAAAACTCTAGAAAACATAGGATAAAAAAAGGTTGCTTAAAAAAACTCGCAGATTGATGATTTGACATTACCTTACCCCATGATTAGTTATAATCAAACGAAATTATAACATAGCTCCATCACGGCTTAAGATATAAAAGCAGCATTTGGTTTAATAGGCACCAGTCCTTTTTAAAACCACAGCAAAAGTTTTTATTATTATAACAATGTCATACCATAACGACCAGTTTTTGACATACCACTCATCGAGCCTGACCCGATTTTTATAACCAACATCATTTCTACCGCTTACCTGCCATAACCCGGTTATACCAGGCAACACCAGCTGATAATAATAGTAACCATCTTCATAACGCTCAATCTCACGCTCAATTATTGGGCGTGGTCCAACAAGACTCATGTCTCCACGCAAAACATTAAATAGCTGCGGTAGCTCATCAAGGCTAGTTTTCCGAAGAAATCTGCCAATTGGCGTTACTCGCGGATCGTTTTTCAGTTTAAAATCCTTTTCCCATTCCAGCCTTGCATCTGGGCTATTTTCCAGCAAATCAGCCAGTAATTCACTGCTATTAGGATACATAGTTTGAAATTTGATACAATAAAAAGGTTTCCCGTGTTTGCCAACTCTTTTATGAAAGAAAAAAACTCTGTCTCCGGTTGTAAATTTTATCATCAGACTAATTAGCAAAAATATCGGGCTTAAAATTATTAGTCCAGTTATTACCATTATAAGATCAAATATTCTTTTTAGAAAGGCATTAAAGGGGCGAGCCAAATTATTATTTAAGCGTAAAATCAGATGATCATTACCAAAAAAATGATCTATGTGGGCACCATATAAAGCCAAACCAGTAATTTCCGGCAATACAGACAAATACATGCAATTATGTTGCAAATAATTTATCATTTTTATCTGATTATTTAATTCCTGATAGTTAAGTGCAACAATAATTTCACATTGATTATCTGCCTTAACCAATTCAAGTAATTCATTAATATGAATAACATCTGCGGGAAGACTCAAATCTACTACTGAAGAATCTGTTGTAACAAATTTCTTGAGACGATAGCCCATGAGGGTGTTTAGTGCAAATAATTCGTATGCCTCTTTTGCTGTTGAAGCAGTACCTATAATATATAAATTTCTTTGCCAAATACCAAGTCTGGACATCATTAATTTAGCGCAAATTCGTACTAAGGGTAAAATAATAGCAAAAGATAACCAGAATCCCACAATAAGAATTTTTAATGAAGCTTTCCCCATCACAAATGATAAGCCTAAATTAATTATTATCAGTAAACCAATAACTCTATAGGTTAGAAGCAGTTCCTCCCAGAAAGGCCTACGTTTAGTATATTGCTCCGAGTACCAAAAGATTCCTATTATCAGAACCCCAAGAATCTTTGAAACCCCAAAATGAAAGAAATTTGACCAAGGACTATGGAACAAATCTAAATGATAATGTTGGGTAAGCCAAATTGCAGCAAGAAATGCGCTTGTAAGGCTGACTAAATCAGCAATGATCAGACCAATTTTCTGTAATGTATTATTACTAAATTCCATATAAATCAACCATTTTTCTTAAAACTTTTATATAGATTTGGAATAATAATCAATAATGCCAGCAAAATTAGCGGAATCCATAATTCAGGATTAGTTAAAATATCCAGTGAAACTGTTGAATCTTTAGCAAGTTGACTTCGTACGCCATTGCCAATCATTACATAAATTACTGAGGTAGGAATAATACCAATAAAGGTAGTTATTATAAATGTCATCAATGGAATATCAAGGATTGCAGCCAGGATATTAAGTAGCCAAAAAGGAATTATAGGAATAAATCTTAGCCCGATAAGATTGTAAGCAGTCCTCCTTCTTCCACCATCACGCAAAATTATATGCCTAAGATGGGCAAATTTTTGATGCAAAGCATCTTTGAATAGTGTGCGTACCAATATAAAATTAAGTATAGCACCACTAAGATAACAGCTTAGTACAAGTATGGTACCTAAAATATTTCCATAGATGAAACCCGCTAAAAGGTCAAACAAAATGGTACCGGGGATACAACACGCGATCAGTAAAATGTAACTGATGATATAAATAAGCGTAAAGCTAAGAACGTGCTCCTGCTCAAACTCCAATATCTGTTTATGATAACGATTAAACCCATCAAGACTTAGATATGACCATAAACCATAGTGATTAAACAGCATAAAAATTATTAATGCTGTAATTCCAACGCCCATAAGTCTATACCACAGTTTATTCATTACTTGACACTAAAAAATACTTTATCCATTATTATAAGAGTATCTGAATTTAGAAATATATTTATTTGCTAAAATCATTCTGATCAAACATAATCTAACACTCTAATATTAGCAAAGAACTTCTTCTTTTTATCAATTACACCTTTTAACTGATAAGCAGAATCAAAATCATCCTGATCCTGCCAAATTGAGGATTTGTCTATATAATCAGGTGGTAATATATGTCGCGGATCAGATGGTCCAAAAAATGCCCTCATTCGGTCATGGAGCCCCATGGCAACCCCAAGGTGCATTGCACCACAATCAGTCGTATAAAATCGGCTAGCTTTACTAATCAAATAGGCGCTTTCTGCTAAAGACAACTCACCAGCCCAATTATGGCAATTAGAATTATCAATCAACTTACTAATATAGCTATCATAATTTACCCGATCAACCCTACCACCGATTAAAATAACTTTCTTCCCTTGTTGAATAATAGATTTAAGTAGCTCAATAGCTTTATTCTCTGGCAACATCCGGATACCTGTTTTTTCATAGGCATTATTTCCACCACTATTTACGAGAACAATAAACTCTTCAAGATTATTTTCACAAAGTTTTTCATTAATAAAAGTCTTGTCATTATCTTTAATCGGTAAATCAATCTGGATATCATTATAATCAGGAACAGTAAGTTTACTTTGTTTTAGTAGATCAAGATAATAATAGCAATGATAACGGGTGACATCATTATATAATACCGAATAGTGTAATGTGCATTTTTGCCATTTTTCCCGATAATAGCCAACAGTTTTAGCACCAATCAAATGAGCCATCAGATTAAAGTACCAGTGCTTATCAAGTAAAAAAACATAATCGTATTGCTTACGAAGTTTAATTAATTGGCTTACAAACTTCAATACGCCTTTAAGTGAAAAATTACTATCTGCTAGTATAATTAGTCTATCAAGGTAAGGATTATCCCTGCAAGCAACTTCAGCATTACTTCCAACTAAGAGATCAATACTCGCACTACATTTTAATTTAAGCTGGCGAATTAAGGGAGTTGCCATTAATAAATCACCAATTGCCCCACGCTTAATTAATAAGATTTTCATAATCTAAACCCATTGATTACGCCACTAAGCCGCCAGTAAAATTCCCTAATAGAATATTTGCGAAGAATCAGTTTAATTAACATGCCACCACAATAAGTGCCTAAGTACTTAAAACATTTCCACCCATTAAAATGTTTTCGTAAAAAATAGATCCGATTCCGAGAACCATACCAGGCACCTATTTTTGATTTTGCACCACCAGTTAGGCTGCTAACCTTATGAATCAACGTTAGTCCAAAGCAATACATCAATTTTACACCGACTTTATGAGCACGGTAAAACCAATCAGCATCTTCACTATAGATAAAAAATTTCTCATCAAGTTCACCAACTTTATACCATAATTGAAGAGGGATCATCACACAACACATTGGAACAAAATCACAGTAATCATTACTATCGTATTGACCGTTATCGATCTCATTTTCACCTCGATGATACGCTGCATAAGCCCGCTCAGGTCTAAACCCACCACCCGC
>WBZO01000960.1_pt1 | contig 50975 bp, 61 predicted proteins | sample 5204261 | NCBI WGS metagenome assembly WBZO01 (sample SAMN12412400, study PRJNA552823) | activated sludge metagenome | isolation source: activated sludge from anammox sidestream of wastewater treatment plant... | place: USA: North Carolina | collected 2017-09
GACGGTCGTGCTGCACGTCTCGCCCGAGGCGGCGCTCGGCGGGCCGCTCGCGCTCGTGCGCAGTGGCGATCGCATCCGGCTCTCGGTGGCGCGCAAGCGCATCGACCTCCTGGTGAGCGACGAGGCACTGGCGCGCCGCCGCGCCGCCTGGTGCGCGCCGGCCAGACCCGCGCGCGGCTATGCGCGGCTCTACGCCGAGAACGTGCTCCAGGCCGAGCACGGGTGCGATTTCGGCTTTCTGCGCGCGGTGGCCGGCGCGTGATCCCGCGCGGCGCGCGGCGCGCGGGCCGGCGCGCTAGTTCGCGAAGGCGTGCCGGATCGGCTGCGTCTCGCCCGCGCGCAGCTCGACGAACGTGTGATAGGGGAGCTGCGCCGAGTTGCGGATCTCGACGCGGTGCCGGCCCGGCGGGAGCTCCACTTCCGCGAGCGGCGGCGTGGTGCCCTGCAGCTTGCCGTCGACGTAGACCTCCCCCCAGGGCGAGACCGCGAGGACGAGCCGGCCGGTGGGCGGCGGCGGCGGGGCCGGCTTGGGCAGCGGGGCGACCTCGACCACCGGAAGGGGCGTGGGCAGCGGCTCGACGACCGGGGCCGGCGGCGGTGGCGGCTTTTTCGCCGCGCGCCGCGGCGGCTCCGGGTGCGGCGTCGGCGTCTTCTTCTCGGTCGTCGTCGCGGGCGGCGCGGGCGGCGGTGGGGGCGCTTCCACGACCGGCGGCGCCGCGGCGACGACCGGTGCCGTGACCGCGGCCGCGGGGGCCGGCGCCTCGCGCGGGGCGAGCACGAGCGCGGCGATGCCGAGCGCCAGCGCCGTCGCGCCGGCGGCGATCCAGCCGCCGAGACGCATCGACCTGGAGGGGGTCACGGCGGGCGTGGAGCCCGCGGCCCCCATGACCAGGGTCGGATCTTCGGGCGAGACCGCGCGCGTCTCGGTCCGCGGCGCGGACGCGGCGGGCGCCTTTGCCGGCGCCTTCTCGATGCGCTCCTCGATCTGGCGCAACTCGCGGTACAGCCAGCGCGCGCTCGGGTGGCGCTCGTCGGGCCGCTGCGCGAGCATGCGCAGCACGAGGGCGTCGAGCTCCGGCGGGACGCCCGCGTTGTGCGCGCTCGGCGGCGCCGGCGTGCTCTCGAGCACCGCGCGCATGATGTCGATCACCTCGACGCCGGCGAAGGGCTGGCGGCCGGTGAGCATCTCGTACAGCACCGCCCCGAGCGAGAAGAGGTCGCTGCGGCCGTCGAGCGCGCCGTCGCCGCGGATCTGCTCCGGCGACATGTACTTCGGCGAGCCGGCGCGGCTGCCGGCCAGGACGTCGGCTTCGCCGAGCCGCGCGATGCCGAAGTCGGTGATCTTGGGCCGGCGATTGCGCAGGATGATGATGTTGGCCGGCTTGATGTCGCGATGGACGACGCCGTGCTCGTGCGCGTACGCGAGGCCGCGCGCGACCTGGCCGGCGACCTCGACCGCGCGCTGGACCGGCAGGACCGCGTGCTCGTCGAGCATCTGGCGCAGGCTGGTGCCTTCCAGGTACTCCATGGCGATGTAGGCCTGCCCGGCCGCCTCGCCCGCGTCGTAGATGGTGACGATGTTGGGGTGGTTGAGCCGGCCGGCCGAGCGCGCCTCCTGGAAGAACCGCTCCGTGAAGCCCGCGTGCGCCGCGCCGGAGCGGCCGGGGTCGATCGTCTTCAGCGCGACCACCCGGTCGATGATCGGATCGCGCGCCCGGAACACGACGCCCATCGCGCCGCGACCGAGCTCCCCGAGCAGCTCGTAGCGGCCCAGCCGGCCGGTGACGATCGCCTGGCTCGCCTCTTGCATGAGTCCGATTGTCGCAAGAATCCCGTGCCTGCGGCCGGCCATAAGCGCTGGAATCCAAACTATTTCTTTTTGCGGGGTAGGGGTGCCGCCCTAACATCGGGGGCGATCACCGATTCCATCGGGACACAATGGGCGGGTCCGGCTGGTGCTTTCCGGCCAACCGGGCGAGAATTCCGAGTTATGTCAACGTCATGGCAGCGACGCGGCGGCGGAGCGGGCGGAGGCGCGCGGCGGCCGCAATCGCGCGCCCGGAGGGCGAGGCGGCGCCGATGAGCCGCATCACGCTCGACGTCGCGGCCCGCTCCGACCTCGGACGGGTGCGCAGCTTCAACGAGGACAGCTACGTCACCGACGCGGAGCGCGGCGTCGTCGCGGTGGCCGACGGCATGGCCGAGCACAAGGGCGCCGAGGTGGCGTCCAGGCTCGCGACGGCGACGCTGGTGCAATCGCTGCTCGCCGGCCAGAACCTCGCGCCGCGGGCCGCGACCCACGCCGCGTTCGCGGCGGCGAACCGGGCGATCCTGGAGCGCGCGCGCGCCGATCCGGCGCTGAAGGGCATGGGCACGACCCTCGCGCTCGCCTGGTTCCAGGGCGAGCGCGTGTCGATCGCGCACGTCGGCGACTCGCGCGTGTACCGCTGGCGCGCCGGAAGACTCGAGCGGCTGACCACCGACCACTCGTTCGTCCAGAGCCAGCTCGCCGCGGGCCAGATGACGAGCGCGGAGGCGCGCGTCTCGCGCAGCCGGCAGCTCGTGACCCGGGTGCTGGGCGCCGCCGAGCAGATGGCGCCGGACCTCGGCGAGCACGAGGTGCTCGCGGGCGACGTGTACCTGCTGTGCACCGACGGGCTGCACGACCTGGTCGAGGACGGCGACATCGCCGCCGCGCTCGAGGTCCTGGCGCCGAACCTCGACCTCGCGGCGTCCACGCTCGTGGCGATGGCGAACGACCGCGGCGGGCGCGACAACATCTCGGTGGTGGTGGTGCGCGTCGATCGCAAGCGCGAGCCGAGGCGCGCGCCCGAGCCCGAGCCGCAGGGCTTCTTCGGCTGGCTGCGCACCAAGCTCGGGGCGTGAGGCGACGGCCGTGGCGAAACTCGTCGCGACGCGCGCCGGTGCCGCCCTCGGGTCCTGGTTCATCGAGCGCGACCGGGTGGTGATCGGCCGCGCCGAGGGCGTCGGCATCCGCCTCGAGGACCAGGCGGTGAGCAAGCAGCACGCCGCGATCGAACTGGTGGGCAACGACCACATCCTGCACGACCTCGACAGCGCGAACGGCACCTTCGTGAACGGGACCCGGATCGCACGTCATCTCATGCGCCACGGCGACGTGGTCGAGATCATCGACTTCCAGCTGCGGTACGTCGACCACAAGAGCGTCGTGGGGCAGGACGGCGAGCGGACGATGATCTTCCACGCGTCGGACGCGGGGACCGCCGCGGGGCCGCTCGGCCGGTCGCCCGGGGCGGACGCGCGCGCGCTCGACCTGAAGCTCCCGGAGGGGGTGCTCCGCGTCGCCGGCCAGGACGGCGGGCGCGAAATCGCGCTCGACCGCGCGCTCGTCGCGCTCGGGCGGCGCGGCGACGAGTACGCCGCGATCTTCCGCCGGCCGCAGGGTTACTTCATCGCGCGCGTCGAGGGCAAGCCGCCGCGCGTGAACGGCAAGCCGATCCCGGACGACTGGCAGCGGCTCGCTGCCGGCGACCTGATCCAGGTGGGGCTGGAGAAGTTCGAGCTCGCGCTCGCCGCGCCGCGCTGAAGGGCGGCGCGCGCCTAGGGCTTCGCCTCGCGCAGCAGCAGGCCGGTGGTCGACACGCGCACCTCGAGCTCCATCGGGCGGTCCACCGGCACGAAGCTCGCCGATCCGTATTCCGCGTCGTACAGGGGCGCGAGCCACGCGCCCCGCTTGCGCAGCGCGAGCAGGTCGAGGGCGCGCGGCGCACCGAGCGGGTACACCGTGCGCAGCGCGGTGCGCTCCTGCTCCACCGACCGGTAACGACCGGCGATCCGGTCGAGGTCGTAGGCGGTGTGCAGCCCGAGGACGTTCGCGAGCGGCTTCCACTTCAGGATCTGGGCGTCGACGTACAGCTCGTCGCCGGCGATCACGTATCCGGCGGTGCGCCCGTCGGGGAACCGCACCTGCGCGTCGAAGCGCTGGGGCGCGCTCGGTTTCACCGTGATGCGGGCGGCGACCTCCTCCCGCGCGAGCGCCTGGTAGCCGCGCATCCCGACGGCGACGACGGTCGCGAGCAGCCCGACCGCGGTGACCGCGAGCCCGATCACGAGCCGCACCGCGAAGCCCACCGGCTGGCGCCGGAACAGCACGACGAAACCGGCGGCCATCTGGAGCAGGCCGACGAGCCCGAACGCGAGCCCGACGAGAAAGAGCGGCGAGCCGGCGATGTCCTCGAAGTTCGACACGAGCCGGGGCGCCCGCCGGCTCAGGCGACCTGCACGAGCTCGGCCGCGTACTCGCGCAGATACTCGGCGAGGGTGCGGCGGGGCCGGGCGAGCAGGGCGTCGGCCCCGCTGCAGCAGCCGCACCGGAGCACCCCGCTCGCGAGGTAGTCCCAGTACTCGGTGATGGCCCGGATGCGCCCGGGTGCGATGCCGTTCGCCTCGAGCATGCCCGCGGCCTCGGGCCGGCCGACATCGACGTAGCGCACCGGCTCGCCGAGCGCCGCGCCGAGCTGCTCCGCGACGGCCGCGAAACCCCACTCCGCGGGGCCGGACAGGTCGCACGCAACGCTGTCGGCGGCCGCGGCGGCGACCCGGCGCGCGACGGCGCTGCCGGCGTCGTGCGCGTCGAGCCAGGCGAAGGCCGAATCGCGGAACGGCCCGACGACCTTCCAGCCGTCCGCGTCGCGCCGGGTAAAGAGCGGGATCGACTGCATGTAGGGCATGCAGCGCAGGATCGTGTGCGGCAGGCCGGAGGCGATGACCTCGCGCTCGAGCAGGCCGAGCCAGCGCAGGAGCGTCACCGGAGAGCGCGCATCGGCGCCGGCGGCCGAGAGCAGGTGGACGCGCCGCACGCCCGCGTCGCGCGCCATGGCCGCGAGCCCCATCTGCTGCTCGGTCACGCGCTGGTCGAAGCTCGGCACCAGCACGAGGTCCGCGGCGCCGTCCAGCAGGCGCGCGCGCTCCCTGGGGGAGCCGAGGGATGCGTGCTGGAGCGCGAACCCCGCCGGAAGCCCGGCCGCGGTCCCCGGCTTCAGCAGCGCGAGGCGCTTGCTGCCCGGCGCCGACGCGAGCGCGACGCCGACCGCGTGCGCGACGCGTCCTGATCCTCCGGTGACGACGAGCATTGCAGCATCTCCCTCGAACCGAGCTCCGAGCGCGGCGCGCACTGGCCCGCGGCCGGGGACGGAAAGCTAGAGTCGCACATTTTCTCTCGTCGCGCCGTTCAGGCTGCGCGCTGGTGCGCGTCGGTGGCGAGTTCGATGCGGTCGAGGACGAAGACGGGAACCTCGTGGCGGTCCGAGATGCCGGTCTCGGCGCGCGCATGGATGGGCGCGAACAACAGCGCCAGCGCCGCGGCGGCGAGCGCCGCGATGCCGGAAAGATGCAGTTTCAGGGTGTTCATGTCAGCCTCCTGGCCGAGGCTCGGGGAGGCCGGGACTCGCGTCCCGGCGCCCCGGCGTCGGGCATTACGGGTTGTAGCGATCGACCTGGTCGTACCGGCCCTGGGACTCGGTCGCCTGCGTCGACTGGACGGACTGGATCGTCCCGCCCTGCTTCCAGTAGGCGTCGTCGAACGTGTAGTTGTTGTCGGCGAACGCGGCGGTGGTGCCGAGCGCGAGCACGGCGGCGATGAGGGTTTTGCGGATCATGGTGCTCTCCTGGTGAGGGTCGATGAGTTACGGGTTGTAGCGGTCGACTTGGTCGTACCGGCCCTGGGCCACGGTCGCCTGCGTCGACTGGACGGACTGGACCGTCTCGCCCTGCTTCCAGTAGGCGTCGTCGAACGCCCAGTTGTTGTCCGCGAGGACGGCGTTCGCGCTCAGGGCGAGACCGAGGGCTGCGACGACGATCAGGTTGCGCTTCATGGTTCGTTTCCTTTCCAGTGTGGGTTGAAGGTTTGCTCTGCTTTTCGAGCCTGCGGACACCGGGGTGCCGCGAGCTCGATGGGGCGAATATTGAATGTTCGTCGGTGCCAAAAAAACAGGGTAATATCGAAATAACTGTTCGCAATCGCTAAATAAAACGACGGCCTCAATGGACCGCCTGACCAGCATGGAGGTGTTTCACTGGGTCGTCGAACTCGGGAGCTTTTCGCGCGCAGCTGACCGTCTGGACTTGTCGAAAGCAAGTGTGACCGCTCACATTTCGAGTCTGGAGGGGCGGCTGGGCGTCAAGCTCCTGAACCGTACGACCCGGCGGTTGAGCCTCACCGACGACGGTGCCGCCTACCTGGAGCACGTCCGCCGGATCCTCGCCGACGTCCAGGAGACGGAGGCCGTGCTCGGCGCCGGAAAGAGCGTGCCCCGCGGCGTCCTGCGCGTGGAAATGCCGGCCCCGCTCGGGCGGCAGTACATCGTTCCCGCGCTGCCGCGCTTTGCGGCGCAATACCCCGAGCTGCAGGTGCTTGCGCTCCTCGAGGACCGCCACGCCAACCTCGTCGAGTCGGGGGTCGACGCCGCGGTCCGCCTCGGCCCGCTGAGCGATTCCACGCTGGTCGCGCGGCGGGTGTACGCGGCGAAGTGGGGCACCTATGCGTCGCCCGACTACCTCGCGCTGCACGGCGCGCCCGCGCACCCGGACGATCTCGACGACCACAACTGCCTGGGTCTCTACTCGGTCGCGCGCGGGGAGGTGCACGGTTGGACGTTCGAGCAGGACGGCAAACGCATCGTCCGCAGGCCCGGCAGCCGGCTCGCGGTCAGCAACAGCGAAGCGATGGTCGACGCGGCGGTGAGCGGCGCCGGCGTCGTGCAGACGCTCGACCTGTTCGCGAGCCGCTGGGTGGCGTCAGGCGCGTTGCGCCCGATCCTCCCCGACTGGCAGCACGCCGAGCCCTACCCGATCTCGGTCGTCTACCCGCAGGGCCGGCACCTCTCGGCGAAGGTGCGCGCGTTCGTGGACTTCGTGGTCGGACTGTTCCCGCGGGCGCCGGGCGCGTGACGCCGGTGCGTCTCGTCCGGGGCGCCGCCCGGCGCGGCTCAGGTGCGGCTCAGGCGCGCGCCTCCCACGCGGCCTTCTCCGCCAGGACGAGGCCGATGACCTCGTCCCAGGCGTGCGCGCGCGGCCCGGCGAGGTGCTCGTTGGTCGAGTTCGAGAAGACGATCGTCTTCAGCCCCTGTGCGCGCAGCCGGGCGATGTTCTCGGGCGAATCCTCGACGTAGAGGTCGGCGCCCACCGCCGCCTTCTCGCGCATGAAGCAGAGGTCCCAGTACGGGATGTCGTGGCAGTCGAGCCACTCGATCGTCTGGCGCACCGCCACCTGGTGGAAGTACTTGATGAAGAGCCGGTGGGTGATGATGCGGATGCGCACGTCGTGCGCCGAGAGCTCGCGCAGCGCCTGCGGCGCGCCGGGCATCGGCGGGAGCCGCCGGAAGAGCTCGCGCTGCGTCACCGCGAAGCGATGCAGGGCGTCGTAGCCGCCGGGAGCGCGGTCGACGCCCCACTCGGGCAGCGTCCACGACACCCGGTCGGGCAGGCGCGCGAGGTCCACGCCGAGCCACTCGGCCGCGACCGGCTTGAGCCCGCCGTAGAAGTCCGCGCAGACGCCGTCCAGGTCGACGCCGAGGACGAAGCGGCGCTCGGCCGGCATCGGGCGCGCGCTCAGGCCTTCGGCTTCTCTTCGGGCTTGAGCTGCATCGCCTTCAGCTCGAGGAACTCCTCGAGCCCGAACTTCCCGAGCTCGCGGCCGTGCCCCGACTGCTTGAAGCCGCCGAAGGGCGCGAACATGTTGAACGGCGCGCCGTTGATGTCCACCTGGCCGGTCCGCAGCCGCCGCGCGACCTTCAGCGCGCGCTCCTCGCTCGCCGACCACACGCCGCCGCCGAGCCCGTACGGGGTGTCGTTGGCGATGCGGATCGCCTCGGCCTCGTCCCGATAGGTGATGATCGACAGCACCGGCCCGAAGATCTCCTCCTGCGCGATGGTCGACTTCGGGTTCACCTTGCCGAACACGGTGGGCTTCACGTAGTAGCCCTTGCCGAGCCCCTCCGGCGCGTCGGGCCCGCCGGCGAGGAGCGCCGCGCCCTCCTCGAGCCCCTTGCGGATGTACCCGCGCACGCGCTCGCGCTGGGCGGCGGAAGTGAGCGGCCCGAGCTTCGTCTTCTCGTCGAACGGGTCGCCGAGGGCGTACTGCTGCGCCTCCTCGGCGGCGAGCTTCGCCGCCTCCGCGTAGCGCGACTCGGGCACCAGCATGCGCGTGTGCGCGCTGCACGTCTGGCCCGAGTTGAGGAAGCACGCCGACACCGTGCCCTTCACCGCCGCGGCGAGGTCGGCGTCGTCGAGCACCACCGCGGCGCTCTTGCCGCCGAGCTCGAGCGCCACGCGCTTCACCGTGGCCGCGGCGACCTCCGACACGCGTTTGCCGGCGCGCGTCGAGCCGGTGAACGACACCATGTCGACGTCGGGGTGCCGCGCGAGGGCCTCGCCGACCACCGGACCGAAGCCGGTGACGAGGTTGAACACGCCCCGCGGCAGCCCGACGGAGTCGACGATCTCGGCCAGGATGAAGGCGTTGAGCGGCGCGATCTCGGAGGGCTTGAGCACCACCGTGCAGCCGGCGGCGAGGGCGGGCGCGACCTTCGCGGCGATCTGGTGCAGCGGGTAGTTCCACGGCGTGATGCACGCCACCACGCCGACCGGCTCGCGCACCACGATCGAGGCGCCGACCTTCTCCTCCCACTGGAAGCCGGCGCCGAGCTTCGCATACATGCCGAACGTGAACGTGGGCGAGCCGGCCTGGATGCGCGTGGCGAGCTTCACCGGCATGCCGACTTCCTGCGCGATCGTCTTGCCGATCTCCTCCGCGCGCGCCTTCATGCCCTCCTGGATCCTGCCGAGGAACGCGGCGCGCTCGGCCGGCGGCGTCGCGGCCCAGCCCTCGAACGCCGCGCGCGCGGCCGCGACCGCGGCGGCGGCGTCGTGCTCGTCGCCCTCCGGGATGCGCGCGATCACCTCCTCGGTGGCGGCGCAGTGGACGTCGATCGTGCCTTTGCCGTGCGGCGCGGTCCACGCGCCGTTGATGTAGAGCCTGTCGCGGAGCTGCATCGGGGGCCTCGTCGGAAGGAGGGCGGAAGGGGACCTATTATACGGAGGCGTGCATCCGGTCCGCGCTCTCCTCCTCGCGCTCGTCGCCTGCGCCGCGTCCGCGCAGGGCGCCGATCCGCTGCCTGCGCTCGGCGCCGAGGCGCAGGGCGTGACCGTTTCCGGGCTCTCCTCCGGCGGTTACATGGCGGTGCAGTTCCACGTCGCGCACTCGGACGTGGTGTCCGGCGCGGGCGTGTTCGCGGCCGGTCCGTACTACTGCGCGCAGGGCTCGGTCTTCACCGCGCGCTTCAACTGCATGACCCCGGGCGCGTGGACGCCGCTGCCGGCGACCGACGTCCTCGCCGCGCAGACCGCGCTGCTCGCGCGGACCGGCGCGATCGACCCGACGGCGCACCTCGGCCGCGCGCGCGTCTGGCTGTTCTCGGGGACGCGGGACGAGACGGTGGACGCGTCGGTGGTCGCAGCGCTGCGCGCGTTCTACCTGCGCGTCGGCGTCGCGCCGGAGCGCATCGCGTTCGTGCACGACCGGCCTGCCGGACACGCGCTGGTGACCGCGAGCGCCGGCCTCGCGTGCGCGGTCACTGCGCCGCCGTTCATCAACGACTGCGACTACGACGCGGCCGGCGCCCTGCTCGCGCAGCTGCTCGGGCCGCTCGACCCCCCCGCGGGCGCCGAGTCGGGCCGCGTCCTGCGCTTCGACCAGAAGCGCTTCGCCGCGGGCGACGCGCACTCGATCAGCCTCGCCGACGCCGGCTTCGCGTACGTGCCGCGCGCGTGCGAGTCGGCGCGCTGCCGGGTGCACGTCGCGTTCCACGGCTGCCGCCAGAGCGCCGAGGCGATCGGCGAGCGCTTCGTTCGCGACGCCGGGTACAACCGCTGGGCCGATACGAACCGGCTGATCGTGCTCTATCCGCAGACGATCGGCCGCAACGGCTGGAGCATGGCCGGCCTGCGCTGGAGCTTCGTGTTCAACCCGCGCGCCTGCTGGGACTGGTGGGGCTACACCGGGCCCGACTACATGACGAAGGCCGGGCCGCAGATCGCCGCGGTGAAGGCGATGATCGACCGGCTCGCGGCGCCGCGCGCGCCCTAGGGGCTGCGCGCGCCCACGACTTCCGGCGGCGTGCGCTCGTAGGCGAGGACCCGATCGCGCAGGAACGCCGGCCACGGCGCCGACTGCTTCGTCTTCACGTCCGCGTTGACGTAGACGAGCTCGCCGCTGGTGAGGTGCTCCTCGCCGCGCCAGATGCCGTGGAGGAGCACCATCGACGAGCGCCCGATGCGCGCCACCCGGCAGCCCACGTCGAGGAGCTGGTCGTAGCCCGCGGACCCGTGGTACTCGGCGGTCGCCTTGATCGCGTAGATGTCCATGCCGAGCGCCACGATCTCGCGCGGGTAGTCGAACCCGATCGCGCGCCAGTACTCCGCCATGGCCACGTCGAAGTAGAGGAAGTAGTTGACGTTGAAGACGACGTCCTGGCGGTCCACTTCGGCCCAGCGGACCCGCAGGCGGTGGACGAAGGTGAAGTGCTCGCGCAGCATCGCCGCTCCTACTCGTGGTCGACCTGGAGCGCCTCGAGAAAGCGCGAGACGCAGTTGTACGCGGCGACCGTCACGGTGAGCTCGACCAGCTCGCGCTCGGAGAACCGTGCCCGCGCCCGCGCGAACACGTCGTCCGGGACCCGCACCGCGCGGGTCATCGCCTCGGCGTAGTCCAGCACGGCGCGGTCGGCGTCCGTCAGTCCGTCCGGCGAGCGGTCGGCGGCGAGCGCGTCGAGCTGCGCCTGCGTCAGGCCCTCCTTCAGGGCGAAGGGCACGTGCGCCACGAACTCGTACCGCGCGCCGTTGATCACCGCGATGCGCAGGATGGCGAGCTCGCGGTAGCGGCCCGCGAGCACGCCCTGCTGCCGTACCGACGTGAGGAAGCCGAGCCAGCCCTCGGCCAGCGGCGGGCTGTGCAGGAGCATGCGGTAGAGGTTGAGCACGCGGCCGCCGCGCTCGCGCTTGATGCGCCCGACCAGCGCGGCGAGCTCGGGGCGGTCGGCGTCGGGGTAGGGCAGGCGGGCCATCGGGCGCTCCTCGGGCAAGGGGCGCAGTATAGCGACGCCGATCGTCGCGAAACCGGCGCATACTCCCGCGCCCATGGACTCCTTCTGCGACCTCGCCGCGCTCGCCGCCGCGATTCCCGACGGTGCGACGGTCGCGGTCCCGAGCGCGCCGTTCGGCGTGGCGATGGCGGCGACGCGCGAGCTCGTGCGCCGGCCGGCGCGGGGGCTGCGCCTGGTCTGCGTGCCGACGAGCAGCATCCAGGCCGACGCGCTGATCGGCGCCGGCTGCGTCGCCGCGATCGAGACTTCCGCGGTGTCGATCGGCGAGTACGGCACCGGGCCGCGCTTCGCGGCCGCCGCGCGCGAGGGCAGCGTGCGGATCCTCGATGCCACCTGCCCGGCGATCCACGCCGCGATCCAGGCCGGAATGAAGGGCCTGCCGTTCATCCCGCTGCGCGGCCTGCTCGGCAGCGACCTCGTCGCGCACCGGCCGGACTGGAAGGTGATCGACAATCCGTTCGCGCCGGGCGATCCGGTGGTTGTGCTCCCCGCGCTCCGCCCCGACGTCGCGCTGTTCCACGCGCCGCGCGCCGACAGGCACGGCAACGTGTTCATCGGGCGCTCGCGCGACCTCGTGAACATGGCGCAGGCGGCGCGCGCGACCGCCGTCACGGTCGAGGAGGTGGTCGACGACGACCTGCTCCAGGATCCCGAGCGCGCCGGCGCGGTGATTCCCGCGCTCTACGTCGACCGGATCGCGCTCGCGCCGCGCGGCGCCTGGCCGCTCGGCCTGCCGGGGCGGTACGCGCCCGACGACGCCGCGCTCGGACGCTACGCGCAGGCGGCGCGCACGCGCGAGGGGTTCGCGTCCTGGCTCGCCGCCTGGCTCGCCGCCGCGCCGGCCGCCGAGAGAACATGAGCGCCTCGAAGACCGAGATCCTGATCGGCGCGATCGCGCGCCTCCTGGAAGGCAGCCGCAGCGTGGTGATCGGCAACCAGTCGCCGATCCCCGGCTCGGCGGCGCTGGTCGCGCGCGCGCTCGCCGGCGGCGCGCTGCGCGTGACCATCCTCGGCTCGCGCAGGCACACCGACTTCACCAACGGCGGGGTGGAGACGTTCGACCGCGCGGCGCAGGGACGCGTCGACGTGTTCTTCCTCGGCGGCGGCCAGATCGACGGCGCCGCGAACATCAACCTGGTCGGTGCAGGCGAGTACCCGCGGGTGGACGTGCGCTGGCCGGGCTCGTTCGGGTCGGCATACCTGTACTTCGTCGTGCCGCGGGTGATCCTCTTCCGCGAGGAGCACACGCCGCGCGTGTTCGTGCGGAAGGTCGATTTCGTGAGCGCGCCGGGGACGAGCCCGCCCGGGGTCTACCGCCCCGGCGGGCCGTGGAAGCTGCTCACCGGGCTGGGGTTGCTCGCGTTCGACCAGGCGCGCCGGCGCTTCGCGCTCGAGAGCGTGCACCCGGGCCACACCGTCGAGGAGATCGTCGCGAACACCGGCTTCGAGTTCGACTGCCCGGCGCGGGTGCCGACGACGCCCGAGCCCGACCCGCGGGTGCTCGCGCTCATCCGCGGTCCGATCCGCGACGAGATCGCCGAGACGTATCCGAAGTTCGCCGCCGCGCTCTGAGCCCGGGCTCAGGGCTTGCGCGTCGTCAGCAGCGTGAACCCTTCGCCGATCAGCGAGCGGTCGATCGCGCCGGTGAATCCGGCCGCGCGCAAGAGACGCTCCTGCTCGCCGCGCGTCGGGATGACGTTCCCCCACGCCAGTTCCTCCATCCCCGTCTGCACCGGGAACAGGAACTCGGAACGGCGCGATTCAGCGAGCGTCTCCGGGTAGGTCTCGTCGATGATCACCAGCCAGCCGCCGCGTGCGAGCGCGCGCGCGCAGCCGTCGATCACGCCCTGGCGCGCGCCGGGGGCGATCTCGTGCAGCACCTCGATCATCACGACGGCGTCGAACCCGCCCGCCGGCACCGCCGTGGCGAGATCGCCCGCGGCGAACGTGACGCGATCCGCGACGCCCGCCGCGGCGATCGCGGCGCGTGCCGCCGCGAGCCCGAACGGGTCGATCTCCGAGCCGACGCAGCGCGCGCCCGGAAACGCCTTGGCGAGCTGCAGCAGGTGGCGGCCGGCGCCGCACCCGACTTCGAGGATCGCGCCGCCCGCTTCGAGCTTCTCCGTCAGACCGGGCAGCCCCGGGAGAACCTTGCGTGCGCTCAGAACCTGCAGGCCCGCGGTCGCCTGCGCGACGGTCTCGGCAAACGCGTCGCTCCGTCCCTGGAACGGCACGGTCGCGCCGCTGCGGAACGCGTCGCGGCAGAAGCGGAAGTCCTCGGTCGCGAACTCGGTCCCGAGGCGCACGTAGCCGCCCAGATAGCGCGGGTGCCCGGGGTTCGCAAGGATCTGGTCCATGAACGGGGCGAGGCGGAACTTCCGGTCGTCGCCGCCCTCGAGCATCCCGAACGAGTAGGCGGTGGTGCACCAGGTCTCGACGTACGGCGCGTGCAGGCCGAGCGTTGCTGCGACCTCGCCCGGCGTGACGCCAGGGGACTTCGCGATCGCGCCGAACAGCCCGAGCCGCACGCCGAGGTCGATGACGTGCATCGCGTTGAAACCGCGCCGCCACTCGAACACCCTGGCAGTCTGGGTGTCCGCGGTGATCTCGCCCGGTGCGGGTGCGCTCACGGCGATCCTGTGCCGCTCAGTCCGCTGCGCGGACGTGGCGCGCCCCGTTGTCGACCAGGATCGGGGTGTCGTAGTAGGCGAAGGTCGGCTCGCTGCCGTGGAGCCCCGCGACGAGCTTCCGGAACGCCTTGCCATGCCACTTCTGCGCGTCGGCGACCGACTTCCACGTGTAGGCCCCGCCCCCGCAGCCGCGCTCGGCGTCGTACAGGTAGTTCGCGCGGACGAGGTCGGGGTTGGCGCCCCAGGCGGCAGCGTATTCGCGCGCCTTCGCCGCGTACTGCTCGCGCGTCATGCCGGCGGGGAGCTTGAAGAGAACGATCGCGGTGATCATGGCCGACTTGCGCGCGCGTGCGGGCGCTTCACTCTAGCATCCGCCTCAGCCGAGCGCGAGGCCGGCGATGCCGGCGACGATCAGGCTCGCGGCGACGAGTCTTCGCCTGGCGTCGGCCTCCTTCAGGAACCGCGTCCCCATGAGCGCGGCGAAGAGGATGCTCAACTCGCGCGCCGGCGCGACGTAACTCACCGGCGTGAACGCCATCGCGGTGAGGACCAGGATGTAGGCGAGCGGGGACAGGATCGCGACCAGCACGATCCAGCGCCGGTCGGCCCGCCACGACGCGGCGAGCGCGTCGGGCGCCTGCCACGTCGCGATCGGCCACAGCGTGACGACGCGCAGCGCGAGGCACGCCCAGTCGAACACGATCGGTGGGATCAGGTAGTGGCTCACCGCGATCTTGTCCACCACGGTGTAGAGCGCGATCGTGCAGCCGGTGAGGAGCGCGAAGCCTGCGCCCCTGGGGCGGTCGCGCGAGAAGAGGCGCAGCGGGTTCCCGGTCAGGAGGTAGGCACCGAGGATGACGAGCGCTGCGCCCGCAAGCGCGAGCGCGCCCGGGCGCTCGCCGAGAAACGCGATCGCGACACCGATGGTGAGGACCGGGCCGGTCGCCCGCGCGAGCGGATAGACGACGGAAAGGTCGCCGTGCCGGTAGCCGCGGTCGAGGAGCAGGAAGTAGACCGTGTGCACGAGCGCGCTCACGACGATCGGCCACAGGTGGACGAGCCGGAACTCGTAGCCGACGTAGAGCCACTGCCCCGCGGCGAGCGGGGCCCAGATCACCGCCGCGGTCGCCGCGACCAGCGTCATGAAGCCGGCGCCGCCGCGGGCGCGCTTCAGGAAGTAGTTCCAGGTCGCGTGTGCGAGCGCCGCGGCGAGGACGAGCGCGAGGGCGGCGGCGGTCACTGAGCCGGGCGCAAGAGCGGGCGCATTTCTGTGGCATTCTAGCCGCGCTCCATTTGCGACCCGCCGTCGTGGACGAGATCGTCATCCGTGCGATGCAGAAGTGGCCGAACGTGCCGAACGTGTTCGGCTGGCTGCGGCTCGACCGGCGCGGCAACTGGCTGGTGAAGTCGCGCCAGCCGCGCGCGGGCGAAGCGGTGTTCGAGCGCATCGCGAACGAGGCGGTGGTGGACTTCATCGGCCGCAACTACGCGCACGACGACGCGGGGCGCTGGTTCTTCCAGAACGGGCCGCAGCGCGTGTTCGTCGCGCTCGAGTACACGCCGATCGTGTACCGCCTGCGCGGCGACGGCGAATCGCTCGAGACGCACACCGGGCAGGCGGCGTCCGCGGTGCGCGCGGCGTGGATCGACGACGCGGGAATGCTGCTGCTCGAGACCGAGCTCGGGCCGGGCGTGCTGCTCGACCGCGACCTGCCGCGGCTCCTCGATCGCATCGAGACCGCGGCCGGCCCGGCGGGCGAGGAGTCGCTCGCGGCGCTCACCGCCGGGGCGCTGCCCGACCTCGCGCTCCACCTCGGGCGCAGGCGCGTGCCGCTGAGCGCGATCAAGGCGGCGGCGGTGCCGGCGCGGTTTGGCTTCGATCCCGCGCCGGCCCCCGCGCCGGGCGAGCCGGAATGCTGATTCGATTGGAGGAGGTGTCGTGAGGAGAGGGAGTCTCTTGGCGGCGGGCGCGGTCGCGGCGCTCGCCGGGTGCTCGAGCTGGTGGCCGTTCGGCAGCACGCCGGCCGCCGATCGTCCGTGGTATCCGGCCGACGCGGCCGTCTACAAGTGCGACGGCAACAAGACGCTGGTCGTGCGCTACCTCGAGGGCGGAAAGGCCGCGATGGTGATGTTTCCCGAGCGCGAGTTCCGCCTCGACGCGACGCGCGCGGCGTCGGGCGTCGGCTACTCGAACGGCCGCACCGACCTGCGCACGCAGGGCGACGACGCGCAGCTGGAGGAGGACGGGAAGCGGCTGTTCGAGAACTGCAAGCGCGCGCCGCGCTGAGCGCTCACAGCGCGGCGTCGAACTCCGGCTCGTAGCGCACCAGCCCGCCGGCGCCGGAGAGCGCGCCGGGGGCGAGCTCGAGCGCCATGAACGCCTCTTCCGGCGCGTCGAACTCGCACGCGAGCCCGAGCGTCGTCGCGGTGCGGAACCCGAAGCGCCGGTAGTACGCGGGATCGCCGAGCAGCACCACGAACCCGTAGCCCGCCTCGCGCGCGCCGGCGAGCGCGGCGCGCATCAGCGCCGTGCCGATGCCGCGCCGCTGCAGGGCGGGCCGCACCGCGAGCGGCGCGAGCCCGGCGCCGCGCGGGGAGAGCCCCGGGCCGTGCAGCGCGACGTCGCTCAGCAGCACGTGGCCGACGATCGCGTGGCCGAAAGTCGCGACCAGCGACGCGGAGACCTTGCCGTGGCGGCGCAGCGTGTCCACCAGGTCCGCCTCGAGCTGCCCCTTGAACGCGGCGACCACCACGCGCCGGATCGCGCGCGCGTCGCCCGGTTCCTCCGCGCGGACGGCGGCCGCGCGCGGCGCCGCACGGGAGCCGAGCTGCGGCAGGACGTGCGTCACCATCGCGCCCGCCCGCGTCTGCCCGCCGGGATCGGCGCCGCCCGTGCCGGGCGCTCGCGCAGGCTCGCGCCGTCCGCGCCGCCGGTGACCCTCGTTCCGTTCATGGCGCGGGATTATGCAAGAAGTCCCGGGCTGCGGCGGGACGCGCACCCTCCACCCGCGCGGCGGCGGCGAGGAGGAGCTCGGGGTCGTCGCGCCGGAGCGCCGCGGGATCCGAGAGCATGCGGCGCCAGGCGCGCGCGCCCGGGCGGCCCTGGTAGAGGCCGAGCAGGTGGCGCGCGATCGCCCGCAGCGGCGTGCCGCGCGCGACCTCCGCGACCGCGTAGCGGTGCATGCGCGCGACCACTTCGGCGCGCGTCGGTGCGGTCGTGCCGAACAGGCGCGCGTCGATCGCCGCCAGGCAGTAGCTGTCGTGGTACGCGGCGCGCCCGAGCATCACGCCGTCCACGCGCGCGAGCGCGGCCTCCACCGCCGCGAGCGATGCGTAGCCGCCGTTGGCGACGATCTCCAGCTCGGGAAAGTCGCGCTTCAGCCGGTGCACCTCGTCGTGCCGCAGCCGCGGGACCGCGCGGTTGTCGCGCGGCGAGAGACCCTTCAGCACGGCGTTGCGCGCGTGCACGATGAACGTCCGGCATCCCGCCCGGCGCGCGACCGTCTCGACGAACCGGCGGGCGAAGCCGTAATCCTCGACGCGGTCGAGGCCGAGCCGGTGCTTGACCGTGACGGGGATCGGCACCGCGTCCTGCATCGCCTTCATGCAGTCGGCGACCAGCTCGGGCTCGGCCATGAGGCACGCTCCGAACGCGCCGCGCTGCACGCGCTCCGACGGGCAGCCGCAGTTGAGGTTGATCTCGTCGTAGCCCCAGCGCGCGCCGAGCCGGGCGCAGGCGGCGAGCTCGTCGGGCTCGCTCCCGCCGAGCTGCAGCGCCACCGGGTGCTCGGCCGGGTCGAAGTCGAGGTGCCGCGGCGCATCGCCGTGGATCAGCGCCGCGGTGGTGACCATCTCGGTGTAGACGACCGCGTGCGGCGCGAGCGCGCGGAAGTAGAACCGGCAGTGCCGGTCCGACCAGTCCATCATCGGCGCGGTGCAGAGGCGGTGCGCGCGCATGCGCGCATTGTCCCCGAGCTTGACGGTGGGCGCCGGGCCGGACTATGTTCCAGCGCGCTCCCGCGCGCCGCGGCCGCCCGCGGCGGCGGGGCCTACGCGGAGAACGGAATGAGCGAGCTCGTGCTGGTGGTGACCATCCGCATCAAGCCGGAGAACGTCGCGCAGTTCCCGGCGTCGACCGAGCGCGTGCACGAGCCGCGCGGATGCGCGCGATGAGCGCGATGACGGCCGCGCTGCGCGCGGAGCTCGCCCCGGGCGGACGCCTGCGCGTCGGCATCAACTACGGCAACTTCCTGCTCGTCCGCGCGGACGCCGCCGACGGCGCGCCGCAGGGCATCGCGCCCGACCTCGCGCGCGAGCTCGCGCGCCGCACCGGCGTGCCGGTCGAGTTCGTCCGCTACGAGCAGGCCGGGAAGATGGCCGACGCGGTGAGCGGCGGCGCCTGGGACGTCGCGTTCCTCGCGGCGGAGCCGGCGCGGGCGAACGCGATCGCCTTCACCGCCGCCTACCTCGAGATCGAGGCCGGCTACCTCGTGCCGCCGGGTTCGCCGATCCGCACCATCGACGAGGTCGACCGGCCGGGCGTGCGGATCGCGGTCGCGAACAAGGCCGCGTACGACCTCTATCTCAGCCGCACGCTCGCGCACGCCGAGCTCGTGCGCGCCGAGGGGATCCCCGCCTCGTACGAGCTGTTCGTGGCGCAGAAGCTCGACGCGTTGTCCGGGCTCAAGCCGCGGCTGCTGGAGGACGTCGCGCGGCTGCCCGGGGCGCGCATCCTCGACGGCCGTTTCACCGCCATCCAGCAGGGGATCGGCACGCCGGTGGCGCGCGCCGCGGCGGCGCGCTACCTGCACGCGTTCGTCGAGGAGATGAAGGCGTCGGGACAGGTCGCGCAGGCGATCGCGCGCCACGGCGTGCGCGGGGTCGCGGTCGCGCCGCCAGCGGCGGCGTAGCGCCGGCGCTCAGCCCGCCGGCGCCGCGCCGCGTCCGCGCAGCAGCGCCTCGAAGTACGCGATCGTCTTCCGCAGGCCGTCCTCGAGCGCGACGCGCGGCGTCCAGCCGCCGAGCTGCGCGCGCGCGAGTGCGATGTCCGGCTGGCGCTGGATCGGGTCGTCTTGCGGGAGGGGGCGGGTCTCGATCTTGGAGCGCGAACCCGTGAGCGTGATCACTTTCTCGGCGAGCTCGCGGATCGTCAGCTCGGCCGGGTTGCCGAGGTTCACCGGCCCGGTGAAGTCGTCGGGCGTGCCCATCAGCCGCACGATGCCCTCGATCAGGTCGTCCACGTAGCAGAACGAGCGCGTCTGGCGGCCGTCGCCGTAAATGGTGATCGGCTTGCCCGCGAGCGCCTGCACGATGAAGTTCGACACCACCCGGCCGTCGTTCGGGTGCATGCGCGGCCCGTAGGTGTTGAAGATGCGCGCCACCTTGATGCGCAGGCGGTGCTGGCGCCAGTAGTCGAAGAAGAGCGTCTCGGCGCAGCGCTTGCCCTCGTCGTAGCAGGCGCGCGGCCCGATCGGGTTCACCCGTCCCCAGTAGCCCTCGCGCTGCGGGTGCACCTCGGGGTCGCCGTACACCTCGCTGGTCGAGGCCTGCAGGATGCGCGCGCGCAGGCGCTTCGCGAGACCGAGCATGTTGATCGCGCCGTGCACGCTCGTCTTGGTCGTCTGCACGGGGTCGTGCTGGTAGTGGATCGGCGAGGCCGGGCAGGCGAAGTTGTAGATGTCGTCCACCTCCACGTACAGCGGGAACGTGACGTCGTGGCGCATCACCTCGAAGTGCGAATGGCCGAGGAGGTGCGCGACGTTGTCCTTCGTGCCGGTGAAGAAGTTGTCCACGCACAGCACGTCGTGGCCGTCGGCGAGCAGCCGCTCGCACAGGTGCGAGCCGAGGAAGCCGGCGCCGCCGGTCACCAGCACCCGCCTGCGAAGGTCGTTGCGCATCGTCGTTCCCGGGAAGTGTCGTCGCGAAGCGACTTATACCGCAATCGCGCCGCGCGGTAAGATCGCACTTCTCCCGGCAGGGCCGCTGCGATGGATCTCCACTACACCCCGGAAGAGCAGGCGTTCCGCGCCGAGGTGCGCGAGTTCGTGCGCGCGCGGCTCCCGCGCGACATCAGCGCGAAGGTCCTCGGCCACCGCCGCCTGGCGAAGGACGACTACGTGCGCTGGCAGAAGATCCTGCACGAGCGGGGCTGGATCGCCGCCGGCTGGCCGGTCGAGCACGGCGGCACCGGCTGGAGCGCGGTGCAGCAGCACATCTTCGACGAGGAGTGCGCCGCCGCCGGCGCGCCGCGGCTCATCCCGTTCGGCCTGAACATGGTCGCGCCGGTGATCATGCAGTTCGGCAGCGAGCAGCAGAAGCGCCGCTACCTGCCGCGCATCCTCTCCTCGGAGGACTGGTGGTGCCAGGGCTACTCGGAGCCCGGCTCCGGGTCCGACCTCGCCTCGCTCAAGACGCGCGCGGTGCGCCAGGGCGACCACTACGTGGTGAACGGGCAGAAGACCTGGACTACGCTCGCGCAGTACGCCGACATGATCTTCTGCCTGGTGCGCACCGACTCGTCGGTCAAGCCGCAGGAGGGGATCAGCTTCCTCCTGATCGACATGCACGCGCCGGGCGTGACGGTGCGGCCGCTCTACCTGTACGACGAGGAGCACGAGGTCAACGAGGTGTTCTTCGACGACGTGAAGGTGCCGCTCGAGAACCTCGTGGGGAGCGAGGGCAAGGGCTGGACCTACGCGAAGTACCTCCTCGGCCACGAGCGCACCGGGATCACCGGCGTCGGCGCGTCGAAGCGCGAGCTCGCGCTGCTGAAGGAGATCGCCGCGCAGCAGGCGAAGGACGGGCGACCGCTCGCCGTGGACCCGGTCTTCCGGCAGCGGCTCGCGCAGGTCGAGATCGACCTCCTCGCGCTCGAGATGACGCTGCTGCGGGTGCTGTCGAGCCGGACGAAGCCCGGGCCCGAGGCGTCGATCCTGAAGATCAAGGGCACCGAGGTGCAGCAGGCGCTCACCGAGCTGATGATGGACGCGCTCGGTCCGCTCGCCCTGCCGTTCTCGCGCACCGCGATCGAGGAAGGCGGCAGCGCCGCGCCGCTCGCGCCCGACTACGCCGCCCCGCTCGCCGCGCGCTACTTCAACTGGCGCAAGACGTCGATCTACGGCGGCTCCAACGAGATTCAGCGCAACATCATCGCGCAGCAGGTGCTGGGGCTCTGAGATGGACTTCACCCTGAGCGAGGAACAGCAGCTCTTCCGCGACGCGCTCGCGAAGTTCGTCCAGAACGAGTACGCGTTCGAGGCGCGCAGGAAGATCGTCGCGTCGGCGCAAGGCTGGAGCGGCGAGGTCTGGGCGCGGCTGGCCGCGATGGGCGCGCTCGCCGTGCCGTTCGCGGAGGCCGACGGCGGCCTCGGCGGGTCGGGCGTCGACCTCATGGTCGTGATGCAGGAGCTCGGCCGCGGCATCGCGGTGGAGCCGTACCTCGCGACCGTCGTCCTGGGCGGCGGCGCGGTCGCGGCCGCGGGCAGCCCTGCCCAGCGCCAGGCGCTGCTCCCGGGCCTGATCGCGGGCGAGCGCCAGCTCGCCCTGGCGTACGCCGAGCCCGGAGCGCGCCACGACCTGCACGACGTGCAGGCGAGCGCGCGCCGCGAGGGCGCGGGCTACGTGCTGAGCGGCAGGAAGGCCACGGTGCTCAACGGCGCGACCGCCGACACGCTCGTCGTCTCCGCGCGCACCGCGGGCGCACGCCGCGACGCGCAGGGCGTCACGCTGTTCCTCGTCGCGCGCGGCGCGCAGGGCGTCTCGCTCTCCGATTACCGGACGATCGACGGTCTGCGCGCCGCCGACCTCGTGCTCGACGGCGTGCGGCTCGGCGCCGACGCCGTCCTCGGTCCGGTGGACGGCGGCCTGGCGCCCCTGGAGCGTGCGGTGGACCTCGGGGCCGCAGCGTTGTGCGCCGAAGCCGTCGGCGTGATCGAGCAGTTGAACGCGCTGACGCTGGACTACCTGCGCACGCGCCGGCAGTTCGGGCAGCCGATCGGGCGCTTCCAGGCACTGCAGCACCGCGCGGTGGACATGCTGGTGCACGCGGAGCAGGTGAAGTCGATCGTCTGTCTCGCCGCGTCCGCGGCGCAGTCGGCGGACGAGCGCGAGCGGCGGCGCGCGGTGTCGGCCGCGAAGTCGCTGGTCGGCCGCTCGGGCCGGGCGGTGGCGAAGGAGGCGACGCAGCTCCACGGCGGCATGGGCGTCACCCTGGAGCTGCCGGCTGCGCACTACGCGAAGCGGCTCACCATGATCGACTTCTGGCTCGGCGACAGCGACTGGCACACCGAACGCTTCGCCGCCGCGTCCGCGTGAGGGCGCGCGCGCCCGGCGGTCCCGCCCGCGCCGGCCGCGCGCCGGCGCGCGGGCATGCGCCGCTGCCCGACCCGCATTCCCGCGCCTTCGCGCCCGTTGCCCCATGACGCGCCCGGCAAGCCGCCTCGACCCCGCGGTCCTCGCCGCCGAGCTCGAGGCGGCGCGGCGCGACCTGAACGCGCTCGCCGGCCGGCTGCGCGCCGACGAGTGGATCGGCCCGTACGCGCCCACGCTCAACCCGCCGCTGTGGGAGTACGGCCACATCGTGTGGTTCCAGGAGCACTGGTGCCTGCGCCTCAAGCCGGGCGTGGACTGGCGCGCCTCGCCGCTCCTCGCGCCGCTCGCCGAGTCGCGCATGCGCTGGGCCGACTGGCTGTTCGACTCCTCGCGCATTCCGCACGCCGCGCGCTGGCGCGCGCCGCTGCCGCCGATCGAGGAGACGCGCGCGTACGGCGCCGAGGTGCTCGCCGCGGTCTGCGCGCGGCTCGCGGCCGGCCCGACGCCCGACGAGCGCTACTTCGCCGAGCTCGCGCTGCACCACGAGCGCATGCACGTGGAGGCGTGGTGGATGATGTGGCAGAGCCGCGCGCTCGCGCCGCCTTCGCTTCCGGAGCTGCCCGCGCTCGACGACGGCGGCGTGCTCGCCTTCGACGCCGGCATCGTCACCCTCGGCTCGCCGCGCAACGGCGGGTTCGTGTTCGACAACGAGAAGTGGGCGCACGCGGTGGCGCACGATGCGTTCGAGATCGACCGGCGCCCGGTCACCAACCGCGAGTTCGCCGAGTTCGTGGACGCCGGCGGGTACGCGCGCACCGAGCTCTGGTCGGCCGCCGGGCGCGAGTGGCTCGCGGCGAGCGGGGCGAAGCACCCGGTGTACTGGCGGCGCGAGCGCCGCGGCTGGCAGCTGCGCCGCTTCGAGCGCTGGCTCGCGCCCGAGCGCGAGCCGGTGATCCACGTCTCCCGCCACGAGGCTGAGGCCTACGCCGCCTGGCGCGGGCGCCGGCTGCCGACCGCGGCCGAATGGGTGCGCGCGTCCGGCCACGCGGCGTTCGCGCTCGGGCGCTGCTGGGAGTGGACCGCCACGGAGTTCGGGCCCTATCCGGAGTTCAGCGCGGATCCCTATGCCGACTACTCGGTGCCGTGGTTCCACGGGCACGCGGAGCTGCGCGGGGCGGGGAGCTGGGTCACCGCGCCGGCGCTCGCGCGTCCCACCTACCGCAACTTCTACACGCCCGGGCGCCGCGACCCGTTCGTCGGCTTCCGCACCGTCGCTGCGCGCTGATCCTGCCCTGCGGAGGCCGCGCGCGCAGCGTCCACGGCACGGGAACGCCCGGTGTGGATTTGTTGGCATGTTGCGGGGCGAGAAACGCGGCGCGCGGATCGTCGAGCGCTCGTAACGGTGACCGCGCCCCGACAGGGCCGCGCAATCCTTCACGAACGATGACGTTGGCATAGGCCTTGCCGCGCGCGCGGTGCTAGCCTGCGCCTCCCCGAGGTCGAAAAGCGAACGGGAGGTCGCATGCGCCGCTCCGATGTCCTAGTGTCCGCCGCGCTCGGCGCGGCGCTCTTCGCCGGCTCGGCGCTGCTCGCGCGCGCCGACGAGCCCCAGCCGGAGGCCGCGGCGCTCGCGACCGCGGCGGCCACGCTGAGTCCGCGTCCGGCGGTGGCCTTCGCGGTCTCGACCTCGACTTCAGTCGATGCCTACAAGCGCGAGTTCGCGCAGCAGATCCAGGACAAGACCGACCGCCTCGCCGACTCGCTGCCGGTGATCCTCAAGGGCGTGATCGTGCTCGACGTGACGATCGACCACGAAGGCAACGTCGCCCACGTCAAGCTGTGGCGCTCGAACGGCTACCCCGAGCTCGAGAAGACCGCGCTCGAGAGCGTGCGCAAGGCCGGCCGCTTCCCGGCGCCGTCCGAGGCGGTGCGCGGCGGACAGCAGTCGGTGCGCTTCCTGGAGACGTTCCTCTTCCGCCACGACGGCCGCTTCCGCGTGCGCAGCACCGAGCCGAAGGAGTGGGCGCCGACCCTGCCGCCGGAGGGCGGTCCGGCCGCGACGCGCACCGCCAAGAAGTAGCGCCTTCCCGCGCCCGCCAGCGACGCCCCCCGCGCGGGGGCGTCGCCGTTTCCGGCGCCCCGCCCGCGCGGCCGCGCGCGCCACCTATAATTCGCGCTCCGCCGTTCGATCCACGCACGGAGCGCGCCCTTGATCGACCTCTACACCTGGCCGACGCCGAACGGCCACAAGATCCACATCATGCTGGAGGAGACCGGGCTCCCCTACCGGGTGCACGCGATCGACATCCAGGCCGGGGACCAGTTCAAGCCCGAGTTCCTCGCGCTCAGCCCGAACAACAAGATCCCGGCGATCGTCGACCAGGACGGCCCGGGCGGGAAGCCGCTGGCGATGTTCGAGTCGGGCGCGATTCTCTTCTACCTCGCGTCCAGGACCGGCCGCTTCCTGCCCGAGGACATTCGCCTGCGCTGGTCGGTGATGCAGTGGGTGATGTTCCAGATGGGCCACATCGGACCGATGCTCGGCCAGGCGCACCATTTCCTCAGCTACGCGCCGGAGCGCATCGAGTACGCGATGAACCGCTACCGCAACGAGGCGAACCGGCTCTACGGCGTGCTCGACAAGCGGCTCGCCGCCAGCCCGTACGTCGCGTGCGGCGAGTACACCATCGCCGACATGGCGATCTGGCCGTGGCTGCGCTCCCACGAGCGGCAGGGCGTGCGGATGGACGACTACCCGCACGTGCAGCGCTGGTTCGGCGAGCTGGACGCGCGTCCGGCGGTGCAGCGCGCGCTGCAGGTGCTCGCGGAGCGCCGCCGCACGACGCCGTTCACGCCCGCGCAGCGCGAAGTCATGTTCGGGGCGACGCAGTACCAGCGGCGCTGACCCCGGCGGGGGCGGCGGCGCCCGCAGCGCGGAGGCGCGGCGACAGGTTTCCGGAGGACGACGCATGGCAACGCTCAGCGGCAAGGTCGCCTGGCTCACCGGCGCGGGCAGCGGGATCGGTCAGGCGGGCGCGCTCGCGCTCGCCCAGGCCGGCGCGCGCGTCGTCGTGTCGGGCCGGCGCGCGGAGGCGCTCGAGGAGACCCGCCGGCTGGTGACCGACGCCGGCGGCGAGGTCGAGAAGCTCGTGCTCGACGTCGCCGACAAGCGCCAGGTCGCGCACGCGGCGAAGGCCCTGCTCGAGCGCCATGGACGCTGCGACGTCCTGGTGAACAGCGCCGGGCTCAACGTCCCGAAGCGCTACCTCAAGGACCTCGCGCCGGAGGACTGGGACAAGGTCATCGGCATCAACCTGAACGGCGCGCTCTACTGCACGACCGCGGTCCTGCCCGCGATGCGCGCGCAGAAAGGGGGGCTGGTGATCAACGTCGCGTCGTGGCTCGGCCGCTGGGTGGGCTACCTCGGCGGCGCGGCGTACGGCGCGAGCAAGCACGCGCTGGCGACGATGACCCACCACCTCAACCTCGAGGAGGGCATCAACGGCATCCGCGGCTGCGTGATCTATCCGGGCGAGGTGGCGACGCCGATCCTGAAGACCCGGCCCGTCCCGCCCTCGCAGCAGGACCTCGACCGCATGCTGAAGGCCGAGGATCTCGGCCGCACGATCCGGTTCGTCGCCGAGATGCCGCCGCACGTCTGCCTGAACGAGATCGTGATCACGCCGACGTGGAACCGCCTCCTCGTCGGCGGCGGCGAGCTGCGGCTGGGGCCCGAGACGCCGTGACGGCCCGGCCGTTGCGCCGCGCCGGGCGCGGCTACTTGCGCTCGCCCAGCACCTTGAAGGTGCCGATCGCCTTCGCGAGCAGCTTCCCGCCCTCGTCGCGCGCCTCCGCCTCGCAGAACGCGGTCGACTGGCCGCTGTGCAGCACGCGGCCCTCGGCGAGGATGTGGCTGGAGCTGCTGGCGCTCATGAAGCCGACGCTGATGTCGACCGTGAGCACGCCGCCGTCGACGCCGTAGTGGCCGCGCACCGCGGCGCTCATGACGTAGTCGAGCATCGTCATCACCACGCCGCCGTGCGTCGCGCCCCAGCTGTTGAGGAGCTCCGGGCGCTTCTCGAGCACGATCGCGCCGCGCTCCTTGGACTGCTCGGTGAGCCGGATGCCGAGATGCTCGACGAAGGGAACACGGGCGCGCGCGGGCGATTGAGCGCTCATCGATCGGCTGCTTCGGTGCGAACGGTCATGCGGGGGGTTATAGCAGGGCGGGGCGACAGTTGTCGACCCGGGTGCGCACGGTTGCGACGACGAGGCGGCGAAGCAAGCGCCGTGCCGCGCGGTGATTGTCGCCCGCGCACTTGCGCGCTAAGCTCGCTTCCCGGACGTCGCGCGGAGAGGCGCGCCGTGGCCTTCGATCCCGCCAAGCCGCAGCTCGAGCTCGCGTTCCACGCACGCATCGCGGTGGCTGCGCCGCGCTCGCTCGGGCGCACGCCGGCCGGCGAGCGGCGCATCATCGACATCGTGGGCGGCGAGGTGAGCGGGCCGCGGCTCAGCGGCCGCATCCTCCCCGGCGGCGCGGACTGGCAGATCCTGCGCGACGACGGCACCGCGGTGCTGGAGGCGCGCTACACGATCGAGGCCGCGGACCGCTCGCTCGTCTACGTGCGCAACTTCGGCTTCCGGCACGGGCCGCCCGACCTCCTGATGCGCATCGGGCGCGGGGAGGAGGTCGATCCCGCGCTCTACTACTTCCGTGGGGCGCCGGCGTTCGAGACCGCGGCGCCGGAGCTCGCCTGGCTCAACCGCACGGTCACCGTGTGCAGCGGCGTGCGCACGCGCGACCGGGTGATCCTCGACTTCTACGCGGTGAAGTAGCGCGCGGTGGCGCAGGCGCCTGACGGTCCGGCGCCCGGCTACGCCACCTCGAACAGCCCGGCCGCGCCCATCCCCCCGCCGATGCACATCGTGACCACGACGAGCTTCGCGCCGCGGCGCCTGCCCTCGAGCAGCGCGTGGCCGACCAGCCGGCTGCCGGTCATGCCGTAGGGGTGCCCGACCGCGATCGCGCCGCCGTTCACGTTCAGACGGTCGTTGGGGATGCCGAGCTTGTCGCGGCAGTAGATCACCTGCACCGCGAACGCCTCGTTCAGCTCCCAGAGGTCGATGTCGCTCATCTTCTTGCCGGTCTGCTCGAGCAGCTTCGGGACGGCGAACACCGGGCCGATGCCCATCTCCTTCGGGTCGCAGCCGGCCGCCGCGAAGCCGCGGAAGATGCCGAGCGGCGCGAGGCCGCGCCGCTCGGCGAGCTTCGCGTTCATCACCACGCACGCCGAGGCGCCGTCGGAGAACTGGCTCGCGTTGCCGGCCGCGATCGTGCCGCCTTCCACCGCCGGCTTGATCTGCGCCACGCCCTCGTAGGTGGTGTCGGCGCGGATGCCCTCGTCCTCGGCGGCGATCGCGTCCTTCATCGTCTCCTGCCCGGTGTTCTTGTCCACCACCTTCATGTGGACCTCGATCGGGACGATCTCGTCCTTGAACCTGCCCGCGGCGCGCGCGGCCGCGGCCCGCTGCTGGCTCTGCACCCCGTAGCGGTCCTGCACCTCGCGCCCGATGTCGTAGGTGCGCGCGACGTACTCGGCGGTCTGCAGCATCGGCCAGTACACCTCGGGGCGGTGGCGGTGCAGCCACTCGTCCATGAAGTGGTGCTTGTTCATGTCGTTCTGCACCAGCGAGATCGACTCGACGCCGCCCGCCGCGTAGATCGACCCCTCGCCCACCATGATGCGCTGCGCGGCGAGCGCGATCGTCTGCAGGCCCGACGAGCAGAAGCGGTTCACCGTCATCGCCGGAACGCTGTCGGGGCAGCCGGCGCGGTGCGCGATCTGGCGCGCGATGTTCCAGCCGGTCGCGCCCTCGGGGTTGGCGCAGCCCATGATCACGTCCTCGACCTCGGCGGGCTCGACCCGGGCGCGCGCGAGCGCGTGCTTCACCGCGTGCCCGCCCATCTTCGCGCCGTGAGTCATGTTGAGGGCGCCGCGCCACGACTTGCAGAGCGGGGTGCGGGCGGTGGCGACGATCACTGCGTCGGTCATGGTCGGCTCCGCGTTCAGTTGAAGGTCTTGCCCTCGGCGGCGCGCTGCGCGAGGAGCGCCGCCGGTTTCCAGTACTGCCCATTGCGGCCCGCGGCGTACCCCGCCATCGCCGCGACGACGTTCTTCAGTCCCACGGTGTCGGCGTAGAACATCGGCCCGCCGCGGTAGGGCGGAAAGCCGTACCCGGTGAGGTACACCATGTCGATGTCGCTCGCGCGCAGCGCGATGCCCTCCGCGAGGATCTTCGCGCCCTCGTTCACGAGCGCGTACATGCAGCGCTCCACGATCTCGCGGTCGGTCACCGCGCGCCGCGCGAGGCCGATCTCCTTCGAGTAGCCGACGATGAGCCGCTCGATTTCGGGGTCCGGGACCGGGACGCGCGCGCCCGCCTCGTACCGGTACACGCCCTGGCCGGTCTTCTGCCCGAAGCGGCCCATCTCGCAGATCCGGTCGAGCCACGCGGGGTAGACCTGCCGCTCGGGATCCTCCGCGCGGCGGCGCTTGCGCACGTGCCAGCCGACGTCCTGCCCGGCCATGTCCATCATCGCGAACGGCCCCATCGCGAGGCCCCAGTCCTGCAGCGCCTTGTCCACCTGCTGCGGGAGCGCGCCTTCCTCGACCAGGAAGTAGGCCTGGCGCAGGTACTCCTCGAGCATGCGGTTGCCGATGAAGCCGTCGCACACCCCCGAGACCACGCCGAGCTTCTTGATCGTCCTGGCGAGCTTCATCACCGTCGCGAGCACCTCCTTCGAGGTCTGCGCCCCGCGCACGACCTCGAGCAGCCGCATGACGTTCGCCGGGCTGAAGAAATGCATGCCGATGACCGCCTGCGGCCGCTGCGTGAACGAGGCGATCCTGTTCACGTCGAGGGTCGAGGTGTTGGTCGCCAGGATCGCGCCCGGCTTCATGGTCGCGTCGAGCTGGCGGAAGACCTGCTCCTTCACGCCCATGTCCTCGAACACCGCCTCGATCACCAGGTCGGCGTCCTTGATCGCGTCGTACGCGAGCGCGGTGGAGAAGCGGCCCATGCGCTTGTCCATCTCGCCTTGCGCGAGCCGGCCCTTGGCGACGGTCGCCGCGTAGTTCTTCCGGATCGTCTCGAGCCCGCGGTCGAGGGCCTCCTGCTTCACCTCCAGCAGCGTCACCGGGAAGCCGGCGTTCGCGAACGCCATGCCGATGCCGCCGCCCATCGTGCCCGCGCCGACGATCGCGACCTTCCTGACCTCGATCGTCGGCGTCGAGTCGGGCACGTCCGGAATCTTGGCCGCGGTGCGCTCGCCGAAGAACGCGTGCCGCAGCGCCTTCGACTCGGTGGTGACGACCAGCTCCTCGAAGCGCGCGCGCTCGAAGGCGAGGCCCTGGTCGAACGGGAGCTTCGTCGCCGCCTCCACGCAGGCGACGATCTGGGGCGGCGCGGGAAAGCCGCGCGACTCCCTGGCGACCCTCTTCGTCGCCTCCGCGACGAACGCCGCCGCGTCGCCGTCGAGCTTCACCTTCCCGTCGCGCAGCCTGCGCAGCGGCAGCTGCTCGGCCACGACCCGGCGCGCGCAAGCGATCGCGCCCTGCAGGAGGTCGCCCGGCACGATCTCCTCGAACAGCCCCGCCGGCACTTTTTCCGACGGGACCGGGTTGCCCGAGACCATCATGTCGAGCGCGACTCTTGCGTCGATCGCGCGCGGCAGGCGCTGCGTGCCGCCGGCGCCGGGAAGGATGCCGAGCTTGACCTCGGGCAGCGCGATCTGCGCCCCGGGCGCGGCGACGCGGTAGTGGCAGCCGAGCGCGAGCTCGAGGCCGCCGCCCATCGCCACCTTGTGCACGGCCGCGACCACCGGCTTCGCGACCGCCTCGATCTTCGCGATCACCTGCCGCAGGTTCGGCTCGGCCGACGCCGCCGGCGTGTTGAACTCGCGGATGTCGGCGCCGCCGGAGAAGGCGTTGCCGCCGCCGATCAGGACGATCGCCTTCACGTTCGCGTCGGCGAGCGCGCGGTCGAGCCCCTCGACGATGCCCTTGCGGAGCGGGTGCCCCAGCCCGTTGACCGGCGGGTTGTTCATGGTGATCACGGCAACTTCGCCGTGCACCGCGTAGTCGACTGCGCTCATGCTTGCTCCGTTCCGGGTTAGGCGGGGGTGACGAGCTTCAGGCCCGCGATCCCCGCGACGATGAGGGCGATGCAACCGAGCCGCGCGGCCGTGGCGGGCTCGGCGAAGAGGACGATGCCGAGGAGCGCGGTCCCGACCGCGCCGATCCCGGTCCAGACCGCGTAACCGGTGCCGACCGGAATCGACCGCAGCGCGAGCGCGAGGAAGACCATGCTCGCGACGAGCGCGACGCCGGTGATGACGCTGGGCACGACCTTCGTGAAGCCCTCGGTGTACTTGAGGCCGATGGCCCAGACGATCTCGAGGACGCCGGCGACGACAAGGTAGGTCCAGGCCATGGGGCTGCGGAGTTACGCCCGCGACGCGCGGGACAGGACGGCGATTCTAGTCCGGACCCGCCTGCGCAGCTACACCTCGAGCCATTCCCGGCGCACGAGCGCGTCGCCCTTCAGCTCCGCCGGCGTGCCCTCGAACACGATCTGGCCGTGTCCCATGACGTACAGCCGCTCGGAGAGGTCGAGCGCGATCGCGAGCTTCTGCTCGACCAGCAGGATCGCGACGCCGCGGCGCTTGATCTCGCGGAAGAGCCCGGCCACGAGCTCGACGACCTTCGGCGCGAGCCCCTCGGTCGGCTCGTCGATCATCACCAGGTCCGGGTCGCCCATGAGCGTGCGCGCGAGGGTCAGCATCTGCTGCTCGCCGCCCGACAGCACCCCGCCCGCGGTGTCGGCGCGCTCGGCGAGACGGGGAAAGAGCGCGAAGACGTCCGCCACCGACCAGCGCCCGGTCCTGCCCCGCGCCTTCAGGCCGAGCTCGAGGTTCTGGCGCACCGTGAGCGTCGGGAAGATGTCGCGGTTCTCCGGCACGTAGCCGAGGCCCCGGTGCGCGATGCGGTAGCTCGCGAGGCCGAGGAGCTCCGCGCCGTTGAAGCGGACCGACCCCCGCGCGTCCACCATGCCCATGACGGCCTTGATGGTGGTGGAACGGCCCACGCCGTTGCGCCCGACGAGGCTGACGCACTCGCCCGCGCCGACCCGCAGGTGCACGCCGTGGAGGATGTGGCTCTTGCCGTACCACGCGTGGAGGTCGCGCACCTCAAGCATGGGCGGCGGTCCCCAGGTAGGCCTCCTGCACCTGCGGGTTCGCGCGGATCGCCGCCGGCGCGTCCGACGCGATGACCTCCCCGTACACGAGCACGCTCACCCGGTCGGCGAGGTCGAAGACGACGCCCATGTCGTGCTCGACCATCACCAGCGTCCTGCCCTCGGTCACCTTCCTGATGAGCGTCACCGCCGCCGCGGCCTCGGAGCGGTTCATGCCGGCGGTCGGCTCGTCGAGCAGGATCACCTGCGCGCCGCCGGCGATCGTGACCCCGATCTCGAGCGCGCGCTGCTCGGCGTACGAGAGCACGCCGGCGAGGGTGTCGCGGCGGCGCGCGAGGCCGATGCGCGCCATCACGTCCTCGGCGCGGCTGCGCGCGTCGGCGAGCGAGGAGAGCGCGCGCCAGAACGCGTAGCGGTAGCCGAGCGACCACAGCGCCGCGCAGCGCAGGTTCTCGAACACCGACAGGTTGGGGAAGATGTTGGTCACCTGGAAGCTGCGCGAGAGGCCGCGCCGGTTGATCTGGTGCGGCGCGAGGCGCGTGACGTCCGCGCCGTCGAGGAGGATCCGCCCCTCCGACACCGGGAACCGTCCGCTCGCGAGGTTGAACAGCGTCGACTTGCCCGCGCCGTTCGGGCCGATGATCGCGTGCCGCTCGCCGCGCGCGATGGCGAGGTCGACGCCGCGGATGATCTCGGTCTTCCCGAAGCGCTTGCGCACGCCGCGCAGCTCGAGCGCCGGCGCGGTCACGCGCGCCCCGCCGCGGCGATGCGCGTCTCGATCTCGCGCTGCACCCCGTCCCACTGGGCGCGCACGCGCCGCCGCGCGCGCACGCCGAGCGCGCCGCCGGCGGCGAGCAGCGCGGCGCACGCGAGCCAGGGCGTTGCGGTGAAGGGCGCCAGCGCGACCCCGCCGAGCGCGAGCTCGGGCGGCGCGCCCGCGGCGCTCACGTGGTAGGTCATCTCGACCAGGCCGACGAAGCCGGCGAGCGCCAGCAGCAGCGCCGCGAGCGCCCCGCCGTAGGGGCGCACGAGACGCCCGAGCAGCCCGAACTGCCACACCCGCAGGTTCTGCATGACGATCATCGCCACGCCGCCGGGCGCGAACAGCACGATCGCGATGAAGAAGAGCCCGAGGTAGAGCAGCCACGCGTTGGTGACGCCGGAGAGCGCGCTCTGGAAGAGCGTGAAGATCACCGCGCCGATGACCGGGCCGAAGAAGAACCCGATGCCGCCGATGTAGGCGGCGAGGAGCACCGCGCCCGAGCGCGCCGTCGAGACGGTCTCCGCGGTGACGATCTCGTAGTTGATCGCCGCCAGGCCGCCGGCGATGCCGGCGAAGAACGCCGAGAGCACGAACATGAGCAGGCGCACGCGCGCGGCGTCGTAGCCCACGAACGCGGCGCGCTCCTCGTTGTCGCGCACCGCGTTGGCCACGCGGCCGAGCGGGGTCCGCGTGAGCGCGAACATCGCCGCGGTGCCGAGGAAGGTCCACAGCGCGATCAGGTAGTACACCTGGAGCGCCGGCCCGAAGGTGATCCCGAGCGGCGCGGGACCGACCACGCGGTTGGCGTTGACCCCGCCCTCGCCGCCGAAGAAGGCCGGGAACATGAGCGACATGGCGTGCACCATCTCGCCGATCCCGAGCGAGATCATCGCGAACGCGACCCCGGCCTTGCGCGTCGTCACCCACCCGATCGCGGCGCCGGCGAGCGCCGCGGCCAACCCGCCGACCAGCGGCAGCAGGCTCACCGGGAGCGCGAGCCGGCCCTGGCCGACGAGGTTCAGGGCGTGGATCGCGCAGTAGGCGCCCAGGCCCATGTACACCGCGTGGCCGAACGAGAGCAGCCCGGTCTGCCCGAGCAGCATGTTGTACGACAGGGCGAAGACGATCATGATGCCCATCTGGCTCATCAGCGTCAGCGCGAAGCCCTGCCGGAAGACGAGCGGCAGCAGCGCGAGCACGAGCGCGAACGCGCCCCAGACGAACCAGCGCCCGGCGTTGCGCGGCGTGAACTTCAGCGTCGCCATCCCGCGTCAGGTCGTGCGCGTGCCGAGCAGCCCGCGCGGCCGCACCACCAGCATCAGCACCATGATCAGGTAGGGCAGCATCGGCGCCGCCTGCGCGAGCGTGAGGTTCAGCACCTCGGCGAGCAGCGTGCCCTCGGCCGCCGCCACCCCGAGCGGCCCGAGCAGGCCGCCGAGCGACCAGTCGAGCGCGACCGAGAAGGTCTGCAGCAGGCCGATCAGGAGGCTCGCGAGGAACGCGCCGGCGAGCGAGCCCATGCCGCCCACCACCACGATGACGAACACGATCGGGCCGATCGCGGCCGCCATGCCCGGGTCGGTCACGAACGCCGGCCCGCCGACCGCGCCGGCGAGCGCGGCCAGCGCCGACCCGCCCCCGAACGTGAGCATGAACACGCGCGGCACGTTGTGCCCGAGCGCTTCCACCGTCTGCGGGTGGGTCAGCGCCGCCTGGATGACCAGCCCGACGCGGGTGCGCGTGAGGCCGAGGTAGATCGCCGCGAGCATGGTGATCGCGACCGCCGCCATGAAGCCGCGGTAGGCCGGAAAGCTCGAGCCGAACACGGTGAAGAGCGGCCCGTCGAGCGCGGGCGGCACGGCGTACTCGACCGCGGCGCGGCCCCAGACGAGGTGGACCGCCTCGTCGACGAGGTAGGCGAGCCCGAAGGTGAACAGGAGCTCCGCGACGTGGCCGTGCCGGTGCACGCGGCGCAGACCGTAGCGCTCGACCAGCATGCCGATCACTCCCACGGCGAGCGGCGCGACGACGAGGGCCGGCCAGAACCCGAGCCAGCGCGTGAACTGGTACCCGAAGTAGGCCCCCACCATGTAGAAGCTCGCGTGCGCGAAGTTGAGCACGCCCATCATGGAAAAGATCAGCGTGAGGCCGGCCGACAGCAGGAAGAGCAGCAGCCCGTAGCTCAGGCCGTTCAGCGTCTGGATGACCAGGAACTCCATCGGACGGCTTCAGCGGGCGCGGCGGAGCCGGAACGGGGTCTCGCCCCCGTCCGCGCTCGGGTCGGGCTCGTGGGTGCGGGGGGCGTTCATCGCGTCGGGCGGGCGAAAGACGGGGGCGGCGCGCGCCGTCCCCGGGACCGGCCGCCGTGCCGCGCCTAGTTCCCCGGCGCCTTCATCTGGCAGGAGGTCGGCTGCGCGGAGACGTAGGGCTCGATGCGCACGTCGGTCTTGAACGCGTAGCCGGTGTTCTCGACGTCGTAGCGCACTTCCTTCGGGCCGCCCCTGGCCGCCGAGCGCACGAAAGTCGAGATGTAGAGCGGCTGGATGAGCTGGTGGTCGGCGGCGCGCATCTCGACCTCCCCGAACTCGGTGGCGTACTTCATGCCCGAGAGCTGGCGGGCGACCTTGACCGGATCGGCCGACTGCGCGCGCTTGATCGCCTCCGCGAGCATGTTCATCTGCGTGTGGACGCGCAGGAACCACCAGTCGAGGTTGTACTTCTTCTTGAACTCGGCGTTCACGCGCTCCAGTTCCTTCGACGGCACGTTGGTGTGCCAATCGGTGATCTGCTTCATGCGGTCGACGCCCGCCTCACCCACCGCCGTCGCCACGCCCGCGAAGCCGGCGTAGTAGGTGTAGAAGTTCACGTTCAGCCCGGCCTCCTTCGCCGCCTTCACGAGCAGCGACATGTCGTTGCCCCAGTTGCCGGTGATCACGGTGTCGGCGCCGGAGGCCTTGATCTTCGCCACGTAGGGCGCGAAGTCCTTCACCTGCCCGAGCGGGTGCAGGTCGTCGCCGACGATCTCGATGTCCGGGCGCTTGCGCTTGAGGTCGGCCTTGGCCGCGCGCGACACCGCCTGCCCGAACGAGTAGTTCTGGTTGATGAGGTAGACCTTCCTGATCCTGCGGTCCTTGGCGAGCTCGGTGGTGAGCGCCTCCATCTTCATGTCGCTGTTGGCGTCGAAGCGGAAGTGGAAGTAGTGGCACTTCGAGTTGGTGAGGTCGGGATCCACCGCGGCGTAGTTCATGTACAGGATCTCGCGGCCGGGGTTGCGCTCGTTGTGCTTCTGCACCGCGTCGGAGAGCGCGAGCGCGACCGACGAGCCGTTGCCCTGCGTCACGTAGCGGATCCCGCGGTCGGCGACCTGCTTCAGGATGTTCAGCGTCTCCTGCGGGCTCACCTTGTTGTCGAACGCGACGATCTCGAACTTCATCCCGGGGACGGCGTTCCTGCGGTTGAGCTCGTCGGCCATGAACTGGAAGTGCTTCAGGCCGCCGTCGCCGACGTTGGCGAACGGGCCCGAGAGCGGATCGATGTAGGCGATGCGCACGACCTCCTGCGCCTGCGCCGCGACGGCCGCGCACGACAGGACGGCGAAGGCGAGCGGGGCGAGCAGGCGCGCGGGCATGGTGATCCTCCATCTCGTTGGGTCATCGTCGGCCGCCGGCCGGTTGCCGGCCGGCTCTCCTCGGCCGACGCCGCGACGATGGTAGAGAAAGGGTCAGGGGGGGTCAACTCGCGGCCGCGCGCCGCGCACCAGAGGCGACGGACCGGCGGAGCGGGGCTCCCCGGTCCCGGCGGCGCGCGTGGCCGCGCGCCGGCGCGGGCGCTACTGCGCCGTGCCGTAGTTCCGCGCGATGTCGTCGATGATCGCCTGGACGTCGCGCGCGCTCAGCTTCTGCACGCCCTTCTGCTTCATCATGGCGTCGAACTTCGTCTCGAACATCCGCATGGCTTCGGTCTTGGAGATCATGCCGTCCTTGTCGGTGTCGAGCTTCATCACGTTGTCCATCGTCTTCTGCGCCAGCGCGGCCTGGCCGAATCCGAGCGCGAGGCCCATGGCGACGGCGGCGGCGATCTTCGAGGGTTTCATCGTCCTGCTCCTTTGCGTGGTTGATCGGTATGAGCCGGCTGGAGCGCGGGCTCCAGCTTTCGTCGCGCCGGCGCGCGCGGCCTTACGCGTCGCCCGTAGCCGGCCGACCACTCGCCGATCGTCCGCGCGAGCACGCGCGCGAACGCGGCGTGCACCAGCGGGCAGTGCGGCGGGCGCAGCGCGAGGAGCCGCGCGACCGTCGCCGCGGTGCGCGCCGTCAGCAGGGACCGCTCGGAGGTTGCGTTCCGGCCCGCCGGCTCGTGGTGCCCCATCGCGGGGTCTCCTCTGGCGTGATCCGACCGGCGCGCTAGGGTGCCGTCACCGCCGCGGCGATCGACGCGATCACCCCGGAGGCGGTCTTGAACTGCGCGGTGTCCGGGTCGATCCCGTGGCGCCGCGCGATCCACGCGAAATCGGTGTAGGTCGCCCAGACGTTGCCCTGAGCGTCCTCCTGCACGAGCAGGCGCACCGGCCAGTCGAGCCCGGCGGCGGGCCGCGCGTTGAGGAACTGCGTCCCGAGCGGCGGGTTGCCGAAGACGAGCAGCGTCGAGCGGCGCACGCCGGTCAGCGTCACGCCCGCGTCGGCGGCGAGCTGCGATTGGTCGACTTCCACGAAGAAGCGGATCCCCTTTGCGGCGATGTCGCGCTTCAGCCGCGCGATCGTCTCGTCGGTCGGGTACGCGCTGCGCACGCGCACCACCCCGTCGTCGCCCGCGGCGGCGGGCGCGGCGCCGGCGACGGCGAGGACCAGGGCGAGGGCGAAGGTGCGGGCGAGGGCAATGCTGCGCTCGAGCATGGGGGTCTCCTTTCGAGTCAGTGAGGGGCCGCAGCCGCCGCGCCGCGCTGCCAGGGCCAGCGGCCCTCGAGCTCGAGCGCGAGGCTCCAACTCAGGAAGGTGCGGACGGCGACGATCACGGCGAGGACGAGCACGCTGTCCATCGTCGGCGTGAACGCGACGGTGCGGACGATGTCCGCGGCGACGAGCACCTCGAGCCCGAGCAGGATCGCGCGCCCGAGGTCCTGGCGATAGCGCTGGTAGGGCGAGGCGCACGCGCCGCGCCGCACGAAGTAGCGCGCCGTCGCGACGAGCAGGCCGCCGACGATGAGCAGCACCCCGCCGGCCTCCGCCGCCAGCGCCGCCGACTCGACCAGCGCGCGGGTCGCCACGGTCAGCTCCGCGCCGGGGCGGCCGCCGCCGGACTCATCAGGCGCGCGGCGAGCGCGGCGGCCGCGACGAGCGCGACGCCGATCCCGGCGACGCTCGCCGTCCAGCCGAGGCGGTCGAAGAGCTGGCCGAGCACCGCGGCGCCGACCAGCCCGCCGAGGAAGTAGCAGGCGAGATAGATCCCGCTCGCCGAGCCGCGGTCGGTGGTCGCGACGCCCCCGACGAAGCCGGTGGCGGTCGCCTGGGCGAAGAACGTCCCGACCGCCACCAGCGCGAGCCCCGCCAGCACCGGCGCGAGGTGCGGCGCGAGCAGGAGCGGGAGCCCCGCGACCGCGAGGCCGAGCGCGGCGACGAACGTCGGCCGGGCGCCGAAGCGCGCGACGGCGCGGCCGGCGAGCGGCGTGGTGACGACCGAGGGCAGGAAGACGAGATACACGAGCCCGAGCGCCATCGGCGAGAGCGCGATCGGCGCGCGCGCCAGCACGAAGTTCACGTAGGTGAACGTGCCGATGAAGGCGAAGAGGATCAGGAACCCGATGGCGAAGCTCGCGCGCAGGGCGGGGTTGGCGAGGTGCTCGGCCCAGATCGAGAGCGGCGAGCGCCCGGGCACGCCCATCGGCGCGGGGGCGGCGCGGCCGAGGTAGAACCACACGAGCGCCGCGCCCGCGAGATTGAGCGCGGCGAACGCGTAGAAGTTGGCGGCGAGGCCGAGGTGGTCGGCGAGCCCGGCCGACAGCAGGCGTCCGACGAGGTTGCTCGCGACGTTGCCGGTCACGTACGCGGCGAACGCGGCGGCGGCCTCGCCCGCGCTGCAGCGCTCGGCGAGGTAGGACAGCGTGAGCGCGAAGGCGCCCGCCATGCACAGGCCCTGCGCGATGCGCAGCAGCGTGAACGTCGTCAGGTCCGGCGCGGCGGCGAGCAGCGCCGTGGGAATCGAGAGCAGGGCGAGCGCGACGACGATCCCGCGCCGGCGGTCGATGCGCCGGCTGAAGAACGCGACCGCGAGCCCGGCGACCGCCATGCCCATCGTCGCGGCGTTCACCGCGAAGCCCATCGCGGCGGGGGACACCCGGTAGTGGCGCGTCAGGGAGGGCAGGATCGCCTGGGTCGCGAAGAGGTCGACCAGGGTGAGGAACGCGACGAGCCCGATCACGAGGCTCCGGATCGCGGTGCGGCGGGGCGTTCCGGGCAGCGCCCGGAGGTCGGTGGCGGCGGTCATGTCGGCTCCGCGCGCGGCGCGCTGTGGCGTGCGGGAGGGACCGGGTGCGTCCCCGCCCGTGCCGAAGGCGCGCCGCGGTCTCGTCACATCATCTTCTCGTTGACCTTGTCGTCGATGCGGAAGAGGTCGACCGAGATCAGCACCGAGCTCGCCTTGCCGGTGTTCTGCCACCAGTGCGACGTCGGCGCGCGCTCGGCGGCGACCTCGCCCGCGCGGTGCACGATCGGCACCGCGCAGGTGCTCGCGTACTCGGTCACCTCGCCCGAGACCACGTAGATCATCGCCGGCCGGTCGCCGTGGCTGTGCCAGGGCACGATGCCGCCCGGCTTGATCTCGAGCTGGCGGGCGCGGAACTGGCGGTCCTTGATCCCGAGCGCCTCCCTGGTGAGATCGGTCGTGGCGATGACCTTGTCGGTCACGTCCTTCGGCGCCGTCGGGCCGGGCTTCTGGCCCTGGCCGACGGCGACGCGCTTGTCGGCGGGGCACTCGCCCGCGGACGCGGCGTTCGCGCCGAGCGCGAGTCCGGTGGTCAGCAGGCCGGCGAGAACGATGCCTTTCCAGGCGGGGCGGGTCGATTTCATGCGAGGCTCCTTTCAGGGGGTCGAGGCGTGCGGCCGGACGGCCGCGGGTTTCAGTGCGCGGTCCAGCCGCCGTCCAGCGGCAGGATCGCGCCGGTGAGCGAGGCGGCGCGCTCGCCGGCGAGGAACGCCGCCAGCTCGGCGACCTCGGCGACGGTCACGAACTTCCTGGTCGGCTGCGCGGCGAGCAGGACGTCGCGCTTCACCTGCTCCTCGGTGATCCCGCGCGCCTTCGCGGTGTCGGGGATCTGCCGCTCGACGAGCGGGGTCCAGACGTAGCCCGGGCAGATCGCGTTGACGGTGATGCCCTGCTCGGCGACCTCCAGCGCGATCGCCTTGGTGAACCCGGCGATGCCGTGCTTCGCGGCGACGTACGCCGACTTGTACGGCGAAGCGACGAGCGCGTGCGCCGAGGCGATGTTCACGATCCGGCCCCAGCCGTTCGCCTTCATGCGCGGCAGGGCGAGGCGGGTGGTGTGGAACGCGGCCGAGAGGTTGATCGCGAGGATCGCGTCCCACTTCTCCACCGGGAAGTCCTCGACCGGGGCGACGAACTGGATGCCGGCGTTGTTCACCAGCACGTCGATCGCGCCGAGCGCGGCGATCGACGACTCGACCATCGCCCGGATCGCGTCCGGCCTGGACATGTCGGCGGCGTCGTACCGCACCGCGACGCGGTGCTGGTCGGCGATGCGCGCGCGCAGGCGCTCGACCTCGGCGCGGTCGCCGAGCCCGTTGAGCACGATGTTGGCGCCGCGGGCGGCGAGCGCCTCGGCGATTCCGAGGCCGATGCCGCTCGTGGAGCCGGTGACGAGGGCGGTCTTTCCTTTCAGCATGGCGCGACTCTCCGTGTGGCAGCGCAGCGATCGGCGCACTGGACGCGGAGTAGTCGCCCCGGCAGCGCGGGCCTTACGGCGCCCCCGGCGCTGTAAGGGGCGGGAGGTCGGCGCGACTCAGGGGGATCCGCAAGCCGCGCCCCGGAGCTCCCCATGACGACCAAGAAGCTCGTCAACCTCGCCCTGCAGGGCGGCGGCAGCCACGGCGCGTTCGCCTGGGGCGTGCTCGACCGCCTGCTCGAGGACGAGCGCATCGGGATCGAGGGCGTAGTGGGGACGAGCGCCGGCGCGATGAACGCGGCGGTGCTCGCCTACGGCCTCACCATCGGCGGGAACGCGGGTGCGCGCGCGAAGCTGCGCGAGTTCTGGACCAGGGTGGGCGAGGTGGCGCGCCACTCGCCGCTGCAGCCGTCGCTCCTCGACAGGGCGACCAGCCCCGGGAACATGGATCACTCGCCGCTGTGGTTCATGTTCGACGCGATGACGCGCTTCTGGTCGCCCTACCAGTTCAACCCGCTCAACAGCCACCCGCTGCGCGACGTGCTGATGGAGGTGGTCGACTTCGACCGGCTGCGGCGCGAGTCCGGGGTGCGGCTCTTCACCTGCGCGGCGAACGTGAAGAGCGGCCGCATCCGGGTGTTCGAGTGCCGGGAGATGTGCATCGAGGCGGTGCTCGCGTCCGCCTGCCTGCCGTTCATGTTCCAGGCGGTCGAGGTGGACGGCGAGCACTACTGGGACGGGGGCTACATGGGCAACCCGCCGATCTTCCCGCTCATCTACAACTGCGAATCGCGCGACGTGCTGCTGGTGATGATCAATCCGATCGTGATCGAGGAGGTGCCCACCACCGCGCAGGCGATCTTCGACCGCATCAACACGCTCTCGTTCAACTCCTCGCTCATGCGCGAGATGCGCGCGATCAACTTCGTCACCCGGCTCGTCGACGGCGGTTACGACGACGGCGGGCGGCTGAAGCGCATGTTCGTCCACTGCGTCGACGCGGAGGAGGAGATGCGCAAGCTCGGCGTGTCGTCGAAGCTGAACGCCCAGTGGGACTTCCTCATGTGGCTGCACGAGCTCGGCCGCGGCCGCGCCACCGCCTTCCTCGAGGCGAACTACGACAAGCTCGGGCGCGAGTCCTCGACCGACCTCGCCGCGCGCTTCCTGTGAACGCGGTCGCGGTCGCGCGCCGCGGCGGCGCGTCGCTGCGGGACGCCTGGCGCGAGCTCGCGCGCTGGCTCTCGAGTGCGGAGCTCGCGCGGCTGCCCGACCACGTGCGCGCCGCGATCGCCGCCCAGGCGCGCGCGAACGAGATCCTCACCGGCTGGGTGCAGGCCGGGCTGGTGAGCGCCTTCGCGCTCCTCTACGCGGTCTCGCGCAAGACCTACCCGGCCGACGCGGTCTTCCACCCGGTGCCGTGGGCGCTGGGGATCTACGGTGCGTTCACCGTGTGGCGGCTCTACCGCGCCTACCAGGACCGCATGACGCACGCGATGCGGCTCGCCTCGACCGCGGTCGACGTCGGCGTGCTGATGGTCACCATCTGGAGCTTCCACATCCAGTACGGGCAGCCGGCGGCGTTCTACCTCAAGGCGCCGACGCTGCTCTACATCTTCATCTTCATCGCGCTGCGCGCGCTCAGCCCCGCGCCCGGCTACGTGCTGTTCGCCGGTGTCGCGGCCGCGGCCGGCTGGCTCGCCCTGCTCGGCTACGCGCTCGCCGGGCCCGGCGGGATGGCGCTCATCACGCGCGACTACGTGGCGTACATGACCTCGGCCCGCGTGCTGATCGGCGGCGAGCTGGACAAGGTGCTCTCGATCCTGGTGGTGGCGGCGCTGCTCGCGGTCGCCGCGGCGCGCGCACGCGCGCTGCTGCACCGCGCCGTCGCCGAGGGCGCCGCCGCCGGGCGGCTCGCGCGCTTCTTCTCCCCGGAGATCGCCGCCACGATCGTCGGCGCGGAGGAGGCGGCCCTGCGTCCGGGCGAGGGCCGGCAGACCGAGGCCGCCGCGATGTTCGTCGACCTGCGCGGCTTCACGCGGCTCGCCGGCGAGCTCGCGCCGGGCGAGCTGGTCAGGCTCCTCGGCGAGTACCAGGCGATCGCGGTGCCGGTGATCCGCGCGCACCGCGGCACGGTCATCACTTACCTCGGCGACGGGATCATGGTGACCTTCGGCGCAGTGCGGTCCTCGGCCACGCACGCGGCGGACGCGATCGCCGCCGCCGGGGCGCTCGTCGACGCGCTCGAGGCCTGGGCGGCGGAGCGGCGCGGACGCGGGCTCCCCGCGCCCGGCGTCGGCGTCGGCGTCGAGGTCGGCACCGTGACCTGCGGCGCGATCGGCGACGCGGCGCGTCTCGAGTACGCGGTGATCGGCGACCCGGTCAACCGCGCGGCGAAGCTCCAGAACCACACCAAGGCCGAAGGCGTGCGCGCGCTCACGACCGCCGGCGCCTTCCGGTGCGCGGTGGAGCAGGGGTTCCCCGCGTCGCCGTCGGCGGTGCCCCGGCCGCAGCGCTCGGTCGCGGGTGTGGCGGCGCCCGTCGATCTCGTCGTGCTGCGCTGAATTCCCCGGTCCCGCCCGTCCCGGCCGCCGCTCCCGCCCGGCGGACGGGATGGGCGTGTTGACACGCCTCCCGCCGCGCGGGTAACTTGCCCGCCCACGCCTGTCACCGAGCGAGGGCTCCAATGCTTCGCGGCCAGATGATGGATCAGCCGCTGCTGATCTCGTCGCTCATCGCGCACGCCGACCGCTGCCATCCCGACACCGAGATCGTGTCGCGCACGGTCGAAGGCCCGATCCACCGCTACACCTACGCCGACGCGCACGCGCGCTCGCGCGCGCTCGCGCAGGCGCTCGCGCGGCTCGGCGTGAAACCCGGCGACCGGGTCGGCACGCTCGCCTGGAACGGCTACCGCCACCTCGAGCTGTACTACGCCGTGTCGGGGATGGGGGCGGTGATCCACACCATCAATCCGCGCCTGTTCCCCGACCAGCTCGCCTACATCGTGAACCACGCCGAGGACGCGTACGTCTTCTTCGACCTGACGTTCGCGCCGCTGGTCGAGAAGCTCGCGCCGCACTGCAAGGGGGTGCGCGGGTGGGTGGCGATGACCGACGCTGCGCACCTGCCCGACATCCCGGGCGTGAAGCCGCTCTGCCACGAGGCGCTCCTCGCGGCCGAGCGCGGCGACTACGAGTGGCCGCGGCTCGACGAGTGGACCGCGTCGGGGCTGTGCTACACCTCGGGCACGACCGGCAACCCGAAGGGGGTCCTCTACTCGCACCGCTCGACCGTGCTGCACGCGTACGCGGCGTCCCTGCCCGACGTGTTCGGCGCCTCGGCGCGCGAGACCATCCTCCCGGTCGTCCCCATGTTCCACGTGAACGCCTGGGGCGTTCCGTACCTCGCCACGATGAACGGCTGCAAGCTCGTCTTCCCCGGCCCGGCGCTCGACGGCAAGAGCCTGTACGAGCTGTTCGAGGCGGAGAAGGTCACCCTGACCGCGGGCGTGCCCACGGTCTGGCTCGGGCTCCTGGCGCACATGAAGGCGAACGCGCTCAGGTTCTCGACCCTGCGCCGGGCGGTGGTCGGCGGGTCGGCCGCGCCGCCGGCGATGATCCGCCAGTTCGACGAGGAGTTCGGGGTCGACTGCCAGCACGCCTGGGGCATGACCGAGATGAGCCCGCTCGGCACGCTGCTCACGCTGAAGGGCAAGCACGAGCGGCTGCCCGCGGACGAGCGCTTCGCGCTGCGCTGCAAGCAGGGGCGCACGATCTACGGCGTCGAGATGAAGATCGTGGACGGCGGGGGCCGCGCGCTGCCGCACGACGGCAAGGCCTTCGGCGACCTGCACGTGCGCGGGCCGTGGATCACCAGCGGCTACTTCAAGGGCGAGGGCGGGAACGTGCTGCGCGACGGCTGGTTCCCCACCGGCGACGTGGCCACCATCGACGCGGACGGATTCATGCAGATCACCGACCGCTCCAAGGACGTGATCAAGTCCGGCGGGGAGTGGATCAGCTCGATCGACCTGGAGAACATCGCGGTCGCGCACCCGGCGATCGCGGAGGCCGCGGTGATCGGCGTCGCGCACCCCAAGTGGGACGAGCGCCCGGTCGTGGTCGCGGTGAAGAAGCCCGGCGCGGAGGTGACGCGCGCGGCGCTGCTCGCCTTCTACGAGGGCAAGGTCGCCAAGTGGATGATCCCGGACGACGTGATCTTCGTCGCCGAGCTGCCGCACACCGCGACCGGGAAGCTGTCCAAGCTCACCCTGCGCGAGCAGTTCAGGGACTACCGGCTGCCCTCGGCCTGAGCGCCGGGCGCGCGCTTGCGCGCCTGCCACGCGTCGAGCTTCGCCCGCGCGCCGTTCGCGGACGGGTCCATCTCCCGGTCGTGGCTCGGCCGCTTCGCGGTGAGCTCGATCACGTAGCCGTTCGGATCGCGGAAGTAGATCGAGTCGATGAAGCGGTGGTCGGAGATCCCGCGCACCTCCACCCCCGCGGCGCGCGCCTTCGCCATCATCGGCTCGAGCACGGCGCGCTCGACCTCGAGCGCGATGTGCAGGTCGTAGTCGTGCTGCGGCTTGAACTCGAACGGCAGGTCGGGCGCCTCGAAGAAGGCGAGGAACGAGCCGTCGTCCATGCGGTAGAAGGTGTGCAGCGTGTCGGTGCGGCGGCCGCTCTTCGACTCCTCGATCCACAGCGTGCCGGCCAGCGGCAGCCCGAGGAAGTCCTCGTAGAACCGGCGCGTCTCCTCCGAGTCGCGGCAGCGGTAGGCGTTGTGGTGCAGCTTCCTGATCATGCCGGCACCCCGGGTGCGACGAACGGCGTGCGGGCAGTTTATCATCGCCCCGCAGCCACTCTTGCGGGTGTCCCCATGAGCCTCGTCCTCACCGCGCGCGACGGCGCAGTCCAGCGCATCCAGATCAACCGCCCGGAGAAGAAGAACGCGCTCACCGCGGACATGTACGCCGCGATCGCGGCGGCGCTGCGCGCGGCCGACGCCGACCCCGGCGTGCGAGTCGTGCTGATCCATGGCGCGGGCGACGCGTTCACCGCCGGCAACGACCTGCAGGACTTCCTCGCCAACGCGCCCCGCACACCGGAGGCGCCGGTGTTCGGTTTCCTCCACGCGGTGAGCCACGCCGAAAAACCGCTGGTGGCCGCGGTCAGCGGCGTGGCGGTGGGCGTCGGCACGACGATGCTGCTGCACTGTGACCTCGTGTATGCGGCCGACGGCACGAAGTTCGCGTTGCCGTTCGTCAACCTCGGGCTGTGCCCGGAGGCGGCGTCGAGCTTCCTGCTGCCGTCGATCGCCGGCTACCAGCGCGCCGCCGAGCTGCTGCTGCTCGGCGAGCCGTTCGACGCCGCGCAGGCGCACGCGCTCGGCATCGTGACCGAAGTCGTGCCGGCGGAGATCCTCATGATGCGCGCGGGCGAGGCGGCGGAGAAGCTGGCCGAGAAGCCCGCCGCGTCCGTGCGCCTCACCAAGCGGCTGATGAAGCGCGCATGGATGCCCGCCATAGAGACCGCGCTCGCCGAAGAAATCCGCCACTTCGGGGAGCGGCTCGGATCGCCGGAGGCGAAAGAGGCGTTCAGCGCGTTCCTCGAGAAGCGCAAGCCCGATTTTTCCCGATGCGGATGATCCGACAGGAGACCGCAATGAGCCTCCAGGGCAAGACCCTCTTCATCACCGGCGCTTCGCGCGGCATCGGGCTGGCGATCGCCAAGCGCGCGGCGGCCGACGGCGCGAACGTCGCGGTGGTGGCCAAGACCGAGCAGCCGAATCCGAAGCTCCCCGGCACGATCTACACCGCTGCGGAGGAGATCGCGCAGGCGGGCGGGCGGGCGCTGCCGATCCCGTGCGACATCCGCAACGAAGCGGGCGTCGCGGCCGCGGCGCAGCGCTGCGCAGAGCACTTCGGCGGCATCGACATCGTGGTCAACAACGCGAGCGCGATCAGCCTGACCGGCACGCTCGAGACGCCGATGAAGCGCTTCGACCTGATGTTCGGCGTGAACGTGCGCGGCACCTATTGCGTGACGCAGGCGTGCGCTCCGTTCCTGAGGACGGCGGCGCAGGCCGGGCGCAACCCCCACGTCCTGATGCTCTCCCCGCCGCTCAACATGAACCCGCGCTGGTTCAAGGGTCACGTCGCGTACACGATGGCCAAGTACGGCATGAGCATGTGCGTGATCGGCATGGCGGAGGAGTTCCGCGCCGACGGCATCGCGGTGAACGGGCTGTGGCCGCGCACCGTGATCGCAACCGCGGCACTCGCGCTGCTGCCGGGCGTGGACCCGAAGCTGTGCCGCAGGCCGGAAATCCTGGCCGACACCGCGTACCTCGTCTTCCGGCGCGACGCGCGCAAGCACACCGGCAACCTCTACATCGACGAGGAGGTGCTCGCGCAGGAGGGCGTCACCGACCTCGGCAAGTACGCGGTGGTGCCGGGCAACAACAAGTTCCTGGCCGATCTCTTCCTCGACTGAGGAGGTTGGCGATGCGCGCGCGCAGGGCCCTCGTTCTCGTGCTGGCGCTCGCCGCGCTCCCGGCCGGCGCCCAGCTCTATCGACAGCGCGACCCGGAGACGGGCCGGACGAAGCTGACGAACGTGCCGCCGCCCGGCGCCAGGGGCGCCCCGTCCGGCGCGGCGCCGGCCGCGGCATCGGCCGCGCCGGCGGGCCCGGGCGCGACGCTGCCGGCGAACGTCTTCGAGGCGGACCGCCAGCGCGCGCGACTGCTCCAGCAGCTCGTCGCGGAAGCGAGCGCCGTCGCGGCGCCCGCGGGCAAGGAGCGGTTCCTCGCGACGCTCGGCGAACTGATCGGTCTCGAGACCCGTCTCGACAAGCTCGATCCCGGCGGCCGCAAGGGGCGCGTGGCCGAGCGCGACCGCGCGCTCGAGCAGTGCGCCGAGGGTTTCGCGGCTGCGTTCAAGGACCCGACCGCGCAGCTCGAGTTCAGCGGCGAGGTGCTGCGCTTCATGGGCGAGCGCGTCGTGCAGTGCGCACGCGCGCCGTGCTGAGCGTTCCGGTTCCCGCCCTACAGCGCCGCGGCCGCGACCGCCTCGGTCCGGGCGAGCTCGTCCTCGAGCCGCTGGCGCAGGCGCTCGCAGTCCGCGCGCGTCGCGTCCGGAGGGACCGCGATCGGCTCGCCGGCGCGCGCGACGATGCGCGCGAACACCGGCACCCGCATGCGGTCCCACGAGCGCAGTCGCAGGCCGCCGCGGATCGCGCACGCCATCGGCACGAGCGGCCGCCCGGAGAGCTTCGCCGCGATGACCGCCCCGATCTTGGCCACGCCGCGCGGGCCGCGCGGGCCGTCGGCGACGAAGCCGACGCAGCCGCCGCGCCGCGCGATCTCGATCAGCTCGGCGAGCGCCTCCTCGGCGCGGCTGGAGGACGAGCCGCGCACGGTGCGCAGGCCGAGGCCGTGCGCCACGCGCGCGCCGATCTCGCCGTCGCGGCTGCGGCTGGAGAGGATGGTGAAGCCGCTGCCGCGCAGCAGGTCGCCGAAGAACACGAGGTCGTGGTGCCACAGCGCGCCGATGAAGGCCTCGCCGCGCTGCGCGCGTTCGAGGATCGTGCGGTTCTGGTAGGTGACGCGGCAGCTCGCGACCATCGCGCGGATGAGCAGCGGCGAGAGCCCGCCGGCGGCGCCGGCACCGAGGTGAAACAAGCTATCGCGCAGCGAAGTCACGGGTCCGGACCCGGGCGGCAGGCGGCGATTGGACGATGGCCCGCATGATAGTGGGGATTACCGGCGGCGGGCCAGTCCCCGCCGCCCCCACAAGGGCGACGACATGGTGCGCGGAAGCTGCCTCTGCGGCGCGGTGGGTCGAGATCACCGACGGGCTGCCGCAGCGGGCCGGGCGAGCGCCCTAGATCAGCAGCGCGGCGAGGAAGATCCCGATCATCAGGAACACGATCGCGACCTTGGCGGCGGTGCCCAGGGCCATGCCGACCCAGGTCGCGAGCCCGACCCTGCCGGCGCGCAGCGCGTCCCGCCGGGCGAGGAACTCCCCGATCGCGGCCCCCGCGAGCGGCATGAAGACGAGGCCGACGAGGCCGGTGAACACGCCCGCAACGGTCCCGATGGCCGCGCCGGCGAGCGCCTGCGCGCTCGCGCCCACGCGCTTCGCGCCGTAGTAGCCGGCGACGAAGTCGATCAGCCACGCGATCAGCGTGAGCACCCCGAGCGCGCCGACGGTCCAGCCCGAGATGCGCGCGAAGCCGTCGATCCACGCCCCGAGCGCCACGCCCGCGAAGACGAGGATCACGCCCGGCAGCGCGGGCAGGACGGTGCCGACGACGCCGGCGACGATCAGCAGGACGGCGAGAACCCAGAGCGCGATCGTCATGCGGCGGCGGCGGGCGGAGTGGGAAACGCGGCGGGTCCGTGGAGCGGGCGGCGCATTCTAGCCGCAAAGACGGGCGCGCCTCCGGTATGCTGCCCTCCCGTTCCCGAGGCGAGGAATCCGCCCATGACGCTCTGCCCGATCGCGCTCGCCGCGGGCTGCAGGAAGTGCCCGGCGTTCTCCGTGTGTCCGCTCAAGGGCGTGATCGGCGACTTCGACAGGGCCGCCGCGGGAAAGAGGACCGCCGCGGCGAAGCCGAAGCGGCCGGCGAAGAAGCGCGCCTGACGCCGGAGGGCGCCGCGGAGCGGGGCACCCGCGGCGCCGGCCCTCAGCGCCCCAGCCCGAACGCTTCCGCGATCAGCTCGTAGGAGCGCCGCCGGCTCGCGTAGTCGCCGGTGATGGTGAGCACCATCAGCTCGTCGGCGCCGTACTGGTCGGCGAGCGCGAGCAGGCGTGCGCGTACGGTGTCCGGGTCGCCCAGCACCACCCGCGCGCGCTGCGAGCGGATGTACGCCGCCTCGCGCTCGGTGTAGGCGCGCGCCGCCGCCTCCTCGCAGGTGGGCACCGGCGCGTCGACCCCGAGCGCCATGTGCAGGCGCCGCAGGTCGATCGCGGCGGCGAGCCGCTCGGCCTCCGCGCCGGTGGGCGCGCAGAGCGCGAACACGCACAGCAGGGCGCGCGGTTCGTCCTCGCGCGCCGAGGGCAGGAACTCCGACTTGTAGGCCTGCATCACCGCGTCGCCGCCCTGCGCGGTGATGAAGTGGGCGAACGCGAAGCGCAGGCCGAGCAGCGCCGCGAGCCCGCCGCTGTAGTCCGACGAGCCGAGCAGCCAGATCTCGGGCGCGCCCGCGCCCGCGGGCATCGCCTTGACGGCCGCGAAGGGGTGGTCCGACGGCAGCCGCGCGTCGAGGAAGCCGACCAGGTCGCGCACCTGCTGCGGGAAGTCCTCCGCGAACGTGTAGTGGCCGCGCGACACGGCCTGGGCGGTCAGCGCGTCGCCGCCCGGCGCGCGCCCGATGCCGAGATCGATGCGCCCCGGGAAGAGCGCCTCGAGCATGCGGAAGACCTCCGCGACCTTGAGCGCGCTGTAGTAGGGCAGCAGCACCCCGCCCGTCCCGACGCGGATGCGCTCGGTCACCGAAGCGATGCGCGCGAGCAGGATCTCGGGGCAGGGGTCGGCGAGCGCCGCGACCGCGTGGTGCTCGGCGAGCCAGTAGCGCGCGTAGCCGAGCCGGTCCGCGGCCGCGGCGAGCGCGACCGTCTCGGCCACCGCCTGCGCGGGCGTGTGCCCGCTGATGATCGGGCTCTGGTCGAGGACGCCGAGACGCACGCGGTTCGCGCCGGCCGCTCGCGCCCGCTCAGTCGGCGACGTAGATCATGCCGGCGACGAACGCCGCGAGCGCGATCGAGACCCAGAAGATGCCGAACATGCGCCGCCGGTCGGTCGGCGTGACCCCGCCCTTCCGCTTTCGCGCCATGTTCCACTCGGCGAGGATGATGAGCATCCCGACGCCGACCGTGACGGCCGCCCACTTGAGCATGCGCGCTTCCCCCTTGGTCGCTGTGGCCCGATTCTAGGCCGGGAGCGTGCGCGCGCGCGTGCACGCCGTCACGGTGCGCGGGACTTTCAGCGCGGGCGGCCTCCGCGGAACGCCCATCCGTGCAGGGGCCCCAGCCCGAGCGCCAGGAGGAGCGTGCCGGCGCCGAACAGGCGAAACGCGGCGAAGATGCCCAGGGCGTCGGTGAGGGCGCCCATGATCATCGGCGTGGTGAGGTGCGACAGGCCCCAGCCCATGCCGGCGATCGCGAGCGTCGCCCCGCGCGTCTCGAGCGTCGACACCTCGCTCGCGAGCAGCTGGAAGTAGAGCGTGAGCACCCCGGACGCGAGCCCGACCAGGAACAGGCACGCGCTGATCGGCGCGGCGTGCGTGAACACCGCGATCAGCACGATGGTGAGCGCGGTGGCGACGCCGGCGCCGACCGGGATGCCGCGCGCGGTGACCTTGCGCACGAAGCGCGCGGCGGTCACGCCCGCGCCGACCGCGCCGAGCGCCCGCAGCGCGATCAGCCAGCCCGCCTCGTCGCTCGTGAAGCCCTGCTCCACCAGCAGGATCGGATAGAACGAGAAGCTGAGGGTGAAGGGGAGCCCGGCCATGTACCCGGTCGCGAGCCCGAACCAGATCGACGGGCGCCGCGCGAGCTGCCGGTAGGTGGCGAGGATCGGCAGCGCGGTGGCGGGCGCGCGGTGGGCCGGGGCGGCGAACGCGGCCATGAGCCCGCCCGCCACCGCGCCGCCGATGAGCGCCACCGCGGTGAAGCCCGCGCGATAGCCGAGGTGCACGATCGCGAGACCGGCCGCCGCCGCACCTACGATCTGCCCGGCGCTCGTGATCGAGTTGAGGCGCCCGAGCTGGGCGCTGCGGTCGCCGGGCAGGAGCGACCCGATCGACCAGGTCGCCGGCCAGTAGATCGAGCGCGCGACGACGATGCAGAGCTGCGCGAGGACCAGCACCGCGTAGCTGGCGGCGGCCGCGTACACGAGGCCGCCGACGGCGAGCATCGCCGCGGACACGAGCGCGAGCCGCTTGCCGCCGACGCGGTCGGTCCACACGCCGCCGACGAGGTT